>Ga0306923_10007645_pt1 | contig 10794 bp, 9 predicted proteins | sample sta12Can44000108_FD_203841 | JGI IMG/M metagenome (GOLD analysis project Ga0306923, IMG submission 203841) | Lab enrichment of tropical soil microbial communities from Luquillo Experimental Forest, Puerto Rico - statanox.12C.anox.44.000.108 (v2)... | ecosystem: Environmental > Terrestrial > Soil...
TTGCGCTCGTGCTGGCCTGCATCGCCTGGTTCGTGACGTGGTGGCTTGAGGATTCCAAGTGGGGATACTGGTGGCGCGCCGTGAAGGACAATCCGGATGCCGCCGAAAGCCTTGGCGTGGTGGTGTTCAACTCCAAGATGGGCGCGGCAGCGGTTTCGGCGTTTCTCACCGCAGTCGGCGGCAGCTTCTACGCGCAGTTCGTCTCCTATATTGATCCCGAGAGCGTCATGGGCTTTCAGTTCTCGCTTCTGATGGCGCTACCGGCCGTGCTGGGCGGCATCGGCACCTTGTGGGGACCGGTGCTGGGCGCCATCATCCTCATTCCACTCACCGAGTTGACACGATCCTTCATTGGAGGCTCCGGTCGCGGGGTCGACCTGATCGTCTACGGCACGCTGATCGTGCTGATCTCGCTGGCGCGCCCCGAAGGGCTGGTCGGACTGTTCTCGCGCCGGCGCAAGGAGGCGGTGCGATGACTGCGCTGCTCGAAACCAGAGGCGTCTGGCAGCGCTTCGGCGGTCTGATCGCCAACAGCGATGTGTCGATTTCCGTCCAAGGCTGCGAAATCGTCGGGCTGATCGGTCCCAACGGCGCCGGCAAGTCGACCCTGTTCAATTTGATCGCGGGCGTGCTGCCGCCGACACAAGGCTCGATCATCTTCGACGGCGAGGATGTCACCGCCCTGCCGGCCGCGGAGCGCTGCGAGCGCGGCATCGCACGGACTTTTCAGGTCGTAAAAAGTTTCGAGACCATGACAGTGATCGACAACGTCATCGTCGGCGCGTTGATCCGCACCACGGTGATGCGCCAGGCGCGGGCCAAGGCGTACGAGGTGCTGGAATTCTGCGGCCTTGCGGCTCGCGCCGACGTGCCCGCGAGCCAGCTGATCCCGTCCGAAAAGCGCCGGCTCGAGGTCGCCCGCGCGCTCGCCACCGAACCGAAGCTGTTGTTGCTCGACGAGGTGCTCACCGGGCTGACCCCGATCGAGGCACAAAGAGGCGTCGAACTGGTACGCAAGGTGCGCTCCACCGGCGTGACGGTATTGATGGTCGAGCACGTCATGGAGATCGTGATGCCACTGGTCGATCGCGCCATCGTGCTCGATCTCGGCAAGGTGCTGGTCGAAGGCAAGCCTGCCGACGTCGTTCGCGACCCGAAAGTCATCAGCGCCTATCTTGGGGATCGTCATGCTGTCGGTGCATTAAGTCACCACCGCCTATCACGGCCTGGTGGCGATCTCTTCGGTCTCGATCGAGGTCGAGAAGGGCGAGATTGTCTGCGTTGCCGGCGCCAACGGCGCAGGCAAGTCGACGCTGTTGAAGACCATTGCCGGCGCGGAACGGCCGCGCTCGGGTAGCATCACGTTCGACGGAACGCGCATCGACGGGCTGGCGCAGCATCTGATCACCGCGCGCGGCATCGCTTACGTGCCGGAAAACCGCCGGCTGTTTCCGCGGCTTTCGGTGCGGGACAACTTAAGGCTCGGCAGTTACCTGTACCGCAGCGAAAGCAATCGCGACGAACCGCAATCGCTGGTGTTCAAGCTGTTCCCGCGGTTGTCGGAGCGGCTGGACCAGCGCGCCGAAACGCTCTCGGGCGGCGAGCAGCAGATGCTTGCAATCGGACGCGCCCTGATGACGAGGCCGCGTCTGTTGATGCTGGACGAGCCCTCGCAAGGCATCATGCCCAAGCTGGTCGATGAGATCTTCCAATCCGTAAAGCGGATCCGCGACGCCGGGATGACGGTCCTGATCGTCGAGCAGCGCATTGCCGAATGCCTTGATATCGCCGACCGCGCCTACATTCTGCAGACAGGCCGCTTGCAGATGCAGGGCACCTCGGCGGAGATCAGGGACAATCCCGACGTGCGGAAGGCGTATCTGGGGCTGTGAGCCGTCGTTGCGAGCGAAGCGAAGCAATCCAGGATACTTCGAAATGACAGGACTGGATTGCTTCGGAGCTGACGCTCCTCGCAATGACGCCGTGGATAAATGGCGGCGCTTAGCCAAATTTCGCCCAGGCTAAGTTTCCGGCAATTCCAGCCCAAACACCTTCGCCAGATCCGCCACCTGCGCAGGCGTCAGGTAGCGCGGGTTGAGGCCGCGGAGCAAAAGATAGAGCCTTGCCGTCTCTTCCAGTTCCTCGATCGCGAAAACCGCGGCTTCCAGCGTATCGCCGGAAACCACCGGGCCGTGATTGGCGAGCAGCACGGATGAATATTCTCCTGCCAAGCCCTTGATCGCGTCTGCGACCGCCGGATCGCCCGGCCTGTAGTAAGGCACAAGCGCGGTTGCGCCGCATTTCATCAGGTAATAGGCGGTCATCGGCGGCAACGCCGCGCGCGGGTCGATTTCCGGGAGCATCGAGAGCGCCACCGAGTGCGTCGAGTGCAGGTGCACCACGGCGCGCGCCGCCGTGCGGGTCTGGTACAGCGCGGTATGCAGCGGCACCTCCTTGGTCGGGGCGTCGCCGGACAGAAGCCTTCCGGCGGCGTCCAGCCGCGACAGCCGCGCCGGGTCGAGGAAACCGAGCGAGGCATTGGTCGGCGTCACCAGCCAGCCGCCGTCGTCGAGTCTTGCGGAAATGTTGCCCGATGAGCCCGGCGTCAACCCGCGCTCGAACAGCGAGCGGCCGAGCCGGCAGATTTCCTCGCGGATTTTGGTCTCGCTCATGGCGGTAATCCTTCTGCCTTGTCTCACGCTTTGGCAGCGCGGCCAAGCCGTGATACGCAGGATGCCAAGCACCGCAGACGACGGTTCAAGAGGAACCTCAAGGAAAGCCCGCATGTCTCAGTCCGCGCCAAAAAAACCCCGCATCGCCGTCATTGGGCTCGGCTCGATGGGCTTCGGCATGGCGACCTCGCTCAAGCGCGCCGGTTTCGAGGTGACTGGTTGCGACGTCTCGGCTGACGCGGTCGGGCGTTTCGTGTCCGAAGGCGGCAAGGGGGCGAAGACGCCGGCGGAAGCCGCTCGGGAAGCCGACATCGTCGTCAGTGTCGTCGTCAACGCCGCGCAGACCGAAACCATCCTGTTCGGCAAAAATGGCGTCGCCGAAACGCTCGCCAAAGACGCCGTGTTCATCTCGTCTGCGACCATGGACCCTGACGTCGCCCGGCGCCTTGCCAAACAGCTGGAGGCGACAGGGAGGCACTATCTCGACGCACCGATTTCCGGCGGCGCCCAGCGCGCTGCGCAAGGCGAACTGACGATCCTCGCCTCGGGAAGTCCCACCGCCTTCGCCAAGGCACGCCCCGCGCTCGATGCGATGGCGGCCAAGCTCTATGAGCTCGGCGATGCCGCGGGGCAAGGCGCCGCGTTCAAGATGATCAACCAGCTGCTGGCGGGCGTTCATATTGCGGCCGCGTCCGAGGCCATCGCCTTTGCAGCCAGGCAGGGGCTCGATATCCGCAAGGTCTACGACGTGATCACGGCCTCCGCCGGCAATTCCTGGATGTTCGAAAACCGTATGCCGCACGTGCTCGACGGCGATTACGCACCGCGCAGCGCAGTGGAAATTTTTGTCAAGGATTTGGGGATCATTCAGGACATGGCGCGCAATGCGAGATTCCCGGTGCCGGTCGCCGCCGCCGCGCTCCAGATGTTCCTGATGACGGCTGCCGCCGGCATGGGGCGCGACGACGATGCCTCGGTGGCACGGATCTATGCCCGTGTCACCGGCACGAAATTGCCAGGCGAGCCAACATAGCTGTTTCCGAAAAATGTAGAGAACGTCCATGCCCCGTTTTGCCGCCAACCTCACCATGATGTTCAACGAGGTGCCGTTTCTCGACCGTTTTGAGGCAGCGGCGAAAGCGGGCTTTACGGCAGTCGAATTCCTGTTTCCCTATGCGTTTCCCCCCGAAGAGATCGGCAAGCGCCTGCGCGCCAATGGCCTGACGCAGGCGCTGTTCAACCTGCCACCGGGCAACTGGGATGCCGGCGAAAAGGGCTTTGCCGCGCTGCCTGAGCGGTTTGACGACCTCAAGCAAAGTCTGCAAACGGCATCGCCTTATGTGAAGGCGACCGGCGTCAAGCGCGTGCACCTGATGGCGGGAATTGCCAACCGCAAGGATACAAGGGCGGTCGAGGCGTTTTACAAGTCGCTAGCCTGGGCCAGCGAATTCTTCGCGCCTCACGGGCTCGACGTGGTGATCGAGCCGATCAATCCGCGCAACGTGCCAGGCTATTTTCTCAACGATTTCCTGTTCGCACGCGACCTGATCAACGAATTGAAAATTCCGAACCTGAAGCTGCAATTCGATATCTATCATTGCCAGATCATTCATGGCGACGTCACCATGCACCTGCGCGAGATGATGCCGATGATCGGCCACATCCAGATCGCCAGCATTCCCTCGCGTCACGAACCGGACGGCGAGGAGCTGAACTATCCCTTTATCTTCGCCGAGCTCGATCGGCTCGGCTATGGCGGCTTTGTCGGCTGCGAATACAACCCGCAGGGCAAGACCACCGACGGCCTCGGCTGGTTCAAGCCATATGTTGGTTCGTGAGCCCAGGAGGGGAAAAACGTGACGCTGGCACTGGGCTGTATCGCCGACGATTACACCGGCGCATCCGATCTCGCCAATACGCTGACCCGCTGCGGCCTGCGCACGGTGCAGACGATCGGCGTTCCCGCGGACGAACTGAAACTTCCTGAGGTCGACGCGGTCGTGGTCTCGCTGAAAAGCCGTTCGATCGAAGCGGACCTTGCGGTTTCGCGCTCGCGCGCCGCCGACAAATGGCTGCGCGGGCGAGGCGCCGGCCACGTGCTGTTCAAGATCTGCTCGACCTTCGATTCCACTGACGCCGGCAATATCGGACCGGTGATGGACGCATTGCGCCACGACTCCGATGACAGAATAGTGCTGGTGACGCCGGCCTTTCCCGAGACCGGCCGCACGGTCTATCAGGGCAATCTGTTCGTGGGTTCGGTGCCGCTGAACGAGAGCCCGCTCAAGGACCATCCGCTTAATCCGATGCACGATTCCAATCTCGTGCGGGTGCTGGCGCGCCAGAGCAAGATCAGGATCGGTCTGGTCGACCTTGCGACCGTGACGCGCGGAGCGGAGGCCGTGCGCGCGCGCCTTTCTGATCTCTCCGGCCAGGGTTTTGGTGCGGCCATCATCGATGCCGTCTTTGACCGCGATCTGGAGACGATCGGCAATGTCGCGCTGGACCATCGCCTGTCCGTCGGTGCATCCGGATTTGGACTTGGCGTTGCCCGCGCACTCGTCACGTCACACAAGGTAAAAGAAGGCGTGTCGAGCGCGGTTTCCGATGCGGCCGTCGGCGGGCCGTCGGCGTGCCTTGCAGGAAGCTGTTCGCAGGCGACGCTTCAACAAATCGCCAACGCGGAAAAGGTGATGCCGGTGCTGCACCTCGATCCCGAGCGAGTGGTTGCAGGCGGGGACGAAGCAAGCCGTGCGCTGGCCTGGGCGAAGGTGAGGCTCAGCGACGGCCCGATCCTGATCGCGAGCAGTTCGGCGCCGGACCAGGTTGCAGCCGTGCAGGCACGTCACGGCCGCGATGCAGCCGGACACGCCATCGAGCAGGCGATGGCCGACCTCGCTGAAGGTCTGGTGCGGTCGGGAGTGCGACGCCTGGTGGTCGCAGGCGGCGAAACTTCAGGCGCGGTTGTGGATCGCTTGGGCATTCCCGGTTTTCTGGTGGGCGCGGAAATCGCCGCAGGCGTACCGGTTTTGCGCGCAGTCGGCGTCAAGGACGGCGAAATGCTGCTTGCGCTCAAATCGGGCAATTTCGGCGGGCCGCAATTCTTTTCCGACGCACTCAAGCTGATGCGTTGAGCACAACCCGCGCTCCCCGCAAGCGCGGGTGAGGGAACCCCAGATTTACGCAACCCGCCACTCCAGCACCCCGTCATCAGCACGGGCGATATCGCCGGATGAGCCGATCGCCGTGCGGTCCAGGTTCAACAGATGCGCCAGGCTTTCGCGGTCGTGAGTCGGCACGCGCGCTAGCGCGCGCCGGTTCTCAGGCGTGCGCAGCATCACCACGCCGTGCTCGACTTCGTTGTTGCGGCCGTAGAGCACGGTGAAGCTTTCGACCTTTCCCTTGCCGCTGGCCTCGGTCACGAATTCCGGCACCTGGCCGCGACGGCGCTCCGCCTCGGCTTGCACGCTCGTTTCTTGCGCGAGCGGTTCAGGTGGTGGCGTTGGCGACAGCACCAGCGCGTGATGTTTAGTGACAAAACCACCCTGGCCATAGAGCAGACCGAGCTTGGCGCCGGCGCGAAGTCTCCGCACCATCGCGCAAGCCGCGTGCGTCATATAGGTGTTGAGCGGCGCGCCAAAGAAAGTGAGGCCGCCGGTCACGGTCGGCTGCACGTCGGCGCCGAGCTTAAGCGTTCGCCGCGCCATTTTCGGCACGCAGGGAAAGCAGCTATAGAGCTCGATCGCGTCAAAAGCATTGCCATCGCCGCCGCCGAACTCCATTGCGGCCTCAAGCACGGCATTTTGTGCGTGGCTCTCGACGAACTGGTCGCGTTCCAGATAATCGCGCGGCTCTTCCGCCGATGCGCCGCCCCAGACATGGACTATTCGATCTTCATCGATGCCCGCGGAGCGAGCCTTTGCAAGGCTGGTTATCAATACGGCTCCGCCCATATTGACCATGGGATTGGCCACCATGAGCTTGGTGTAAGGCCAGGCGATCAGCCGGTTGTCGGATGTCGGCGTCGTGATTTCGTCAGGCGCGAAGTGTCGTTTCAGCCACGAATTGGGATTGTGCGATGCGGCCAGCGAAAAAGCCGACCACAGCGCGCCGGATTCCGCCATGGCTTCCCGCGGTGTCTGGCCCCAATGCGCCGAGGTGGCCATCTCGTAAAACGGGTAAACGCTCACCGGACGGAACACGCCGAGTTTCACGGCCATCGGCTTCTGGAAGGCGGCATTGCGCTTGGGCTCTTCGACGTCATGGGCGAACGGCGTCCATGGCAGTGTGAGGCCGGCGCGTTCGGCCCTCGTCGCACTGCTCTGCGCCTCGGCGCCGCAGACCGCCGCGACGCTGCATTCGCCGCGAGCGATGCGTTGCGCCGCTTCATGCAGGTAGCGCATCGGACTCTCGCCGCCGACCGGCCCGTAATAATTGTGCTTCGGATTAACGGAAAGACGCGCGGCGAGCTGCCTCTCCGGATCGCGATAGCGCCAGCTCAGGAAATTGACGATGTCGAGGGAATCGATTTCGCCGAGCAACTTGGCGCCAGAGTCCGCTTCCGCGCGTTTGAGCGCCTCCACCAGCAGGGCGAGCGGTTCGAGTCCTTTTGCAATTTCCTTTGGGCGATCGACGATTTCACCGGCACCGACGATGACGGGAATGCGGTCTTCCTGGCTGAAGGATTGGTTTTTCGGCATTTCTTCTTGATTCCTAAAAAGTTGAACAAGCTGTCATTGCGAGCGAAGCGAAGCCATCCAGAATCTTGCTGCGGCGATCTGGATTGCTTCGGGAGCTCACGCTCCTCGCAATGACGGGTTGGGCCTTCTACCCCTCCACCAGCGCGTTCAAGTGCTGCAGGGCGGAAGCAAAATCTTCCTTGAATTCCTGCACCACCGCGCCCGCTGACTTCACGCTGTCGATCAGGCCGACACCCTGGCCGACGAAATAGCTGACCAGTTCGTGCGCCCTCGTGTTGCCCGCAGCAGCCGACCGATCGATCGAGTTGAAGGCATCGCGGCTGATGATGCTCTGCAGCGGCATCGGCAGCGCACCTGGACTTGTCGGATCGCGGTCCCAGGCGTCGGTCCAGACCGAGCGCAACTGCCGTGCCGGTTTTCCGGTGCGGCTTTTGGAGCGGACAGCGTCACGCGAAGAGGCGGCGATCATCTTTTCGCGAAAGATTTCGCTGGCCTCGGATTCGACCGTTGCAAGCCACACCGAGCCGGTCCACACCCCGGCAGCGCCCATTGCCATGCACGCCGCCATCTGCCGTCCGGTCATGATGCCGCCCGCGGCCAGCACAGGCACCTCGCGGATGTTTTTGATCGCCTTGATCACCTCGGGCACCAGCACCATGGTCGAGACTTCGCCGCAATGGCCGCCGGCTTCGGTGCCCTGCACCACGAGTATGTCGACGCCGGCGGCGACCTGGCGCAGCGCATGTTCCTTGGCGCCGACGAGTGCGGCAACCGGTACGCCGTGCCTTTTTCCCATCTCGATCATCGCCTTCGGCGGCACGCCCAGCGCGTTCGCGATCAGGCGGATCGGATGACGGAATGAAGCTTCGAGAACCTCCATCGCCCGCTTCGCATCGAAGGGCTGCGGCTGGTTGTCGGGAACGGGCCTGGTGGTGAGTTCGACGCCGTGCTTCTTCAGAAGATTGCGGGTAAAGGCGCGGTGTTCAGGTGAAATCCGCGTCTCCAGACTCTTCCAGGTGACATCCTTTTCGCCTGAGGTGGAGGTGTTTTCGGGGATCAGCACGTCGAGCCCGCAAGGCTTGCCCTCGACGTGATCGTCGATCCATTTCAGCTCCTGCTCGATCGTTTCCGGCGTGTGCCCGGTAGCGCCCAAAACCCCAAAACCTCCGGCGCGGCTCACGGCTGCGACCACGTCGCGGCAATGGCTGAAGGCGAACAGCGGAAATTCGACGCCCAGCATGTCGCAAACCGGCGATTTCATCGTGTTTCCATTCCCTGTCCGCCTTTGAGGCTTGTTCTCGGCAAACGCTAGCGCATTAGGGGCATCCTTGCCAACTGCAGTCAAATGGATGACCTCCTCCCGAGGAGGATGACATCGTCGTCTCGTGGTTTTGAGCGCGAAGACGCGCTCCTCGCCGTCAGGAAGAAGCCATCGGCAACAAATTATGCGTGCGGCCATGCGCCCGATTTGCTCTTGCGCTTTCGCGCGAGCAGGGGAATGCTGGCTCGCAAGAATGAAACTCCGGGAGCGAAAAAAAATGTCGGCGTTGCCACTCACGTCGGTCGAGGGCGATCTCGCGGAGAATGATTCCTGCGACGTCGTCGTGGTCGGCGCCGGATTTGCCGGGATGTACATGCTCTTCCGGTTGCGCGGGCTCGGACTTAAAGTGCGCGTCTACGAGCAGGGCGGGGACGTCGGCGGCACCTGGTACTGGAATCGCTATCCTGGCGCGCGTTGCGACGTCGAGAGCATGCAGTACTCCTATTCCTTTTCCGACGAATTGCAGCAGGAGTGGGACTGGAGCGAGCGCTACGCGCCGCAGGCCGAAATTCTCAGATATGCTCGCCACGTCGCCGAGCGGTTCGATCTGCGCAAGGACATTCAGCTCAATACCTGCGTCGATCGCGCGGTTTTCGACGAGGATGCGAATGAGTGGCAGGTCACGACATCCGGCGGCAGGACCGTGACGGCGAAATTCGTCGTGCTTGCCACCGGGTGTCTGTCGAATGCGCGCCTGCCCGATATCAGGGGCTTGCAGGATTTTGCAGGCGAGGTCTATCACACCGGCCACTGGCCGCACGAGGCGGTCGATTTCGCCGACAAGCGCGTCGCCGTCGTTGGCACCGGGTCGTCTGCGATTCAATCCATACCTGTGATCGCCCAGCAGGCTCGCCACGTTTTTGTGTTCCAGCGCACGCCGAATTTTTCCATTCCTGCGCACAACAGCGCGCTGACGGCCGAAGAGCGCGAGACGTTTCGAAAGAACTATCCGGAAATCAGGCGTTTTGCGCGCGAGGAATCTCGTAACGGCATCTATGCCGACATGCCCGACCGCGGCGCGCTCGACGATGGCGACAACGCGCGGCGCGCCAGGTATGAGCAGCGCTGGGCCAAGGGCGGCCTGACCTTCATGCTCGCCTATAACAACCTGATCCTCGACAAGGCCGCCAACGACACGGCTGCGGCTTTCGTCCGCGCAAAGATCGCCGAAATCGTCGAGGACCCACGGACCGCAAAACTCCTGCAGCCGGACAATCACCCGATCGGCTCCAAGCGCATCTGTGTCGATACCGATTATTACGCAACCTTCAATCGCCCCAACGTGACGCTGGTCGATATCAGGACCGACGGCGTCGAGGAGATTCTGCCTAATGCCGTGCGAGCGGGCGGCAAGGATTACGAGGTCGACGCGCTGGTGCTGGCGACTGGATTCGATGCGATGACCGGTTCGGTGGCGAGGATCGACATTCGCGGCCGCGGCGGACAGACCTTGAAAGGGAAATGGGCCGAGGGCCCCAAAACCTATCTCGGCCTGACTTGTGCGGGTTTCCCCAATCTCTTCATCATCACGGGACCGGGCAGCCCCTCGGTGCTTTCCAACATGATCGTCTCGATCGAGCAGCATGTCGACTGGATCGCCGGCTGCATGGACTGGATGCGCCAGCGTGGCCTCGACCTGGTGGAAGCAACCAAAGGCGCCGAAGAGGGCTGGGTCGCGCATGTCAATGAAGTCGCGCACATGACGCTCTATCCGCAGGCCAACTCCTGGTACATGGGCGCCAATATTCCGGGCAAGCCGCGGATCTTCATGCCCTATATTGGCGGCGTCGGCGTCTATCGCCGGATCTGCGACGACGTCGCGGCGAAGGGGTATGAGGGATTTGCGATGTCGGGAACGGAACCGCTGCGGGCGGTGGTGCGGTCCTGATTGCCCCATTTGCCGCCCGAGCGGAGTGATGCACGAGTTGTGCGTGACCTATGCGTGACTTGTTCGGCAGGATCGGCGTGATGACGGCCGGCTCGCGCGCTGTTGACGCACCACCTGATGGAATCACTTGGCAGGCTGGTTCGGTTGCCCCGCTTGTGGTTACGGCGAAAGTGAATTCCCTCTCTGGGGAGGCGGAATTCACGGTTGGTGAGT
>Ga0306923_10007647_pt1 | contig 10792 bp, 7 predicted proteins | sample sta12Can44000108_FD_203841 | JGI IMG/M metagenome (GOLD analysis project Ga0306923, IMG submission 203841) | Lab enrichment of tropical soil microbial communities from Luquillo Experimental Forest, Puerto Rico - statanox.12C.anox.44.000.108 (v2)... | ecosystem: Environmental > Terrestrial > Soil...
TATCCCGAGGCACTGCAAGAACTCGAGAACTGGGTGCGCAACGGGCAGATCCGCTATCGGGAGGACATCCTGGACGGAATCGAGCAGGCACCGGGTTCAATCGCGGAGCTGTACCGTGGCGAGAATCTGGGCAAGCGCCTGATCCGGATCGCCCCGGAGATCCCTGCCTAGGAGCCCGAGAGGCTGGCGGCACACAACTGTCGCTGGCCACGGCCTGCCGGTGGCGCGCGAGAAGGCCGGCATGACGGGGCGGGCCGCCCAACGGGCTGATCGAGGGTTCCCCTGCCTGCACCATCGGCCGGCGTCCTGGCAGAGGCCGCGCACCAGCGACGCTGCCGGCGTCAACGCTGGCCGCAGGACAGCCACCGGACCCTGCCACCAGCCCCGGGAAGCCCCTAGCCCATCCGGTATCGACTGGAGGCGACAGAACAGGACATCGTGAGCGAGCTTGTGAACGGCCGCTCAATCTTCTGCAGAACAAATAATCGGCGATCTGGCGCCAAAGTACTGACGACGGCGCCTGGCGGATACTCACTGTCCGTGACAGGCGCCCCCTGGCCGTCGCCTGGTCCGGGAGCGGACTGCTGTTCGGGCTGAGACGGGAGGCTCCAGCCCTGGCGGCTCGGCAGGGATCTGTCCAGGTGCTCCCGCGGCGGGCTGTCCGCGCGGCTGCCTGCTCTGGCAGACTGCGAACGTGAGCAGCGATGGCCCGCCGGACCTGCACATGCTCAACGTGGTGGTCTGTGACATGGCGGCCAGCCTGGATTTCTACCGGCGGCTGGGGATCGCCGTCCCCGGGCCCGCGGACGCCATCGGCGCCCACGTGCAGCTGAGGATGCCGGGCGGGTTCAGCCTGGAGCTGGACACCGCTGAGTCGGCCCGGCTGTGGCACGCGGGCTGGCGCGCCGATCCGGCCAGCGCCAAGGTGATCCTCGGGTTCGTGCTGCCGACCCGGCAGGCCGTCGATGACCGCTACGCGGAGCTGACCTCGGCGGGCTACCGGGGGCGGCAGCCGCCGTTCGACGCGTTCTGGGGCGCGCGGTGGGCGATCGTGGCCGATCCCGACGGCAACGACGTCGGCCTGATGAGCCCGGTGGAGGAATCCCGCCGGACATGGCCGCCCCAGCCATCCCCCGCGCCCTGAGGCTGGCCAGCGCGGGGCGGCACGCCGCCAGACGGCCAGCACGGTGGATCCCGGCCGCTCGCCGGGATCCCGGCGGCGCGCACGCCAGCCAGAACTGGTGCCACCTGCTCGGTGCCGGAAACGGCCGACAGGTCCACGCTCCGGTGTAGCGGTTGCGATCAAGCGCGTTCATCGAGTTGCCGTTACCGGGGAACGCCGCGGGCATCAGAGCGGTATCGGACGCGGCCGACACCGCGTCCCTCGCGCCGGGCGAATCTCCAAGCCTTGATAGCATCGACCACGATCCGAACACGGGACACAAGGGATCGACGGTGCGCGACGCGGAGGAGTGGAAGCCGGGACAGGACACGCAAGCGGTTGCGACGGCGCGGCTGCTGGGACAGGACCCGGACAAGATCCACTGCCCCGCGTGGGGTGTCATCGGTAACCTCGGTGACAGCATCTGCTACGTCGGCGTCCCCGCGAAGGTCGAGGCGATCCAGGCCGAGCTGCGTCGCCGCGTCGTCGATGCGGATCTTCCGGTGCGGGTTATCGCGGCCAACTTCGCGGGCGGGATCTCCGATGGGCAGCGCAACGGCACGCCAGAGATGCGCTACTCGTTGATCGGCCGGGAGACCACCAACGACGGCGTGTGCCTTCACCTGGAAGGGAGCGATGTCCGCGGGGTGATCGCCGTGGTCGCCTGTGACAAGCCACCGGTCGGGACGCTGGCCGCGATCCTCGAACGCAACGTGCCGGCGGTGATCATGTCCGACGGCTCGATCCGGCCCGGGACCGACTCCCGCACCGGGGAGCCGATCGATATCGTCTCCTGCTTTCAGGCGGCGGCGGAGCCACCGGAGGTGCGGCGGCGCATCGCGCTCGAGGGCTCGCCCGGCCATGGCAGCTGCGGGGGAATGTTCACCTACAACACGATGCAGTCGTTCATCGCGACCTCGGGCATGGAGCCGCTGCACATGGTGAGCCCGGCGTCGGAGGATCGCCGCCGCATCGAGGAGTTCCCCGCGCAACTGCTCGATGCGCTACAGGTGCTCTCTGAGCGCGACATCCGGCCGCACGACATCGTCACCCCGGGGTCGCTGCGCAACGCCACGCTGGTGGCGATCGCCATGGGCGGCTCCACGAACGTCGTGCTCCACGCGCCGGAGCTGGCGCGCGCCGCGGGTATCGGCTACTGGCGGGAGGTAATCACGCAGGACGAGTTCAACCGGGTGTCGCGCACGCTGCCGGTGCTGGTGAACGCCCGCCCGTTCGGCCGCTACTCCATGGTCGACATCGACGCGAAGGGCGGTCTGCCGGTGATCGTGCGCGAGCTGCTTGCGGCCGGGCTGCTCGACGGCAGCTGTATCACCTGCACCGGCGAAACGCTCGCTGAGCAGGTCGCGCGCCTCGACCCGCCCGCCCCCGACGGTGAGGTGATCCACCCGCTGTCGGCGCCGTTCAAGCCCACTGGCGGCCTGCGGCTGCTGCGCGGTAACCTCGCCCCCGACGGCGGCGCGGTGATCAAGCTCGCCGGCGTCGAGGGAGGCATGGAGGGCGGGCGGTTCGCCGGCCGCGCCCGCCTCTTCGACAGCGAGGCGGCGCTGATCGAGGCGCTCGCCGCCACGCCGGAGCGGTTCGAGGACCGCGACATGGTGGTGATCCGCTACGAGGGACCGCGAGGCGCGCCGGGCATGCCCGAGCTGCTCGATCCGACCTCGCGGATCACTGCGCTCTGCCGGCGCCGCGGCATCACGATCGCGCTGATGACCGACGCCCGCTTCTCGGGCGGGTCGGTCGGGCTAGTGATAGGCCACGTCTCGCCCGAGGCGGCCCTTGGCGGGCCGATCGCGCTCATCGAGGACGGGGACACCATCGTCGTAGACGTAAACCACGACACCCTTGACTGTACCGAGCTGGCGGACACCGCGACGCTTGCGGCGCGTCGGGCACGCTGGGAGTCGGAGGCGGAGCGCAACGGCGGAATCCACCCGCTAGTGCGTCCCGTCGCCACCCGATTGCTGCGGCGAATGCGCGCCTGCGCCCTGCCCCCGCTTCAGGGCGCAGGCCTGTCGGACGTCGGTGCCCGCGGGAGCCCGGGGTAAGGGAACGACAAGCGCTTCATCACGGGCAAACACGTGCGCCTCAAGCTCAGAAGTACTAATCTGCGCACAGCCATCTGCGCAGCCGCCCTAGCTGCCAGGCAAACCCGAGTCGGCATCGATAGGCAGCTCGAGGACCTACCGCTACTGCTCACACCGTGTGATCGGCGCTCGGTCCGGGGGAGCGCACACTCCCGCCCAATTGGTCGGGCAAGTCGACAGTCCGCGGAGGACCCAAATTGCGCTCCGAATTGGCATTTCTGCGCGCCGAGATGGTTGCCGACCGTAGACGGGTCCCGGGTGCCATCCGCTCCGATGGCGGAACGCGCAATAGGCCTTGACGGGAGCTGGATGGATCTGGATGCCGCGGTCGACGTCTTCCGCCAGGCTGTGGCGGCCATCCCACTCGACCACCGGTCCGATTAATGCCAAGTTTAAAGGGTGTATATAAAGCGTCGGCGGTAGGACGGTGGCTTGGGCTGGGGCCGTCCCATACCCAGGGCCGGGCGCGGGCGTTGAGCTGGGCGGTGGCCACCCGGGTGGCGTGGGCGATCTCGTCGGAGTCGGCGAAGTCCTGTCCGGCCAGCGCGTGGCGCCGGAAGATCCGCCACCAGCCTTCTTGCAGGTTCAGCCAGCAGGCGCCCTTGGGGATGAGGGCGTGGCAGATGGGGGATGGTCTTCCAGCCAGGCCCCGGGTGCTCTTCGTGTCGTGGCTGGAGGCACGGCTGCATGCCGATGCCGGGCGGGGCAGGGCCGGCGGCTGTGATTGCCGCGGCGAGCCCGGCAGCGGCTAGCCTGAACGGGACGGCAGCAGAAGTCCCGGCACGCCTGCGGCCCCTGGCGGCCGCGGCGCTAACTGGCAGGCCCGCCGGGACCTGGGCCCTGAGGTGCGGTGATGACGGTCGCTGAGGTACCGCTGGCGGACACGCTGGCGAGGCCGCTGCGGGATCTGCGGATCTCGGTCACTGACCGCTGCCAGTTCCGCTGCACCTACTGCATGCCCCGCGAGATCTTCGGCCGCGGCTTTGCGTTCTTGCCCCGCGAGCAGCTGCTCACCTTTGAGGAGCTGACCCGGCTGGCCCGGGTCTTCGCCGGCCTGGGCGTGCGCAAGCTGCGGTTGACCAGCGGCGAGCCGCTGCTGCGCCGCGACCCGGACAAGCTGGTCGCGATGCTGGCCGCCGTCGACGGCGTCCAGGACATCGCCCTGACGACCAACGGGGCGCTGCTGGCCGGCAAGGCCGCGGCGCTGGCCGCGGCGGGCCTGCGCCGGGTCACCGTGAGCCTGGACTCCCTCGACGATGAGGTGTTCATGGCGCTCAACGACGCCGGGTTCCCGGTCGCGCGGGTGCTGGAGGCCATCGCCGCGGCGGCCGCCGCCGGGCTCGCGCCGGTCAAGGTGAACATGGTGGTCAGGCGCGGGGTCAACGAGCAGTCGATCCTGCCGCTGGCGGCGCATTTCCGGCACACCGGGCACGTGCTGCGGTTCATCGAGTACATGGACGTCGGCACCACCAACGGCTGGCGGCTGGACGAGGTCGTCCCGGCCGCCGAGATCATCTCCCTGGTCGGCGGGCAGTGGCCCGTGGAACCGCTCGCGCCCGCATGTCCCGGCGAGGTCGCGGCCCGGTACCGCTACCGCGACGGCGGCGGCGAGATCGGCGTCATCGCCTCGGTCACCCAGCCGTTTTGCCGCGGCTGCACCCGGGCCCGGCTCTCCGCCGACGGCACGCTCTACACCTGCCTGTTCGCCGGTGCCGGGCATGACCTGCGCGGCCTGCTCCGCGCGGGGGCCAGCGACCAGGCGCTGCGCGAGCACGTCGCCGCCATCTGGACCCGGCGGGCCGACCGCTACTCCGAGCGGCGCACCCGCCAGGTCAGCCGCACCAAGGTGAGCCGGAAGGCGGAAATGTCGTACCTCGGCGGCTAGCAGCAAGACGCCCAGCCAGCGGGCCAGGCCCGCCGCCCTGAGCCGGCAGGCGCAGCGAGCAGGTAACCAAGGGAGGTGCAGCCGCCCATGACATACGTGATCGCCGAGCCGCGAATCGACGCCAACGACAACGCCTGCGCCGGTGAATGCCCGGCCGGCCGCCCGGCAGCCCGGGCCGTCTGCCCTGCGGGCAGGTGACCGGCATGCGGTACCGGCTGGAGGTCCGGCTCACCTCCGCCGATGTCGGCGAGCGGGTCGTGATCCGCTGGCGCCCAGGACCGGCGGACAGCACGCAGGTGACCGACGTGCTGGGCATTCTCGAGCAGGCCGACGCCGGGTCCTTCGCGGTCCGCACCAGGGACGGGAAACTCGTCGTGATCCCCGCCGGGCGCGCCCTGGCCGGGAAGGTCGTGCCACCACCGCCCGCCCGCCGACGCCACCCCAGCCCCAGGGCTCCCTGAGCGGCGCCGCCGCTGACCCGGCCTGGCCACCGTCATGCCGCACCGCCCGCCCCGGCGGGCCGGTAACTGCCGTGGGCCGCGAGGGCGTATCCGCGTTATGCTCGGTTCCCCGGCGGAAAGAGGGGTGGGGTGATGACGCAGGTAACGGAGCATCTCGAAACCCACGGCGTCCCGTTCGAGCCCATCGCGCACCAGCAGGCCTACACCTCGATCGCCGAGGCGAGGGCGCTCGGCATCGATGCCAGCGAGGTTCTCAAGACGGTCGCGGTGCGGGTCGCTGGCGGCTATGCCCTGATGGCGATCCCGGCAACCTGCCGCCTCGACATGCGTCTCGCCCGGGCAGCGGTGGGCGATCGTCATGTCCGGCTTGCCACCGAAGAGGAGCTGCTCCGGGACTTCCCAGGCTTCGAGCTGGGCGCCCTGCCGCCGCTTGGCTCGCTGCTGGGCGCACCGCTCTACGTCGATCAGGAGGTGCTCCAGCACCAAACGGTGGTCTTCGCCGCAGGGAGCCAGACCGAATCCGTTCAGCTCAAGACGGCGGACCTGCTCCAGCACGAGCAGGTGACGGCCCTGCCGTTGATCAAGCAAGCCGACGAGAATGACAAGGACTGGCTGCGGTAGCCGTGGGTCTATACCCAATGCCGCTTAAGCACCTGTGGTCCTCGGCCTGACAGGTTCCCGCCGCTTCCCGGTGACGGTTACCCGTCTTCCGGTCACGCCCTGTCAGATCCGCCGCCGCATCGTTGCGTATCGGCCAGGCAGCCTCAGTGAGGTGGTCACTGAGCACTACCGCCGGGCCTGCCCCACCCCGAAGCGCTCGGCTTCCGGTCCCGGTAGCCAGTCCCACAGACCGCGCCATCCGCCTATGCCGCAGGGCACTTTACCGGCCGAGGGCGGCCTCTCTGTATGGGCGGCCCAGATGACGTCAGTGGCGACGGAGCGTGACCGAGCTATGGTGCGAGCCCGCGCACGGAGCCGCCGTTCGGCGCGGGTTTCGCCTGCTTTTGGGGCGAGGCAAACGGGCGCCATATTTGGGCCTTCTGGGCCCCTGGGCTTCCCCTCGCTACCGCGAAATGCAGCACCGCGGCGGCGACATCGGCGACCATGAGACCTGAGGCAGCGAACGCGACTTCAGCGCGCTCAACGACCCCGCCATCCTCACCTGCTACCCTCCGCGTTCCAGTAACTTCCCGTCGACCTGAGTTTCCCTGTGAAGGCGTTTTCACGGCCCTTTGGGGACCAGCCGTGGCTCTTGGGTCATCCCGACCGGTCCGCGCATGCTGCGCGAGGCCGGCGGCATGTACTACGCCGCAGTGCCCGCGAAGCACGTGCGCAGGCAGTAAAACCCGCCGGTCCGGCCACAGCCTGGCCGTCGGGTTTTACTGCCTGTCCTCCGGGCGTAAACACCTGCTCGAGTCGCGATGGAGCGGCCCGCGTGACCGGCCCCGCTCACCAAGGGAGCGGGGCCGGCGGCTGCGCTATCGTCCGGTCACGGTGACCACCGTCAGGTTCGGGTCTGCGGCGATCTGCTTCGGGCAGAACCGGTCGGGCAGGAATTGCTTGTTGCTGAACAGTTTGGTCTGGTCGGCGAAGTGCGGCGATGTGGGGTTGGACGACTCGGAGTAGGTGAGGATCGTGGATCCCACGGGGCACGCGGAGCCCGGCTGCCAGGTCACCACCTGGATGAATGACGAGCCGCCGAAGAACGGTGTGACGCCGGGCGGGGAGATCTCGGCGATTGCGTTGAAGATCCCGTCCTCGCCGGGGCCGCCTGGGATCGTGATGTGGCGGCCGTGGTAGGTGACGTACTGCACCGCGCCGAGTGTCGTGTCGATCGGGATGTGCGCGGTGTTGAGCTGCTCGATGGCGTCGCCCAGTGCCGTGTGGACCGTGGTGTTGGCGGTGTTGAGCCCGTAGGGGGTGGTCACCGGGTGGGACAGCTGGAACGGGTGGCTGAACGGCGAGGGGCTAGCCGCCTGCGCGTGGTTCCAGAACGCGGCGAACAGGACGGCTCCGCGCTGGCCGGGGTCGAACTTCCCGTTCCAGTGGGCCAGCGTGATGCACGCGTCGCCGAGCTTGACCTGGCCGCCGCCCGAGGTGGGCGCGTACCCGCCCGCGGCCTGGAACTTGGCGCAGAGCTGCACCAGGGCGGGCAGGGTGAGCTGGGCCGCGTAGGAGCCGTCGGACAGGACGAGGCGGCGCATGGCGGCCAGGGTGAAGCCGGGCGGGCCCTGCCCGTCGGTGCCGTCGATTCGCGCCTGCACCTGGAGCAGGCCGATCCTGGTCCGCAGCGTCCGCGCGGTGCCCTCGGTGCCGATGATCCGGGCGAACCCGGTCAGCGGGTGGTGCGGGTTGGCCAGCCAGTAGCTGTCGTTGGAGTTGGTGACGTAGTCGTGCCGCAGCAGGTACGGCTCGTGGCTGGGCCCGAAGATGCCGGGGACCGCGGCGCCGGGGTCGTTCGCCCAGTCGCAGGAGGTCGTGGCGCCGTTCAGGATCGGCAGCCCGATCTGGGCGCCGAGCGGCGTGTCACACCGCTTCGCCTCGGCGTTGGTCACGTGCGGGATGTTGCCGATGTCGGCGTACAGGGCCAGGCCGGCCCGGTCGGTCGCGATCGTGTTCACCCAGGGGAGGCCCTGGTACTTCTTCAGGATCGACAGCATCTGCTGGGTGCTCGACGCGCGGTCGAAGCCGAACCAGGTGTGGAACGCCCGGGCCAGGTTGTTCGCGTTGGCGTCGGCGAATGCGAACGCGGAGGTGGCGGTCCACGGCAGCGGGACGATGCCTTCGTAGTTGTTGAAGACCGGGCCGTACCGGGTCCACCAGAGGGTGTGGGTGACCGGGGCCAGCGTGCCGTCCGGCTGCTTCGCCATGACGGTGACCGTGCGCGGGGTCATCGCGACGGCCTTGCCGTTTTGCAGGTATTCGGTCGGGTGGCCCTTGACGAGGGTGAGCTGGAACGGGGTGTACCGGAACGCGGTCGACGAGGTGTGGCTCCACGCCACGTCGGCGTTGTGGCCGGCGGTGATCAGCGGGATGCCGTACAGCGACGCCCCGGTGACGTTGATCTTGCCGGGGATGGTGAGCTGCGCCTGGTACAAGCGCCCGGTGCCGATCCACGGCTGGTGCGGGTTGGCGAGCAGCAGGCCGCGGTGGTCCCTGGTGCCCGCCGATCCGATCGCGACCGCGTTGCTGCCCAGTGTGCTGGTCTGTGCCCGCCAGGCGGCCGCCAGCGCCCGCGCGGTCCGCGCCGGGCTCGCGGCGGCCTGGTGTGTGGCCTGGGCCGCCGTCGGCGGGGCGGCCTCGGTGATGCCCTGGATGACCTGGTTACTGCTCAGCTCCAGCATGAGCTGGTAGAAGCGCAGGTAGCTGTCCTGCAGCGTGATCGGCTTCACCCAGGCCATGCCGCGGCACGTCGGGTCGGGAACCCCCTTCGCGCCGCCGACGTGCGCCAGGTAGCCGTTGTAACCCTGGACGTAACCGGCCTCAAGTTGCTTCTCGTCCGCGCTGAGGCCCTGCTCGAGGTGCTGCACGATGTGGGAGTTGATGATCTGCTGCCAGAAGAAGTCGGACTCCAGGTTGTTCTCGTAAGCAAACTCGAGGTAGCTGCCCTTCGGCCCGAAGTACCGGGACCGCTGCGCCTCGACCGTGATATAGCCGTTGGCCATCGTGCAGATGTTGTCCTTGGCGAACGCGTAGCCGTACCCGAAGCCGAGATCCGCCCAGTTGCGGGCGAGGATGTGCGGGATCCCGCCGGTGGTGTAGCGGATCTGGGCGGTCAGCTGGCCGGCAGCCGGGCCGCGTGCCTCCGGTGGCCGGCTGGCCAGGGCGGGGGAAGCACTGCCCGTCACGGCAGCGACCGCGGCGATGACCGCCAGCATTCGAAACCTCACGACAGCCTCATCCTCATTCTCTCGATCGGTGGTGCCGGTAACCCCGGCACGCCGCCCACGCTAGGAATCACCCGCCCGGCCCGGCATCGGCCAAGCGGCCACAAGCGGAGCAGGCCACCTATGCCGCAAGGCCTACCCGCTCACCGCCCAGCGGCCTACCCGGCCCGGCCTGGCGGCAGGCCAGCAGCTAGCCGACCGGCCGCGTGCCCCAGGGCCGGCAACCGCGCGGCCAAGAAACCCCCCGGCCCAGCGCGGCAGCGCCGCCAGGTCAACCAGCCCGGTACGGCGCCGCCCGAACCGCGGCCGCACCGCGAACAGCTGGGGGTGGCAGAACCAGGGGCCGCCGCGCGGCCAGCGCCACCACCAACGCGCCGGCCGGCGGCTGTTTGAACGCGTCGAGGCGGTGGCGGCCACAATCGAGGCCGGATGGGCGGAACAGGCCCGGGCGCCGCGACGGGAGGAGCTACGCGCCACCCTCAGCGATCTGCTGACACTCCGGCAGGGCCAGCCGGTACGGCGGCGGCCCTTGAACCCCGTGCGCTCCTGCCGCAACCGGGGCTCCACCGGGCGGGTCAGCTGTGCCGCCGCGCCGGTCATGTCCGCGCCCAACGCATCAGCGTCCGCCGCTGATCACAGCATGCTGTGGGATGGCGGGCGAGGGGCACGCCGATCTCATCGACTGGATGCAGGTGTTGTGGCCGCTGGCGGTGAGGGCCAGCGCGGCGGTGAGCAGCGCGGCGGAGATGACGGCCCCCAGCACCACCATGGCCTGCGGCCGGCCCAGCCGCGCGTGCCGGCGGCGGGCTTGCGGGCGGGCTGTGCCCCGGCGCGGGTGCCGCCGGGGGGGCGCGGACGGGCTGGCCGCCCGCGCCGCACCCGGGTCTTCTCGCGGGCCGGCATCTCCTCGCCGGCGGCCAGCCGGGTGAAGATGGTCAGCATGGAGGCCAGCCGGGGGTCAGCACCGGCCAGGCCGTCCGCAATGGAGCCCAGGGCCTGCGTCTCTGGTTCGGTGAAGCTCATCATCATCGCGTCCGAGGCGGGGGCATGAGCGGTGCCGGGGCCGGCCGCCCGTTACCGGCGGATGGCCGCCCACAGGGCCTTGATCTGCTGCCGCCGGGCGTAGGCGAGGAGCACGAACACGGCGCACAGCGGCGCGGTCAGAAAGACCAGGCCGCCGCCGCCCGCGACGTTGATGATGGTCGCGCCGACCATGACAGCGGCCAGCCCGGCGGCAGCCAGCCCGGCCAGCCAGGGCGTAAGCAGGCCGATCGCCCCGGCCAGTTCGGCTG
>Ga0306923_10007655_pt1 | contig 10790 bp, 11 predicted proteins | sample sta12Can44000108_FD_203841 | JGI IMG/M metagenome (GOLD analysis project Ga0306923, IMG submission 203841) | Lab enrichment of tropical soil microbial communities from Luquillo Experimental Forest, Puerto Rico - statanox.12C.anox.44.000.108 (v2)... | ecosystem: Environmental > Terrestrial >...
AGACCTGCTGGCTCGCGTCCTCGACCAACGTCTCTGGACCACACACTACGTCGCGTCGAACAAAGACGCGATGGCCGCGATTCTCGCCAGAGGCTTCGACCTTGTCCTCAGCGGCGAGCGAACCTCTGCCCTGCAGGACGTTGAACTCCTCCGCGTCATGCGCCGCCTGCGGCCCCACATTCGCCTCATCATTCTGGCGCGCGCGAGCACGCCCGCGGATGTCCTCGCATCCATGCGTGCCCATGCCTTCAGCCTTTTCTCGGCTCCCTACAACGAGGACCAGCTCACCGATATGATCCGGCTCGCCGTCGATAGTCCCGCATGGGACGACGGCATCGACATCATCTCGGCCACTCCTGAGTGGCTTCGCCTCCGCGTCCGCTGTGAAATCCGCACCGCCGACCGCCTCGTGCAATTCCTGAACGAAATCGCAGACCTCCCGTCCGCCGAGCGTGACCAGGTGGCCACTGCTTTCCGCGAAATGCTGATGAACGCCATCGAACACGGTGGCCGCCTCGATCCCAATCAACATATCGAGATCGAATACATCCGCGCCAAGCACATGGTCTCCTGCCACATTACCGACCCCGGCCCCGGCTTCACGCTCGACGAAATTCCGCACGCTGCCATCGCGAACCCTGACGACCAACCAATGCAACATGCCGACCTCCGCGAAGAGCTAGGCATCCGCCCCGGCGGCTACGGCATCCTGATGGCCCAAAAGCTTGTCGATGAGCTGATCTACAACCAGGAGGGCAACGAAGTATTACTCGTGAAGTATCTCAAACCAGCTTAGGCGGAGAAAGCTGGTTATCCGGCAAAGCCTAAGAACGTAAGCGGTTGTCATTCCGAACGCAGTGAAGAATCTGCTCTTAATTCTAGAGTCACCCGGCCGCAATCAAGGTTCCGATTGCACGCCAGTCGTATCACTCACTGCACCTCGAAATCCACTGCTGGCGTCACCCGACCGTGCTTCGCGTTAGCCAGCTTATTGGGTGAACGCCAGTCCAGACACTCACCCCAATCCGTTGGTGTGGCTCTCTTCCTCTTTGATCGCCGCCTTGAATCCGCGGATGCCTTCCCCAATCCCTTTTCCTAATTCCGGCAACTTCTTCGGCCCAAACAGGAGCAGCGCAATCCCGAAAATAACCAGCAAATGCATCGGTTGAAACAGTCCCTCAAACATAAAAAGCTCCTTGACCTGACAAGATGTTCATACTCCCCCCTACTCGGCAAATGTGCGGCCGTTGCCGCCACTCAAGTTTATCGAAAAGCCGCCACATACCACGTGTAATAAGTTCCGATCCCGCTAAGAAACACCACCATCCACAGCGCCAGTTCCACTCGCATCCACGACTTCCAGTTTTCAAAGCGTAACCGGGGGGGAAGAACGTTCGTGCCCGCGACCACGAGGATATAGAGGCCCAGCAATTCCGCCGCTACGCCAGCGAATCCGTGAATCGCGGCCACACCGTAATACAATTTATGAAGCCGCCTCGGTAGCGCCGGACTCACCTGAAGTTTGAACGAAGGCCACATGACCAACCCGATCATAAGCAGATTCAACACCAGCACCGTGCTCTGGCACACGCCGTGAGCGGTGAACCGCTTCTGTCTCGCGAGAACAGCTCCCGCGATCAGGGCGCATCCCATCGCGACCTGCACTGCTAGATTCAGATCCGCCGCAAACGTGGCGCCGGTGCCGAGAAAGCCCGTGACTGGAAACATAGCTAACACGATCGCTCTCCATCTTGACACGAGCGCCTCGACAAACGTCCTTCACTGCACGACGACCTTGCCCGTCATTTTCGGGTGAATCGAACAGAAGTACGAATAAGTCCCCGCCTTGGTAAATGTGTAAGAAAACTTCTCATCCGTATCTCGTACCTTCGACTTAAACACGCCGTCGGTGCTCACTACTGTGTGCGGGATGTCATCCCGGTTCGTCCACGTAACCGTCGCTCCAACAGGTACCGTGATCGTCTGCGGACCAAAGCTGAAGTTGTCGATCTTCACCTCCGCGCCGGCTGGCTGGTCAGCGGCCCGGAGTCTCGCCGATCCGGCAAGCAACAAAACCGCAATCATTGGCAATGCCACAACTGTCCATCTGGCTTTCGTTTTCATTTTCTTTTCCTTAAGTGATTTTGATTCGTCCCGAAGCTGGCCCCGTACTTTCTTACCCCAACGTTGAGTCCACAACCGCCAGCGAGTGCTGACCTTGCATGTAGTTCACATCGCTGATCCCCAGCACGCTCTTCAACTGCTCGGCGGGCACTTTCATCGGCCCTGGAGAATCCGCCTTGCCAGGCGCCGGTTGCGGAAACGCCGTCGACATCGCCGAATGAAATGTCACATTGCCTTCCACCTTCTGCATGATCTGGTGAATGTGGCCATTCAACACCGTGACCGATCCGAACTTTTTCAGGTAGCTCAGCGCTTGCTCGCTATCCTGCGTGCCCCATCCCCACTCTGGATACACCGACCACAGCGGAATGTGCGCAAACACAACGATCGGCGTGCTCGACTTCAGATGCTTCACGTCCTTCTTCACCCACTCCAATTGCTCGCCGCCTAGCGTACCCAGGCCGCCCGCTTTCAGGTTCATCACGTTCACCAGCGCGATGAAGTGCACGCCCTTCTTATCGAAGCTGTACCACCCATCCCCTTGCGAGTTCTTCGCATACCGCTCCCGGTAAGACTTCCCGTCATCGTCGAGCACATCGTGCTCGCCCGGGACAAAGAACGCGTCTTTTGCCTTCGCACCTTTTAAAATCTGATCGACGTTGTCGAACTGCTCAGGCTTCGACAGGTGGCTGATGTCGCCAGTGTGCAACATGAACTCCGGAGCCGTTGCCAGCCCATTGATCTTGTCGACTGCCGCCTGCAGCGTTGCCGCCACGTCCGGATTTGCCGGCTTGTTGAAGCCCATATGGCTGTCGCTGATCTGCACGAAGCTAAGCTCCCCACCTTTCATCACGGTGTGATCTTTGCCCGCAGCAAACGCCCGCGACACCGGGATGCCGCCGCTCACCGTCCAAACCAGCCCGGTCCCCACCCATGCCATGCACTCGAGAAATCCGCGCCGGTCGATGCCGTCTTTGTTGAGATTCTGTAACTTCTCACCGATGAAACCCAGTTTCTGATCCGCCATTTCACCCTCCTTCGATTGTTGTCTCTGATTGGCTAACTCACTGCGGCCGCCTTTATTCCCCTTGCCGCATGATCTCTTTTGGGGTGCCGGGGCCACCGACAGAACGCGATCGCCTCCTGAGAGCGACGCCTCCTGGTTCTGACGGAGACCGCGCCCTCTATGCGGCTGGCTCAATTTACTGCGGCGCCGGGAGTTACAGCAGTGCCGCGCTTCGCGTCGCGATCTGTTTTCGCCGCTTCATCTCTCTTCGCCGGTGCCGCGGGAGTCTTGACTTTCTTGCCGGAATGCATGCGCTGGTGCGGGCCACAGTTCTGCTGAACCGTCACTCTGCTCGCGTCGTCGGCAAACAGAGGTGCGTCCGCCGGATTGTCCGCAAAAGCGAAAGAGCTGACCAGACAACTCGCGAACATGAATGTGAAAAATCGAGTCATCATTGTGATTCCTTCTTTCCTGGTAGAACCAGATTTCAAAGTAGTGCGATCTGCCTCGCCGTGTCCTTCGACCCTCGGGTACATCTGCACTCTGTTTCTCAAAACTGCCACGGCCAAGATTTATTCCACCGTCTATCCTTGTCCGCTCACGCCGCTGAGAAACCCTCCCAGGTGTCCGGTTAGCGCAACCAGCCCAACACCCAATAGCTCGACCGCCCGCACATATCCGGGAGTGACTTCTTCCCGTCGCCGAGCGCGCGAGTGCATCCACCAAACCGCACCGATCAACGCGCTCGAGATGCAAGCCAGCACCATGTGCTGCAATAGGATTCCCTTCACGCGCTGTCCCTCGAGTTGCAGCTGCCAAGCCAGAACTCCCGTAGCGAGTACCGGCACAACAGAAATCGCGGCCCCGAGCAGGTTGTAATAAGCTGCCTCCTCGAAAGCCTGCTTCTTCGTCCACCGGGCAACAAAATCGAACGCCACTCCCGCAATAAACAAAGCAATCGGAAAATGAATCAGCACCACATGCTGCGCATGCTTCGCCAGCAACACCGTTTTCGGATCAAAAGGATTGACCATGTCCTGCCCACCGTGCGGCTGTCGTCTGTTTCAGCGCACACGACGGATAACCGCCCAACCGGGCATTTATTCCAACTGAGAGGCTTAGGTTGTAGTTGTTGAGACTTGGAGGGCGGGGTCTAAACCCTCACGGCGCTCGAGGGTTGCCTAGGGTGCGCCACTCCTGTCGCGCTCTGTAAGGGGATTTTGATCTTGCAATTCACACTAGATACTAATTGCGGCATGCCTGGAAGCTGATCTTATGGTTGAGCTAGGTCCTGCTTCCATAGAGAGCTATAATCCCGCCGAAGCCTAGGCTCCTAACTTCTCCCGAATCTTCCCCGCGATCCCATCCGCCAGCGCTTTCATCTTCTCTTCCGAATCCGCCTCCACCATCACCCGCGCCAGCGCTTCGGTCCCAGAATATCGCACCACGATCCTTCCATCCCCATCCAGCTCACGCTCAGCAAGTTCAATCGCACTCTGAATCTCCGGTACCTGCGCGATCGGCACTTTCTCTCGTACCCGCACATTCAGGATAGTCTGCGGAAACACCTTCAAATCGCTCACCAGTTCCGCCAGAGACTTTCCGCTCCTCGCCATCAGTTCCATCACGCGCAATGCGGTCAGCAACCCGTCGCCGGTGGTCGCGGCGCCGTCGCGAAACAGAATATGTCCGGACTGCTCTCCGCCCAGCGTCGCGCCTGTCTTTTGCATTTCTTCCAGCACGTATTTGTCGCCGACATTGGCCCGTAGCAGCTTGATCCCATCCTTGCGCAGCGCCACTTCCAGCCCCATGTTCGACATCGTGGTTCCAACAATCGTGTCGCCCGCCAGCACACCGCGCGCCTTCATATCGCGCCCCGCCGTCAGCATCACGCCGTCTCCATTTACCACGCGCCCTTGCGCATCGCTGAAGAGGGCGCGGTCGGCATCACCGTCAAAGGTCACGCCCAGGTCGAATTCCCCGCGGCTGTCCGCCACCATCCACGCTACTGTCTTCGGATGCAAGGCGCCACAGCCTTCGTTGATGTTCTTCCCATCGGGCGCCGCATGCACTATCGTGGCCTGCACGCCGCACGCTCGAAAGAATTCCGGTGCCTCCGCCGTCGCCGCGCCGTTCGCGCAATCCACGAGCACCCGCAGCTTGCGCAACTCCGGTCCCGCGTCCGAAGCGAGCCACTGAATGTAGGCCTCGCGCAACTCAACCGAGCCGGGCAAGCTCCCCGACGCTGAGGGTACCCCACCTTCGCGTCGCGCACTTTGCGACGCTAAGCTGGGATCTTCACCTTTCAGCAGCGCAAAGATCTCCTGCTCGATCGCCAATTCACGCGCATCGGGCAACTTGTATCCGTCCCTCGAAAAAATCTTGATTCCGTTATCCGTCCACGGATTGTGCGACGCGGAAATCACGACTCCGGCAGAAAACTTCCGTGACCACGCCAGATACGCAACTCCCGGCGTCGTGATCACGCCTGCACTCTCCACCGCCACCCCCAGCGAGGCCAGCCCGGCCGTCAACCGGTCGGCAATCCACCGGCTCGACTCCCGCGTGTCCTGCCCGATGACGACGCGTGCACCAGAACTCTCGCGCAGCAGATCGTGCCCGAGTGCCCGCCCAATCGCATACACGCTATCCACAGTGAGTGGGAATTCGCCCGCAACACCACGAATCCCGTCGGTTCCAAAAAGTTGTCGCGTCGGCTGGCTCAATGTAGGTTGGCTCGTTATACCTAGGTTCAAGATCGGCTTATGCGGCCGGTGAGATCTGTTTCTAACTCGTTTGCCTTAGCACCCGAAATAAGCCCTGCTGAACTGCCAGAAAAATCAAGACTTGTCATCCTGAGCGCAGCGAAGAACCTACTTTTCGCTTGCAGGGCCCAACCCCCGACGCAGACTCGAAAAGCTACGGCTTCGAGCTTCCCTCGGTTGAGGGTACCTCAACTCCACCCCGCTCCATGATTACGGTTACGTGAATTGGCGTGGGACTCACCAACTGCACCAGGGGATCCGCCACATAGGCGTTCGTCACGAACGTGTTCCGTCCCACATTCCCGGACGCATCCACCGGATCTGTCGTCGCTGCCTCAACTCGGTCAATCCGAGTCTTGGGACCAGCCACTGTGATCTGCGTCGGTTCGGCCATCACTTTCGAAATCTGGTACCCCGGAGCAAACGTTCCAATCACTCGCGGGCGCACTTCGACCGTTCGCGTCGCGCTCTGGTCAAACGCCAAGCGCAGCTGTCCCGGGATCACCTGCATGACTTTCAGATCCTGCGGCACCCGCACCTCCTGATCAGTCAAGTCGAAGGTCCGCTCGCCCACCTTTGCATCCCGCAGATCCACTTCGACATGAACATCCTGCGCGCGCAGCGTGTGAATGATCCGCTCCGGCCCGCGCACCCGCACCTGTGCCTCGGGAATGCTCGCCGAACTGATCTCCAGGTTGGCCGGAATCCGGTGAAACTCAATCGGCACACTGAGCTCCACCACCGCCGGCGCATCGTGCGAGATTACCCACCACAGCGCCACCGCAAACACCAGCGAGATCACTCTGTAGCCGAAGTTCGCAAACACGTATCTCCGCAGGAAGCCCACTTAGTGATCCACCCCCTGCGGAAAATTCTCTCCACTCCGCGACCCCGGCGCCCGATAACTCGACTCGCTCTCATGGTTTTGTGAAATCGGTGTTGGCAGCGTGATCGGCCGCACATATCTCCGCAACAACCCGCTGAGCTTCTCCCGCAACTGCTCAACTGTCAGATCGCGCTCGATGTTCCCCGCGACCGCCAGACTGATCGCTCCGGTCTCCTCCGAAACAATCACCGCAATCGCGTCGGTTTCCTCGGTGATCCCGATTCCCGCCCGATGCCGCGTTCCCAACTGCGTCGACAACACCGGGTTCATCGACAGCGGCAGAAAACAAGCCGCCGCCGCAATCCGATCCTTCTGCACGATCACCGCCCCATCATGCAGCGGCGCACTCGGCCGAAACACCGTCGCCAGCAAGTCATACGACAGCCGCGCATCCAGCGCCACTCCGCTCTCGATATAAGTCCTGAGCCCAATCTCCCGCTCAATCACAATCAGCGCGCCGGTCTGATTTTGCGAAAACAGATTCGCCGCCAGCACGATGTCGTCATAAGCATCCATCTCCGAACTCAGCGCCCGGCTGAAGGTGAGCCGCCGCCCCAGATTCGCCAGCGCATGCCGCAGCTCCGACTGAAACACCACAATCAACGCGAACACCACATAGGGCAGCAACGTTCCCAGCAGCCAGTTCAGCGTCGTCAATTCGCCGAGCCGCGCGATATAAAACCCAAGCGCCACCGCCGCGACGCCCAGCAGCATCGGCGCTGCCCGCGTCCCGCGAATCAACAGCAGGAACTGATAAATCAGCACCGCCACCAGCAAAATATCGAGGATCGTCACCCCCGACAAATGCGGCCATGCGGTCCACTTCAGATTCACCAATTCACCCTCGCCTAAAAATATCGTAATGCGATGCTAACCAGTCGATGCCCGCTCATGTAACCCAGCTCTGCGACGGATGGGGAACATGAGACAACCCCTTCATTGTAATCCCCGCAACTTCGCGTCGGATGAACCTCCCCCCGAACGACAGAAATCTTTACAACTGTCAGCCCGAACGAAGTGCGGGACCCCATGCAGGCCTGCACCACCTGCGGCCCCGCCCTCCGACGGGGCGAGAAACTGAGCGCCCAGCACCTAAACCGCGACCACCACCTACTCCGTCCCCTCAACCCGCGCCCGCACTCTTCCCTTCGCCAGCCGGGCCACAATCGCATCCCCCGCGCGAACCTGTCCCGGATCCTTCACCAATTTCCCCTCCGCATCAAACACCAACGCATACCCGCGCTCCAGAATCGCCACCGGCGACAACGCCTCGAGCGCCGCTCCAATCCGCTCCAGCCGTCCCCGCTGCTGCAACAACAGATTCCGCGCCGCCCCGGCCATCGCCTCCGATCGCGCCTCCAACTCCCGACGCATTCCCGCCAACACGCGCCGCAAATCGTAGTGCCGCACCGTCGCCCCGAGTGCCTCAAACCGCCGACGCTTACGCTCGAGTACATCCCGCTCGGCATGCGCCAGCCGGTATGCCAACTCGTCCACACGCTGCTGCCGGCGCCGGATCAACTCCATCATCCGCCCAAACGCCCCGTGCCGCGCCAACTCCGTCAACTCCTGCCGCCCCATCAGCAACCGGTACCGCATGCCCTTCTCCAGACGTCCGCTCAGCCGCTCCACCTCCTCTTCCACTTCCTGCCGCGACCGAATCACCAACTCCGCTGCCGCCGACGGCGTCGCCGCCCGCACGTCCGCCACAAAATCCACGATCGTGAAATCCGTCTCATGCCCAATCGCGGAAATCACTGGCACCGTCGACGCGGCTACGATCCGCGCGAGCCCTTCGTTATTGAACGCCGCCAAATCTTCCGCCGACCCGCCGCCGCGCGCGATGATCACCACCTCAACTCCGCCGACGCGGCTGAAATATTTCACCCCGGCCGCTACCTCGGCCGCCGCCAGCTCTCCCTGCACCTGCGCGGGATAAATCACCACATTCACCGACCGATGCCGTCTCCGCAAAATCTGCAAAACATCGCGCAGCGCCGCCGCCTGCGGCGAAGTCACTACGCCAATCCGCGAAGGCATCGCCGGCAACTTCCGCTTGCGCTCGCGATCAAACAATCCCTCGGCGGCAAGCTTCGCCTTCAACTGCTCAAACGCAATCTGCAGCGCCCCAGCGCCCTTCGGCTCGAGATACTCCGCCGAAATCTGCAACTCACCGCGATCCTCATACACCGTCACGCGCCCGCGCACCACCACCTGCATCCCGTCCGCCGGACGAAACCGCAGCAGCCGTGCCGACGACCGAAACATCACCACCCGAATCTGCGCATTCCCATCCTTTAGCGTGAAATACAAATGCCCCGAATCGGGCGCGCGAAAATTCGAAATCTCGCCCTCGGTCCACACATCGGAATACTCTCGTTCGATGGCGCTACGCACCGAAGCAACCAGCTCCCGCACAGCCCAAACCCGCCGCTCCGGAGGCCGGAAGCTAAACCCAAGTTGTTCGAGATCTTCCATGACTTAGCCGCCCGCAATCAGCACTCAGCATTCAGCATTCAGCATTCAGCATTCAGAAACCTGCAATCAAAAATCTGCAATCTGCAATCAAGAATCTGCAATTCGCGTTCCCGCAATCAATCGGATCACGATCGATCTCGACACGACCCATGTAGGCCCAGACGCCCTCGTCTGGGCAGGCGAGCGAAGCTCGACAGAAAGCGTGCACCACCACAAACCAAGGACTGCGATCCGAGCCTATCTCCGCATCCACTGCACGATCCACACCACCGCCGACAAAACCACGCTCACCAAAATAGAAGTCGCCAACGGAAAGTAAAACGAGGTGTTCTTTCCGCGATAAACAATGTCCCCAGCAACCGCCCAAGCGGCAACCCAAACTTTCCGGCAACGACTACAACCAGGCCGATGACGACCAACACCGGCCCCCAGCCCAATCAAAACTCGTCCCATATCGTTTACGCCCCAAGTCTAAACCGCGCCAGCCAGCAAGTCCCGAGCAACACCAGCTGCTCACGAATTCCCGAGTGAAGGACACAACCGGTACATGAACCGACTCGAATTGAAGTTTGTCATTCCGAACGAAGCGAGGAATCTGCTCTTTGCATCCCGCGACCAACCAGCGTCAACGTCCCTCAATTTCTCGACGTCGCAAATGTCCCAAATCAATCTGCGATTCACCTGGGAAATTTGTAGCCAAACCAGCCCTTTACTATCCAGATACTCGCCCTGCTGCACACAAAACACTTTTTCCCCTTGCACCCACCCAAGCCTCATGGTATAAACAATTTCGTCGAGAGCATTTGTGTGGCTGTGCCAGGCGATTTTTTGCAACTCTCGCCGCGCTGTCTGGCATCTAAGTTTCAAAAGGCAGTATTCGATCCCGGCCGCGGGATCCGCATTCGGGGACAAAGTTCCTCGAAGGGTTTCGAAAGAACCTCCAAGCGATCTTTTCTCAGTTAAAACGCTTCCGCCTCGGCATGTGCCGAAACATTCGGTCCATTCCTCAGCGGAAGCCGCGTTACGTCGCGCTTAAAGCCTTCAAGAGATTGAATTTAGTCCATCTCTGAGCCGGTTCCGGCTCCTCTGGCACTCGTTTCCGCTCATCTGCACACAGCATGTGCAAAAGTTGTGGAAGTCCTGTGAATCCATAGAGTTGACAGTGCTCGCGCTTGCGCGGTAAGTTTAAAAGGTTTCGAGGACAGGCAGATCCACCTAGCGTGTGTCTGCCCTGGACCTGAAGGCGCGCCGCTTAGGCGGAAGGCGATTCGGTCTTTGACAAATAGGTTGAACGTGCCAGTTATTGAGTAGGTAAAGGTTCGGGCTCAAGTCCGAGCGTACTCACAAAATCAGCTGTGGTCCCTTCCCGGGGCCATGGCGGTCTGCCTCGCAAGAGGTAGATTTCAGGTTTCAAACGAGAGTTTGATCCTGGCTCAGAATCAACGCTGGCGGCGTGCCTAACACATGCAAGTCGAACGAGAAAGTGGAGCAATCCATGAGTAAAGTGGCGACCGGGTGAGTAACACGTGAC
>Ga0306923_10007658_pt1 | contig 10788 bp, 7 predicted proteins | sample sta12Can44000108_FD_203841 | JGI IMG/M metagenome (GOLD analysis project Ga0306923, IMG submission 203841) | Lab enrichment of tropical soil microbial communities from Luquillo Experimental Forest, Puerto Rico - statanox.12C.anox.44.000.108 (v2)... | ecosystem: Environmental > Terrestrial > Soil...
CCCCGCTTCGTCGCATCCGGCGATCGGCCATATGCCACGCTTGAGCGCTGCACGTTCGCGGCGGAAGGTCGGCCGGGTAATGATCTCTTCGCCCAGCGGCAGGCGCGGCGCGGCGTCCTTGCCCGCGTGTTTGCCCGCGTCCTCGCGGTTATCCTTGTGGACGGCCTTGCTAGCCGCTTCTTTGCCGCCATTTTGCGTGCGACCGGGTGACGCTTGGCGATTTCGGCGATTCATGCCGGCCATGATGAGCATGCGCGGCGGCGTCACGCAATGCGGGATTCGCGGCTAGATCGATCGTGGCGGCTTCGTTTCCACCGCTAAAACAGATCGAGCTGCTCGGCTGATGGCCGCGGCGGTTTAAAATGTTCGGTGGTGGTTTTCACGCTGGTCAAATTGAAACCGAGGCGCTCGCAGGCCACTTCGAAACGCCGGCCGATCATCCAGGCGATCGGACCGGACCCTGTCTGGCGCTTACCCCAGCTTGAATCGTAATCCTTGCCGCCGCGGGTTTCGCGAATGAGATTGATCACGTGGCGATAGCGGTCGGGAAAATTCTCGATCAACCATTCGCGGAACAAATCCTTCAACTCGAGCGGCAGGCGAAGGAGCACATAGCCGGCGTGGCGCACGCCAGTTTCAGCAATCGCTTCCAAAATGCGCTCGATCTCGGCATCGTTGATCGCGGGAATAACCGGCGCGACCAAGGCCGAGGCCGGCACACCGGCTTTGACCAATTCGCGCAATGCGCCGAGCCGGCGCGCCGGTGTCGCGGCGCGCGGCTCCATCACACGGGCCAGCTTGGGATCGAGCGAGGTCACCGAAATCGCCACTTTGACCAAATCGCGCTTGGCCATGCGCGTGAGTATGTCGAGGTCGCGCAGCACCAATGCCGATTTGGTCACGATGCCGACCGGGTGGCCGGCGCGATCGAGAACTTCGAGGATGCGGCGCATGATCTGGTAGCGCCGCTCAATTGGCTGATAAGGATCGGTATTGGTGCCGATCGCGATTGTCTTTGGTGAATAATCCGGCGCCGACAATTCGCGCTCGAGAAGTTCGGGCGCATTCGGCTTCATAAACAATTTGGACTCGAAATCGAGCCCGGTCGAAAGGCCGAGATAGGCATGCGTCGGCCGAGCGAAGCAATAAACGCAGCCGTGCTCGCAGCCCCGATACGGATTGATCGAGCGATCGAAGGAGATATCGGGCGAGTCGTTGTGGGTGATGATCTTACGGGTGCTGTCGATCGTCACTGTAGTCTTGAACGGCGGCAGCTGTTCGAGACCTTGCCAGCCGTCGTCAAAAACCACTCGCGCCAGCGGCTCGTATCGGCCGGACGTATTCGACGCCGTGCCGCGGCCGCGCCGGCGTTCGCGATCGACGGCGGTGCCCATTTCGCCCGCCGGCGTGGAGGGCAGCGGTGCCGGCGGGCGTTTCAACGCGGATGAACGACTCATCGTTACAGCTCCAGGCAGAAAGCTAACGCGTGAGCGTGAACAAAACAAGAACAATTATTCGTGATCAGGGACCGGCGATTTGCCCCTGGGATGAATGGCGACGATTGCCCGAAAGTGCGCAGGGGTCGATACTTGACTTAGTCAAGTATCTGGACGCTTGGCGCTATGACGATTGCGACGGTGCAAAACGAGCAGGCGCGGATCGCCGCGGTGCGCCGCTTCAATCGCTATTACACGCGGCAGATCGGGGTACTGCGAAAGACCTTTCTCGACAGCCCCTATTCGCTCAGTGAAGCGCGCGTCCTCTACGAGATTGCAAGTTGCCGCGCGCCAACGGCGAGCGATATCTCGCGCAGCCTCGATCTCGATCCCGGTTATCTCAGCCGCGTGCTGCGCAATTTCGAAAAACGCGGCCTGATCCGCAAGCGCACTTCGGCCAAGGACAGCCGGCAAAGTCATCTGACGCTGACGCCACGCGGGCGGAAATCCTTCATGCCGCTCGATGCGCGTTCGCAGCGCGCCACCGCCGCCATGCTGGCCAAGCTTGCGCCCGCGGATCAGGCACGATTGATCGCGGCGATGACGACGATCGAGACGCTGCTCGAGGGGCAAATTCAGGAGCCGGCGCGGCAGCAAAAATATATTCTGCGCCAACCCCAGCCCGGCGATTTCGGCTGGATCGTCAAGCGCAATGCCGAACTTTACGCGCAGGACTATAGCTGGCTCGAACCGTTCGAGGGCGTGTGTGCGCAAATCGTCGCCGATTTTGTCAACAAATACGATGAAAGCCGCGAACGCGGCTGGATCGCCGAGATCGATGGCCAAAATGTCGGCGCGGTAATGCTGGCCAATGACGGCGACGGCGTTGCCCGCTTTCGGCTTCTTTTCGTCGAGCCCAAAGCGCGCGGCCTCGGCGTCGGCGCGCGGCTGGTCGATGAGGCCATTCGTTTTGCCCGCGGCGCCGGCTATCGCAAGATTACGTTATGGACTCACAGCGTGCTCACCGCGGCGCGACACATTTATCAAAGCGCCGGCTTCAAGCTGATGCGCAGCGAGGAGCATCAAAGCTGGGGCCAGCCGGTGGTGAGCGAGCACTGGGATTTGCAGTTGTGAGGGGACGATACGTGCCGTCATCCTGAGGTGCGAGCAAAGCGAAGAATGGCCAACCGAATTCGGGTTTCGGGTTTCCGATTTCGGATTCATGATGGTCCAAGTCGGCAACAGCCGACTTGGTGGCCGTCGCCGTTCGAGGCCGCTTCGCGGTCACCTCAGGGTGACGGTCAACGTTCAGGCGTTTGGCTAAACCGTCGCGCCCTTGGCCTTCTCGCGCCGCAAATGCTCGTCGAGCCGCGGCATGATTTCCACGAAGTTGCACGGGCCGTGCCGGTAATCGAGCTGGTGCACCAAAATCTCATCCCAGGCGTCCTTGCAGGCGCCGGGCGATCCGGGCAGACAGAAAATGTAAGTCGAGCCGGCGACGCCGGCGGTGGCGCGCGACTGGATCGCCGAGGTGCCGATCTTCGGGAAACTCACGACCAGAAACAGCGCCGAGAACGCCTCCATCTTTTTTTCGAACAGCGGCTCGATCGCTTCTGGCGTGACGTCGCGGCCAGTGAACCCGGTTCCGCCGGTGGTGATGATGACGTCGATCATCGGATCGGCGATCCAGGCCTTGACGCGCGCGCGGATCGCCTCGACGTCGTCGGGTACGAGGCTGCGCTCGGAGACGACATGTCCGGCCGATACGATGCGCTGCACTAACAGCGCGCCCGATTTGTCGTCCTTGAGCGAGCGCGTATCGGAGATCGTTAGCACCGCAAATTTCAGCGGCACAAATTGTTTTGATTCATCGATCCCTGGCATCGATGTTCCTTTACATCTGCGGTCCGGATTAGAGCACCTTTCGCGCCGATTAACAAAGCGTTTCCCGGCATTTATTGCCTAGCGCGCCCGCTCTCCAATTAAGCCGTTTTTTACCTTGCACCGGCATCATCGCGCCCGTCGGTTTGTAGGTCCCGCGTCGCCGACCGCGTCGCCAGAGTCAGAGTTCTGAGTCATGGTTGTGTCGCGTCGCGGGGCGTCCATCAGGACGCCCCGCGTGAGTTTTGAGTCCACGCGTTTTGAGTCCGGTGCGTCCGCGCGCGTACTTGTCGGCGATTGCGTGGCCGAACTGGAAAAGCTTCCCGCCGCTTGCGTCGATCTCGTCTTTGCCGATCCGCCCTATAACTTGCAGCTGCAAGGCGACCTCAAGCGGCCGGATGATTCCCGCGTCGATTCCGTCGACGATGCTTGGGACAAATTCGAAAGCTTCGGCGCCTATGACGACTTCATCCGCGCCTGGCTCCTTGCCTGCCGCCGCGTGATGAAGCCGAATGCCACGTTGTGGGTGATCGGCTCGTATCACAACATCTTTCGTGTCGGCACGCTCCTTCAGGACCTCGGGTTCTGGATCCTCAACGACATCGTCTGGCGCAAATCAAATCCGATGCCGAATTTCCGCGGTCGCCGCTTCACCAATGCGCACGAGACGTTGATCTGGGCCGCGCGCGATTTAGCAAACCGCAATTACACGTTCAATTACGAGGCGCTCAAGGCCGGCAACGATGACATTCAGGTGCGCTCGGATTGGTTCATTCCGCTGTGCACCGGCGACGAGCGACTCAAAGGCCGCGATGGCAAGAAGCTGCATCCGACGCAGAAACCGGAAGCGCTCTTGGCGCGCGTCATGCTTTCCGCCTCGCGCCCGGACGATCTGGTGCTCGATCCATTTTGCGGCAGCGGCACAACCGGCGCGGTCGCCCACCGCCTGCGCCGCCGTTTCATCGGCATCGAGCGGGATGCCGACTATGCCGCTGCGGCGCGCAAGCGCATTGAAGCGGTCGAGCCTTTGGCGCAGCCGGCGCTGGCTTCGTTCATGACCGCGCGCGAAGCGCCGCGCGTGCCGTTCGCCGCGCTTGTCGAGCGCGGTCTGGTATCGCCCGGCGCGAGCCTCGTCGACGCCAAGCGGCGCCATCGCGCCCTGGTTCGCGCCGACGGCGCGCTGACATTCGGCGAAGCGGTCGGTTCGATTCACCGCATCGGCGCGCTGGCGCAGGGCCTGGAAGCCTGCAACGGCTGGACCTATTGGCACGTGGAAACGCCGCAGGGTCTCACTTTGATCGACGTTCTGCGCGCGCAAGTGCGCTCTGAAATGGCTTAAACGGTCGCTACCGTCCCAATCCATGCGCCACGACTTTGCGCATGAGGCTCGGTAACGCTTCGTTGCTAAGCTCTGCGATCGCAATCCAGCGCGTTCCGACCGGTGCTGCGGCTTGGCGCGGAAGCTCGCTCCGGTACACCGTGAGTTCGAGCGGAAAATGGGTGAAGACGTGCCGGACCACGCCGGCCATTTTTCGCCACGCCACGCGTTTTTGCGAAGCACCGAACCGCGGTGCTTCGGCGAGCGCTTGGCGGTCGTCAAAATCCGCCGCCCAGGCGGTGGTCGGCACCTCGACCATCCCGCCCAAAAGTCCGCGCGCGGGGCGGGTGCGCAACAGCACGCAATCATCGGCGCGCCGAGCGACAAAGGCGGCGCCGCGGCGAAGTTCACCTTCGCGCTTTGCCGCACGGGGCGGAAATAGTTCGGCCTCGCCGCGCGCATGCGCGACGCATGAGGCATTCCATGGGCACAACGCGCAGGCCGGTTTCTTTGGCGTGCAGATCGTGGCGCCGAGATCCATCAGTGCTTGGGCAAAATCGCCGGCGCGGCTAGCGGGCGTCAGGGTGCGCGCGTGCCGCGCGATCTCGGCTTTACCGGCAGGCAACGGCGTGGCCAGCGCATAGAGCCGCGCGATGACGCGCTCGATGTTGCCATCGACCGGGGTGGTGGCCTGGTCGAAAGCAATTGCAGCGATGGCGGCCGCGGTATAGGCGCCGATGCCCGGTAGTTCGCGTAACGCGCCCTCGCTTTCCGGAAATTGGCCGTTGTAGCGCTCCACCAGCGCGCGGGCACAAGCATGCATGTTGCGGGCGCGCGCGTAATAGCCCAGGCCCGCCCATGCCGCGAGGACCTCGTCGAGCGATGCTGCCGCGAGCGCATCGAGATCGGGCCACCGCGCCAAAAAGCGGGCGTAATAGGGCGCGACCGCCTTGACGGTGGTCTGCTGCAGCATGGTTTCGGACAGCCAGACGCGATAGGGATTGCTGCGCTCGCCCGGCCGTGCCCGCCACGGCAGCGCGCGCCGGTGCCGGTCGTACCAGGCGAGTAGATCGCCGGCGTGTGGCCCGCGCGGTTGTCCCCGCTGTCCAGGCGGCCGGAATGCCGAAGACTTTTTTCCGTGGGTCTTGGCTGCTAGCGTCACGGCCTTACCAATGGCGGAGCGTCGCGCCATGAACAAGCCCTCGCGCCCGGTGGCCAAGCCGTTACGCGAGCTTCTCAACAAGCTCGTCGGCGACGCCTTCGCGCGGCAGGGTTTCGCCTCCGCCGAATTGGTCACGCGCTGGGACGATATCGTCGGTCATGAGATCGCGGCTCACAGCGAGCCGCTCAAGCTGCAGTGGCCACGCCGGACCGATGGCGAAGACGGCGAAGCCGGAACGCTGGTGCTGCGCGTCGAGGGCCCCGCAGCGATCGAAATTCAGCACCTCGCCGCGCTGATCTGCGAGCGGGTGAACCGCTTTCTCGGCTGGCGCGCGGTCGAGCGGCTGGCTTTACGCCAGGCGCCGCTACGACGGCGGCAAACGACAGCGGCGCGCACGATGGAGCCGGCCGCCACCGGAGGGATCGCCGAAAAGCTTTCCGACATCAAAGACGAGGAGTTAAGGGAGGCGCTCGCGCGGCTCGGCGCCGCCGTCAGCCGCGCCGACCGGCATTAGCGCCGACTTGAAGCGCGCGATTGCCGCACTTTGCCGCCATTTTCCGCACTTTGCCGCCCCTGGCCGCCCTTGGCGCTGTGGCGCGCTAATGCCACATTGCTACTGCAGGACATTGCATCCGCCAGATCTGGAGCCAGCTTTGCTGTTTATTCGCCGTCGATTCATCGCTTCTGCCGCGCCATTTGCTCTTGCCTTTATTGGTTTCAGCGGCGGACTTGCCCGGTTTGCGGGTCAGGCCCGCGCTGACGACAACCCCTCGCCGGGCGATCTGGCCGACGCCGGGCCAGACGGCGACATCATGGTCGGATCCGACAAGGCGCCGGTGACCGTCATCGAATATGCCTCGATGACGTGCCCGCATTGCGCGCATTTTTCCGAGACCACGTTTCCTGAACTGCAAAAGCGTTACATCGACACCGGCAAGGTGCGCTACACCTTGCGTGCGTTCCCCCTCGATGCGCTAGCGGCCGCGGGATTCATGCTGGCGCGCTGCGGCGGCAAGGACAAATACATGCCGATCGTGGAGACCCTGTTCGCCAAACAGCCCGAATGGATCGTCAAGGAGCCGTTGCCGCCCTTGAAGGAGATCGCCAAGCAGTTCGGCATCGGCGAGACCGAATTCAACGAGTGCCTGGCGAATCAAAAGCTGCTGGATGGCATCCAGAATGTGCGCGACCACGCCGCACAGAAGCTCGGCGTCAATTCGACGCCGACTTTTTTCGTCAATGGCAAGAAGCTGGTCGGCGACGTCTCGATCGACCAATTGGCCAAAGAGATCGACCCCTATCTTAAGGCAGGATAAGGGTTTTTTCGCTTTCGCCGAGATCGAGACTTAGGGCCTGTTCGGCGGCGAAAGCAGCTCCACCCACGTGAAGGTCTGGATATTTTTGCCGGCCCTGGTTGCGCTCGGAGTCCCGACGATTCATTCTCCGTGCCGATGCGGCACCGTCCCGCGCCCGGCGTTTTCGCCCGCGGCGTGAACCAGGGGGATTCGCCGCGCCGCCTAGGGAGAGGGACGTAATAAAAGAATGAAGCTCACACGGCTGCGTCTGATCGGCTTCAAATCCTTTGTCGAACCGACCGATTTTACCATCGAACCCGGCCTGACCGGGGTCGTCGGCCCGAACGGCTGCGGCAAGTCGAACCTGGTCGAGGCCGTGCGCTGGGTCATGGGCGAGGCCTCCTACAAGGCCATGCGCGCCGCCGAGATGGATGACGTCATCTTCTCGGGTAATTCGGAGCGGCCGTCGCGCAATCATGCCGAGGTTTCGGTGCTGGTCGACAATGCCGACCGCAAGGCGCCCGCCTCCTTCAACGAGTTCGAGACGCTGGAAGTCTCCCGCCGGATCATGCGCGAACACGGCTCGACTTTCCGCGTCAATGGCCGCGAAGTGCGCGCCCGCGACGTCGCCATGCTGTTTGCCGACGCCTCCACTGGCTCGCGGTCGCCGGCGCTCGTTCATCAGGGCCGGATCGGCGAGATCATTCAGGCCCGTCCGGATCAGCGCCGGCGCGTTCTGGAGGAGGCCGCCGGAATTTCCGGCCTGCATGCGCGCCGCCACGAGGCGGAATTGCGCCTCAAAGCCGCCGAGCAAAATCTGGCGCGGGTTGACGATGTCATAGGCCAGCTTGCCGGCCAGATGGCCGCGCTTAAGAGCCAGGCGCGCCAGGCGGTGCGCTACCGCAATATTTCCTCGCAAGTGCGACGCACCGAGGCTTTATTGTTTCATTTGCGCTGGATTGGCGCCCGCAGCGAAGTTGACGACACAAGGCGCGGTAAGGACGATGCCGTTCGGGTCGTCGCCGCGCGGACTGGCGAGCAGGCCCAAGCGTCGACCCGGCAGGCGCAAGCCGCGGCTTCTCTGCCCGCCTTGCGCGAGACCGAAGCCAAGGCCGCCGCCGCGCTGCAGCGGCTCATCATCGCGCGCGAAACACTCGAACGCGAGGAAGCGCGCGCCAAGGAACGGATCGCCGAACTCGATCGGCGGATCGAGCAGTTCGCCGCTGACTTAGCGCGCGAACGCGCGCTCGCGGCAGATGCCGACGCCGCGCTCGGCCGCCTCGACGCCGAGGAGAAAAACCTTCGCGATGTGGCTCGCGAAACCGACACGCGGCTCAGCGGGACCAATGCCCAGGTCGGTGCGGCCGAATCGTCGCTGGCGCAATCGGAAAAATCTTTCGCCAAACTCACAGGCGCACTTGCCGACCTGACCGCGCGCCGCAATCAGCTCCAGGCCGCCCTGCGCGAGCACGAACAGCGCGCCGGCCGCCTTGCTGCGGAGCTTGGTGAAATCGATGCCGGGCTCGCCGAGAGCGGCACCGATGCGCCCGATCTTGCGGCGCTGTTGAGCGGCGTGTCGGGAGCCCAGTCGGCGCTTGCCGAAGCGGAAGCCGCGGCGCAAGCCGCGGAAGCCGCCCATCGGCAGGCGCGAGAAGATGTCGACGCCGCGCGCGGCCCTCTCACCGCCGCCGAGCGGACCGTGCAGCGGCTCGAAACCGAAGCCAAGACCATCCGCAAGCTTTTTGCAGTCGAGAACAAAAATCTGTGGCCGCCGGTCATGGATTCGATCACGGTCGCCGAGAGCTATGAGAAGGCGCTCGGCGCCGCGCTTGGCGACGATCTCGACGCCCCGGTTCGCTCGTCCGCGCCGATGCATTGGGCCGGCGCAGCTGCCGAGGCGACCGATCCGACATTGCCAGCGGGCGCGGTGGCCTTGTCCGAATATGTCAAAGCGCCAGCCGAGCTCGCTCGCCGGCTCGCCCAGATCGGCGTGGTGAGCCGCAACGACGGTGCCAAGCTCACCAAGTTGCTCAAGCCCGGCCAGCGGCTGGTTTCGCGTGAGGGCGATCTGTGGCGGTGGGATGGTTTCGCGGCGGCTGCACATGCGCCGACCGGCGCCGCGCGCCGTCTCGCCGAACGCGGCCGGCTGCAAGCGCTCGAGAGCGAGCTTGCTGCAGCGCGCACCGACGTCGAAGGCAAGCGAGCCTCTCTTGAAGCGGCCGAGGCGGCGCTTGCCGCCACCGCGAATGCGGAAGGCGAAGCCCGCGAGCACTGGCGACAAGCCCAGCGCGCGGCGGATTCGGCCCGTGAGGCCCATACCGCCGCAGAACGCGAGATCGGCCGCAACGCCGCGCACGTCTCCGCGCTCAAAGAGGCGCGGCAGCGGCTTGCGGCCGCTCAGGCCGAAAATCAAACGTCGCGCGCCGAGGCCGAGCAGGCGCTCGCTGCGCTCGGCGCCGCCGACGAGATCGAGCAAAAGCTCGCCGCGGTGAACGAGGTGATCGCGCACGAGCGCGCGACTTGCGCCGAAATTCGCGGCCAAGCGCAAGCAGTCGCGCGCGAAGCACAGCTCGCCGAGCATCGGCTTGCGGCGATCGCCGACGAGCGGGAGGCCTGGAGCGAGCGCCGCGACAATGCGGCGACGCAAATCACGACGCTCGGTCAGCGCATCGACGAGGCAAATACGGAACGGGCTGAGCTCGTCAACGCGCCGCAGAAATTTGCCGCCCAGCGGCAGGGTTTGATCGGCGAGATCGAAACCGCCACGCTCAACCGGCGCACCGCCGCCGACCGTCTGGCCGAAGCCGAAACCGAGCTTGGCGAAGCCGACAAGGCCGCGCGAGCGGCGCTCGTGGCGGTCGGCGAGGCGCGCGCCGAAGCGGCCCGCGGCGAAGAGCGCCACGAAGCGGCGCGACGGCGGCTCGGCGATATCGAGCACGAAATCCATGAGGTCTTGCAGGTCGAACCCGCAGCCACGGCGGGGGTCGCCGAAATCAAGCCCGACGCACAATTGCCCTCGATTGCCGCAGTGGAAGGCAAGATCGAACGCATCAAGCAGGAACGCGAACGGCTCGGCTCCGTGAACCTCCTCGCCGAGCAGGAATTGCGCGAGATCGAGGGACAGCACGGCAAGCTGACCGCCGAGCGTGACGACCTGATCGAGGCGATCCGCCGGCTGCGCCAGGGCATCCACAGCCTCAATCACGAAGCGCGCGAGCGGCTATTGGCGTCGTTCCAGATCGTCAACAACAATTTCAAGAATCTGTTCAGCGAATTGTTCGGCGGCGGCACTGCCGAACTGCAGCTCATCGAGCACGACGACCCATTGGAAGCCGGTCTTGAAATCATGGCGAAGCCGCCGGGCAAGAAACCGGCCACGCTGTCGCTATTGTCCGGCGGCGAACAAGCGCTGACCGCGCTCGCTCTGATTTTTGCGGTATTCCTGACCAATCCGGCGCCGATCTGCATCCTCGACGAGGTCGACGCGCCGCTCGACGATTACAATGTCGAGCGCTTCTGCGACCTGCTCGATGAAATGACGCGCTCGACCGATACGCGCTTTGTGATCATTACGCACAACCCGATCACCATGGCGCGGATGAACCGCCTCTACGGCGTCACCATGGCCGAGCGCGGCGTGTCGCAGCTCGTCTCGGTTGATCTCGCCGGCGCGGTAAAGCTGCGCGAAGCGAGCTG
>Ga0306923_10007659_pt1 | contig 10787 bp, 10 predicted proteins | sample sta12Can44000108_FD_203841 | JGI IMG/M metagenome (GOLD analysis project Ga0306923, IMG submission 203841) | Lab enrichment of tropical soil microbial communities from Luquillo Experimental Forest, Puerto Rico - statanox.12C.anox.44.000.108 (v2)... | ecosystem: Environmental > Terrestrial >...
TTCGATCTCGATGGCGCGACGAATGAGCGGCTCGGCCTGGTCATACTTGCCCTGAGCCTGAAGCAGGCCTGCGAGGTTGTTATAGTCACTTGCAAGGTTGGGATGATCCTTGCCGAGAGCCTTTTCGTCGATCTCGATGGCGCGACGAATGAGCGGCTCGGCCTGGTCATACTTGCCCTGGTCCTGAAGCAGACCGGCGAGGTTTCTATAGCCACTTGCAAGGTCGGGATGATCCTTTCCGAGAGCCTTTTCGATCTCGATGGCGCGACGAATGAGCGGCTCGGCCTCCGTGTAGCGCGCGAGTGATCGGTACGTAAGAGCCAGATCATTCAACGCCGTCGCAGCTTGTGCAGATACGCCAAATGCCGAGGCTACAAGACTCAAGGTCGCTTCGTTGAATGAGGCAGCAGTAGCATAATCGCCCATTTGGCGGGCCAGTCTTCCGGCACGCTGGGCGTACTGCCAGTTGCTTGGCTGCAGCCGCGCTGCGCGGGCATAGTGCGCATTGGCCGCACGCCAGTCGACGCGCTCCTCGGCCAACTTACCAGCTTCGAAGATCGCGCGCGCTTCGACCACATCGACCTTTTCACGTATCTTGCGAACCGAATCGGCGATCTCGACGAACTTGCGTTCCGCCCCCAGCACGTCGCCGCGGCTGAGCATCGCCTGAGCCTGGTCGAACGCATCCTTCGAGATCAGCGGCGCAAACGCCTCCAAGGCGGCATTGGCCTCGCCCAGCTTCTGCACCAGCCCGTCATAACTCGTCTGCAGGTTTGTTAGCCGCTCAGCAACTCCTTTGCTCTCTGCCTCCAGCGCGCGCTTCTCGGCCTCGACGGCGGCAATCTGCCGGCGCAAGCTGTCCTTCTCGGCGCTCGTTGCTCGATCGGTCAATTCCACAAGCTTTTGAAGCTGAATACGCTTTTCCGCTTCTTCGGCGCGAATTTCCTCGGCCCGCTTCTTCAGGCCGGCTTCGTATTGTTCGAGCGTGATCCCGATTACCAGATCACCACATACAACCTGACCGCCGAGTTTGGTCTCGCATGTGCGTGTCTCGCCCTCCTTCGCCCAGGCCGAGACCACAGCCGCCAAGATTGTCGCGCAGGCGATGGCACTGAGTTTCGATGTTAGCCGTGCTAATTGCTGCATAGCTGAGCCCTCGCGCGCGACCATCCTATAACTTTCTTAAGCAATTTGCAGACTCGAATTCTGTCGCGTCGATCTTGGGCAACACCATCACCTCGGCGGGATACGATCGGCAGCACGCAATGGATGAACGCCAGGCCAGGCGCAGCGCAGCGGCAGGCAATGCGAACAGGTCCGGGGATACATGGAGCGGGGCGAGCGGGATTTGATGGCCTATGCGCCCCGGACGCTCGCCCTCGACCAAAAAGAATGAGCCCCCGACGACCATGGGGATCGGCGGGGCGCATGGGAAGCGAATTGAAAACAAAAGGCCCCGAGGTCCGGGGCCTAAGTCAGTACGGGAAGACGACGATTATCTTGTCTCCCCCATCGGTCAGATTCGTGGCCAACCGAACCGGCTCACAACTACTGCTGGTTCTGGTTGCCCTGCTGGCCTTGAGCGGGAAACACCTGCCCACGGATCTCGCCCCCCGCATAGTGAGGTACGGTATGGACATTCGCATAGGCCGTATCGGATTCGAGCGCAGTCACCAGTGCGTTGAAATCGCCAGGTGCAACATTCTGCAACGGGATCGCTTGGACGTTATCCTTGTTCCACGTCCCGGAGACTGTTCCGCTATTCGCGGGACAGACCTGTGGATGCGGCCCCGTCCCGGAAAACGGCAGGTTCGTGCAGAAGAACACAAGGATGCCGCCGGAATCACGGGACTTACCAAAATGAATGTGAGCCTGCGACACCGTGCCCGTTTGCGGCGGCGTGGTTCCGACGTTCGAGTAGGTCAGCGTGAAGGTTACCGTGCCGGCCATTTTATTCAGAACAAGGTTTGCCGTACCCGTGCCGTCGGTCAATACCGCTCCGGTGTAGGTGGTGGGTGCTGCGACACCCAAAGTGGTGATCGTCACTGTAGTCGGTATCGATCCGATTTCGTTGACCCCCTTTAAATTCGCGGTGAACTGCTGAGCGTTGGCACCAGCAGCCGATATAGCGGTAACGGCAGCAGCCAGAATGGCCCCCGCTAACATGGAACGGTACATGATTGCCTCCCTGGTAACTAAATCGGGTAGCCCCGAATCCCGGAGCCCCCAATTCAATATCATGCCGGCGCTCGTTGATCAGCAGGGTTTTTACATAACGGGCAATTATAGGTCGCTAACTGATATTGATGGTTGCGCTTGTAACTGACGGCGGAATGGACGCGCTTCGACTGATCCTGCACCGACTCTGCATCCGCCGGCCCCTGCTACATTTCACTGACTGCGGTGCTGACTGCTGCTGACTGCGCCGTGCTCCTGCATCGAGAAACACCGTCTCCAGGCAGGTGCCACCGGGCGAAACCTGATGCACTCCCTCTGATGCAGCGGGTTTCTGCTCGGCATTGCGCTTCATGATGTTCATACCAAATCCGGGCTGGAATTGCGCACGTTTCTCGGGGCATGTCAGTGGCGAGCCGCAGCGAGCCGCTGCGACCACCACCCGGCCTGGGTCCGGTTTCGCGTGCCTGGGCGCCGGCATGATCCAGGCCGACCGTTTCGGCGGTTTGCAGCATCAACAAACGCCGTAGCGGTAGTTTGGGGCATCAACAAAAGCATCGGATGTAGTTGGGGCACTCTACGTCCCGGACATGGACAATGCTGCTGTCTGTGGCATCTTCCGCTTGCCGGTCAGATTCGCGCACTGGCCTGGTCTTTGGACGAAGCGCTGCAACCCTAACCCTGAGACGAACCAAGTTAAGCCTAGCGCCGCCCCAGATCGGGGCGCGGAGAGGCTGCGTATTTTTTTTGACGATCGGGCGACTTTCAGAGCGCTCGGTCAAACAAGGGCAGGGAGGCCCAACATGCAAAGCGCAACTGACAACGACTACGTCGGACACGTCACGTTCGACCGCACCACCTGTGCATTGATCGACCGGTGGCGGCGCATCCAAACGGTCATCCCGACCAGGCGCGCCGCCGCCGTCATGTTGGTCAGAAAGGCCGTAGCCAGGGACCTCGGTGCCGGCGAGCAAGTGGGAGGCGCCCGATGAGCACGCTTAGCGAAGACCAACTCGTCAAGCGCATCCGGGCGCACATGGAGAAGGGCGACCAGGCGAAGCAGACGTCCGATCGGGCAGGAAAGAAGGCGGAAGACCACTACAAGGCCGCCGGTATCCACCTCAAGGCGCTGCGGGACGGCTCCCCAAGCAAGGCGGCCTGGGAGAAGCTGATCAAGAGCAAGTGCGGCATCGGCACCTCGCGCGCATACGATCTGATTGCCATTGCGGACGGCAAGAAGACCGTTGCCGATGTGCGGCTGGGCACCGCCAAGCGTATGCGCAGGCTCGCCGAGAAGAAGCGTCAATCTTGTCCGTCAGCTGACGGACAAAATAAGGCAGAGACCCCGCTCAGCACCTGCTCGTACTGCAGCAAGAAGGCCGAGGTACAACTCTTTGCCGACAACTCTGACCGTGGGTTGCCGTCCAGGTACGCCTGCGACGAGTGCCTCAAGCTGGTCGAGAACGTACCCGAGCCCGAGCGCAGGAACCGCCTGGCAGCGATGGACCCAGCCGAGCGCAGGCGCTTGGCCGAGTGCAAATCCGAGCCGGAGCCCGAGCCCAAGGTGAAGCGGGGAAGCCGGATCATCCCAGAGGTTCTCGATGACGAGCGCCTCTGGGATCGCAGCGCCTCCGACCTGGCCGGCAATGCCATGACGATGGAGGCATCCTGGACACGGCAATTCGGTGCCGCCTGGAGAGATTTTCCGGTGTCGCCCAGTCTCGCAGGACTGGCCAGAGAGGCGGCCGACGCCTGGACCTTCCTCGCGGAGCAACTCGCTGCACGCGCGGCACCGGCAACCGATGCTAAGGCGCCCGAGCCCGAGCCCGCGCCCGTCGTCGAGACAACGTGCGGCGAGAATCCATGGGTGCCACCCGCGCCCGCCACCACCGCCGACGACTACCCGGACATGCCCGACTGTATCAGGCGCGCGCCGCGGGAGGTGGCAGCATGAGCAGCAACATGACCGACTGCCAGGACGGGCCGGCGCAGGTCCCGCGGCCTGGGTCCGGTTCCGGCCGTGCAACTAGCCGATGCCGCTTTGCGACCTTGCGGGAGGAGGCGGCGACCGCCACCCATGGCGATGACGCCGACGAGCGGGGCGCCGCATGAAGACAGCGACGCTCGCCGCCATCCTTGCCCGCGACTTGCTTCGCACTGAGCCGACCAGGACATCGGATGCGGCGGAATGCTTTGCGTGCGGCCGATCCTTCCTGCCTCGGCCCAGCACTGGCGACGACAATGTCCACGCCTTCTGCTCAGCCAGGTGCCGGCAAGCGTATGACGTCGGCTTTCCCGCCTACGACAGCAACAAGGTGGACGTGTTCGCCGTGCCGCTTTCCGCATGGCGCGTGGTCGCCGGTCCACCGGCCATCGAGATCGGGTCCCAGCACTACGCTCCGATCATCGAGGCGGTCGAACGTCAGCGCAAGCGTCTCGCTCGCAGCAGCGGCGGCGAATTGATCCGACCGCGCAAACTCTGCCAGCGCTGCGGTGCCAAGCTGCCGGTCTGGATCAACGGCAAGCAGGTCCGATCTGACCGCAAATTCTGCACTGCATGCAGCCCAAATCCCCGTTCTGGTACCCGAGGTAGGTCCGGCGGACTGACAGCAAAAAAAGCCGCATAAAATGGGCGCCTCTGACCGCGCTTTTCCGATGCTCAGCGTCTTACGACGGCCGCTCCTGCATCGGCTTCGTGCTCGCGCGCGGTTGCGGACGCAGCGGATACGAATCCTTCGGTACCGGCGGGCACTCGCTCGGAGTGTTCGAGACGAAGGATGCGGCCATCAACAAGCTGAAAGACAATGGAGCGGCTCGATGAGCAACCTGGATTTTGACTGGCAGGACAACCCAGCGGAACCGCGGGCGGTATCGGCGCAGATAGTGCCCTTCCCCATGGCTCGAAGAGTCGCATTTTTGAATCGGATGGCGGTTGCCATCGCATCGTGCCGCAAGTCGCAGCCTTATCGCGAAAGAGCCGAGCAGCAGCAGAGGGACGCTATGCGTCGTAGAGGATTATCAGAAGAAATGATTGAAGCCGAGTTGGCGATATTCAATCGAGAGATTGACCGGCGATTGGGGGCGATGGGCCATGGCCAAGAAAAAGGCAACTGAACCGTTCGTCATGCTGCACCGGAAGGTAATCGATAGCTTCGCGTGGCGCGCCCTGTCCGAGAGTGCTCGCAAGGTGCCAGATCGAGCAGCTGCGCCTGAATGCGAGCGTAATAGAAGCGATAGAAGCTCTATTCGCCCAGCTGCGCGGATTTGCAAGCCACTTTCGGGCCAGAGACGCCGCAGATAGTACAAGTAGTGGCAATAGTGTCACTACTCGACCAGGTGCGCGCGTCGGCCGAAATAGATGGAGGGACGCCCCAATAAAGGGATAGAGGCTCAAAGCGCGCGGCACACGGGTGAGCTGGCCAGATGCTGGCCAGATGCTGGCTGAGATGCTTGAGATGCTGGCCCAGATGCTGGAGCAGATGCTGGGGCCATTGAGATGCTGGCTGAGATGCTTGAGATGCTTGGCCCAGATGCTGGGGCCATTGAGATGCTGGCTATTGAGATTGAGTGCAGATGACCAGCAGATGTCGGCAGATGTTGCTGGCAGATGTTGGTGGCCTGGGCAGATGTTACTGGCAGATGTTGGCAGACGATGCTGGCCTGGCAGATGTTGGCAGACGATGCTGGCCTGGCAGATGTTGCTAGCAGAATGGTGCAGCGCCTGAACTGGCCATTGCTGAAGAGCCATCGTCAGAACAAATAGTGGCGATAGTGTATCGAATAGGCGCCTCTGAGCCGCCCGCACGCCCCAAGTAGTACGAATAGAACTACTATTCGCACAGCTGCGCATGATCGCGCAGCGCTGCGCTCGTGACGAAGCGACCTTCATCCATCCGCAGCTGGCTGCGATCCAGCACGATCATAGATCAGAAGGATGGCTTGGTGGCGTCACGCCCCGCCCTGTTGGTTTGGGGCGTACCGCTCGCCGGGGTTTACGCAGAATCACCGTCCAGCATGTCGGCAAGCTGGTCCGGCGCGATCACCATCGCATCGTGTCCGCACCTGATCTCGCTAGTCTTCCAGCCGGCAGCCTTGATCCAGGTGCGGCTCGCCTCCAGAGGCTTGTAGATCGGATCGGCACAGATGATGTAGGTCGTCGGCAGGCCATTGCCCACCTTGTTCGCCAGCTTGAGCGGCGAGACAAAGGTGTTGAATGGATGCGGCGTAAAGCGGCTTTGTACGAACTGTGTCTGCGCCGCGTCCGTGATGCCGAACGCGGCCGGGGCGGGAGCCGGAATGCTCAGACCGCCGCTTGTCTCCTGCGCCGCTTTGGTGCGCGCCTCTACCACATCCTTGGGCAGCTGGCTAAAAACGCTTTGGCCGTTCTCCAGTATGACCGCATCGAGATATATGAGCTGGCGGATGCGGTCGCGCATGGTGTCAGCGACGCCTGAGATCGCGTTGCCTCCAAAGCTGTGGCCGACCAGCACGACATCTTTGAGGTCCTCGTATTTGAGCACGTTGGCCATGTCGGTGACGAAAACATCGAGATCAATCGATTTCGACAGCAGATGCGAGCGTTCGCCAAGGCCGGTCTGGGTCGGTGTCACCACCGTGTGACCGCGTCCACGCAGGGTCGATGCAACCTTGCTCCAGCACCAGCCGCCATGCCAGGCACCATGCACAAGTACGAACGTCTTCGAGGCTGCTGCGCGGCTCATTCTCGTTGCCGCAGTTCCGGCTGCTGACAATGCAGCTGTCGCAAGAAATGTTCGACGGTCCATGCAATCCTCCTGTGCTGGCGGTACTTGGAAAGCGGGTCCGCCTAATGTAGCGCGTCCGGTCTGGAAAGACACGCCGGTGTAGGAAACGGCGTGCCTAAGATTTGAGGAGGCGCCGACCAGAATGCGGTTCGTTGATCCGCGACCTACGTCGTGGCCGTTTTCTCTGAGGCTCTCAGGTGGGGTCTACGCGCCGGTTGCGACCGTTAAGCTCGATCTAGCTAGAGGCTTTCGGTCAGGACGGAACGCCGCCCGGGACCGGATGTGACCGGCACACAACAATGGACTAAATATCTCGGCTATCGACGTGGATCGTACTTATACTGTTCTCAAAAGTGCGCTAGACCATGAGAACAAGGTTTTATCCCAATGAATGCGACCCATCAGGCCAAGACGCCAACCCCTGTAAAGAGAACAGTTAGCCGAGGCCGCCTGCCGAACGCCCATTACCGCCAGCGTGAGTACCTGACCGAGCGTGAGGTCGAGCGGCTCATGAAGGCTGCCGGGAACAACCGCCATGGCCATCGGGACGCGACCATGGTCTTGCTGACCTTCAGGCATGGCCTCCGAGCGTCCGAACTGAGCGCGCTGCGGTGGGAGCAGGTAGACCTGGTGCATGGCCTCCTGCATGTCGCCCGCGTCAAGAACGGCATGCCGAGCGTGCATCCGCTCACCGGCAAGGAGCTGCGGGCTTTACGCCGGTTGCAGCGCGAGCAGGAGCCCGGGCGCTACGTGTTCATGAGCGAGCGCGGGGCACCCATGAGCCCGGTCGGCTTTCGCCGCATGCTGGAAAGGCTCGGTAAGGCCGCCAAGATGGCATTTGGCGTCCATCCCCACATGCTGCGCCATGCCTGCGGCTTCAAGCTGGCAAACCAGGGGGTCGATACGCGATCGTTGCAGCATTACCTCGGCCACAAAAATATCCAGCATACCGTGCGCTACACCGAGCTTTCCCCGGACAGGTTCCGAAACTTTTGGAAGGACTGAGCATCCGAGGCGTCAGGGGCAGGCGAAAGCAGCACGAGCGAGCGCCTGAACGATTAGCCGCAAACCAGTGGCCATGCTTTGACTACTCCTAGCGCGCGAGCCGGGGGGGTATGCTCCCGCTCGCGGGGATTCGCACATGATGATGTCCGATGTGAATTGACTGCCAGATTAGGGCCAGAGACGCCGCAGATAGTACAAGTAGTGGCAATAGTGTCACTACTCGACCAGGTACGCGCGTTCGCGCAGCGCTGCGCTCTCGTGATGTGATGTCCATGATGATGCATGAGTCTCATGTATCATTGCTCATGTCCTACCTCGGCCGGAATAGATGGACGGACGCCCCAATAGACGAAATAGATGTCCAAAGCGCGCAGCACACGGGTGAGCCGGCCAGATGCTGGCCGATGCTGACTGAGATGCTTGAGATGCTGGCCCAGATACTGGAGCAGATGCTCGAGCCATTGAGATGCTGGCTGAGATGCTTGGGCCCAGATGCTGGGGCAGATGCTGGCAGATTGCTGGCAGATGTTGTTGGCCTGGGCAGATAATTACTGGGCAGATGTTGGCAGACGATACTGGCTTGGCAGATGTTGCTGGCAGAATGGTGCAGCGCCTGAAATAGAGCGGATAGAGGCTGACAAAGCAGTCTCCGCCGGTGGCGCAGCCTAGGCTCAGCGGCCCATCGGGGCGCGCACAAAGCAGCAACTCCCGAAAATGAGACCACAACAATAGCTGGAAACATGCTTGGAACTACCACCCGCACATGCTCCGGCACGCCTGCGGATACAAGCTCGCCAACGATGGCCACGATACTCGTGCCCTGCAACACTACCTCGGTCATAAGAACATCCAGCACACCGTCCGCTATACCGAGTTGGCCGTCGATCGGTTCAAGGACTTTTGGCGGTGATTATGTCTGTTGATGGAACATAACCGGACGCCAATGCTGCGATGCGGTAACTACCGGTTGTGACCCCAACCGGACCATGCGGGCGCTAATTTGCTGTGCTGCACAAACTACCTGCTGTCGTGCTAGGCTAACAGGCGTTCCTTCCAGGGAGGGTCAGGTGAGACGGCGTCGGGCGACGAGCCGTAAGCCAGCGAAGGCGCAGCAGACGATCAAGGCGAAGCGCGGCACCGCGTCAAAGCCTGCGCGCAATCGGCGTCTTTCCGCTTTAAGCAAGGATACAAAGGTCGCACGACTTGCCCGCGAACTGCGCGAGGCACGGGAGCAGCAGGTGGCGACGTTGGAGGTCCTCAAGATCATCTCCAGTTCGCCGGGCGACCTCACACCAATCTTCGACGCGATACTCGAACGGGCAACCCAGCTTTGCCAGGCCACTCACGGTCACGTGTGGAGATTCGATGGTGAGCAGCTGTATGCGGTTGCGGTGCGCGGGGACCCGCAGTTCGTCGGATGGCTGCGGCAGCACAGTCCCGTCCGGCCGATTGCCGGGAGTGCGGCAGAACGGATCGTGCGAGGCGAGCGCTTCGTCCATGTGGCCGACCGGCGGAAGGAAGACGCGTACCGTGACAATCAAACATTTCGCGGGCTGGTCGATACAAGCGGGATACGCGCGTCATTGTCCGTTGCTCTGCGCAAAGATGAAACACTGCTTGGCATGATCAATGTTTACCGCCAGGAGGTTCGTCCATTCTCCGACAAACAGATCGATCTGGTGGAGAATTTTGCCGCCCAGGCGGTCATCGCCATCGAGAACACACGGCTGCTCAACGAGCTGCGCCAGCGCACAGACGATCTTAGCGAGTCCCTGCAACAGCAGACTGCAACCGCCGACGTGCTGGAGGTCATCAGCCGCTCGACCTTCGACCTGCAGACGGTGCTCAATACGCTGGCCGAGTCGGCCGTCCGGCTTTGCTCGGCGGATCGATCAGTCATCCGCCGGTGCGTGGGGGATACCTACCCGGTCGCTGCGACCTACGGCTTCTCACAGTGGCAGCGCGACAAACTCGAACGCTACTCTCCGAAGCCGGATCGCGGATTAATTTTCGGGCGCACGCTCGTCGAAGGCCGCACGGTCCACGTTCCGGATCTCCTGGCCGACCCCGAACACAAAGGGCCGGACTCGGCCAATGTGCTCGGCGTGCGAGCCGGGGTCGGCGTGCCCCTCATACGCGAGGGGAATGTGGTCGGCGTCCTAACCGTTGTCCGCCACGAGCCGCGCGCCTTTACTCAGAAGCAGATCGCGCTCGCCGAAACATTCGCACACCAAGCGGTGATCGCTATCGAGAACGTGCGGCTGTTCGACGAAATCCAGGACAAGAGCCGCCAGCTCGCCGAGGCAAGCCAGCACAAATCGCAGTTCCTCGCCAACATGAGCCACGAGCTGCGCACACCGCTCAACGCTATCATCGGCGTCTCCGAGATGCTTCGCGAGGACGCTGAGGCGGAAAAACAGGACTTGGAGCCGCTCGACCGCGTCCTCGGTGCGGCTCGGCATCTCCTCACCTTGATTAACGACATTCTCGACCTGTCTAAGATCGAGGCTGGGCGGATGGAGCTACATCTCGAAACGTTCTCGCTGGTGCCGGTGGTCAAGGACGTGGCCCAGACGATAGAGCCGATGGCGAGCAAGAACGGCAACCGCATTGTCATCGATTGCTCGGCGGACCTCGGCACCATCCATGCCGACCAAACTCGACTGCGACAATCCCTGCTCAACCTTGCGAGCAACGCCAACAAGTTTACCGAGAAAGGCACCGTCACCATCGCCTGTCACGAAGGACAGGAGAATGGCCGCGACTGGATCACGCTCGCGCTCACCGACACCGGCATCGGCATGACGCCGGAGCAGATGGGTAAGCTGTTCCAGGAGTTTTCCC
>Ga0306923_10007660_pt1 | contig 10787 bp, 8 predicted proteins | sample sta12Can44000108_FD_203841 | JGI IMG/M metagenome (GOLD analysis project Ga0306923, IMG submission 203841) | Lab enrichment of tropical soil microbial communities from Luquillo Experimental Forest, Puerto Rico - statanox.12C.anox.44.000.108 (v2)... | ecosystem: Environmental > Terrestrial > Soil...
CGTGCTCCACGTCTCTCCGCCCGAGTGCGCCGCGGCGCTCCTCGCCGGCGCCCCGCGCGTCCTCCCGCCGGGCGGCCCGCTCGCGGTGTACGGCCCGTTCCGCCGGCGCGGCGCGCCGCTCGAGGGACGGCTCGCGCGCATCGACGGCAAGCTCCACGCCCATGATCCGGCGCTCCGCGTCCGCGAGCGCGAGGCGTTCGTCGAGGCGGCGGCGCGGCACGGCCTCGCGCTCGAGGCCGAGCTGCCGATGCCGGAGGAGGGGGACTTCCTGATGGTGTTCCGGCGGGCGTGATCCCGACACGGACGCGCTCTTCACGGTCAGCGCAATGCTCGCCTCGAGCCTCCGCGCTAGCATGGCCGGATGACCCCGCCCCCGCCCCCCGCGACGCGCGCGGCGCCCTGGCTCGTGCGCGGCGATCTGGACGGCTTCTTCGGCCTCGCGCTCGACAACCTCGTGCAGCTCCTCCTCGTCGACGCGCTCTGCCGGACCGTGCTCGGCTTCCCCGCGGCGCTCGTCCACGGCCGCATCCTCCCGGGCGCGGCGGTGTCGATCCTGCTCGGCAACGTCTTCTACGCCTGGCAGGCCCGCCGGCTCGCGCGGCGCACCGGCCGCTCCGACGTGTGCGCCCTGCCCTACGGGATCAACACGGTCTCGCTCTTCGGCCACGTCTTCCTCGTGATGCTCCCGGCGAAGCTCGCCGCCGAGGCGACGGGCCACCCGGACCCAGGGCGCGCCGCGTTCGAGGCCGGGCTCCTCGCCTGCCTGGGCTCGGCGGCGATCGAGCTCGCCGGCGCGTTCGTCGCCGAGCGGATCCGTCGCGCGACGCCCCGCGCCGCGCTCCTCTCGACGCTCGCCGGCATCGCCCTCGGGTTCATCTCGCTCGGGTTCCTCTTCCGGACCTTCGCGCGCCCCGTCGTCGGCCTCGCGACGCTCGGCGTCGTGCTCCTCACCTACTTCGGCCGCGTCCGGTTCAAGGGGCGGCTGCCGGGCGGGCTCGTCGCCGTGGCGCTCGGGACCCTCCTCGCCTGGATGACCGGGCTCGCCCCGGCCGGCCCGCGCCCGGCCTGGTCCGGGCTCGCCCTCCCGGTCCCGGCGCTCGGCGCGGTGCTCGCGTCGCTCCGGGGCGATCTGCTGGTCGCGTACGCCTCGGTGATCGTGCCGATGGGACTCTTCAACGTCGTCGGCTCCCTCCAGAACATCGAGTCGGCGGAGGCGGCGGGCGATCCGTACCCGACCCGCCCTTCGCTCCTCGTGAACGGATTCGGCTCGGTGGCGGCCGCGATCTTCGGCTCGCCCTTCCCGACCACGATCTACATCGGGCATCCCGGGTGGAAGGCGCTCGGCGCGCGCGCCGGCTACTCGATCCTGAACGGCGCGTTCGTCACCGCCATCGCGCTCACCGGGACCGTCGCCCTGATCGCCTGGGCGGTCCCGATCGACGCGGGCATGGCGATCGTCCTCTGGATCGGGATCGTCATGACCGCCCAGGCGTTCCAGGCGACGCCGGCGGCGCACGCACCGGCCGTGGTGGTGGGGCTGATGCCAGCGCTCGCCGCCTGGGGCGCGGGGCTCGCGAAGGCGGGGCTCCGCGCGGCCGGCGTCGGGGCGCCCGGCGGCCCGCCGTTCTCGCCCGCGCTCGAGGGCGCGTTCCTCGCATCGGACACCTGGATCCGCGGCGCGTTCGCGCTCGAGCAAGGTTTCATCTTCACCTCGATGATCCTCGCCGCGGCGACGGTCGCCGTGATCGAGCGCCGGTTCGCTCGCGCGGGCGCGTGGATGCTGCTCGCCGCCGCCCTCGCGAGCGCGGGGCTCGTGCACGGGTACGCCTACGTGGCGAGCGACACGACCCTCCGCCTCGCCCCAGCCTGGCCCTGGGCGGCGGGCTACCTCGCGGTCGCGGCGGTCTTCCTCATGGCGCCGTGGATCACGGAGCCCGGGGAGGGTCACTGAGGGATCAGAACCGCGCGTTGTGCCGCGCGATCCGGACCCGGATCTCCTCGAGGTCCCTGTCGTCGACGAGACCGCGCTCGACGAAGTAGCGCCCGATCGGCCGGTGGAGCGCGGCCTGGCGGCCGAGCGCGGCGAGGCGCTGGAACGAGGTGAGATACCCGGCGCGCACGGCGTAGTCGCCGAAGGGCACGTGGCCGGCGCCCTCCGCGCGGCGGCGGGCGAGGAGCGCGTCCACGTCAGCCCGCGTGAGGAAGCCGAGCGTGACCGCGATGCGCCCGAGCGGCGGCCGCTCCGCGCGCTGCCAGGCGATGGCGTCGACGAGGTCCGACCAGCTCACACGGCCGGTGTAATAGAGGAACTCGGCGAGCCGGAGCCGCCGCTGCGGGAGGTCCTCCGGCCGGACGCCCACCCGCACGCGCGGGCCGCCGGACCTGGGCTCGGGGCGGACGGGCGCGGCCTGTGGGTCCCGCCGCGACGGGCGGGAAGGCTCGCCGCGGGCGGCGCGCGCCGCGGCGTGGTCTGCGCGCCGCGCGGGCACAGCGGCAGCGAGCAGCTCGTAGGCGCGCGTCACCGCCTGGAACTCCCGGGCGAGCTCGGCCTCGGCGCGTCCGAGCGTCCGGGCGCGGTCGGGGTGCGTCTCGAGGGCGCGACGCCGGTAGGCCGCCCGGAGGTTTGCTCGCCACCCCGGCGCCTCGGGCCGGAACCCGGCGCCGAACAGCAGCGTCCCGGCCCGAACCAGCTCGTCGAGGGTGGTGAGCACGGCCGCTCGCGCCACGTAGGTCTCCTGGCGATATCGGTAGCCCTGGAGGCGCGCCCGGGCCAGTTTTCGCCCGGATGGGTGCCAGCTCACCGGGGTGCCGGGCGAGCGCCCGCAAGCGCCCGCTGACTTTCGCGCGCTGGCCCGACCGTGGGATAAGCGCCCCGTGATCCGCAAGATCGTCCAGATCGACGAGGCGAAGTGCGACGGGTGCGGCCAGTGCATCCCCTCCTGCGCGGAGGGCGCGATCGCGCTCGTCGACGGAAAGGCGCGGCTCTCCGCCGATGTCCTCTGCGACGGGCTCGGCGCGTGTCTCGGCGAGTGCCCGCGCGGCGCGATCACGGTCGTGGAGCGCGACGCCGCGGCGTTCGACGAGGCGGCCGTCGCGGCCCACCTCGCCCGGCGCGAGGGAGCAGATGCGCTGGCGTCGCACGCCCGCCCGGCCCTCCGCGCGGCCCCACCACCGGCGCCTGCTCGCCCGCGCCTCGCGGTCGTCCCCGACACCGGCGCATCCCAGGGCGGCGGCTGCCCCGGCTCGCGCCCGCGCACGCTCCGCCCCGCGCCGACCGCGCCGGCGACGGCGGGCCCGGCGCAGAGCCGGCTCGGGCAGTGGCCGGTCCAGCTCCACCTCGTCCCGGTCACCGCTCCGTACTTCCAGGGCGCGGACCTGCTCGTCGCCGCCGATTGCGTCCCCTTCGCGTACGCGGGCTTCCACGACGGCCTCCTCGCCGGGCGCGCGCTCGTGGTCGGCTGCCCGAAGCTCGACGACAACGCCTTCTACGCGAAGAAGCTCGGGGAGATCCTGGCGCGCTCCGACATCCGGAGCGTGACGGTCGCGCGGATGGAGGTCCCCTGCTGCGGAGGGATCGCCATGGCCGCGCGCCAGGCGATCGCCGCGTCGGGGAAGGCGATCCCGCTCCGCGACGTCGTCGTCGGCATCGACGGCGAGCTTCGGTAGCGGCGCTCTCTCGGGAGCGGCCCCCTCCGAGCGGTCCGATGAAGCTGGTGAGCGGCGGGCGCTGCCCGGTCGCCCGGTGCATCTTTGTCACCGTGCCCGCGCGCATCCTCCTCTTCGCGCTCGAGGACCTCCGGGCCCGCTACGGGGATCGCACCCCGCCGGGCGCGGATCCGCGCCTCGACACGGCGCCGTTCCGCGCCTTCCGCGAGGCGCTCCTCGCCCTCGCGGCGGCCTCGGCCACGGCGTCCGCCGAGCTCACCACCTGGTGGGAGGGCACGTACAACGGGTACTTCCTCGCGATCGCCGCCGAGCCCGCGGCGGCGCTCGCCGCCCTCGATCCGACCCCGGCCTGCCCGGCGGACGCCGAGCGGGTCGCGGAACCGCGCGCCGACCGGTATCCTCTCGCGCGCGTCGAGCCCGGACGCGCCGAGGTGGCGCGCGACCGGGACGGCGCGACCTACGAGGCGCCGTTCGGCGCCGCCGCGGGCCACTTCGGGGCCCCGGGCATGAGGAGGATCCGATGAAGGCGGTCCTGTTCACCGGCAAGGGCGGTCCCGAGGTGATCCAGTACGGTGAGACGAACGATCCCTCGCCCTCGCGCGGCGAGGTGCTCGTGCGCGTCCGCGCGGCCGCGCTGAACCGGGCCGATCTCCTCCAGCGCCGGGGCCTCTACCCGCCGCCCCCCGGAACGCGCCCCGACATCCCCGGCCTCGAGCTCGCGGGCGAGGTGGTGAAGGTCGGAGACGGCGTCACCGCCTGGAAGCCGGGCGACCGGGTGATGGCCATCTCCGCGGGCGAGGGGCAGGCGGAGCTCGCGGTCGTGCACGAGCGGATGCTGATGGCGGTGCCGGAGCGGCTCTCGCTCGAGCAGGCCGGGGCGCTCCCCGAGGCGGGCGTCACCTCGCACGACGCGATGTTCACCATCGGTGGCCTGCGGCCCGGCTGGCCGATCCTCGTCCACGCGGTGGGGTCGGGCGTGTCGACGATCGCCGTGCAGCTCGCGAAGGCGGCCGGGGCCTACGTCATCGGCACGAGCCGGACCGCGGAGAAGCTCGAGCGGGCGCGCGCGCTCGGGCTCGACCACGGCGTCCTCGTCGGCAAGGAGGAGCCCCGGTTCGCGGACGAGGTGCGCAAGGTCACGGGCGGCCGGGGCTGCCCGGTGATCCTCGACTTCGTCGGCGCGCCGTATGCGGCGGAGAACCTCGCCGCGCTCGCGCCGCAGGGGCGGATCGTGGTGATCGGCACCCTCGGCGGCCCGAAGGCGACGGTCGACCTCTCGCTGCTCATGCGCAGCCGGGGCGCGATCGTCGGGACGGTGCTCCGCCCGCGGCCGCTCGACGAGAAGATCCAGGCGACGCAGGCGTTCGCCCGGGACGTCCTCCCGCTCCTCGCGCGCGGCCTCGTCGCGCCCGTGGTCGACGAGGTCGTGCCCGCTGCCGAGGCGCGCGCCGCGCACGAGCGGATGGAGCGGAACGACAGCTTCGGGAAGCTGGTGCTGAAGTTCTGAGTCGCAGCCCTCGTCGGCCTCACACGAGCTCGGGCGCGGACTCGGGCTCGGGCTCGTTCGCGGGGCGATTGCGCCGGGACGCCGACGCCTACAGCGTAGGAGGCCATGAAGACCTCCTCGCCTGGCTGGCGCCTGCTGGCCCTCGCGCTCACCGCCGCGCTCTCCGCCTGCGGCGGGAGCGACGGCGGCAGCTCGCAGCTCCCGAAGAACCAGTGGACCTGGGTGGACCTCGCCGGCACGGAGTGCAGCGACGGCTCCCAGACCGGGATCGCGGTGAACCCGGGCGACAGCGCCGACGTCGTCGTGTTCCTCGACGGGGGCGGCGCGTGCTGGGACACGCTCACCTGCTTCACGGCCGGGACCGCCAAGCCCGGTCCGTACGGGCGGACCCAGTGGGAGGCGCAGCGCAACGCGGAGCTCCCCGGGAGCCTCTTCGACCGCGCCCTGCCGGGAAACCCGTTCTCGCAGGACACGCTCGTCTTCGTGCCGTACTGCACGGGCGACGTGCACGCGGGCAACGCGGTCCAGAGCTTCCCCGGCGCGCCGCGCGCCTGGCACTTCAAGGGCCTGGTCGACGTGCAGAAGGCGCTCGACTTCGTCGCGGCGTCGCTGCCCGCGCCTGGGAAGCTGGTCGTGTCCGGCTCCTCCGCGGGAGGGTTCGGGTCGCTCCTCGCGTTCGACCTCTTCCGGACGCGCTTCCCGAGCGTCAAGGGGTACGCCGTCGACGACTCCGGGCCGCTCCTCGTCGGGAACGACATCAACCCGGCGATCCGCGCCGCCTGGTTCGCGAGCTGGCGGCTCGACCAGGTGATCCTGCCGATCTGCCCGGGCTGCGCCCAGGATCTCTCGAAGCTCTACCCGACCCTCTCGCAGAAGTACCCCGGCGACCGGATCTCCCTGCTCTCCTCGACCCGCGACGTCGTCATCTCCGCGTTCTTCCTGCTCACGCCCTCGGAGTTCGAGGCGGCGCTCGGGCGCCTGACGACGGAGGTGATCGCGCCGCTCCCGAACGCCCGGACGTTCCTCGTCGCCGGCCAGACGCACACGATGCTCGGTGCGCCCCAGCGCTTCACGGCCGGCGGCGTGCCGCTCGTCGAGTGGCTCCGCCGGCAGGTCGAGGACGATCCGGCGTGGCAGTCGGTCGGACCTTGAGGTGAGCGGCGTGCGCGGCCACCGGCCCGGCGTGCGGGCGAGGGGGCGGGCGCGCCGCCGCGCCGCGCCGTTCGCACGGCCGCGCCGGGCGGCCAGATCCCGACGGGATTCTGCGCCCCGCGCCGCGCCCTGCGCATCTTGCCCGCGGGAGGCGACGCGGGCACCTTGGGCGACTCGATCCTGACGCGGGCGCGTCCGCTGCTCGCCGCGCGCCTCGCCGGCGCCCTCGTCGCCGTCGCGGTCCCGATGGTGCTCGCGCGGGTGCTCGTGCCGGCGTCGTACGGGACCTTCAAGCAGGCGTTCCTCGTCTCGCAGACGCTCGCGCTCGTCCTGCCGATGGGGCTCACCCAGAGCCTCTACTACTTCGTCCCCCGCGAGCCGAGCGCCCGCGACCACTTCGTGGCGGTGACGCTCTGGTCCCACGCGGCGCTCGGCGCCTTCGCGGCCGCGCTGCTCCTCGCCGGCGCGCCGCTCGTCCACGCGCAGTTCAAGAACCCGGAGCTCGACGCGACGCTGCCGTGGGTCGCCGCGTTCACCGGCCTGCAGCTCGCGGGCGCGCCGCTCGACATCGCGTGGAATGCTGCGGGGCGCGTCGGCGCGGCGGCCCTGGTCCGCGTGGGCACCGAGGTGGCGCGCGCCGCCGCGATCGTCGTCGCCGCGCTGGCCGGCGGCACCGTCGAGGCCGTCTTCGCCGGGATCGCCGCTGCGATGGCGGCGCGCCTCGCCTGGACCTGGGCCGCTCTGGCGCGCGGCCACGGGCTCCGCGCGACGGCGGACGCGCTCCGGCGCCAGGTCGCCTACGCGCTCCCGTTCGGCCTCGCCTTCCTGCTCCTCGTGCCCCAGCAGCAGTTCCACCAGTACGCGGTCGGCGCGGCGGTGACCTCCGCGGCCTTCGCGGTCTACAGCGTCGGCACGTTCCAGCTCCCGTTCGTCGACATCCTCTACACCCCCGTCTCCGAGCTCCTGCAGATCGGCATCGCCGAGTCGGACGGGGCGGGGCGGCCGCCGCGCGCGGCGCTGCCCCTCTTCCACGAGGCGGTGGGGCAGCTCGCCTTCGCCTTCGTCCCGCTCACCGGGCTCGCGGTGGTGGTGGCGCCGCCGCTCATCGAGCTCCTCTTCTCGCCGCGCTACCTCGGCGCGGTCCCGATCTTCCGCGTCGCCGTCCTGCTCACGCTCATGGCGGCGCTTCCGCTCGACGGCGTGATGCGGGCGCGCGCGCAGAACCGGTACATGCTCGCGCTGTCGGCGCTGAAGCTCGGGATCACGGTCCCGCTCGTGCTCGGCGGGCTCCGCACGTTCGGCCCGCTCGGCGCGCTCGTCGGCTGGCTCACGGCGGAGGCGGCGACGCGCGCGCTCATGCTGGCCCGGGCTGCCCGCCTGCTGGGGACGAGCATGCGGCGCGTCCTGCCCATGGCCGTGCTCGGGCGGCAGGTCGCCGCGACGGCGTTCGCGATGCCGGTCTCCTGGCTCGCGCTCCACGCGCTGGACGCGCCGGGCATCGTGCGGCTCGCGCTCGGCGGGAGCGCGTTCGCCGCCGCCTACCTGGGACTCTCGGCCTGGCGCGGCTGGCTCCCCGCCGCCTGGGTCTCGCTCTTCCGCGCGCGCACCCCCCGCGCCGCGGCCGCGCCGTCCGAGCCATGACCGCCATCGCGCCCGAGCGCCGCCGCCGCGCGCGGGGGCACGGCGTCCGCCGCGCGAGCGCGCTCCTGCTCGCGACGGCGCTCGCGCTCGGCGCGGCGATCGCGCTGCGGCTCCCGGGCGCGTGGCGAACGGGGAACGGGCTCAACCACGTGTCCGGCGCCTGGATGGCCCTCGCCGAGGACCTCGCGCACGGCACCTTCTACCGGCCGGTGCTCGACCCCGAGCTGGGCTACGGCGGGACGCGCTTCTTTCCGCTGGTGTTCTCGCTCCACGCCGCGCTCCGCGCCGCCGGGCTCCAGCTCCTCGCCGGCGGCTACGCGCTGTCGCTCGTCGCCGGGGTCCTCGCCGTTCTGGGCGTGGCGCTGTTCCTGCGCCGCGCGGGGCTCCCCCGCCCGGCTGCGCTCGCGTTCGGCCTGCTCGGGTTCGCCGCGTTCGCGACGCAGCACGCGCTCGCCGCCGCCCGCGGGGACCTGCTCCCGGCCGCCCTCGACCTGCTCGGCCTCGCCGCGCTCGCGCGCGGGCCCTCGCGCGGCGCCCTCGGCGCGGCCATCGCCCTCTTCGCGCTGGCGTTCGCCGGGAAGGGGACCGCGCTCACCGCGCCCGCCGCCGCCTGCGCGTGGCTCCTCCTCCGCCGCGAGCGGCGCGCCGCGGCCGCGCTCGCGCTCGGCGTCTGGGCGGGAGTCCTCGTGGTGATCGCGCTCTCCGACGCGCTCTCCGGCGGGCGCTTCCTCGCGATCGTCCTCGCCGACGCGACGGGCGGGGCGGTCGCGCACGACGTGCTCCTCGCGCCCCTCCGGCTCTTCGAGCACTTCACGATCGCGGATCCCGCCGCCATGGCGCTCGTCGGCACCGCCGCGGCCGCCACGCTCGCTTCGGCTCCGGCGCGGCTCGAGGCGGCGCGGGCCGGCCGCGTCGACGCGCGGCTCCTCCCCGCGCTCTGGCTCGTCGCCGCGGCGGCGACGGTGGGCATCGTCTTCGCCTCGCCGGGCACGGGCGTGAACCACCTCGTCGAGCTCGAGCTCGCGAGCGCCCTCGCCATCGGCGCCGCGTGGCCGTCGCGCGACACGGCCGGGCTCGTCGCGCGATCGCTCTCGCCCGTGATCGGCGCGCTCGGGATCGCGGTCGCGATCGGCTTGGCGCGCGAGGACGCGCGGACGTCGCGGCTCGCCGAGCTCCGCGAGGTCGCGGCCGAGCTGCCGCCGCGGGCGCCGGTGCTCTCGGAGGACCCGCTCCTGTCCGTCGTCCTCGGCGAGCGGCCGTACGTGCTCGACACCTGGATGCTCCGGCTCGCGGCGGAGCGCGATCGCGGGCTCCAGCGGCCGCTGCTCGAGGCGGTGGAGAAGGGCGAGTTCGCCGCCGTGATCCTCTTCCAGAAGCTCGGCACGCCCGAGGCCGAGCTCTGGTACCGGCGCGGCGACTTCGGGCTCGACGTCGTCGCCGACGTGGAGCGTCACTACCGGCTCGCCGCGACGCATGGGCGGTACCAGGTCTACGTCCCGACCGTCGCGGGCGCGCCGCGCCCGGCGCCGGTCGCCCGCGCGCCCGAGGCGCCCGGGCCCGCCCCGCTCGACGCGGTGGCGCCGGTCCGCGCCGCCGAGGCCTCTCCGCGCAGGGCGCCGCGGCTGGCCCGAAGGAGGCGTCGCGGTTAGAGTCTCGGGCCGAATGCGCGAGCTCTCCTCCGCTCCCTCCGGCCCCGAAGCGCGCCTCGCCCCCGCCGCGCCGCACCGCGAGCTCACCGTCCGGGCGGTGCTCGTCGCGGTGGTCGTCGCGGCGCTCATGGGCGCCGCCGAGCCGACGATCGTGCTCCGCATCGGCTACGGTCCGAACATCTCGGTCGTGAGCGCGTTCCTCGGCTTCATCGCGCTCTCGCTCATCGGCCTCGCGACGCGGCGACGGGGGACGCGCTGGGAGTGCAACCTGGTGCAGACCGCCGGGACCGCCGCTGGCTCCGGCGTCGGCTTCATGTCGGTCGTCCTCGCCGCGATCGACATGCTGAACGCGCGCGGCCTCATGAGCCTGCACCTCACGCCCGCGCAGATCTTCGCGTGGCTCGCGCCCTCCGGGCTGCTCGGCGTGCTCCTCGCCGTGCCGCTCCGCAAGCACTACATCGACCACGAGGACCTCACCTTCGCAGACGGCACCGCCGCGGGCGAGACGCTGCTCGTGCTCGACGAGGGGCCGCGACAGGCCGCGCCGCGCGTCGCGGCGCTCGGGGTGGGCGGCGCGATCTCGGCGGGCCTCGCCGTGCTCCGCCAGGCGCTCGGCTGGATCCCGGACACGATCGCGTTCCGCTTCCTCACGCCGCACGCGGAGGCGCTCCGCGTCGGCACCGAGCTCGGCGTGCTCTCGCTCGGCGCCGGGATCCTCATCGGGCTCCGCGTGACGCTGTCCATGGGGCTCGGCATGATCGTCGGCTGGCTCGTCCTCCCCGAGCCGCTCTTCCGGCGCGGGCTCGTGCCGGAGCTCTCGTTCAACCTCGTGCTCCAGCGCTGGGTGATGTGGCCGGCGACGGGGCTCATGGTGGCGGGCGGCCTCACCGCGCTCGCGCTCAAGTGGCGGGTCATCGCCCGGACCTTCCGCGGCCTCTCCGGCAAGGAGGCGCAGGACGGCGACGACTTCCCGATGCGCTGGGTGGTGTGGGGCGCGATCGGCTGCGCGGTCGTGCTGGCCGTGGTGCAGCGGATCTCGCTCGGGTTCCCGCTCTGGCTGTCGGCGACCTCGGTCCTCCTCTCGATCGTGCTCATGCTCGTCGGCATCCGCGTCCTCGGCGAGACCAACTGGGCGCCGATCAGCGCGATGGCGAACGTCATGCAGGCCGTGT
>Ga0306923_10007666_pt1 | contig 10783 bp, 9 predicted proteins | sample sta12Can44000108_FD_203841 | JGI IMG/M metagenome (GOLD analysis project Ga0306923, IMG submission 203841) | Lab enrichment of tropical soil microbial communities from Luquillo Experimental Forest, Puerto Rico - statanox.12C.anox.44.000.108 (v2)... | ecosystem: Environmental > Terrestrial > Soil...
CGTGCCAAGGATCACCTGCTGGAGGCGAACCTGCGGCTGGTGGTGTCGCTGGCCAAGCGGTACACCGGCCGCGGCATGCTGTTCCTGGACCTGATCCAGGAGGGCAACCTGGGGCTGATCCGGGCGGTGGAGAAGTTCGACTACACCAAGGGCTACAAGTTCTCCACGTACGCCACCTGGTGGATCCGGCAGGCGATCACCCGGGCGATGGCCGACCAGGCCCGCACGATCCGGATCCCGGTGCACATGGTCGAGGTGATCAACAAGCTGGCCCGGGTGCAGCGGCAGATGCTGCAGGACCTGGGCCGCGAGCCGACCCCGGAGGAGCTGGCCGTCGAGCTGGACATGACCCCGGAGAAGGTCGTGGAGGTGCAGCAATACGGCCGGGAGCCGATCTCGCTGCACACCCCGCTCGGCGAGGACGGCGACAGCGAGTTCGGCGACCTGATCGAGGACACCGAAGCGATCCAGCCCGGCGAGGCGGTGTCGTTCACGCTGCTGCAGGAGCAGCTTCGTTCAGTGCTCGACACCTTGACCGAGCGCGAGGCGGACGTGGTCTCGATGCGGTTCGGGCTGACCGACGGGCAGCCCAAGACGCTGGATGAGATCGGCAAGGTCTACGGCGTGACGCGGGAGCGGATCCGCCAGATCGAGTCGAAGACGATGTCCAAGCTGCGCAATCCCTCCCGCTCCCAGGTCCTGCGCGACTACCTGGACTAACGCGGAACGAAGGCCAATAAATCGCCCATCACCAGCGACTTGACGTTGAACGGCGGGAACCGGAGGAACTGCTCCATGAGGTCCACTTCGCTTTGCAGCCGTGCGACGTCCACGCCGATCGGGAAATAAGGAACCGTCATGAGGCTCGCTACCCCCTTAGGCACGCCGAGCGGCAGCGGCTTGGACGGCAGGTCCTCCATCGCCTGCTCGACCGCGGCCCTGTTCGTGTCCGCGATCTTCTGGCCTTCCTCAAGCGCCGTGTCGAAGGCCGCCAGCGTCTTCGGGTGGGCAGCTGCCCATGTCTTGGTCGCCGCGTAGCCCACGGTCGCGAACTGGGTCGTGGCGCCCTGGTTCGTGTCGGCTATCGGCACGACGCCGTGCATCTCTTCGGCGGCGGTGGCGAACGGCTCGGGCAGGAACGCCGCGTCGACCTTCCCGGCCTTGAGCGCGCCTATCATCAGCGGAAAGTTGTAGTAGACGAAATGCACAGACGACGGAGCGACCCCGTGCTCGGACAGCACCGCCGCGACCAGCAGGTACAGGGTGTTGCCCGGCGCGTTGATGGCGATCGTCTTGCCCTTCAGGTCAGTGATCCTCTTAATCCTCGAGCCGGGCATCGTGTAGAGGACACCGCCCCCCGGCGCCAGTAGTGCCCCTTCGGCGAAGATGGCAAGGTTGGCTGCGAGGACGCCGGGGTGGGACACGCCCGGCCGCTGTCCCCTGTCCCAGTTGTACTGCGCTTCGACAAAGGAGGGATAGCCCCCGCAGATGATGTCCAGCTCACTCTTCGAGCCCGGCTTGCTGAGCGCCATCTGGTCGATGGTGGTTTCGCTGCTGATGGCGGGGATGAAATGCACGTTCAGCCCTTCGGCCCGGAACAGGCCGTCATCTAGGGCGATGAAGAAACCCGCCGAGTCGATGACCGGGACCACGGCGGCGGTCAGATTCTGCTGCTCCACGGTGGGCGCGGCCGCCGTGGAGCCGCCGGTCGAGCATCCGGCGGCGAGCACGAGCGCCGCGGCCGCGACGAGCAGCGCAGGCCCGCGAGAACGTCTGGATACCATTTTCTGCCCCTCCTCGCACACAAGCCGCCACTGAGGGGATATCGTGACGCCTTCCCTGGCACCTGATCGTGCGATTCCCTCAGTACGCAGCGTTTCGACCAGAGCGGTGGCGTGCGGATTGGGCAGTATGTCGAAGACGCTGTGCGAGCGTTTCTATCCGCGGCCCGCCAGCGACGCGGCGCCGCCTGTGCGGTTCCGAGCGCGATTCTGCTGGTACTGCAGCGCGGAAAGCGCGAGCGCGACCTGAGGCCAGCAGCGGCCGTCGATCAGGTTTACCCCAGCTAGCCGCCGAATGCGAGCCAACCGGTTCATGACAGTGTTCCGGTGGCAATACAGCGTGCGGGCAGCCTGAACCGCGGAGCCGCCCGAATTTATCCACGCACCTGCGGTGTCGAGCAGTTCCCTGCACTCGGCCGCCGGCAGGTCGAGCAACGGCCCGAGAGTCACCTCGACCAGCCTCTGGGCGAGCTGTGGTGAGCTGATCAGCAATGCGTCGGGAAGGCGATCGTCAAGGGCGACGACTCCTTCGCCGCCGGGCGGCACGGTGTTCATGGCCAGTTCCGCCATCCGCCGGCCCTCCGGTATCTCGGTCAGTTTCCGCAGTACTGGTGATAGCCCGGCCCGGCCCGGCAGAGCGCACCTGAGCATGCCGAGGAGGATGTCCGGAGTATCGGCGTCAAGCGCGACGATGCCGACGTGCAGCCCCGCACGAGAGTGCCACACCGTACGCAGGCCCGCCAGGTGCAGGGTCTGGATGAGATCCCGCAGCGTGGCACGACTGGTCTCCTCGGTCACGATGACCACGAACCGGCCCTCGACAGGCAGGCCGAGCACGCGTGACACTTCACCGGCCGCCTCGGTGACCCGGCCGTCGAGCAGGGCGCCGAGCAGATCCACCATCCGCCTGTCGCGAGGGCCGGCCAGCTCCTGTTCCACGGACTGGTACGTTGCCGACATCTCAGCCGAGAACTCCTCGCTGACCTGCCACACTCTGCTTGCGGATTCGACCAGCCGTCGCAGCTCGTCGGCGTCGTCAACACCGGCTTGTCCGGCAAAGTCCTCCCAGATGACCTGCCCGCCGATCCGCCAGGCGCGCTGAACCCAGCCAAGCGGACAGTGCTGCCAGGCACGGCGCATACCAGTCGCCCGGGCGGTCTCGAGCAAGACGGCGGAAGGCGCGCCGGCTCCGTTGAGCGCCCTGAGTACGTTGCCGATGTTGTCGTGGCAAGAACGCCACAGATCGTCCTTCGGGACGGGCCCCTGAGGCGGGTACACATCATCCCACAACCTGTCCACGAGCGTGTCAGCAATTGTGTGCAGCCGGTCGAGCGAGGAACCGCTCAGTGACCCCAGCAGCGCCGTAGCCTGCTTGTGGGGTGTTCGGTGCGTCATCACGTCTCCCATCGCACCCAAACCCGCCCTTTCCTGGAATGCGCCGATGCCCTCGCCGGGAAACCGTGGCTCCGCCACCCGTTGTTACTCACGAGTACCGGTGAGCCTGCGAGCGGTACCCAGCTGACCCCGCCGTCCCGGCGGGGCTCTGCCAACCATCCCACGCCGGTGCGGTGGTAACCAGAGGTCAGCCAGTCGCCGCCGGCCAGGAGCAGTGCCCGCTCAACCCGCGCGGAGTCCGCTTGGCCGCCCCGCAGGCACGCTGACGCGGCCGCACACGCCCGCGACAGGTCATCACTGACCCCGCGCCCGCTGCCGGCCTCCCACAGCCACACAGTCATCCGGCCACCTCCGCCACCGGCAATTTCTCCGCGTCAGCGCATAACAGGCCCCGTGGGCGAGATGGCGAGGCCTGCCGAACCGCGGCCTATGGGCTTGAGCACACATGTCCACTGGCAGCCTGGGTGCCTGTCCTGACCGCCGGATTCCTTCGCAGCAGCGCGGCCGTACCAGGCCCGGCTGAGCCTGCGCCTACCGCCGCGCGGCGAGATACCTGGCCAACCACTGCCATCACCTTGAATCGATTCGAGAGGTACTCCTGCCTGCATCAAGTGTGAGAGCAGTCACATGTGTCCCGCCATGTTCGCGAGTCGCCGAAGCATCCGGTGCGGATTGTGCTTGAGCACACTGACTGATAGCGTGCCGGCTCGTGACGCATATCACTGCCGCGACGGTCGGCGGCCCTGCGGTCATCTGCGAGCTCCTCGCGGACGTGGACGCCCTGACGGCGGAACTCGCGGAGCGCATCCTGACTGATGACTACGCCTACGCTGAGGCGACCCGACTCGAGCATGCTGAGCTGGCAAGGGCATGCCACGACAACCTGTGCGCACTCCTGGCCGCGATCTGCCAGGACGGTGCGCCAGTGGATACCTCGGCGGCGTCGGCGGCCGGCCGCCTCAAGGCACAGCGGGACATCCCGTTGGCAGCGCTGCTCCACGCATACCGCCTAGGCGGCCGGCTCATCTGGGAGAAGGTGATCGCGCGTCCAGACGGCTCTGACGCCGACGCGCTCCCTCTCCTAGCAGCGCGGATGTGGGCGGCCATCGACGAGATGTCCAGCGTTGCCGCTGACGCCTACGCCGAGGCAATAGCCGATCGCGCGCGTTCCGACGCGCGAACCCGTCAGCTCATGCTTCGTGCCCTGCTTCATGGGGAGAGCCAAGAGCGGACGCATGTCCGGGAGAGCCTGCGCGTTCTCCAGCTTGCCGAGCACCATGCCTACCTCGTCGTCTGCGTCGAGGACCACGTCCTCGACGCCGATCCGCTCGGAAGCGTGGAGCAGTCGTTCTTGCGCCACGGCCTGAGATCACAGTGGATCGGTGAACTGCGGTCGCACGTCGGCCTCGTTGCCGTCCCCGACAAGGACCACGTCAGCCATGCCCTTGCCATCCTGGAGTCGATAGCCACGACGCGCATTGGCGTTAGCATGCCGTTCGAGTCGCCTGAGCTGGCTCATCAGGCCTTCCAAGAGGCCCAGCTCGCGATGCTGTGCGCCACGCCGGGAAGCAAATCCGTCACGGTGTATGGCGACCGTGCGACCGCTCTACTGCTCGCTCGCGCACCCGAAGGGGCGCGCGAACTCGCGCGCAGCGTGCTCGGCTCTGTACTGGAACTGCCAGACCATGAGACCGAGACTCTCCTCGGGACGCTGTCCTGCTGGTTTGACTGCGCAGGCTCCGCGTCCGCCGTCGCCGAGAGACTGCATTTCCACCGCAACACCATCCATCAGCGGCTGAGGCGCATCGAACAGCTCACCGGCCGGACCTGCTCGAACCCAGCCGAAGCCGCAGAGCTCTACCTCGCGCTGCAGTCTGTCCAGCTTGGGCATGCTTAAGCCGCTACCTGCATGCCGGGGTGAGCCATTCGCGGGCGAACCATTCAATAACACGTGTTTTCCAGGCCGGAGCGTTCTTCGCCGGGCAGCGGCATAACGGGCGGGACCATGCCCTGAAGGTCACCGCAGACCAGAAGCCATCGACTAGAACCTGGGTTAACAGTAAGATCACGAATGGTCGCGTTCACCATTAGGCTCGCGCTCCGGCGCTTATAGGTGCCCTGCGCGTTAAGGAGGCGTCATGTTGCTCGCTTCGAGTTCGAACTCCTATCCGCTACTGAACGCGTTCTGGACGATCGTGATGATCTTCCTGTGGGTGATCTGGTTCTGGATCCTGATCACCATCTTCATCGATCTGTTCCGCAGTCATGACCTGTCTGGCTGGGCCAAAGCGGCGTGGTTCATATTCATCCTGCTCATCCCGCTGGTCGGGGTCCTGGTGTACCTGATCGTCCGCGGCGGCAAGATGCACGAGCACCAGGTGCGGGACGCGCAAGCCCAGGACCAAGAATTCCGCCGCTATGTCCAGGAGACCGCGGGCTCGCCGGGCCCGGCGGATGAGCTGGCCAAGCTCGCCGACCTTCGTGACCGGGGCGTCATTACGGCCGAGGAATTCGACCGCCAGAAGGCCAAGATCCTCGCCTGAGCGGGACCGCACGCTACTGGCCTGCTGTGCGGCGGTCCTACCTGATGCCCGAGGCGCCGGTCACGGCAGATGAGGGCGCTGGCAGGGACTGCTCGGTCCAGATGACCTTTCCGGTCGTCACATTCCGGGTCCCCCAGCGGTCACAGAGCGCGGCGATCAGCTGCAGGCCACGGCCGCCCTCGTCAGTCCAGGACGCCCGGCGGGGGCGCGGCGTGGTCAGGCTGCCGTCGAAGACCTCGCAGACAAGGCTTCGGCTGCGCAGCAGGCGGAGCCGATATGGACCCCGCGCATGCCGGACCACGTTCGCGACCAGCTCGCTGACGACCAACTCGGTGGTCATCGTCAGTTCCTCCAGCCGCCAGGAGGCGAGCTGGTCGCGCACGTATCGGCGAGCCTCCCCGGCCGCCCGCGGGTCCTCGGGCAGCGGCCAGGTGGCGACGGCGTCTGATGCCGTGGCCCGGACCCGGGCGACGAGCAGCGCAGCGTCGTCGGCCCGTTGCTGGTCATCTGGCAGGAGTGCCCGCGTGAGGCTGTCGCACATCCGGTCCGGGCCCTCGGCCTGAAGCACCCGGAGCAGCTCAGCCATGCGGCCCATGCCTACACCCGGGTCGCAGCTGGTCGAGTCGATCAGGCCGTCGGTGTACAGCACAAGCAGGGCGGCGTCCGGAATCCGCAGCTCCGACACCTCAAACGGAGGCTCGGCCACGCCCAGCGGCGGATTGCCATCGGCCTGCGCGAAATGCACAGCACCGTCCGGGCAGACGACAGCGGGCGGCGGGTGGCCCGCTCTGGCAACGGTGCAGCTGCTGGTCGTCGGATCGTAGATCGCGTAAAGGCACGTGACGAATGAGTCGTCACCGAGGCCGCAGACTAGGTCGTTGAGGTGTGCCAGGATCTCGTCGGGCGGCAGCTCGAGGTTGGACAAGGTCTGCAGCGCGGTGCGCACGCGCCCCATGATGACCGCTTCCGGCAGCCCGTGCCCCATGACGTCACCGATGACCAGGGCAACCCGGTCGGCCGACAGCGGGATGACGTCATACCAGTCGCCCCCCACGTCCATACCCCGTCCGGCGGGGAGATACTTGGCCGCCACGGTGACGGCGGGCAGGTCAGGCAGCTGCCGCGGCAGCAGGGCGCGTTGCAGCGCCTGAGACCGGGCGTGCTCGGCGTCGAAGAGCCGGGCACGCTCAAGAGCCTGGGCGATCAGGCCGCTGAGCGTGGTCATTAGCGCGCGTTCGGCGTCCGTTAGAACGCGCGGCCGGTCGAAGGAGACCACGCACAAGCCCAGCACCCGCCCCGAGACGACCAGCGGCAGGTATGCCCACGCCTGCTTGCCGCATACCGTCAGCAGGTCCGCCGTGGCCGGGTAGCGTCGCATGTACTCGTCCGCTGACGAGATGAACGAGGGCTGGCGGCCGGCCAGAGCATCTGCGGCCGGGGTGAAATCGGGCACCGGGCCGTTGATCAGGTCGAGGAAGGGCTGGGAGTAGCCGACCGCCCCAACCGTGCGCATCCGGCCATCCTCGACTACCTGGATGATCAGCCCGGATGCCCCGAACGGCGGCAGTACCCGGTCGGCAACCGCGGCAAAGATATCCAGCGAGGTGACGGCCTCGGCCAGGGAGAAGGCCAGATCCTGGATCCGGGCCGTGCGCTTGGCCGCCGTGCGCTCGGCCGCTTCCTGCTCGGCCTGGCGCATGCGCGACTCGGTAATGTCGGTGAGGTAGCAGGCCAAGCCGTCAGGTACGGGGACGAGTCGGAAGCGATACCAGCGTCTGGTGTCCGGCCACTCGACATCGAAGCTCGTCGGCGTCGTCCCGGCAACTGCTTCCCGGCAGCGGGCCTCCAGGCCTGGTACCCGGCGGATCACGAGCAGGTCCCACAGCAGTCGCCCGGTCAGGTCGTGCTGTGAGGACAGCAGACGCTCAGCCTGGACGTTGGCGAAGATCACCCGCCAGTCCCTGCCGAGAGAAAGGAAACCGTCGGTCATATAGCGCAAGGCGCTGCGCAGGCCGTCACTGGTCGTGCGTTCCTGCGTCGTGTCCCATGCCGTGCCCAGCATCCGGAACGGGTTCCCGTCCGCGTCTGCCTCAACCTGGCCGCGGACCTGCACCCAGCGAGTGCTGCCGTCCGGCCAGCAGACCCTGTACTCCACCTGGTACGGCCTGCGCGTGCTGACCGCCTTGTCCACCTCGGCGGTGACCCAGGCGATGTCGTCGGGATGAACGTGACTGAGCCAGGTTTCGATACGTCCGTCGTAAGTGTCCTGGTCGACGCCCAGCAAACCCATCGAAAGCCGGTCGAGGCAGAGCAGCCCCGAGGCCATGTACCACTCCCAGGCGCCGACCCCGGTTGCCGTGTAACCATCCCACGAGCCGGTCTTGCCGTTGGGGACTAGCACCTGGGCTGGCTCTTGCGGCGCTTGGCAGAGCCATTGCGGCGGCTTGGCCGCCCCGCTTTCCACGACGCGCGGGGCGCTTTGCTGCCCGGAGGCCGTACTGCCTGCTCCACCCGTCATGCCGCCACCCCCCTCGAAGCGCACGTCATCACCTTCGTGCGCAAATCTAGCGGCATAGCCGCTCGCTACCCGGCTTACCAGAACACAGCAATGCGAGACCAGCGTTTGGGCAAGTTAGGCAATGATCCAGACCCAATAATTTGAGTCTTTCATAGAACAGACATACGAAGAATGATTGGCTGCCACGGGTTACCTGGAGGCCGTGACCTCTGGGAAGTTGGGGCTCATGGCATCACGGAGACAGCAACCCCGCGGTGCACCGCAGCAACATCGTCAACTCGGACGACGCTGATTTCAGCGATGCGCAGGACTTAGTAATGCTTAGCCGAACCTCTTGCGTGCGAGTGCCGCGCCCTGCGCGAGCGCGGCGAGCTTGCCGTAGGCAATATCCCAGCGCATCGGCGCCATGCCGCAATTGGTGCTGGCGATGATCCTTTCGCGTGGCACGTATTTCATCGCTTCGCCGATCACGGCCGCCACCTGCTCGGGCGTTTCCACCTCGTCGGTCGCGACATCGATCACGCCGACCTGAACGTCCTTGCCGTCGAGGAGCTGCAGCAGGCTCATCGGCACGCGCGAATTGCGGCACTCAACCGAGACCTGGCCGATGCGGCTTTGCGCCAGCGCTGGAAAGATCTCCGCGTACTGGCGCCATTCGCTGCCCAGCGTCGCCTTCCAGTCGATATTGGCCTTGATGCCATAGCCGTAGCAGATGTGGACCGCGGTGGTCCCGGTTACCTACAGAACAGGATCGCCCAGACCGCCTTGCCGCGGCCGGCTACGGGGCTCCAGCCCCAGACATCGCTCAGCGCGTCCACTATGTGCAGGCCCCGGCCTGCCTCCCCGGCGTCGTCGGGCGCCTGCAGCGCCGGGGCCGTGCTACTCGGGTCAAGTACGGCGCAGATCAGGTCACCCTCCAGCAGCAGGCGCAGGCACAGGTTCTCCCCGGCCGGCGTGCAGTCCTGAGCCAGCGCGCAACCGTGCGTGACAGCGTTAGCGACCAGCTCCCCGACGATGGCCTCCGCGTCCTCGGCCAGCTGGGTCAGGCCCCAGTCGCGCAGCGTGCTCCTGGTCAGGTGGCGCGCCGCCCGCCCGGACTGCAGCCCGGGGCTCAGCGGGCAGCCGACGGCCGGCGGCGAGTCCCACCAGTCTGCGGGCACCCGCATGACGCGCGGGCGCCCGGCCCGGCGCCCCGGCCCGGCGCCCGCAGCCATCGGCCTGAGGGCTGCCGGGCCGGTCTCGGTGCGGATCGCGGGCTGTGCAAGTCGGCTCACGCTAACCACCTCCCCCAGGGGATACCGCCCCAGCCCAGAATCACGGATGCCGACAGCTGATGTCATTGCCGGAGTCGCCTTCCGGGTGGCCCGATACGTTCTTCTCTTCTAACGTTGTAACCATCGTGCGAGAAAAGGTGAGCGCTTGACGATCGGGACCAGCCCTGGCCTTCTTATTTGACGCCGCCGGTGACTCCCTGCACGATCTGGCGCTGGAAGAAGGCGAATACCACGAGCATCGGCAGTGCCGCCAGGATGGTAGAGGCCATAATCTGCGCGTACTGGATGCCGTACGAGCTTTGGACCGATGCCAGGCCGACCGGGATCGTCATCATGTTGCTGCCGGTGATGACGATTAGCGGCCAGAGGAAATTGTTCCACGAGGCGATGAACGCGAGAATCGCGACCGTGGCCACCGCGGGCATGGACAGGGGCATCCAGATCCGCCAGTACACGCGGAACCGGCTCGCCCCGTCGAGGATCGCCGCCTCCTCGTACTCCCGGGGGATGCCATCGAAGTACTGCTTGAAGATGAAGACAGCGATCGGGGAGGCAAGCTGCGGCAGGATGATCCCCCCGTACGTGTTGACCAGGTTGAGGGAGTTGACTTCGTAGAAGAGGGGCACGACCAGCGCTTCGACGGGGATCATGATGCCGGCCATGATGAGCCAGAACACCATCGCCCGCCCGCGGAACGGGATGCGTGACAGCGCGTAGCCGGCGAGGCTCGCGAACACGACGGTCCCCACCGTGATGACCGCGGAGGTGACGGCGCTGTTGAAGAACCAGCGCGGAAGGTCGCCGTTGCTCAGCACCTGCAGGTAGGCGTCGATGGTCCACCGGGGAGACGTCCAGCTCGGAGGTATGGAGGTTGTCTGCCCCTCCGGCTTGAGCGAGGTGTCTACCGCCCAGGCCAGCGGCACGACCCATAGCAGCGAGACGAGGAACAGCACGAGGAATGCGATGACGGCGGACGGCCGCATTCTCCGGCGCCGGCGCGAGGATGTCCCGGTCTGCCGACCACGCCGGTGCCTGATTGAACCGCTCACTCAGCGCCTCCTGGCGAAAAGCCTGAACTGGAATGCCGACACCGCGAGCAGGACGATGAAGAACAGGTACGACATCGCGGCCGCGTAGCCGAGGTGATAGGCCGTGAAACCCTGCTCGTACACGTACTCCACCTCGGAGCGGGTGGAGAAGTCCGGTCCGCCGCCCGTCATCGCGTAGATCTGGCCGAAGACCTTGAGGGAGGCCAGCACCTGAAGGATCAGC
>Ga0306923_10007667_pt1 | contig 10783 bp, 9 predicted proteins | sample sta12Can44000108_FD_203841 | JGI IMG/M metagenome (GOLD analysis project Ga0306923, IMG submission 203841) | Lab enrichment of tropical soil microbial communities from Luquillo Experimental Forest, Puerto Rico - statanox.12C.anox.44.000.108 (v2)... | ecosystem: Environmental > Terrestrial > Soil...
GAATATGGTGCACTACGAGCACCCGGTCTATCTGGACCAACCGGCCGTCATCGGCTGGGTGATGGAGAATTCGCCGGCGGAGAAAGCCGGCATTCAGGCGGGCGACCGCATCGTCCGCATCGACGGGATGCAGAACCCGACGTGGGAAGACGTGCTGCTCAAGTCGGCAATCCAAGGCAACAAACCCCTCGACCTGGCGGTCGAGCGCGGCGACCAGATTCTTGAGAAACAGATTGCTCCCTTTGGCAACGGATCAGACCCCGAACAGATCCGCTCGATTGGGTGGGTGCAGGACGAGCCGATTATTGTGACCCAGATGGAAGCGCAAATGCCGGCAGCGAAGGGGGGTATGCATATCGGCGACCAGATTATCGCGATTAACGGCGTACCCATGCGGTCGCTGTTCTCTGTGATTCGCTACCTGCAAAAGAATGGCGAGCAGGCGGTAGAAATCACCGCGATGCGCAACGGCCAGGCGATGACGTTTACCGCGACCCCGGTGATGACGGAAGACAACGGACAGAAGCGCTACCGATTAGGCTTTCAGTCGGAGCCGGTGCGGGTTGACAAACTGCCATTCGCGCAGGCGCTGAGCCGCTCGCTGGACGAGAACAAAAAGTACTCGTTCCTGATCGTGGACCTGGTGCGCAAGATGGTACGCAACGAAACCTCGATCAAACAGATGGAAGGACCGATCGGTATCGCGCGCGCCTCCGGGCAAGCGGCGCGACAGCCGGGATGGACTCCGCTGCTGGCGCTAATGGCCGGCATCAGCCTGAACCTGGGCATCTTCAACCTTTTGCCGATCCCGATCCTGGATGGCGGCATGATCCTTATGCTGCTTATCGAGGGCATCATTCGCCGAGACATCAGCGTCAAGATCAAAGAACGGATTTATCAGACGGCGTTTGTGTTCCTGGTATTGTTCGCGGTGGTCGTGATCTTCAACGACATCGTGAAGGCCGTGCCTGGGTTGGCGCAGAGGCTGCCATAGATTTAGTCTTGCGGCGGCAAAAGGCGGGGCGCGCCATGCGCCCCGTTTCATTTAGGTCGCCGGGAGGCCGGAGATTCCGAAGCACCGGTTGCACTTTTTCTGCACGGGAACCCGACCTCGTCATAGCTATGCGAAAATATCATTCCGCTGGTTGCACCGACGGCGCATTGCGCCGCACCGGACCTCATTGGGATGTGAATTCAACTTTAGAGAAAGCACATCGTGCTCCAGCCCACTCGACTTACCCGAAGCTGCTTTTCACAGGAAAATCCAGGCCTTCTGGTATCGCCGACCTTCGCTCAGAGGTTTGCAAAGGGGCTCATCTGTCGCCAAAGCGATGAGATGAGAAGCGCGGTGTCGCGCGGGATGTCGTCGCGTCGTAAAAAGATCACTTGCCATGTGTGGGCATAGTGGTGGTAATAGTCACCACGGTTCACGAAATGAGGGAATTTTCGTAACAGAGAATCGAAAGGCCCTGTCGAGTTGCGTATTTCAACTGAACCGGCTTCACTGCTAGGATGGCTCTCACGGTCGGAGAGCATAAGAAGAATTCTCGGTTGAGGAATTCATGAAGGCTTTGATAAAAAACCGCGCAGAACGCGGATTATGGCTGGACGATATCGCAGGGCCGACGCTGGGGATCAACGATGTGCTGATCCGCGTCCGCTATACCGGTATCTGCGGAACCGACGTTCACATATATCAATGGGATGAGTGGGCACAGAAGACGATTCCTGTGCCGATGGCCATCGGGCATGAATTTGTCGGAGAGATTGTCGAGGTTGGATCGAACGTCAACGACTTCTATCCAGGCGACATCGTGAGCGGTGAGGGGCATGTCGTATGTGGACGCTGCCGCAATTGTCTGGCAGGGAGACGCCATCTGTGCGCGTACACACTAGGCGTTGGTGTCAATCGACCTGGGGCGTTCGCTGAATTCATCGCGCTACCGATGACGAATATCTGGCGGCATGATCCCGGCATCAATCAGGAAGTCGCAGCCATCTTCGATCCCTTTGGCAACGCGGTGCACACCGCTCTCTCCTTCCCAGTGCTCGGCGAAGACGTATTGATTACCGGCGCCGGGCCGATCGGAATCATGACAATTCCAGTGGTCCGACATGCTGGCGCGCGGCATATTGTGATCACGGACGTAAATCCTTTCCGCCTGGACTTGGCGCGCAAAATGGGCGCGACCCTGGCTGTCAATACCCAGGAAACGCCTCTCGCGGAGGTACAGAAACAACTGGGTATGCGGGAAGGATTTGATGTGGGGCTGGAGATGTCCGGCAATCCTGCGGCCATGCAGGAGATGGTGGCGAATATGAGTCATGGAGCGAAGATCGCCATGCTCGGAATTCCCGCGAAGCCCATGTCGATCGATTGGCGGGCGGTCATTTTCAATATGCTGACCATCAAAGGCATCTACGGACGGGAGATGTACGAGACCTGGTACAAAATGACCGTCATGATCGAATCCGGTGTCGACATTTCACCGGTGATCACCCACCGTTTCAGCTACCAGGACTTTCAAGCGGGATTCGACGCCATGATTTCAGGCCAGACCGGAAAGGTCATTTTGGACTGGACCCACGTTGCCTGAGAAGTCTACACAGAAATGCTCCCGATTCTGTCGTTTGAGTGATTCTTTTAGGATTATTCTCGATATGTCGGCATTTGGGACGTCATCCCTTCGTCTGCCGCACATTACGGGTGGATAACGGCAAACTGACACTTGACGCCTTCCTGCATAAGGAAAGGCTCCCGCGCGGGGAGCCTGCTCTGTCCAAACGGAAGTTCACTGGAAGCTCGTCGAAGAAGATGAACCGTCGCTACGCTTCAGGGTCGGACGGTCATCGTCGTTCTGCGTGCCGGTGCCGTTATTGTTTGTCGGGTTATCGGCGGTGCTGCGGCGAAGGGTTGGACGGTCCTTGTTGGTGTTGTCGTTCTGGATCTTGTGCTTGTTCTCGATCGACCCCAGACGCGCTTTCACCTGATCGAATTCCGACGTATTCAACACGTACTCATCGCGCGGAGGCAGGACGGTTGCCATCTCCTGTTGGGCATGGGCGACCCGATCGGGTGTCATGGGGTGCGAAGAAAAAGCCTTGGCCAGCGTGCCGGGCTTCTTCTTTTCCTGCGCCTCGATCTTTTCGAAGAACGAGATGAACGACTGCGGATCGTAGCCGGTTTTGTACATGTACTCCATGCCAAGGAAATCTGCCTCGGTCTCGAAGTTGCGCGAGAACTTCATGAAGGTCAGCGGCACACCAATGCCCATGGCGACCTGCGTAGCCTCGTACACCGCCCAGCCCCCGGGCACAAAGATCAGCGGGATGCTGGCGAGGTTGACAATGTTGCTGCGCGTCTGTTCGCGGGCGACGTGGCAGGCGGCGACGTGCGCGATCTCGTGCGCCATCACGCCCGCCAATTCGGCCTCGTTATCGGCAGCGAGAATCAAGCCGGAATTCACATAGAAAAAGCCGCCGGGCAGGGCGAAGGCGTTGACCTCGTCAGTATCGATGACCTTGATGGTAAACGGAACCTTGGAGTCGGAATTGCGCACCAGATTCTGGCCGATGCGATTCACGTATTCGACGACGACGGGATCAGTAACCAGCTTGGCGGCGTGCTCGATTTGCTGGGAGTATTGCTGGCCCATGGCCACTTGCTTGTCGAGCGAGTACCAGTTCCCTGCACCGCGTCCGCAGCCGACATTACGATTGCCAATCGCGTCGATGTTCTTCAGGGTGTCAGGGCTAGGAGCATTCTTGTCGGGCTTCGACGGAGGCGGTGCCGCATCATCCTGCGCCTGGGCAGCGGGAGGAGAGCTCTGGGCCTGCGGTGGACTGGCGGAATCCTGTGTGGGATAGCCCTGGGCCCACGCCGGAAGCGCCGCGGTGAGAGCCAACACGACAACGCCCAAGCCAATGGTTCGCAACATAGAACGCATGATTACACCTTTTCTGCGGCCGTCGCTAGCAAAATCAACCACAGCGCTGTGACCTCGAGCAACCTTATCAACCCCAATGCTTCCGCTTTGTTGCCCGGTCAATCCTATTGTACGCCTACTACTTAAACGCGGTCGGGCGAACTGCACTCGGTTCGTCACTACGATTTCCCAAATTGCGGGCGGAAGGTTCCCGATTACCAGGGGTAGACGCCGTTCTGGGCGGAACCTCACCAGTCGATTTAAGGGCCGAAGACGGCGGAATTCATGGAATTTGTGCGCGATGGCGGAAGTTCAATGGGGACAAGGGGTTCGGCGACGTATGCAAAGGCGTGTGCAGGGTTGCAAGGGGTTTCGGCCAAGGCTCAGCGTGATAGACTTTTCTATATCTGTATGGCTCAGATACAACGCAGAAAAACCTATACGGCCACGGTCGGCGGCGTACGCGTGGGCAGTGATGCACCAGTAGTGGTGCAGTCGATGACCAACACCGACACGGCTGACATTGCAGGCACGATCCGCCAGGTGGCAGCCCTGGCCCGGGCTGGATCGGAATTGGTACGGGTCACGGTGAACAACGACGCGGCCGCGGCAGCAGTGGCTCCCATTGTGGATGGCCTCGACCACCTGGGCATTCGCGTTCCGATCATCGGAGACTTCCACTACAACGGGCACATTTTGCTGAAGAAGTATCCGGAGTGCGCGCGGGAGCTGGCGAAGTATCGGATTAATCCGGGCAATGTCTCGATTGGCAAGAAGGACGATGACAACTTCCGGACGATGATCGAGGTCGCCATACAGAACGACAAACCGGTGCGCATTGGAGTGAACTGGGGATCGCTGGACCAGTCGCTGCTGACCCGGCTGATGGATGAGAATTCGAAACTGGACGATCCGAAAGATGCGCGCGACGTGACCATGGAAGCCATGGTGCAGAGCGCCTTGCGCTCGGCGGAGTTGGCGGTGAGTTATGGGCTCTGCAAGGACCATATCATCCTGAGCGCGAAGGTGAGCGGTGTACAGGACCTTATCGATGTGTACCGCGAGTTGGCCCGGCGTTGCGAGTATCCGCTACACCTGGGACTGACTGAAGCAGGCATGGGTGCCAAGGGTATCGTGAGCAGTGCGGCGGCGCTGGGAGTGCTGCTGCAGGAAGGTATCGGCGACACGATTCGCGTATCGCTGACGCCGGCTCCAAATGGCGACCGCACCGAAGAAGTCACCGTGGGGCAACAGATTCTGCAATCGATGGGAATTCGCAGCTTTACGCCGCAAGTGACGGCGTGTCCGGGCTGCGGGCGCACCACGAGTACGTTCTTTCAGGAGATGGCGGAGCAGATCCAGACTTATCTGCGCGAGCAGATGCCGGTGTGGAAGACGCGCTACTCGGGCGTGGAAGAGATGAAGCTGGCCGTCATGGGCTGCGTGGTCAATGGCCCGGGCGAGTCGAAACATTCCAATATCGGCATCTCGCTGCCGGGCACGTTTGAAGAGCCGAAGGCACCGGTGTACGTCGACGGGCGGCTGATGACAACGTTGAAGGGCGACCACATCGTAGCGGAGTTCATCAAGATTCTGGACGATTACGTGGAATCGCACTATACCGCCAAGGAGCAGTTGGTCTCGATCCAGTAGAAATCAATTTCCCACGGAGACGCGGAGGCACGGAGATTTCCAGTTCCGTGCCTTTTATTTTTTCGACCGACTTTTCCAACGGGCACTGCTTTACAATTCCGGTCATCGCGTGGTCTCCGGGTTCAGGTGAAGCGCTCCACCCACAATTCGCTTCGACGATTCCTGCAGTTTGAGGATGAGGATGTTACAGCCGCCACGCTGAAGCTTCGCTTCCTCAAGAGCCTGAAATGCACCCTGAAGTACGAGAAGCAAGCATGGGAGGCGGGCGCGAAATTGATTGCCGGCGTGGATGAAGTGGGCAGGGGATGCCTGTTTGGCCCTGTCGTAGCAGCCGCTGTCATACTGGATCCGAAGTATCGAATCCGCGGACTGCGGGATTCGAAGTTGTTGGATCGCAAGACACGCGAAAAGCTGGCGCCGAGGATCCGCGAGAACTGTCTGGCGTGGGCGGTGGCGGCGGTCGATGTTGCCATCATCGACCAAGTCAACATTTACTGGGCATCCAAGCGCGCCATGGAAGAAGCCGTCGGGAAACTCGCGGTCAGACCCGATCATCTTCTTATCGACGCCTTGCGCATCGATTGTGACTGCGGGCAAACACCGATCATCCACGGCGACGCTCTGTCTGCTTCGATTGCTGCGGCCTCAATCGTCGCCAAAGTTGAGCGCGACGCCATGATTCGGGAACTGGATGCGGTTTATCCGGGATACGGACTGGCATCGAATGTAGGCTACAGGTCTCCCGTCCACTTGAAAGCCTTGCGCGAAAAAGGCCCGACACCGCTACATCGCATGTCGTTCGCTCCAGTGTGGATGTCGACGGCGCCGCAGGAGGTGCTGGAATTCATGATGGAAGAATCGACGGACTACGCCCCGGATAGCACAGACTTGAATTCGTAGGCTCCCCTATAATCTCCGCGTAAGCGTCCCACCAAACGAATGCGCAGGTTGAGTTCCATTCCGCGACCTTGGCTGCTGGGCGCCGCCATTGGCTTTGCCGCGGCGCTGATCGTCTACACCGGCGTGTGGCTGTACTACGCAGGATGGTCGCCGCCGGTCCGGGTTGGAGTGGAATGGAAGCCTGAATTTACCCCCTATGTCACGATCAAGAGCGTCGCGCCGGGATCTCCAGCGGACCGGGTCGGTCTGAAGGTGGCTGATCGCATCCTTACCGTTAACGGCTATCCTCAGCATGTTTTATCAGTGGCTCCCGCGTACGCCCATGGCAAGCCGGGCGATGTGCTGACATTGGTTGTTCAGAGGCCGGGCGTTGCGGAGCCATTCAGTGTACCCGTGACTTTGGAGGCGGCTCCGCCGCGCCAGCAACCGACGAGAGCTCGGTGGGTGGCTATTCAAGTGATCGACTACTACCCTTTGCCTTTTCTCATTGTGGGACTGCTGGTTTTGTTCCTACGACCCGAAGACCGCAACGCATGGCTGCTCGCACTCATGTTTGCCGGTTTTATTGCGGCAGCACCGGTAGCCTTTCTCGAAGCAGTGCTGTCACCTCCGTTACGGCGCTTCATGTTGAGTTCCATGATTTTGCTATACGGCCTGCTGCCTACGGTCTTCTACGTATTTTTCGGTACGTTTCCCTCGCCTTCGCCGCTCGAGAGGAAATTGCCCTGGTTGAAATACGTCTTCGTCTCCGTTGCGCTTGTCGGTTCCTTGCCATTTGCTGTCATGGCGCTGGCCACGGGAAGCTCTTTTCTTGCAACGCGCTTCCTCTTTTGGTCAGGGGAGCGCCTTTTCTTCATTGTGTATGGCGTGTACCTATACGGTGGTTTCGGATTGGGACTGTTGTCTTTGATCTGGAACAGCATCCAGGCACCGACCTCCAATGACCGCCGAAAAACACAGGTCATGGTATGGGGTACGGTTGCCGGCCTAAGCCCCGTGATGATGGCTGGGGCGATCGCTCTGGTGCAACACAAGGTCTTCTACGCGTATCCGTTCTGGTTCGTAGTATTGCCAATCATAGCGCTGGCACTGCTGCCGCTATCGTTTGCCTATGCGGTGGTCAAGTACCGAGTGCTGGAGATCCCCGTGCTGCTGCGACGCAGCGCGCGCTATTTCCTGGTGCAGCGCGGGTTTCTTCTGCTGATTCTCTTGGCGGGAATCGCGGTCACGTTTCTGCTTGCAGGCGCGCTGAATCAGTACTTTCCGGAGCGCGGACGCGTAGGGGTTCCAGCGGGAGCGGCGCTTGGGATCTTCCTGGTCTGGGGTGGAACCCAGATGCAAAGCCGGGTGACGCGACGGCTGGATCGCGCGTTCTTCCGCAGCGCGTACGACACGCGGCAGATTCTGATTGACTTGGCGGCAAAGACGCGCAATGCGTCGAATCGCGAACAACTGGCAGAACTGCTGCGCCACGAGATCGACGATGCACTCCATCCGTCAACCCTGGCAATCTACTTTCGCCAAAACCATGGCGACTTCGTGACCGCAGCCGATGTGCCGGAGGATATCCGGTGCTTGCCGGCCGATCTGCCTGTTCTGGAGCACATGCGGGAGCGTGGGCAGCCCTGGGAAATCGTTCCTTCACCAGGTGAGGCACCGGCGCTGGCGATGCTACAGCCGCTGCAACCGGAGTGCCTGGTGCCGATGCTGGGACGCGATGGACCCTTGCTGGGACTCGCGGTTTTGGGGCCGCGGTTGTCGGAGGAGCCCTACTCAGGCGAGGACAGGCGTCTGTTGGACTCGGTTGCAAACCAGGCGGGCGTTGCGCTGGAGAACATTGGGTTGGCGCAAAGCATGGCGGAACGAATGGAAGCTGACCGGCGCGTGGCGCAGGAAATGGACATCGCGCGCCAGGTGCAGGCGAAGCTGCTGCCGCAGAAAGCTCCGGTGCTGAAGACGATTGACTATGCAGGGGCATGCATCCAGGCACGGGCGGTTGGCGGCGACTATTACGACTTCCTCGATCTCGGCGAAGGGCGGGTTGGGTTTGTGCTGGCGGATGTGGCTGGCAAAGGAATTTCGGCAGCATTACTGATGGCGAACCTGCAGGCGCACCTGCGCAGCCAGTCGGCCATCTTCAGTCACGACTTCTCGCAGACCCTGGAACGGGTGAACCGCATGTTCTTCGAGTCCACCGAGTCCAACGCGTATGCAACGCTGTTCATCGGCGTTTATGAAGATGAATCGCGGCGCCTGAGGTACGTCAATTGCGGACACAATCCGCCCGTGATTCTGCACGGGGATCAGGTCGAAGGGTTGCACAGCACAACAACCGTGCTAGGGATGTTTGAGGATTGGCGGTGCCAGGTGGCGGAAACATGCCTGCATCCGAACGATATCCTTGCGATCTGCACCGACGGCGTGCTGGAAGCGGCTAACGCTGCTGGCGACGAGTTTGGCGAAGCGGGGCTGGTGGCTGCGTTGCGGTCGGGGCGAGAGCGAAAAGCTCACGAGTTGCTGGAGTCGGTCATTGCGGCGGTGAAGCAGTTCGCTCCAGGCGAGCAGGCGGATGATCTGACGCTGTTGATTGCGAAAGCCAATGGGTGATTCGGTCACCCAGACAAATCCATTCACCACGGAGGCACGGAGAGCACGGAGTTATTTGTTTTTAGTTTTTAGTCGTCCGTGACCCCCGTGTCTCCTTGGTGCGATCGTCGTGGACTAACGCGAATCTGGTGGTTCGTGCTACAGATATAGCCGAACGAGTAAAGGTGATTCCTTATGGTGATTGCATCGGAGTTGCGGCCTGGGACCGTGATCCGCAGCGAGGGGCAGGTGTACAAAGTGCTTGAAGTGGAAGCGAAGGCGGGAGCCGCGAAGATGGGCGGGCTGGTGAAGGCGTCACTCAGCAACCTGCACAGTGGGCGTCTGCTGGAGCAGCATTTTCGTCCACACGAGCGGTTGGAAGACCTCGAGCTGGAACGTCATAGCATGGAGTTTTTGTACAGTGGCGACGATGGCGTGACGTTCATGAATCCGGTGACATTTGAGCAGGTGGAGATCGCTCGCGAGATGATTGGCGCGGCGGAGAAATTCCTGACGCCGGAGATGGAAATCCCGGTGGAGTTCTTTGAAGGCAAGCCGGTGAACATTGTGCTGCCGCAGATTGTCGAGGCGAAGGTCGAGACCACGGCGGCGCCGATACATGCGCAACAAGACAGCGCCTTCAAAGAAGCGACGCTGGAGAACGGGCTGGAAATTAAGGTGCCGCTGTTCATCGGTCCGGGCGAGACGGTGCGGGTCGAAGTGAAGACTGGGCGTTACGTGGATCGCGTGAGGACGGAGAAGAAGAAAGGGGCGTAGAGCCAAGATATCGGTCCCAGGTCAGCGCCGAAAATCACGGCGGGAACCTGGGACACCCGGCCAATTGGTGTCCCAAGTGTCAATCCGCACTCCCCTGGCGACGACCCGGAGTAGTAGGTGATATTTGCACTGCGCCTTCGGTCGGGAAAGACATGAGATGGAACGAGGTCGGTTATGCGAAAAGACGTAAAGCGCGGCAAAGGAAACCTAACTAGTACGGGACGAGTGCTAGACGTAGTCAGTAATGAGACCATGTGGAGATCAGGTCGCTGGCGCCGACGGGCGAACGAAACGGCGCTCACCCGCGACACCAGAGTCACGGTTGTGTCTCCGAAAGCGGCACGGGAGGAACGGGAACAGCGAATTGCGAAAGCCCAAGAATGTAAGAAGGCTTCCAAGCCTCTCAATCCGCGTTCGTTGCCTCCTCGAGTGGGTGCGACTCGCAAGGGTCGGACAATTCGCGTGCTAGCTAAGTTAGCAGAACCGGATCAAATGACGATAGCCAGCCGCCCAGAAAATCTCCGGTGCGACGTCGGCAAATAGTATTTCCATAAGACCCGTTTTGATTCACCTCGATTGAAAGCGCATGGCCTGGCCACAAATTCGTCAACAGGCTGCGGTCCTGATGCCAGGCCACTCTGGCGCCAAAGACTCCTGTCGCCAGGCTCCCACAACAGGCGGGCGGTGTTGGATCAGCGAAACCACAAAAATCGCCCCGCAAGAAGACGGCGAAGACGAAGCGACGGGATTGGGTTGGCGGACAGCCCCGGTACGAAGGAGGATTCCGCTGGCTCCAGGGTGGCAGTTCCGGACTGGGGAAGCGGGCATGATCAGGGAATTATTCACTGAACTAATGTACTTGCTGGTCTTTTGCCTAGCTAAGCTAGGTGGGGTTTTTCGTTCGTAAATCGACCGATGTGCCGTTGTCGAACCCAAACGTC
>Ga0306923_10007671_pt1 | contig 10781 bp, 13 predicted proteins | sample sta12Can44000108_FD_203841 | JGI IMG/M metagenome (GOLD analysis project Ga0306923, IMG submission 203841) | Lab enrichment of tropical soil microbial communities from Luquillo Experimental Forest, Puerto Rico - statanox.12C.anox.44.000.108 (v2)... | ecosystem: Environmental > Terrestrial >...
ACCGGGCGCGTTGGAAACGCGCCCCTACCGAGCTTTCTGGGCAGTGAGCGGGGCACCGGCGTGAAGCGGAAATTTTCGCTCGGAAGCTACAACTCCCGGTACTCGAAATAATCAAAGTCTGCCGACAAACGGCTCCCGCTCAAATCCTGCGCGCAAAGCGCGATGAAGGTCCCCGTAAATCCGAGCCCGCCGCAATGTTCGTCGGAAAGTTTGGCGGACTCGAACTCAGGTCCAAGGCGAGTCCAATTGGTGCCGTCGATAGAATAGTGGAAACGGAAGATTTCCTTATCGAAGTCGACACCCAGGAAGACGGGACCGGCAGGTTCTATTGGAATCGCGTGGGTCAACGGCTCGTCGTAGGCGCCATTGTCCGAAGTTAGTAGAGCCAAGGTCTTGCCCAATCTCTCGTGGCGGCTGATGCAGAGGTAGACCCAATTATACGTATCGTAGATGGCAACCAGACCTGCCATCTGCTGAAACGTCCGTGGCTCAAACTCGACCCTGGTTTCAGCCCGTGCCTGAAAGGCTTGCAGCCGTCGTCCCAGCAGGCTCTGATAGTGCCGCGAATTCAGCGATTCCCGCCCGTAGAGGCGCAAAAATCCGGGGCGCACGGTCAGGCTGAACCAGCTCGAATCCAAAGGAGTCCGAAGACTCTGAAAATGACGGCTCAGCTCAGGCCGATCGAAATCGTCGCGAGCAGGTTCGATCGGGAACGGATAGTCAGGCAGATCCGGTGCCGGAACTGAACTTTCCGGCGTATTCCTTTCGTGATGGAGCCGTGGCCAGCCATCCTCTCCCCAGACCAGCGACTGGATGGCCGTCTCCCGACCCAGGTTGCAATGACGAGCCGAGGCACTTGCCTTCTCCAGGGGGCGCCCGCAGAGATGGGCAAGGTACCAATCACCCGACCGAGTCTCCACCAGGCTGGCGTGCCCTGCTTTCTGCAGGGCAAGACCAGGTTCGTGGAAAGACGTCAGGATCGGGTTCTGCGGATGGACCTCGTACGGACCTTCGATTGCGCGCGATCTTGCAACCGTGACGGCGTGCTCGTACACCGTGCCTCCTTCCGCAACGACCAGATAATACCACCATTCATTGTTCCATTGGCGTTTGTACAGGTGCGGCCCCTCGGTCAGGCCAAGAGAAGTTCCAACAAAAATCAGCTTCGCTTCGCCAGCTAACGTGCCACGCTCCGCGTCAAATTCCTGAAGCAGAATCCCGGCGAAAGGGTTGCGCCCCTTCCGATAGTCGCGCCACATGTTAAGCAGCCATTTCTTCTCGGTCCCGCCGAGTTCCGGGCGATCATGGAACAGCGAAGGATCGAAGCCACTCGCATTGAGAAAAACTGGCTTTGACCAGGGGCCGGCTATTGCTTCAGACGTAACCAGAAAATTCGGGGAATCGAAGAAGCAATCCCGGTTTCGCCAATGGCGCACGTTGGTGTAGATGAGATAAAATTTATCGTCCGCGCAGCTCAGATCCGGTGCCCAGATCCCGCCCGAGTTGGGTACGCCATGCAGGTCCAACTGGGAAAGGCGGTCAAGAGGACGGCTCAACAGGCGCCAATGCCTTAGATCACGGGAATGGTGAATCTGAACGCCCGGCCACCATTCAAATGTGCTCGTGGCAATATAATAATCCTCAGCGACTCTCAGGATGCTGGGGTCGGGATTGAAACCCCGTAGAACCGGGTTCTCGATGTATTTCATAGGGGGAGCAGCGTTCCGCGTTCGGCGTTCCGCGTTCGGCGTTCGGCGTTTGGCGTTTGGCGTTCGGCGTTTGGCGTTCCGCGTTTGGCGTTCCGCGTTTGGCGTTTGACGCTTGGCGTGGGCAGGACAGCGGTAACCTGCACCATCGGGTTCATTCGCGTCAATTCGTAGCGACTCGACTAAGCTCGTCGAAGTCCCGCCAAAGTCCTGTCCGCCCGCCAACGAACGGCGTTGAAAGCGAATTGGACAAATTCATTTTGGCTCAATTGGTGTTCATTCGCGGTTCGAAAATCCCGCAGGCAAGCAGGCCGTGCCCATTCGCGGCCTCAGAGTGCTCCGACTCGAGGCGAGTTGTGGTGGATCAGCTTCCAGAAATACCTGGCGGAAGGTGAAGCGTTTTTTGGCAACTCCGATGCGAACCGGATTTCACTGATCTCGCGGGTTGGCAGTTTTGGCCAGGGACGCCATTTCGCGATGACAACCGAGAAAAGCACCATCAGAGCGCCGCGCTCAGGGCGGTCCATTAATTGGATCCATCTTTCAGGCCTCACCTCCAGATTTGTCTCCTCCCGGATCTCGCGCTCCAGAGCTTTGTGAAGAGATTCCCTCAGCCTTACCTTGCCTCCCGGGAGCGTCCAGAACTGCTGACCTGCTGCTTGGCGGACGAGTAAGACTCCGCGGCCTTCAACTTCGATCCAAGCCATCACAGAGACCTCCTTATGCGGACCTGGTCGTGTCAGCTTCGTTTTCTTTTTCACGACGAAGATTGGGGCGCAGAACCGCCTGAGTCAACGGGGTTCGGAGAGCGGTTCCTGAACACCGGTCGGTTCGTTTCTCCGAAACGACCACCCCAGGCGGCATCTGCAAATTAGTGCTGGAAATTTCTTCGACTCTCGATTTAATAAGTATTTCCATTTCCGGCTGGGGAGTTGGAGCCGGATGATGTTCGCTAGTTCCCCCGGGACCGAGGCGACGGCGCAGGGGTTGTCGTTTCGGACATGGGAAGTTTTTTCAAAGAATGATTAGCGAATGAACAGTTTTACCGAGCCGCTTAGTCGTAAGCGCAAATTCGTAGAGGAAAACCCGAACTCTTCTGGAAACAGGCACCTCTTTCCCCTCTCGCGCATCGCACGGAAGCCTCCGGGCTCGAAGTGAAAAGCCTCGATGAGGCCGGCGGCCTCTGCTTTCCCAAGCGCCCGACCTTCTTTATCAATCGGTCGTTCGGACTTTTCTGGCTGGGCCAATCCGTTTCGACGCTGGGTTCTCAGGTCACTGCATTTGCTGTTCCGCTCCTGGCCGCACTGACTCTGCACGCCACGGCGCAACAAATGGGTTTCCTGCGAGCAGCCGAGTTTGCTCCGTTTTTGATCCTCACTTTGCCGGCCGGCGTCTGGGCTGACTTGGGAATCCGGAGACTGTTGATGATCGTGTCGAATCTGATTCGGGGCATCGTAATCGTTCTTGTCCCTTGGCCATTCTTCGGGGCTGGGCGCGCCTCGAAGTGCTCTACGTGGTGATGTTTGCGATGGGATCATTCAAAGTGATCTTTGAGATGGCCTACCAGAAGTATATCCCGGAGGTGGTCAATCGAGAAAACCTGGTGAACGCCAACAGCAAGATCATGATGTCCTATGCGCTCGGCCAGTCAGCCGGACCGGGTTTGGCAGGCATCATGGTAGAAATCCTGGGTGCACCCTTAGCTGTGCTGGCAGATGCCGTGAGCTTCTTTTTGTGCGCCGGCTGTCTGTTCAGAATCCGGCACCGCGAGACTAGGACCCATCATCCTCGGCAAAATCTGCTTTCCCAGATCGCGGATGGCTTCCGCTACGTCGGCCGTGAACCGCACATCCGTTCCCTTCTTTGCCTGGTGACCTTGAATAACTTCTTCCTGAACGCCCTGATGGCGCTAGCCGTTCTCTACGCTACGCGGGACGTTGGGATGAGGCCGGGAATCTTCGGAGTAGCTGTGAGTATCGGAGGTATCGGCGCGGTGATCGGTTCTCTCAGCGTTCAACGTCTCGGTGCCTGGCTCGGGCCGGGTCCGTTGGTGGTCTACTCCAGCGCCTTGATGTCGCTGGCAGCGTTCTGCTTCCCCCTGGTGAGCAGCCCAAATGGCCTTGGAATTCTCTGTTTGACGACCGCCTATTTCGTTCTCAGTGCCGGAGGCGCAGCGATCACGGTTTTTGCCTGGACCATCCGTCAAACCCTGACGCCGAACGAGCTTCTCGGCAAGATGAACGGGGCATTTCGATTTTGTGTGACGGGGATCATGCCTTTTGGGGCATTGTTTGGGGGTTGGCTTGGAGGCCTCCTCGGCATCCGGCAGACACTTGTGCTCACGGCCTGTGGCCTCCTGGCATCAAGCGCAGTTGCCGCTTACTCTCAGCTGAAGCGCTTAAAGACGCTCCCAGCGTCTGAGTTTCCAGAACCCGAGAGTATCGGGAGTTGACTCCGAAAGCATTTGAGCATAGCCAAAGCCGGGAACCCATGTTGAATCCGGCCGAAAAAATCATCGAGGAATGGTTGGCGCAAACGCCGTCAGAAAATCTGCCGGGCAAGGGCAGACCGCTCGATCTCGAAGAGTACTTCCGCTGGCCGGAAGATTACAGGCTGGCCTATTCGCTGCTGAAGAATGCCGGCTATGTCCCGGAAGAAGTGGAACAGCTCCGCGAGATTGACCACCTAAGGAAGCAAATCGACCGCTGCGCCGATGCCGGGCTCCGGAAAAAACTGGAAAGCCAGCTGGAGCAGGAGCAAGTCTCGCTAAACATCCGGCTGGAAAAGCGGCGGCACCGGCGAAAGGCGTGATTTAGAGCTCTACCTGCAGCGTTAGTTGGAAACGCTGCGTCCTCACCCGAAATCCGGTTCGGCGGCCTTGTAGGGCGCGTGGGTCACGCGCCAAGAACCAGGGGAGTAATTGCTCTTGGGTTTCGCGGCGCGTGCCGCCGTCACTTACGCTGTGGCGCGCCCTCTGGAATATTTGGCCGCGACGGAGCCTTGGCGAAGTCGGGACCCACGCGCCCTACAAGAGACCCGTTTTGGGGACAGGTCAGAAACTCGGCCGGCCAGTTGACACGGCCGCGCCGTTGAAGTGCACTGTCTGATGCACAAGGAAGTTGTCAGCTACAAGGCCGACGGCCTTTTGATGCAGAGTCATCTCTATCTTGAGGGTAGCGCATCCGGCCGGCCAGGAGTTTTGGTTTTTCCGGAGGCGTTCGGGCTTAGCCAGCACGCCAAGAACCAGGCCGAACGTTTGGCCGGACTCGGGTATATCGCGCTTGCCTGTGATCTTCACGGCGAAGGCAAATTGTTCGCAGACCTAAAATCGGTGAGTGGCATTCTCGAGGGGCTACGGAGTGAACCCGTCCATATCCGGGCGCGGGCAAAGGCCGGCCTGGACGCACTGATTGCGCGTCGCGAGGTCGATTCGTCGAAGATTGCGGCGATTGGCTATTGCTTTGGCGGCACCATGGCGCTCGAACTGGCCCGCAGCGGCGAACCGATTGCCGGTGTAGTAGGTTTCCATAGCAGCTTAGCCACGGTTGCACCGCAAGATGCGCGTAACTTCAAGGGCAAAGTCCTGGTTTGTATCGGCGCAGATGATCCGGTTATTCCTCTTCAGCAACGGATCGATTTTGAAAAAGAGATGCGTGAGGGCGGTGTCGATTGGCAGATGGACCTCTACGGCGGGGTCAGGCACAGTTTTACCAACCCGGACGCTGACGCAGCGGGTCGGACGGAGATTTCACGGTATGACGCCAAAGCTGCCGGTCGATCATGGGCAACGATGCGCGCGTTCCTGGAAGAGATCTTTGTCTGAAAGGATCACCCGCCCGTCACTGCTGCTGCAATGACAAACTGAACACTTTGAGATCCTTTTCTACGATCTCCGGCGAGAGCCGTTGATAGGCAGGGGTAAGATAGTCGGCTTGTGTCACAGCCTCACTGCGCGGATCGGTTGAACCCATGCCCATCGAGATCAACGGCGTCACTTGGAGGAGCGGAATCGGCGCACGCTCGCCACGATTTTGCTTTCCAGCACGCTTCTCTTCCTCCTGACGCCGATATTCCTTATCCATCAGGACCTCGACGTTCGAACGCTCGGGTTCCGCGCTGAAATCGGGTTTCGTGTCGCTAATGACGGTTACCGCCGGAAGATCGATGGCCTTGATCAAGCTCTTCGAATACTTCTCCCTGTCTGCCGGCTTCAGTTCGGTGAACGGAAGCTGAACTTCACCCTCGACACTTCGGATCACTAGCGCCGACGAGGTCCGGCTTAAAATCTGGACGTCGTGGAAGGTCCGCCCCTCAGTTGTCGAGAGGTCATCGGCCCGGGCGAAGCCCGCCGAGAGCAGGAAGAGCAAGGAGGGTCCGATTTTGATGAACGAATCCCTCCTGCGAACCCCTGATCTCGCCGGCAGCCGTTGCATACCGGCCAGCCTAGCGCGTTATTTATGATTCGGCGAGTCGAGTTTTGGGGCTGTCGGCCGTTCCCTCGAACCCGCGGGGATTCGCCAAGAGGAAAGGCTTCGCACAGAGGACTGTAGGGCGGCTGGGTCAGCCGCCCGGGGTGGAAGGATGGGGCCTCGTGCCGCGGATTGCGGGCGGTGAGCCGCCGGGGTGGAAGGATGGGCCTCGCGCAAATGTACGCGAAGGCACGCAAAGAAACGGAGGAGGATTTGCCGGGTGGACTTCGGTGAGCTCAATAGAGTCGCTCAGTCGCTGGGGCAGCCGCCTTAAAAATCTGAGTCGAGGGTTGGTGTATTGCTCTGGGTCAGGGCGTTCGGAGCCGGGTTTTGGAGCTGGGCACGCAGCCAGGCAAAGGCTTCAGCCTGCATAACGGCATCAAACTTATGCGGACCATCGTAGAACTGTCCCTGGTATGCGTTGGCCTGGCCGGCCTGCTGATAGTGTGAGGTGATGCGCCGGTGGGCGGCTTCCATACCTTGGATGGGAAACAGTTGATCATCGCGGTCGTATTGAACAAGCAAAGGTGACGGCGCTCGACTTGCGGCCAGGTCGGGCCAGTCTGCAAACCGCGCCAAACCTGGAGGAAAGAACATCCAGGTGTGGCAGTCCACCTGGTGATCGAGAAGCTGCGGGTGGGTAGTCATCATCCCGACGATCACTGCGGCGCCGATTGTATCGCACGTGGCCTGCAGCAAGGCGGCGCGACATCCACCGCCAGACAGGCCTACACAACCCATTGGACCAGGCTGAACATCCGGGCGGGATTGCAGATAGCGCACCGCGCAGCGATCTTCAAAATTCACCACACCGCCAAGTGCAGTGCCAAGCAAAGTGCAGTACTTGGCGACCAAGTGCTCGTGATTCTTTGCTGCAACCTCATAGGCCTCTGCTTCGCTAGTCTGCCGGGCGGTCTTCCTTTGTGCCTTTCGCCAATTCGCGATGAGCTGATGAACCGACTCTGGCATGCTCTCAAAGGGAAACCGCCGACTCCCCCACAGAAACACGTCGGGGACAAGGACGACAAAGCCGAGCTGGGCAAGATCGTTGGCGAAAGCTCGACTTGCGTAGAGTTCCGCTCGAAGAGTTCTGACCGCTGCAGGCGCCGGATCTCTCGCATCTGCAATTTTCTCCTTTCCGAAAAACTTCATCCCATCGTGCCCATGAAGGGCAATGATCCCCGGTAATGGGCGACTAGGGCCCGCCGGTTTCAAGACCCAGGCGCGAGTCTTTGGTCCATACCCTACGGACCAGCTGACTTCTTCGCCGACCAACCCGGCGCGCTCCCACGCCGCCTCAATTCGCACCTCTCGCGGCCAAGGCTCCTGCCTGGCAAATCCGAGTGCGTCACGGATATGCCGCCGGGTTTGTTCCCCGGGGGGAGCAACAGGGTAAAGGTCAACCTGGTTTTTAGCCGCTTCTACCCAATCGCTATAGACGCCCAGATGTCTGAAGTATTCCGCCATGCCTCACCGCCCGATAAGTTCCAGCCCTTCTCCCGGGTGCGGTGGACTGTGCACTTCGAAATACAGCTTCAATCCGTTGACCGGGGCATATCCGGCGCGAGCAGGCTGACTTGAGGGCATGTAGTTCATAACCGGGTTTCCGAATTAGTAGCGGCAAGAGCGGCCGCGGCAAAGAGCAAGTGACGAAACTTCGATACACAACTCTTTTCTATTCCTTGCGGCAACAACGAACGAACCCACCCTGGGAGGACATCCATTTGTCCTTCAATTCCAGTGGCTCTAGACGAAGGAAATTGAGTACAGCCGGCTGGGTGTGCACTTACCATACCGGGCGATCATGTCACTCTGCTAACCAACCGGAAGACTATTCAAACTCCTTCGGCGCCTGACCCAGGCGCCCTACCAGGGCAGGAACATCCATCCCTCGCGAGATCGGCAGTGAATTGAGGTTGTCCAAAACCACTTGTCGTCAGTGTTTCCTTCTACGCTCCCTTTTTCCCTGTTTATATAGCCACCTCCCTTTTTAATTCCGCGGTTTAGACGACAGAAAAGTGGCATACACAATGAATCCAAAAAGTGGTTGGGCAAAAATTGGGCTGGTGTTAGCAGCATTCCTGGTCGGGCTATCCCAGGCTTGCCTGGGGCAAGCTGGGGACGCTATTTTAGAAGCTCCGGATTCGGAACCTCTTCCAACTCCTGTGGTCAGCGGCGTGGCCACACTATTTCAGAATGTCCGCATCTTCGACGGCAAGAGTGCCGCGCTTTCGGCTCCTTCCGATGTGCTGGTGAGAGGCAACACCATTGAGCGCATATCTGCGAGCCCGATCGCGGTCGATACGAATGCCAATGTCCGCGTCATTGCGGCGAACGGACGTGTGCTGATGCCAGGCCTCATCGATGCGCACTGGCATGCGTTCATGGCAGGCATACCCTTGCAGCTCCTGATAACTTCCCCCCCTTCCTACCTCCATCTGTTGGCTGCGCGACAGGCCGAGGCGACCCTGATGAGGGGATTCACCACGGTGCGCGACTGTGGCGGCCCAGTGTTTGGGCTAAAGCGGGCCATTGACGAAGGCGTCACGATTGGTCCGCGCATCTATCCCTCGGGCGCCTTCATCTCACAAACCTCAGGCCATGGAGATTTTCGCTTCTTCTTCGAGCTTCCGCGTCGGCTGGGCGGCCCGCTGAGCCACTCTGAGCTCGAAGGTGTCGCAGCGATTGCCGATAGCCCCGATGAGGTTCGGCTGTGTGCTAGAGAACAGTTGAGACTGGGCGCGAGTCAGATCAAGCTAATGGCGGGCGGCGGGGTCAACTCAGCTTACAATCCGATCGAATCGGTCCAGTACACCGAAGCGGAGATTCGCGCTGCGGTAGAGGCGGCCGACAATTGGGGTACCTATGTCACCGTACACGCCATTACGCCGCCTGCGATCCGCCAAGCAGTCGCCGCAGGGGTCAAATGCGTTGAACACGGTCAGCTGATCGATGAGCCCACCGCCAAGTTGCTGGCGGACAAAGGCATCTGGTGGAGCATGCAGCCCCTGACGTATGATCCCGAGGTATTTGCGCGATTGAGTCCGGTGTCGCAGAAGAAGGCACTGGAAGTGTGGGCCGGAACGGAGAACGCCTACCGGCTGGCGAAAAAGTACAAGATCAAGACGGCCTTTGGTACAGATATTTTGTTCGATCCGGATGCTGCTAACCGACAGGGAGCTTATCTCGCCAAGATGGTCCGTTGGTACACGCCGGCCGAGGCACTCAAGATGGCCACCGCAGACAATGGCGAGTTGATGGCCCTCTCCGGGTTTATTAACCCTTATCCTGGGAAGCTTGGTGTTGTTGAAGAAGGGGCACTTGCAGACCTGCTGCTAGTCGACGGAAATCCGTTGGAAAATATCCGGCTGGTCGAAGACCCCGACAAAAATTTTCTGGTCATTATGAAGAACGGCTCAATCTTCAAAAATACGCTGCCAAAGTGACCCGTCGCTTCCATTTGTGGTTTAAAATTTCCAACATGTGCCAGACCTCACTATTTTATTGACTCAATTAGAAAGATAAGTATCGGAGAAATTGCAGCCTGCCATTCGTTTATGCAAAAGGATGGATGCCGATGAGCGAATCCATACCCGGGCCTGGCTATCCCCGGCTGGATGCGGGCTTCTTTGTCCAGTTCGGGATCAATCGAGGCGCCGCGCAGACGTACGCCAACGGCTGGAACAACGCCGTCGCTGCGGTAAACACACCGGTCGATCCGAACTCTCCTGTGGACAAGCAAATCCGACAGCTCCACGAACTTGGAAAGGCCTGGGGCAGGATCGGTTATCTGCAAAGGCGCGAAGCTGGTGTCCCCAGACGGGCGGTTGGAGCTGCCCAAGGGGGAAGAGCTCAAGTCCAAGTTGGCTCAAAAGGGGGACGCGTTGGTTCTTGCGATTAGCCGGCACCTAGCTTCGGATAGCTCAGCCGCGTATCTCCGGGAACAATTCACCGCGACTGACAACTCCCTCCGGTGGAATTCGAGGCTCCCGCTGCCGGCGACCCAACCACTCCGGACGTATAGAGAAATAGGTGATGCTGAATACCGCGGAGCACGCGATTTCCTTGGTAACGCTGTGAAGGCGACGATTGAGACCATGGCAAGTACTGACGGCACAATCGCAGTGAGCACGGAGCCTCTGAAAAACCTGGAGAACATCAGAAAGCACCAGGAGCAAAACCCCGAGAAATTTAATTGCGGAAGGAGTTGGTTAGGCTTCGGAAACTATAGTTGCTAGCCCGCCTGTGGCAGCGCTTCCCCCAACGTTGTTTGAGAAGCTCACCGGCTGATAGTCGGATAGTCGAGCATTTCGGTGACTTCCTCACCGATACAGCGGAACGCCTCAGAATTCTCTTTGACTTTCTCAGGCTCGATCACTTCTTGTTCGACCGCCAACTTCTCTGGCCAGCGTTCTCTGCGCCGCTTGACCTCCTGACTCTGCGCTGATTCTCGGCTTGGAGATGCCCGGTCTGAGCGTCTTTTTGAGCGATGAGTTCCTGGAGTGTAAGATGACATGAGCCGACAAGCAGCAACACCCGGCTGCTACATTGTCGGCTCAATGAAGAACAATAACGAAAACCAAGCTAACGGCGGTGAGGCGAAAGC
>Ga0306923_10007672_pt1 | contig 10780 bp, 9 predicted proteins | sample sta12Can44000108_FD_203841 | JGI IMG/M metagenome (GOLD analysis project Ga0306923, IMG submission 203841) | Lab enrichment of tropical soil microbial communities from Luquillo Experimental Forest, Puerto Rico - statanox.12C.anox.44.000.108 (v2)... | ecosystem: Environmental > Terrestrial > Soil...
ACTATGTGGTCAAAGACTGGCCGGTCGGTGACCCCGGAGACCCACCTGCGCCTCAGGAACGCCAGAAGGGACGTAATCGTGAGTGGACGCACCTCTATAACGCCGATGTCGTCTCGATGCCCGACAAATGGGAATATCCATGGTACATGGATGGCGATGTACACGCTTTAACGCAAGAAGCGTTCCTACAGGTAACGATGCGGAATTCATCGTCAAAGTACCGCAGGGGTTGCAGCAGGTAGGCGTGCTGCTTCCGCGTCCGCCTCGGAGTACCGATTCTTGTCACGTCTGGCCACGTTGAGAGTACCGATGCTCTTTCCCCGAACCATCAGCGGGACTACGCAGTGAGAGCGCGGTCGGCGGCGAGGCAGCGCTCATTGTCGTACTGCTGACCTGTTTCAAGATCGCCGCGACTAATAGGCTGCTGGTGATGGAACACCCCCTGGAGCGCATGTTCAGGCGGAGCGCAGGGGCTCGTTCCTCCAGGTTCGCGGCTTCTTCGTTTGGCTAAGGCCGCGAGGGACCGCAAGGGCCAATCTGTTAAGTATTCCATGACAAATTCTTTACAACATTTCGGGAATATGAACCGCACCCAAAGAGTCTTCTCCCTCGAACGGCGGAAGTCTTCGTTCTCGAACAGTGAAGTGCGAATGAAGACTTGCCCCGACAAACTCAAAAAAGGAGAACACTGTGAAAGACCTGTTGAATGACTTGAAAGGACCGGCAAGCCGGCGTTCTTTCATGAAGAAAGGACTGGCGGCGGCCGGCACGGCAAGCGCTGGCGCCGGGCTGCTGGCCAAGGGCTTATCCGTCTTCGGCCAAGACCGGGACGAAGACGGCGATGATCTTACCAAGGGAGACATCGCAATTCTGAGGTTTCTGAATGCCTTAGAGCAGGTGGAGGCCGATCTGTGGCTGCAATACTCCGAACTCGGAGGAGTCCAAGATAACGAAGTCTCAGGAGTCAGTGGGGGGAATCCGCTCTACACGGCTGCCCTTCAAATTCTCGATGGCGACATGCCGCAATATATCCACGACAATACCGATGATGAGATCAGCCACGCCGCCTTCCTGAAAGCGTACCTGGAATCGAAGGGCGCGGAGGCAGTCGACCTCAGTCGGTTTGCCACATTGCCCAGCAGTCGTGCGACAGGAGCCCGGCAAATCGGGCGGCTCACCAACCTCACGCGTCTTACGGTTGACACCAGTTTTTGGTCTCGGTACCGCAGCATTACCAACCCCGATTTCGACCCGGGCGCGCCATTCGTTCAAGCAGTCCCGAGTCTGAACGCGGGTCAGCACACGGCGATCCCGAGAACCGATGACGACACCGCCGGCAGTAATCTCAGTAACCCTCCCACAAGCATCACCACCCACCTTCAAGCGATCGCCTTCACGGCGGGATTCCACTTCGCGTTTATCGAGCAAGGTGGAACCAGCCTCTATCCAACGCTGGCTCAGAAGGTGACCAATCTGGAAGTTTTGCGAGTCTTGTTGAGTATTGGCCCAAGCGAGACCATGCACTTTCAGACTTGGCAGGATAAGGCCGGCAACGCCCTTCCGATATCCGATACGGACACCGGATTCCCAGGATCAACGGGAGCAACGGTGACGTTTACGAACCTCGCTCAGGCCCAGGGAGAGACCGACCCGGAATCCCTTAACGGGGATACTTTGCAGGCCAACCTGATTATGCCCGAGCCGACCCACTTCCTCACCAACAAGAACCCAAAGTTCCCCCCTGTTGCGATCATTCGCCCGACCTCCACAGAAAACGGGGGCGCAGTGGCCGCTGTTCAGAGCTTCGTGGACGATGGGCTTTTTGTCGGACATACAGTGCACGGTAGATCCGATGGTTTCGTTGAACTCCTGTTCAAACTGGCACGCGAAGCAGATGCAGCCAGACGCGAGCGGTAGGCGACACGCGGGGGAGCGGGCCGAATATACGGACCCGTTCGTCGCTCGGTTGAAAAGAGTCGTTGACTTAACTGAGCTGTAAAACCACGGACGAGAAACTGCGAACTCGCTCCGTGCGAAGTAGACGGAAGGACAGGGTTGCAGGAACACCCCAGTGCATTTCAATCTGGAGCCGCTCTCTGGTAATCCTGTCCCTTCCGCCTTAGCCATTCTCAATTTTGCGATGAAAGGATTTAAAATGATCGAAGGTTTGTTTCAACCAACACACTTGATCTTCCTTCTGCTGATCGCTCTTCTCATTTTCGGCCCCAGAAAGCTGCCTGAGCTGGGGCAGGGACTAGGAAAGGGAATTCGTGGATTCAAAGATGCGCTCAAAGGGCTCGGAGAAGACTCCGAGAGTCCGAGCCCGCCAAACCGTCCGAGGCTGTGATGGGATCCCACGTGAGTCGGTATCGCACCGTGCCCGTAGTCAGTGGTTGCAGCATGGGGTGGCTCAACAGAGTTCTCACCGCGCGCAACACTTTCTGCAAGGTTTGTTCTTAGCGGCGTGTCGGGCTCCCTTTTTTGAATTTGTCATCCACTTGGAAAACAAACTCCAAGTGTACTATGCCCGAGACTTCAGGCCCCGTTACGTTGAGGTAGAGGAAGTCCGGGGTCAGGCATGACATTCCACAAGGGGATCAGGGCCTTCAGCCGCACCGACCAGGGATAACCCGCCGCCCGCCAGATGGCCTTCAGCACCGAGACCAACTCCCGACCATAGGTGGGCCGTCGTCGCGGCGGGTGATCCGGGCGGGGTCGCGCCCGACCGGGCGGCGGTCCGTTCAGCAGCCAGTACGGCATGACCCCACTGGCCGCGCTGCAAGCTGGCCTTCTCAACGGCGCAAAGCTACTCGGCTGGCAGGATCAGATTGGAGCGCTGAAGCCAGGCTATTGGGCGGACATCGTTGCCGTTCCAGGCGATCCGCTCACCGATATCAGCGTCCTCGAGCGAGTCAGCTTTGTGATGAAGGGTGGGGTGATCCACCGGAAGTAGCAAAACTGGCGGGATGGGGTAGGGGACTGCTTCGGACCTAAGATCGTTGCCACCATAACTCCCCCCACTACTCCGACTCCCGAGCCTGCCACCATGCTCCTCGTCGTAAGCGGCTTGGCGGGACCGATCGGCTTCCGTCGACCCCGAAAATTCCACCTCTGAGGGATGGTCCAGCCCTCTTTGGAGCCCGCAGGGTGATCTAAACAAACAGGGCTCTGTTTCGTTCTCCACTTTCCACAGTCCTCTTTCAGCCGGGGAGATAGCTGAAGCTTCGCCCACCCCGCAGGGTATGTTGCTGGCCGTGGGTCAGCAACCAATGCGGCGAACTGGCCCAACTGGCCCGAGCCTGCTTGACAATATGGCGTCCAAACTCCAGAATTTAGAGTCCGTTCGATGCATCTCAGCCTCAGTAGCCCCTCGGGGCAGATTCTCGTAACGTTGCTCATCAAGCTGGGCGTTATCGCCTCGCTGGCGAGCATCATTGCGCGTTTCGGACACTTCCGCCGCCTCATCTTTTTGGAGCAACGCACACCGCGCCAGAAGCTGCTCTTCTCCGTCTTTCTGGGCGTACCTTTCATGTTGGGCGTCCTCACCCGCCTGCTCGCCAAGTACCAGGGCATTGACTTGAGCCTGGAAATTACGGTGGTCGCGGGCCTGCTAGGAGGCTCGATCACGGGCTTGGTGGTCGGCATGATGGTGAGCCTTCCGGCGTGGCTCAAAGGGCACGAGATCCTGGCCGTGCCGATGGCGGTGCTCTACGCCGTAGTGGCCGGTTCGGCGCGCTGGATTTGCCCGGACAAGGAAGCGATCTGGAAGTTCTCGCCGTTTATCGACCTCAGTTTGTACCGCTCCATTCGGCAGCGGTTCAAGGCGCCCGCCCTGGACTGGCAGGTCCTGTTCGCTCTGATCTGTGTGATCCTGGAAATGGCTCGAATGCTGGTCGGTAATCTGGCCGCGAAACAGAAGTGGTTGTTCTACCTTGACTCACCACATCCCTGGACAAAGGTCTTGATCATTGTCGGAACGTTGATCGGCGTGGGGCTACCGATTCGCATCTGGAACACTACCCGCATTGAGCGCAAGCTTGAAGACCAGGAAAGGCTCCTGCTGCAGGCGCGGATGGACGCGCTCATCAGCCAGATCAATCCGCACTTCCTGTTTAACACCCTAAACACCATCTCCTCCCTCATTCGCTTTGACCCCGACACGGCGCGGAGCGTGCTGCTGAAACTGTCGAATATCCTTCGCCGGCGGCTGAAGAGCCTAATCCACTTTCTGCCGCTGAAGGAGGAGATCGATTTCATCGACGATTACCTGGACATTGAAGTAGTTCGTTTTGGGCGCGATAAACTCCAGATCCACAAGGAGGTCGAGCCGGACACCCTGGAAATGGTCGTCCCCAGCATGATTCTCCAGCCGCTGGTCGAGAACGCGATCCGCCACGGGATCGGACCGAAGGTGGGAGGTGGCACCATTACTTTGCGGGCTTGGCGAAACGGCGGAAAGCTATGTATCGAGGTTATCGACGACGGTGTCGGCATGCCCCAGAACCGGCGGCACGAGATCTATGAGTCCGGGATCGGTATCCGCAATGTCCAGGAGAGGTTGCGGGTACTTTATGGCCAGGACTATACTTTCAAGATCGACAGCCAGCCCGGCTTCGGCGCCGCGATTCACGTCGAAATCCCGGAGCTGATCATTCCTCGCCGCGAAACCCCGGTTGAGACCGCCACTGTGGCAGAGTCTTGAGACCCGTCGTGCCGCCATTGATTCTCAGGCCGACTTTCTCTTCAAGGCTCCCACTCTCCGACACCACTTTCACCCTTCGCGCGCGCCAAGCTATGCTACTATGCTGCCGCGGGGCGATAGATCCCAATGGTTAAGTGCCGGTTGGCGCGAGACTTCCTGGCACTACCGAAGTTGGCGTCGATCGCGTCTAACTCCAGGAGGTGAAGACGAGTATGGCAGAGGATGACTTTAAGGCCGCGAAGAAGACTCCGCCTTCGATGAGCATGATCGAGCCCCGTCTTCGCAACATCTACCTGCAGTTCTACAAAGAGAGTTATTTCACTCCGAGCGCGCTCGACTTGAAGACGAAGGAGCTGATCGCCATCGGCTGCTCGGTTATCGCCAAATGTGAGGGCTGCCTGGAAGGCCATCTGAAGAAAGCCCGTCAGATGGGCATAACAAAGGAAGAGATCAGCGATGCTCTTGCCATCGCCATCGGCATCGCCGCGGCCGGGGCGCTCGACTTTTCGGATAAGGCAGCTATCAAGCTCGACTTGCACCACTTTGAGGACTGATTGACTCATTGAGTCATCGGGTCACTGAGTCATTGATTAAGTGAATGGGTCACTGAGTCATTGGGTCATTGGCTCGATTACTCAATGAGTTAATGGCTCAATTCTTCTAATGGGCTATCTCGTCATCGCCAACCTTTTCTTATTGTTGTTCCTCGGTGTGGCCGACAATCAGATGATCGCCGCGTTGCTCCCGGCGCTGGTGGTTTCGTTCAGAGTAAGCGTGAAGGTTGCCGGACTGCTGGTCGTTACCTACTCGATTGCAGCCGCCGTCGCCTCGTTTGTTTCCGGTTCTCTCTCGGACCACTACGGCCGCCGTCGGTTCCTGCTGATTGGAGTGCTACTCTTTGCGCTCGCCTCTGGGTTGGCTTCGGAAACAAGGAACTTTGGACAACTCCTGTTGGCTCGCGCCTTGACAGGCCTGGCCGCCGGGACCATCTCCACCTGTTCCATCGCCTTCGCCGGGGATTGGTTCGACTACGCGGTTCGCGGCAAGGCCATCGGGTTAATCTCTTCCGCTTATTTTGTTGCGCCTATCCTTGGCGTCCCTTTGGCCGGCCAGATCGCCGACCACTGGGGCTGGCGGCGGGTGTTCGTTTTCTTCGCGGTACTAGCTCTGGCCGTGGCGTGCGCCTCGCTCGCCTTGCCGAAGAGCGGGGTGCCCAAGCCGGCGCCGGCCCGACTCCAAACCTCGCTGCTGTCTGTACGCACGTTCCTGGCGAAGCGCGACCTCGTCGCGGCCCTTGGCATTGCCTTTCTGGTTTCGGGGGGTCTCGTCGGCTTTATCACTTACATCGGCCAGTGGCTGCACGATCGTTTCGGGATTGCCACTGGCGGAATCACAATGATCTTCATGGTGGGAGGGCTGGCTTCGCTCATCGGCGCGCCCCTAGGCGGGATTCTCTCTGACCGATGGGGCAAGCGCGTAGTCTCGATTGCCAGCAATGCTCTTCTGGCGCTGGCCGTGGCCATAGTGCCCTTGCTTCCCTGGGGCGCGACGCTGGTGCTGGCCTTCGGTATTACGGGCCTCGGCGCGGCCTTTCGCCAGGGGCCGTTGACAGCTTTAATGACTGAGATGGTACCCGGGGTCCAGCGCGGCTCCTTCATCGCTTTGCGCAATATCTCATCGCAGTTGGGTATTGGCACAGTCGCGTTGACCGGTGGTATCCTCTACGAGCATTATGGGTACGCGGCGGTCACAACGCTTTGCGCTCTTATGACCGCCTTAGTTGCGGTCCTGCTCAGTACCCACATTGTCGAGCCGCAGCCGACGGCAGAGATAGCGCATCCATAAAGGCGGCGAGAAACGCTATTCAGGGTCTCGAAAGGGCGGGCTTCAGCCCCGCCAAGCCGACGCGCTGACTATAATTGTTGTAGATGGTGGGTGCGTTTTGCGGCAGGGCTGAAGAGTTTATGTGAAGACTGGCGGCAAAGCCGCTTCGAACTGAACCAACCAGTTTTCACACAGACTCTGAAGCCCCGTCCGTCCAGGTCGGAGACGAGCTTTGGCTGCAAAATCGCGACTTTGGAAAATCACGCGTGTCATGTTCTACGTGGTAGCTTCGTTGCTGGTGATATTTCTCTTCGGGGTGGTGCCGTGGTTCCTCACCACCATCATCACGACGGGCCAGTTCCATTTTCGCGATCCCGACGACGGCAAAACTCCACAGTCGTATGGCATGGAGTTTCATCCCATCGAGTTCTCCTCGAGCGATGGAATCCTCCTCAAGGGCTGGTACGTTCCCGCGAGCGACGAGGCCCGCGGGACCATCATCTACTGCCACGGCCTCAACCGCACCCGGATTGAGATGCTTCCCATGGCCGCCTTCGCCCACGGTCTCGGTTACAACGGTCTGCTCTTTGACCTGCGCCACCAGGGGGAGAGCGGAGGAGCGACGAAATCCCTCGGATACTTGGAGCGGTTGGACGCCGAGGCCGCCGTCCATCATGCGTTGACGGAAGAGAAGGCGGCGAGGCCCGTGATTGTCTGGGGTATCTCGATGGGCGCCGCCGCAGCGTTGCTGGCCGCAGCAGATTCGCCCGACGTCACGGCGGTGATTTCGGATAGCACTTTTCTGAACTACACCGACGTGATAAGGCACCACTATTATCTTTTTCGCGGCTTTGTCTGGTGGTTTCCTCCTTTGCCCAGCTTCCCGATTGCCGACGAGGTGATTCACTGGGCGGCTTGGCGCGCCAACTTCGATCCCGTTGCCTTCGACCTGGAGAAAGCGGTGAAGCGCATCGGAGACCGGCCGGTTTTGTTTGTCGCGGTAGAGGGTGATAGGCGAATGCCACCTTCCATCGCGCAAAAACTCTATTCCGATGCCGAGAGCCCTCTCAAGAAGCTGGTTGTAGTGCCGGGTACGCGCCACGGTGAAGGCTTTAAAAGTGGGAACCAGCAGTACGAAGAGGCAGTGACTCACTTCCTGGCGAGCCTGCCGACCGCGAGCAGCAGGGAACAGGTTACGGGTTACAGGGAACAGTAGGTAGCGCAGACTTTCGCCTCTCAGAAAGTCTGCGGTTCGTCCCGATGAAGCAGGGAACAGGTTACAGGTCGCTGGTTACGGTTTACAGGGAACAGAAGCAGGACATTGGAGATTCCTTGTAACCTGATCCCTAGAAACAGCCATGAAGCACTGCACTCTTCTCTTTGCCGTTCTCGCCACAGGAGTTGCAATGAGTCTCACGAACGATCTCTCCCTTCGGGACCGGGTTTACGGCGGTGCACCCCAGGGTTCTGCCTCAAGTGGGCAAGAGAAGTCCGGGTGGCAGTACATCAGTAAGGACTCGCTGCTCGAGAACATCAAGGTGCTGGCCTCGGACGAATTCGAAGGTCGCGCTCCCGCCTCCAAAGGCGAGACGCTCACGGTGGGATTCCTTGAAGAACAGTTCAAGAAGCTCGGACTCAAACCCGGAAATCCGGAGGGGACCTACTTTCAAAAGGTGCCGATGGTAGGCATCAGCGCGGACCCCTCGGAACTGGTCTTCACAGAGCGCGGGCCGGCCGGCGCCGCGCCGCAAACGTTGGCGTTGCACTATGGTAGCGACTTTGTCGCCTGGACCAAGCGCGTCGAACCCGAAGTTCGTCTGGATTCGGATCTTGTCTTTGTGGGCTACGGCGTGGTCGCGCCCGAATATCAATGGGACGATTACAAGGGTGTGGACGTAAAGGGAAAGGTGCTGGTGATGCTTATCAATGATCCGCCGGTGCCTGACCCCAACGACCCGTCCAAGCTCGACCCACACATGTTCAAAGGTAAGGCTATGACCTACTACGGGCGGTGGACCTACAAATATGAAATCGCCGCCCAGAAAGGTGCTGTCGGGGCGCTGATCGTCCACGAGACCGGGCCTGCAGGCTACCCGTGGGGCGTGGTCCAAGGTAGCAACACGGGGGAACAGTTCAGCCTGGTCGCGGCGGATAAGGGCGCCTCGCGATGCGCGGTTGAAGGATGGATGACTCTGGAGAAAGCCAAGGCCCTCTTGGCCATGAGCGGGAAGGATTTTGACCAGTTCAAGAAGGCCGCCGTCAGCCCTGACTTCATGCCGGTTCCCCTTCCGGCCAAGGCCTCGCTCACGATCCGGAACAAAATCCGCACAATCGAGTCGCACAACGTCATTGCCAAGCTGGAGGGCCAGGATGTCAAGCTGCGCAGCCAGTACGTGGTCTACACCGCGCACTGGGATCATCTGGGTATCGGACCGGAGGTGAACGGCGACAAGATCTATCATGGAGCGGTGGATAATGCCTCGGGAACCGCGGGATTGTTGGAAATCGCCAAGGCTTTCGCCAACGTGAAGCCACTTCCGCGTCGATCCATTCTTTTCCTTTCTGTCACCGCTGAAGAAAAGGGTCTGCTGGGCTCGCAGTACTACGCCGAACATCCTCTCTACCCGCTGAGGCAAACGGTGGGGGAGATCAACATGGACGGGCTCAACGTCTGGGGTCGGACCAAGGACATTGTTGTTGTCGGCCTGGGTAATTCCACCCTCGATGATTATGTCAAAGCAGTTGCGGCTGAGCAGGCCCGCACTGCAGAGCCGGACGCGGAACCGGAGAAAGGTTACTACTTCCGCTCGGACCACTTTAACTTCGCCAAGCAGGGCGTTCCTGCACTCGACGTTAACGAGGGCGTGGACTACATCGGCCGGCCTGACGGTTGGGGTATGCAGATGCGTGAGAAGTTCACGGCGGAGACCTATCACAAACCCTCTGACAAAGTGAAGCCGGATTGGAACCTCGAGGGCGCCGTCGACGACCTGAGGCTGCTGTTCTCGGTTGGATACCGGGTGGCCAATGCGGACGCCTACCCCACCTGGAGTGCCGGCAGCGAGTTCAAGGCCAAGCGGGAGGCGATGCTGAACCATTGAGTGAGTGAGCCATTGGGTGATCGGGTGATTGCCTCACCCGGCGGCCAAACTGAGTGTTCGAAGATCATGAAGGGTTACGGCGCGGGAGGCTTACCATGGGTTCTCTGGCCGAAACACTCCCACCTGTTCAACCTCACTACCAGGCATGGCTGCGTGGCTCCCTCACCTTCCTTGGCCTGCTGGTAGTCGGGAGGTTCGTTCTCGAGATGGCCGGCGTTCCTCCCGCCGTTACCCGGTTTCTGTCGAGTTCGGCGCTGATCTATCTGGTGGCCATTTATCTAGGTGCAACCGCTCCCCTGCACAACGTCAAAAAGCTGGTTCAACTGATCATTCCTTCTCTCGCCGTAGCCACGTGGACTGTGGGCTGGGTGATTCTATTCACGCTGGTTTCCGGAATCTTTCAGCTCCAGCGCAGCCACTTCGCGGAGAAGAACGACTACGGCAACTGGGCGAACCTTGGAACCCATGTGTTGGAGCATGCCGTGGAGGTGCCGGTGGTGGCCTTGCTGGTGCTGGTCGTCGCGGCCGTGCTATTCTTGCTCTGGCGCTGGCCCGTTACCGTAGGCCCGGCGGCAATCATCGGCGCGCTCACGATCATCCGTTATTGGGTTGAAGCCATGAGCCAGGAACCGGCGCGCGGCGCAGCGTGGAGTTCTACCGTGGCGGTACTGATCTCGGGGTTTTATCTGGGCGGTGTTGGACCTCGATTGGGTCCGGCCGCGGGGCGCCCGCCAAGGGCAAAGAGCTTTTTCGTCCCGGCCCTGGTCATCGCCTGGACGTGGCGCTTCTGGATTTTCCTTGCCGTTCTTTTGAGCGCGTTTGTCCCCTTTTACAAGACACACTTCTTCGACCCCTCTGGCGGCAATGTGCCCGTTCGCCTGGCCCAATCTCTGGCAGGGGGTGCGGTGGAGGGGTTTGTTTACGGCGTTGTGATTTGGGGTATAGCCGTGTGGATTGCGCGCGCCACTGAGGGAACAAGGCGCAGGGAACAGGTTACACAGAATAGGTGAGTATGCTCAGTTTCTCAGTTTTTCAGTCTGTGAGTCGGTGGGGTAGCGTCCTGATTCAAAGTCTTACAGTATCGTCGCAATTTCGGCGTGCTGCCAGATGATGGAAGCGAGAGTTCAGGCTAGAACCTATCTCATAAATGGCT
>Ga0306923_10007675_pt1 | contig 10777 bp, 10 predicted proteins | sample sta12Can44000108_FD_203841 | JGI IMG/M metagenome (GOLD analysis project Ga0306923, IMG submission 203841) | Lab enrichment of tropical soil microbial communities from Luquillo Experimental Forest, Puerto Rico - statanox.12C.anox.44.000.108 (v2)... | ecosystem: Environmental > Terrestrial >...
CAATCCTCACCGCGGCGCCACCTTCCATCTGACTCTTCCCTCTAAGGCCTAAGCCAGAGCAGCTGCCCGGAAGAACCACTACCCTCAGGCCCAACAAAGCTTATCCGCCACCGCATTCTGACCGCACGGCCATGAGACACTCATCACACCGACGCACCCGAAACCCGGTGAATCAAAGCCCGCTCCGTGCCACCGTCCGCCACGCCGAATTTGTATCGCTTGGCGAAGCCTAAGACCTCAGCCACTCTCCAATTGTAAATTAAAAAACCAAGAATTAAGAATTACCCCGCCATCCCCCGCCGCGCCGAATTACTCACAACGTTTTACCAGCCTTTTGTAGCGGCGGGTTCTTCCACGTTCCATTCACCGCTTCCGCCTTTGGCCAATACATTCGCAGAACCATGCCGAACGGTCCCCTCGGCGCCGGCAACCAGTTGGCCTCCTTCCCTACTCCTGGCGATTCGTGTTGGACCAGGAGCGTCAGCCCCCCATCCGCGTCGTGCTTCAGGCCCGGCATCATCGGAGAGTTGATCAGATAACGATTCAGCGGATTGGCGCTCAGCAGCATGTCTGGCAATTCATACAGCGTTAGCGACCAGAACGCGTTGGCAGGCGGCAACTGCCCCGGTGCAAACCGCAGGCTGTAGCGGTTCGTCCCAACCAACTTCTGTCCCGTGCTATCGGTAAAGTATGTTGGGTAAAGCGCCTCCTCCTTCGAGTTGCCATAAATCCCAAGCACGGCCGCCGCCATGCGATACAGGTAATTGTTTTTGAGAAGCTCGCGCGTGCCGAAAAAATCGCCACTGCTCGCTTTTCCCGCGTCGATTGTCTTCTTTAAGCCCGCGAATTCCTTCCATGCGTCGGCCATGCCATCCTCGACCGCTTGGCGCATGTCCGGCGAAAGCTTTTGCGCATCAAAGTCGCCGCCCGCGCCGACCCCAAGCTTCGCAAAGCGGGCCATCAATTCCTTTTCCGATAGAACCGTAGGACAAAACTGCAGTACGAAGTTCAGGATGCTAAAGAATTCCGGTGAAGTGCGCTCCTCCACGGCCGTCAGCGGTTTAATAAAATGAATCGCCGGCGCCGGTGCGGGAGCGGCCTTGCCACTAAATGCCGAGAGCGTCTGCACCCTGTAACCGGACTGAATCTTTTTCACGTTCTCGATGTCCTCAGGCTTGAACAGCTGGGTCCGGTAAATCGCCAAAACAAACTCTGTTTCCGAGCGGATGACCCCCTTGATACCGGGCGGCTTTTCCCCGTTCCAGTGCGGCCCCGCAAGCAGGTAGCTTCCGCCTTCATTGCCGCTGGTTCGGCTGCCTAAGTACGCGAAGTTAAACGTGTAAGCGTCTACGAATTGAATCGAGAAATAGCGGCCCTTCTCGATGGGCGCCACCGTTAGCACCAGCGGCTCCGCGCGCAAGTCCGCTCCGAGCATCGAATACGGCGTGTCTGAGTTGGGCGTCTGAATGGTTCTATCCCGCGGCGTAAAGACCCGCGCTTCGCCCTGGATTTGGTTCCAGGGACCCTTGTACTCTCTGCCGCGGCTATCCGCGAAGTATTCATATTGGATTCGGTAACTATCCACCATAGGGAAGCCGTAAATGTATGCCTCCTTAGCGACGCCACGAGCTTCACCTGGCGTTAGGGCGTCCTGGCCGTGAGCAACATGGAAAACAGAAATAGCCAGCGCGGCGGCCAGATCAAAACTTTGGAGTCTTGCTTTCATGGTTTCGTGGTTTCTTCGAGGCCGAAAAATACCTGCGGCGCGTTCGCTGTCAATTATCCTGCTATGCGCTACCCGAAATCGAAGCCGAAATCAAATTCGCCGAATGGACCGCCGGCCACCTCCTCCGCCACGCCGAATTCGTCTCACTGCGCGAAGCCTGAACAGGCCACACCACTTTATCGCTTGCCCCGATACTGACCTGCGCTAGATTTCGCTAAGCCCGACATAGCGAATCGCCTGCGCTCTCTTGGCAAACCCTCAAATCAAAATCGCATGAAGTTTATACGCCCAGTTCTCATACTCATCGTACTGGGGACCTTTGCCACGGCCGCACTGTCGCAGCAAGCCTCCGACGAACAACTCAAGGAGCAACAGATTCATCGACGCGCCGTTGAGGCCGTCCTCTGGGGCATGCCCGCCGTCAACTTCGACCTCATGTTGCAAGCCGCCATTCGCGCCGGTGGGGCTGCCAACCAGGTCGTTTACTGGTCCCGTCCAGTCAATTGGAAAAACCAGACCCTCACACCAAATCCGGATACTATCTACCTCAACCCGTTTTACGACACCCGTAACGGCCCAGTGGTGTTGGAGATTCCAGCTGCCGAGACCGACGCGGTTATTGTGGGCAGCGTCGACGATGCGTGGCAGAGCGCGCTCGAGGATGTCGGTCCAGCCGGAGCCGACAAAGGTAAAGGCGCCAAATACCTCATTACGCCGCCTGGATACAAAGACAATGCGCCCGACGGTTACATCGTTTTACCCTCCGACACATTCCTTGGCTTCGTCATCCTGCGCTCCAATTTCAAAAGCCGCAGCGACTCCGACATTGCCGCCGCTGTCGAATATGGCAAGCGAATCAAAGTGTATCCACTTAGCGCTGGCCCTGGCGCAAACACCGACGTGGACGTGTACGACAAGCCGTTTGAGGCGACCATTCCCTACGATTCGCGCTTCTTCGAGTCCCTCAACCGCATGGTGCAGATTGAACCTTGGCTCACGCGCGACAAGGTGATGATCGACATCCTCAAATCGATTGGCATCGAGAAGGGCAAACCATTCACACCAGATTCAAAGACAAAAGCCATCCTGGACCAGGCACCGCGCCAGGCGCGTGCTGAGATTGATATGCGCTACGACACGCTCTTCGTGCCGCCGTTCAACGAGGGTGCACACTGGGCTGTCCCAGCATCAAAGGACGTATTCCAAGGAATGGGGACGGCTTTCGCTGATCCTAACACCTATCCAGTCCTCGACCGAGCGGTCGCTTACGCTATGGGATACTTCAGCGCGAAGCACCTCGGCGCCGGGCAATTCTACCTCATGGCAACCAAAGATGGCGCCGGCCAGCCGCTCCGCGGTAAAGCGACCTATCGGCTCACCATCCCTCCCAAAGCGCCAGTGAGCCAATACTGGTCGGCCACTGCTTACGACCGCGAGACCCATGCTCTCATCCGCAATACATCACGGTCCAGCCGCGCCTCCAACAGTCCCGAGGTGCAGACCAACGCCGACGGATCCATAGACGTCTGCTTCGGCCCTCAATCCCCTGCTGGCAAAGAATCCAACTGGGTGCCGACCGCCAGCCGCGACTTTGAAGTCCTGTTCCGCCTCTACGGCCCCGAAAAGCCCCTCTTCGAAAAGACCTGGAAGCTCCCGGACCTTCAAAAGCTCCAATAAATTCGTGCAGCAGCCGGTACCGAACACCCGGTACGAAAACCAGCTCCCTCCTATAAACCTGATCCCCAATTACGAATTAAAACTAAGAATTATGAATTAGCGGACCCGCCCTGCGATTACTTTTTGCAGCGACTGCCACAATTCGGCCGCATTACCAAACTCCAAGGGCTTCACCAAAAAAGAATTCGCTCCCAACTGATACGCCCGGTTAACGTCACGAATATCGTCCGAGGACGTTAACATAACCACGCATAACCCGGAAAACTCTGGCTGTTGTCGAATCCAACGCAGCACCTCAAATCCGTCCGTGCCTGGCATTTTGATATCCAGCAGAACTAACTCGGGCACCGGATAAATAGCCCGGTCTGTATACGGGTAATCTCCCCGCAGGTAAGCTATAGCCTCCATTCCAGTCGGGAGCGACCGGATGTGATCTCGAAGCCCTGCCCGTTCAAACGCCCTCCCAATCAGCATCAGATCATCCCGGTTATCATCAACCAACAGAATCAGTTTTATCGCCAGCTCACGCATAGGCGCCGAAGTTGCATCAACCTACCTCCAAACTGTTCAGCCACGACTGGGGTCAACACCCCGCCCTGAACGACCCACCCTGCACTGTTGCACCACGCCGAAAATTAGACACGTGTCCCAAACCTGTCCTGAAAAGCCACACTTCGCTCCCACAACTCATTGGATCACCCTGCCTGGTTCAACTCTTTTCCTCGAGAAACATCAGGTGGCGTCGCGGCGCACAGAAAGAAGTCCCGGAACGCTCGCATCATTTCCACAAGCCTATCCAGGTCAATCGGTTTGGTCAGAAATGCATTAACCCCCAGCTCGTACGCCAAATTCACGTCCCTCGCTAAATCCGACGAACTCAACATCACCACCATCAGGCCCTTCAGCCCTGGCTGCTTCCGGATCCACTCCAGCACCTCGAGCCCATCTTTTCCGGGCATCTTCAGATCAAGCAACACCACCAATGGCAGAGGGAACATTGCACGATCGAAGAACCCCCCAGTCCCGCCCAAGTAAGCAATAGCCTCCTCCCCGCTCGACACAGCCCGAACAGGGTTGCCGATGCCCGCGCGCTCAAAGGCAAGGCGCAGCAAGAACACGTGGTCCTCACTGTCTTCGACTATTAAAACAAGCGGCTTGGCAGCAACTTGGCTGTGCACCTGTAACTATCCGAAAGCACACCGCCTGCCAATCTCAAGACGCCACCAAAACCCGACCAGGGAATTCCTGACTGCCTCAGTCCTGATCGCAGCACGCACCCGGCGCTTTCTTTTCTGGTGATCTATCGGGGCTCCCCTAACCATCTGCGTACCGATGCCCTCCCTTGACTATCTGTAACAACGTGGCGTCAGATTCTTAGATAGGGTTTGTAGCCCACTGCCAACGACGCATTCTTGGCTAGCCATGAGTAATACAACGAAGAGGATTATCCAGAAAACAGATATGGGCGAATACTACGCCTGCCCCGGAGTTTGGGTTCGTGCGATGGACCATGCCACGCATTTCGAATCCTTGCCTTCCGCTTCGCCCTGGCCTTCGTCTCCAGCGCAAACACCCCGCCGGGCCCGGCCACCACATGATCCACATTCCACTAATCCCCATCATAATTTCGTCTTGCATTTCCCCAAAACTGTGGCTTCGTAGCTTCACAGTGCATCTTGGGCTTGCATCCAAGCGTCATCGTAGCGTCGCCAGGTTCACCCTTGTCGGTCTGGTCCTGGCTCTCTGGGTCGCTACCTCGGCCATCGCAGCCTCCCCGCAACTCCATCAACTGCTCCACCAGGATGCTCAGCACCTAAACCACTACTGCCTTTACACACAACTCAGCCAGCACTCATTCCTGGCCGACTTCACGCCCACTCTCGCGCCTGAACCGCCGGCGTCAACCACGCGCGCCCCTTCGCTTTCCAGCTCCGAATCCCTTCCCAGTTTCGACTACGTCGTCAGCCACGGCCGCGCCCCGCCTGCACTGTCCTCTTCTACCGCGGTCGCTGGTTAGAGTCGGAATTTAACGGCTCCCCGTTCCGCAACTCCTAACCGTCGGTCGATCTCCCGTCTTTTCCGAGGGGAGTCATAACCGTGTGGATGCGCCAGCGCGTTCACACCCTCTGACGACAACATGAAACCGAAACGCCTTTTAGGGTGGTCTTCTGCCCTTTTACTGAGCGCGATCATCGCTCAGGCCCAGGAGACAAATGACAGCGAGAAGTTCAATAAACAGTTGCAGGAATTGCAGGACCGCTTCGAAAAACAGCAGCGCGAACTCCGCGAAAACTTCGAAAGACAACAGCGCGAGCTGCGCGAATCCTTCGAAAAGATGAGCCGCGAACAGCAGGCCCAAATCGAAGCGCTCAAAAAACAAATCGCCACGGGCCAAACCAACGCGGCGCCAGCCGCCACGACCGAAACCGCCGACCAAATTAAAGAACTGAATGAGAAAGTCGACGCTGTAGTCGAGGCTCAGACCAAAACCCGCCCCAACGAGTTCAACCCCTCCATCGGAGTTGTTGGCGAGACCATCTTTTCCTACACCAGCAAGGGCAACGAAGATACCGGCCGCGATCGGCCTGGCGGCTTCGACGTTTTCCAGCGTTCCGTAGAACTAAACGTCGCCGCGGCGGTCGACCCCTTCGCCAAGGGTTACATCGTGGCAAACGCCTCCGCAGACTCAAACACCGGCGAAGCCAACTTCGGCATCGAAGAAGCCGCCATCCAAACAACCTCGCTGCCCTGGAACCTCGAACTCAAAGCCGGAAGGTTCTTCGGCGAGTTCGGCCGGCTGAGCTACATCCACGACCACGAACTGCCCTTCGTAAACCGCCCGCTTGTGCTCGACCAATATGTCGGCGGCGAATCAAGGACCGACGGCGCACAACTCAACTGGCTCCTCCCGGTTCCTCACTACGTGAGCCTCACCGTCGGCACCGGCATCGGGTTCGGCGGCGACAGTCCGTTGAGTAACCCTGGTTCGTACCGCAACCTCAGCGGCTTGACCTACTTCGGCCGCCTGTCCACCTTTTTCAACCTCACGCCCAACTGGAACATCGAAACCGGTGTCTCAGGCCTAATCAACCCCACCGAGCAGGACCGCGGCGGCGTGCTCGTGCAGCCCAACGGCAGCACGCTTACCGAAAAGGAACGACGCGTCGCAGGCATCGACTTCAAACTCAACTGGGTGCCACTCCAAAATAATCAGTTCAAAGGTTTTACTTGGGGAACCGAGGTCCTCTACAGCGACAGCCGTTTCCTTTTCGACCCCGACGGCTCCCTCAACCCCGGCAACCCCGCACCTGGCTTTAGCGGCGACGAGTTCGAAGGCAACGTCGGCTCCGTTGGCCTTTACTCCTACGCCACCTATAAATGGCATCGACAATGGAGCGCCGGCTTCCTCTTCGATTACGTGCAGAACGCCGAAAACCACAACGACGTCACCTTCGCCTACTCGCCCTATATCACCTACGCCCTCAGTCACTGGAACCAACTCCGCCTCCAATACACCCACACTGACCACAACTCAGCCTCAGGCTTAAAGCCCGATGACGCCGTGTACCTCCAGTGGGCCTGGATCATCGGTTCACACGCTCACGGCTGGCAGCAACGCTAATTAACAAACTTACTGATTAACAATGAAAAATTACTTATTCCATCTCCTCTCTCTATCGGCAGCTGGAGCCATTGCGCTTTCACCGCTGCCAGTCCTCGCAGCCAAGGTCCGCGTCGTCACCACACTTACCGACCTGGCTGACTTCACCCGCAACATCGGCGGCGACCACGTGCAAGTTTTCAGCCTGGCCACAGGTATCGAAGACACACACGGTGTCCCCATGAAACCAAGCTTCGTCCCCGAGATGAATCGCGCTGACCTCCTCATGCTCGTTGGCTTCGGCTGCGAGCATGCCTTTCTCCCGGCCCTACTCGAGGCGAGCAAAAATCCCCGCATACAATACGGCCAGCCCGGCTATGTCGACTGCGCCACGGGTGTCGTCCCGGCCGAGGTCCCCAAATCGACCGACCACTCCGCCGGCGACGTCCATCCCTACGGCAACCCGCACTACATCCTCGATCCGGTCCTGGCAAAAACAGCTATCGCCAATATATATAAGGCGCTGGTCCGCGCCGCACCTCAGTTCGAGGCCGACTTCACCCACAATCGCGATGCCTACCTCGCCACGCTCGATACCAAGATTGCCGAGTGGGAGAAGGACCTGGCCCCGGCCAAAGGCGGCAAGTTTGTCTCCTACCACGAACACTGGATCTACTTCGCCAAACGCTTCGGGCTCGTCTACTTCGGGACCATCGAACTAAAACCCGGAATCGACCCCACGCCAAAACATATCGAGAACCTGGTCACCTCCATGAAAGCCGAGCACGTCGCGGTGGTCGCTCGCGAGCCCCAGTTCCCCGAAAAAGTTCCGGCGCTGATTGCGCGCCAGGCCGGCGCCAAACTCGTCAAGCTGCCCATCATGCCCGGTGGTGTGCCCAACACCGAGACCTACATCAAAATGATGGATTACATCGTTCACACCATGGCCGAGAACCTCAAAGACAAAGGCCTCGCCTCCCAATGAACCAACCGGCGAAAGTCCTCCCAACGACGGCGCGCGGCTCCGCAGCCGCGGTCGCCAATTCCAGTTATCCGGCGCTGCCGTTCTTTGTCGACGTATCTCTCAACACCACGCGCCCGCCGACACCGCTCAACGCCGCGCCGTCCTGTAAAACAATGCGCCGGAACCCCAGCTCCTCGAAGAATTTCTGGACCGCGTCCATCCCTCCATTGGCCACCATCGGGTCAGGGCTATATCCGCGCTCCAGCACAACCACGACGAAATCTCGCGGTGTTTTCAAATTGCGCAGCAGCTTCACAAAACCCGCGCTTGTGAAGGTCTTGATGCGCGACGGCATCGCGCCCGCCATACCCGTAATGTCGGGCTTCATCAACCATATCGAGTTCCAAGATTGGAACCCGACCACCAGGTCCGCTTGCCCCTGCTGCTCCAACGCCTCGGGTGACACCGGCGCCGTTGCGCACCCGGCAAACACCATCCACACAACCAGCATAGTGCTCACCCGAAACATGCGCTAAATTATGCCTCCTCCACAGCCTCCGCAATCGCCTGACGAACTAATTCGCCTTCAGGACCTCTCCATCGGCTACAACGGCCAGCCCGTCCTGTCCGGCATCTCCCTCTCCATTGCCCGCTCGTCCTTCACCGCCATCCTCGGCGCCAACGGTTCCGGAAAGTCCACCTTGCTCAAAACCCTGCTTGGCTTGCAACCTCCAGTATCCGGAAACATTCACCTGGCCCCCATCGATAACCGCCTGCCCGTTTTCGGTTACGTCCCGCAGGCTATCCAATTCGACCCGCTTTATCCTCTCACTGGCTTCGACGTTGCCCTCATGGGTACCTACGGTCGTTCACGCCCAGGCCGTCTCCTTCGTCACTCCGACCGCGCCTTCGCCCGTGAATGTTTGAAAGCCACAGCTGCCCAGGACTTCGCTTCAAAAAGATTCAGCCAACTTTCCGGCGGCCAAAAACAGCGCGTGCTCATCGCCCGCGCACTGGCAACCAAGCCCGACATCCTCGTGCTCGACGAACCCACCGCCGGTGTAGATGCAGTCGCTACTCGAGGCCTGCTCGAATTCATCTCCCAGATTCACATCGACCAAAAACTCACCGTGCTGCTCGTTACCCACGACCTGCCACTAGTCCGCAAACACGCCCAGCAAGTCGTCTGGCTCCACGAAGGCCAGGTCCTCCACGGAACTGTTTCGGAACTCTTCACCCGCGAACGCATGGCCGAAATCTTTGAAATGGAATTGGGCTGATATGGAATCACTACGCCAAATCCTCTCTCCCGACTTCCTACTGCGAAACTCCGTTTACACCAGCGTGCTTATTGGTTTCGCTTGCCCACTCGTCGGTGTTTTCCTGGTCTTGCGTCGCCTCGTGTTCATGGGCGTAGCCCTGCCTCAAATCTCCTCCACAGGAATTGCCATCGCCCTCTCCGTGCCTATGTGGCTCGGCCTCTTGCAACCCGAACACGCCGCCCACAGCGAGCACCTCTACGCCTTCGTTGGCTCAACCCTCTTTTCGCTCAGCGCCATCCTCATTATGGCCGCACTCGAACGCCGCGGCACCGGCTCACCGGAGGGCCGCCTCGGGGCGGCCTACGTCGTTGCCGCCGCCCTCAGCATCATCATCCTCTCCAAAAACCGCTACGGCGAAGTCGGTTGGCTCGACTTGATGAAAGGCGAGGTCATCACCATCGACAACTACGACCTCACCTTGACCGCCATCACCCTGGCACTCGTGCTTACAGTTCTTGGCCTCTTCCACAAAGAAATACTTTTTGTCTCCTTCGACCGCGCCATGGCCGCCACCCTTGGCAAAAACATCGTCTTTTGGGACATCCTACTGTACCTCCTCATCGGCCTCACCGTTTCCATGGCCGTTCTGAGCGTCGGCCCACTCATCGCCTTCGGCTTCCTGCTAATCCCGGCACTCATCTCTCACCAGTTCGCCCGTACCATGCGCCAGTTTACCATCACCGCCTCAGTCCTGGGCGGCGTCTCCTCCTTCATCGGCTTTTGGATCGCCTACGAATACAACCTCCCAGTAGGCCCAACCGACGTTGTCCTGCTGGGCACAGTCTACCTGCTCGCGTTCGGTGCAAACAAACTGCGTGCACTGATAACAGAAAGGCGGTAACCGGTGGCCTCTGCAGAAAACATCGCTTGTCTGCAGGCGTGCCACGAATGCCAGGAAGCTTGCAACGATTGCAATCGCGCCTGCCTCGATAGTCCGAGAGCAAAGGAGCTCCTGCGTTGCATCCTGTTAAATCGCGACTGCGCACTTTTCTGCAATACCGCCGCGCTTTTGATGAAGCACGGCTCCGAGTTCCTCCCGCAGTCTTCACCCTTTGCGTCGCCGCCTGTGAACCCTGTGCCTCCGAAAACGACCGCTTCCCCCTACCCCACTGTCACCACGCTGCCCAGGCCTGCCGCCACTTCATACACGAATGCCGAAAACAGATCCCCAATAATGCATCATGCTGAAGCACAACTTAGGTAATCGTACAGTCGCCGACTTTGACTTTTTGACTCAACAAGTTACCCTCATAAGCAGTGCATTTGGCCGAATGAAGCTCCGCAAAGCATTTACCCTCATTGAGCTTCTGGTCGTTATTGCTGTGATCGCAGTTCTCGCCGCGCTCCTCCTGCCCGCCCTGTCCAAGTCAAAGGAAAAGGGCCGCCAAACCTTCTGCATCAACAGTGAGCATCAGCAGGCCATCGCCGTCTTTATGTACGCCGACGACCACGCCGATGTCCTTCCACCTGTCGCCTACGCAGACCAG
>Ga0306923_10007676_pt1 | contig 10774 bp, 4 predicted proteins | sample sta12Can44000108_FD_203841 | JGI IMG/M metagenome (GOLD analysis project Ga0306923, IMG submission 203841) | Lab enrichment of tropical soil microbial communities from Luquillo Experimental Forest, Puerto Rico - statanox.12C.anox.44.000.108 (v2)... | ecosystem: Environmental > Terrestrial > Soil...
TTAACCATGATGGCGGGCTGGCGCTTCTCGTCGGGTGAATCCATCACCACGTGACGCGACAACCCCGTGACTTCGTCGACTTCTTCGTGCAGTGTCAGGCCTTCCTGCAGGTCCTTAAACTGCACCGCGCCGCCGATTTCCGTCAGGATCGCGAAGGTATACGGATCCCACTCGACCAGAACGTCGCCGAGCTGCGCCTGCGAGCCGTCTTCGACCTTCACCTTGGCGCCGTACACGACCGCATAGCGTTCCTTTTCGCGGCCCTTGTCGTCCACCACGGTGATCGAGCCGTTGCGGTTCATCACCACCAGGTAACCTTCCTTGGCACGGACCGTGATGAGGTTCACAAAGCGCACCGTGCCGTTGTTCTTGGCATCGAGGCGCGACTGCTCGCTGACTCGCGAAGCCGTACCGCCGATGTGGAACGTACGCATGGTGAGCTGCGTTCCCGGCTCGCCGATGGACTGTGCCGCGATGACGCCCGTCGCTTCGCCAAGTTCGACGAGACGGCCCGACGCCAGGTTGCGGCCGTAACACATCACGCAGACGCCGCGCTTGGATTCGCAGGTCAGCACCGAACGAATCTTGACGCGCTCGATACCGGCAGCCTGCACCGCACCGGCCAGCTCTTCCGTGACTTCCTGGTTGATGTCAACGATGATGTTGCCTTCGTAGTCCTTAATCTTCTCCAACGAAACACGGCCAACGATACGGTCGCGCAGCGGCTCGATGATCTCGCCCGACTCCACGATGGAAGTCACGTAGATGCCATCGACCGTTCCACAATCGTATTCGCTGATGATCACGTCCTGGGCCACGTCCACCAGACGGCGTGTCAGGTAGCCCGAGTCCGCGGTCTTGAGAGCCGTGTCAGCCAGTCCCTTGCGCGCGCCGTGCGTCGAGATGAAGTACTCCAGCACGGTGAGACCCTCACGGAAGTTTGCCGTGATCGGCGTTTCGATGATCTCGCCCGAGGGCTTGGCCATCAGTCCACGCATACCCGAGAGCTGACGAATCTGCTGCTTCGAACCACGAGCGCCGGAGTCGGCCATGACGTAAATCGGGTTCAACTGGCCTTCCTTGTCTTCGCGCTGCATGTTGCCGAACATTTCATCGGCAACCTCTTCCGTGATCTTCGACCAGATTTCGACGACCTTGTTATAGCGTTCGCCGTTGGTAATGGCGCCGTCGAGGTATTGCTGCTGCACGACGATTGCCTGCTTCTCGGCGTTCTTCACCAGGTCTTCCTTGCCCGGCGGGATGACCATGTCGTCGATGCCGATCGACAATCCTGCGCGCGTGGCATAGGTAAAGCCAAGCTGCTTGATGCCGTCGAGCATGCGGACGGTGGTCTCCAGGCCGAAGCGCAGGTAGCAGTAGTTCACCAACTGGCCGATGCCCTTCTTCTTGAGCAGGCCGTTGATGTACGGCATACCCGAAGCGCCGCGCTTCAGGTGATCGTTCATGATGGCGCGGCCCACCGTGGTGTTGATGTACTGCCGCTCGAAGTGCGTCGGCTCGGTGTGGATCATGTCCTGATCGTCATACGCCTGCGTGAGGTCAATCACTTCGCCGGTGTAACGCAGCTTGATCGGCGTGAGCGTCTCAACTGCACCGGCTTCCCTCGCCAGCAATACTTCTTCAATGTTGGCAAACGCCCGGCCTTCGCCCTTCGATCCCGGCTTGCCCTTGGTCAGGTAGTAGATGCCGAGCACCATGTCCTGCGTAGGAACGGTGATCGGATGACCTGACGCGGGCGACAGGATGTTGTGCGACGACAGCATCAGCACGCTGGCTTCGACTTGCGCTTCCGGAGACAGCGGAATGTGTACCGCCATCTGGTCACCGTCGAAGTCGGCGTTGAACGCCGTACAAACCAGCGGGTGGATCTTGATGGCCTTGCCTTCCACCAGCACCGGCTCAAACGCCTGGATGCCGAGACGGTGCAGCGTGGGAGCGCGGTTCAACAGCACCGGATGGTCCTTGATGACCTCTTCCAGGATGTCCCACACAATCGATTCCTGCTGCTCCACCATTTCCTTCGCCTGCTTGATGGTGGTGCAGTGACCGGTCTGCTCCAGCCGGTGATAGATGAACGGCTTGAACAGCTCGAGCGCCATCTTCTTCGGCAGTCCGCACTGGTGCAGCTTGAGGTCCGGACCGACCACGATCACCGAGCGACCCGAGTAGTCCACGCGCTTGCCCAGCAGGTTCTGGCGGAAGCGTCCCTGCTTGCCCTTTAGCGTGTCGGACAGCGACTTCAGCGGACGGTTGTTCGCTCCACGCAGCACGCGGCCACGGCGTCCGTTGTCGAACAGAGCATCCACGGCTTCCTGCAACATGCGCTTTTCGTTGCGCACGATGACTTCCGGCGCATGCAGGTCCATCAGCTTCTTCAACCGGTTGTTACGGTTGATCACGCGGCGATAGAGATCGTTCAGGTCAGACGTCGCAAAACGGCCACCATCGAGCGGAACCAGCGGACGCAGCTCCGGCGGAATGACCGGAATCACGTCGAGGATCATCCAGTTCGGCTTGTTGCCACTCTTGCGGAAGGCCTCGACCACCTTCAAGCGCTTGGCATACTTCAGCCGCTTCTGCACCGACGCCTCGTTGCGCATCTTCTCGCGCAGTTCGGTCGACATGGTTTCGATTTCGACGCGCTTCAGCAGCTCCTTGATCGCCTCGGCGCCCATCATGGCCTTGAAACCGGTGGCGCGGTACTGCTGGTCGAGTTCGCGGAACTTCACTTCGTCCTTGATGACCTCGCGCTCCTTCACCGGAGCTTCGCCGGCTTCGACCACGACGTAGGCTTCGAAGTACAGCACCGACTCGAGGTCACGCAGCGAGATATCGAGAATGTGGCCGATGCGGCTCGGCAGGCCCTTGAAGAACCACACGTGCGAGCAGGGAGAGGCCAGCTCAATGTGGCCGAGACGTTCGCGGCGCACTTTGCTCAGCGTTACTTCCACGCCGCACTTGTCGCAGATCACGCCGCGGTGCTTCATGCGCTTGTACTTGCCGCACAAGCACTCCCAGTCGGTGACCGGGCCGAAGATGCGCGCGCAGAACAGGCCATCGCGCTCCGGCTTGAAGGTGCGGTAGTTGATGGTCTCGGGCTTGGTGACTTCGCCGTGCGACCAGCTCCGGATCTTCTCGGGAGAAGCCAGGCTGATGCGGATCGCGTCGAAGTCAGCGATCGGATTTCCGAGTTCAAATGGGTTCGAACGGAACAATTTGTCCTCCTGTCCAGCCACCTCTGCATGGTGAAGTGCTGGACTCGGCGGCCTTTACGCGGCCACCCGCGGCTCCCGCGTGCATCCATCCTGCGGTGCTGCCTCCCGCGGGAGCGTGGGAGGCAGCTACCCCGATCCTCAGATCAGTCGGCGGCGATGGGTGTTTCGACCAAGGGCTTCTCACCCGCAATCTTGATCAGCTCCACATCGAGACACAGCGACTGCAATTCGCGAATCAATACGTTGAACGACTCGGGCACACCCGGCTCGATGGCCGCTTCGCCCTTGACGATGGCCTCGTAAATCTTGGTGCGGCCATAAACGTCATCAGACTTCGCGGTCAGCAGCTCTTGCAGGATGTACGCTGCGCCATAGGCTTCCAGCGCCCAGACTTCCATTTCTCCGAAGCGCTGCCCGCCGAACTGCGCCTTGCCACCCAGCGGCTGCTGGGTAATCAGCGAGTACGGACCGATCGAACGTGCGTGGATCTTGTCGTCCACCAGGTGCGACAGCTTGAGCATGTAGATGTAGCCCACCGTGACCGGCTGCTCGAACTTCTCACCTGTCAGGCCGTCGAAGAGGTACGTCTTGCCCGAACTCGGCAGCTCACCCTCTGTCAACAGCGACTTGATCTCGCGCTCCTTGGCTCCGTCGAACACTGGCGACGCAAAGAACACGGCTTCCTTCATGCCGTCGGCCATACGCTCCAGCACCTCATCGCTTTCGGCGACCAGGCTGTCCACGAACGGCGTGTCCTTGAACAGCACCTTCAGCTCCTTACGGACGGTCTCGGCCTTCGAGTTCTGCTGCAACAGCTCGCCGATCTTCTGGCCAAGCTGGTGCCCGGCCCACCCCAGGTGCGTTTCGAGAATCTGGCCGACGTTCATACGGCTGGGCACGCCCAGCGGGTTCAGGACTATCTCGACCGGCGTCCCGTCTTCGAGGTACGGCATGTCCTCTTCCGGCAGGATGCGCGCGATGACGCCCTTGTTGCCGTGGCGGCCGGCCATCTTGTCGCCGACGCTCAGCTTGCGCTTCATGGCGATGTAAACCTTCACCAGCTTGATTACGCCCGGCGGCAGTTCATCGCCCTTCTGCAGCTTCTCTTCCTTCTCCTTGACGATCTTGCGCAACACATCGATCTGGCGCGAGGTCATCTCTTCAATTTCGTCGATCTGCTCGTTGACGCGCGGGTCCTTATCGGGGAACTTGATGCGCTTCAGGTTGCGCGTCGAGATCCGCTCGATGGTGTCGCGGTCGAGCATGAGACCCTTCGTCAGCAGGCGTTTGTTGGTGCGCTCGTCGTGCAGGTCGGCCAGCACTTCTTTGCCGCCCAGCAGCGCCTCAAGGCGCTTCAAGCGCTCGTCCGTGAGGATTCGGATTTCGTCCGCCAGGTTCTTGTGCAGCCGCTCCACCTGCTGCGCTTCGATGAACTTGGCGCGCTCGTCTTTCTCCTGCCCCTTGCGCGAGAAGATCTTCACGTCCACCACCGTGCCCTCGATGCCCGGAGGACAGGTGAGCGACGCGTCGCGCACATCGCCGGCCTTTTCGCCGAAGATGGCACGCAGCAGCTTCTCTTCCGGAGTGAGCTGCGTCTCGCCCTTGGGCGTGACCTTGCCCACCAGGATGTCGCCGGCCTTCACGGTCGCGCCGATGCGGATAATGCCGCTCTCGTCGAGATCGCGCAGCGCCGACTCGCTGACGTTGGGGATGTCGCGCGTGACTTCTTCCGGTCCCAGCTTCGTGTCGCGCGACTCGATCTCGAATTCCTCGATGTGGACGGAGGTGTAATAGTCCTCCTTCACCATCTTTTCCGAGACCAGGATCGCGTCCTCGAAGTTGTAGCCACGCCACGTCATGAACGCGACCAGCACGTTGCGACCGAGCGCCAACTCGCCCATATCGGTGCAGGGGCCGTCAGCAATGACCTGACCCTTCCCCACGCGCTGACCTTTCTTCACGATCGGACGTTGGTTAATGCAGGTGTTCTGGTTTGAACGCTTGAACTTCGTGAGCTGGTAGATGTCGCTGCCGACTTCGCGCGACAGCTGCATCGGATGGTGCTCGCCCTCGACGCGCACGATAATGCGCTCCGAGTCCACCGAGTCCACGATGCCGCTGCGTCGCGCCAGCACCACTGCACCCGAATCGCGAGCAGTAACGCCTTCCATGCCCGTGCCGACGATCGGCGCCTGCGCGCGTAGCAACGGAACCGACTGACGCTGCATGTTCGCGCCCATCAGAGCGCGGTTGGCGTCGTCGTGCTCGAGGAACGGCACCAGAGATGCCGCCACCGATACCAGCTGCTTCGGGCTGACGTCGATGTAATCCACTTCGCTGCGGTTCACCAAAACGAAGTTGCCTGACTTGCGGGCGTTTACCAGTTCGTTGACGATCCGTCCCTTGTCGTCGATCTCCGCGTTCGCCTGCGCGATGACGTGGCGGTCTTCTTCCCACGCCGACAGGTAGAACGAGAACGGCTCGAAGTCGATGAGCTTCTTCTTGCGCTCACGCAAATCGTTGTTCGCCTTTACGACCTCGGCCTTCTCCAGGTGATCGCCCACGCGGTACTCGCTGTCGCCAGCGTTGACCACGGTCACGAAGTCGAGCACGCGGCCATCTTTCACCTTGCGGTACGGCGACTCGATGAAGCCGTAGTCGTTGATCCGTGCATAGCAGCTCAGCGACGAGATCAGTCCGATGTTCGGACCTTCCGGCGTCTCAATCGGGCAGATACGTCCATAGTGCGTCGGGTGCACGTCGCGGACTTCGAATCCCGCGCGCTCACGCGACAGACCGCCCGGACCAAGCGCCGAGAGACGACGCTTGTGCGTGATCTCCGACAGCGGGTTGGTCTGGTCCATGAACTGCGAAAGCTGTGACGAACCGAAGAATTCGCGAATCGCGGCCATCACCGGCTTGGCGTTGACCAGGTCGTGCGGCATTGCCGTCGACATCTCCTGGTACACGCTCATCTTTTCCTTGATGGCGCGTTCCATACGCACCAGGCCGATGCGGAACTGGTTCTCCAGCAGTTCGCCCACCGCGCGTACACGGCGGTTTCCGAGATGATCGATGTCGTCCACCGTGCCGATGTTCTTGCGCAGCTTCAGCAGGTAGCGGATGGTCGCGTAGAAGTCCTCGGGTTCCAGCGTGCGGTTCTCGAGGTTGGTGGCGTCTTCTTTCTCAAACAGCTTGATGTTGAACTTCAGGCGGCCTACGCGCGAGAAGTCGTACTTCCGCGGATCGAAGAACATGCCGTGGAACAGCGCTGTCGCCGTGTCCAGCGTCGGCGGGTCGCCCGGACGCAGCTTGCGGTAGATCTCGATCAGCGCCTCGTGCGGGTTCTTTACCGAATCGCGGCGCAGCGTCTGGCTGATGACCGTGCCCACGTCGTCGCGCTCAGGGAAGAACACCTGTACTTCGGCGACGCTGCCTTCCAGCATCTTTGACAGCTTCTCCGCCGTCAGCTCCGAGTTCGCTTCGAGCAGTACTTCGCCGGTCGCAGTGTCGATCACATCGGCTGCGACGAACGCGCCTTCGAGGTCCGTGATATCGACTTCGATTTCGGAAATCTTGTGCTTGTGGATTTCCTTCATCACCGCAGCGGTGACCTTACGGCCGGAGTGAGCGATCTCTTCGCCGTTCTTGGTCGCAATGCGATGCGCCAGCTTCATGCCCAGCAGGTTGGTGGGCTTGTCTGCGCTGGGATCGAGCGTCCAGTAGAGTTTGTGGTCCTTCAGTGCAATGCGGTCAACCGTGTAGAACGTGCGAAGAATATCTTCGTCCGTCCGCAGGCCCAGGGCGCGCAGGAAGATGCTGCCCAGGAACTTGCGCTTGCGGTCGATGCGCACGTACAGGATGTTCTTCTGGTCGTACTCGAATTCCACCCACGATCCGCGGTAAGGAATGATCTTGCCCAGGAAGTATGTGCGGCTGTTCGCGGTCTCGAAGAACACGCCGGGTGAGCGGTGCAACTGGCTCACGATCACGCGCTCGGTGCCGTTGATGATGAACGTGCCGTTCGCTGTCATCAGCGGTACGTCGCCGAAGAAGACTTCCTGCTCCTTCATGTCGCGGATGGAGCGGTTGCCCGTCTCCGGGTCCTTGTCGTAAATGGTCAACCGCATGGTGACCTTCAGCGGAGCGGAATACGTCATGCCACGCTCTTCGCACTCGGCCACGTCATACTTCAGCTGCAGTCCCACCGGGTCGCCGCACTTGTTGCAGAAGTCCGGCGTGTTGGCGTTGTACGTGCCGCACTTGTTGCAGAGCACGTCGCCAAGATGGAACGGATCGGTCCGTACGGTCGAGCCGCAATTGCGGCAGGTGGTGCGCAGGTGGTTCAGCCCTTTGAGGTGGCCGCACTTGCACTCCCAGTTGCCGATGGCGAACTCGACGAAGTCGAGTTGCGACACGTTGCGGAAATCCGTAATCGGAAATACCGACTGGAACACCGACTGCAATCCCGAATCGTCGCGCTCGCTCGGCAGCGAATCCATCTGCAGGAAGCGGTCGTACGAACGCTTCTGCACCTCAATGAGGTTCGGGATCTGGATGGTCGCCGGAATCTTGGAAAAGTCGAACCGTGTACGGTTGGCTGTTTTCTGTTGCGCCATGTAATAGCTCCTAATCGATCCTTGAAGACACGTATGCGCCCGCGGGGACAGACCTCCCCGTGAGCGCCGTCGTCGGCGTCAAGCAATCCCATGACCACTTGGTCCGGGTGCGCGGTATTTCTTTGTGAAACGCCGCGATGTTTATTGCTACCCGCTGCAGTGTCTTCAGGCCTTGTCCTCGGTCCGTCCGCCGCTGCGCCTGAGCCGGCGCAATAGCAGCAGAGCGTGCCGCCAGTCACAACCTGCTGTGTTGCCCGGATTCCTACTTACCTGAATCCGTCTCCGCGATGCCGAGGAATTCTGTGGCTCCTGCTGACGGGCGCCACTTCGCTTCCCCGTATACATCGCGCCCCAAAACGCTCGCTCCAACGCCTTGAGGTGCACTTGCCGATACCGGACCTACCACCAGCACCGGCAGCCTGTAACTCCGGTCAGCGTGCCCGGAGTGGAACGGCCCCGTCCGCCGCAGCGGACGGAGCACCAAACTACTTCACCTCGACGGTTGCGCCCGCTTCGGTGAACTTCTTCTGAATTGCTGCCGCTTCGTCCTTCGACACGCCTTCCTTCACGGTCTTGGGAGCGCCATCGACCAGGTCCTTGGCTTCCTTCAAGCCCAGGCTGGTGACTTCGCGCACGGCCTTGATCACGTTGATCTTGTTCGCGCCGGCCGCGGTCAGAACGACGGTGAACTCCGTCTTCTCTTCCGCTGGAGCCGCTGCCGCCGCACCCGCGCCGGCCGCACCCGCCACGACGACAGGGGCCGCAGCCGCTGCCGACACGCCGAGGCGCTCTTCAAGCTTCTTTACCAGGGCCGCCGCATCCAGAAGCGACAGGCCTACGATTGTTTCTTCCAACTGCTGCAGATCCGCCATTGTGTTTCTCCACTTATTCGTTATTCGTTGTGTTGATTTCGTTATCGTTTCTGAGGTTTCCAGTGTGCGTTCGCATGCCAGACAACATGCGCATCGCACCCCTCACAACGCCTAACTAAATCTTCCGGGACCGCTTGCGCCGTCCCAAACTTGTTGTGCAGCGAACTCGGCGCTTAAGCGCTCGGAGCTTCGCCGCCGGAAAACTTGTTCTGCTCGACGCCCTGGTTGATCACCACCGCCAGGTCGCGGCCAATCGCATTCAACGCGGTCACCAGGCGCTGCGCCGGAGCGTTCATCAGGAACAGCAGCTTCGAGTAGATCTCTTCCTTCGACGGCATGTTGGCCAGCGCGTCAATGTCCTTGATCGCGATGACACGGCCATCCACTACGCCTGCCTTGAAGGTGTACTCCGGGTTGTCCTTCGCGTACTTGCTCAGGACCTTCGCCAGCGCGACCGGGTCGCCGCTGGTATAGGCGATCGACGTCACGCCCGCCAGTTCCTTCATCGCGTCCTCAACCTTGCCGCCCTTCGCCGCGCGCTCCGCCAGCGTGTTCTTCACCACGCGATACTTCGCGCCGGCGCCGCGTACCGCCTTGCGCAACTCGAAGTCTTTCTCCACCGTCATCTTGCTGAACGTGCCGACGATGGCGTGGTTGGCGCCCGCCAATTCCTGTGTCAGCTTCTCTGCCTGCTCGATCTTTTTCGCTTTTGAGACTGCCATCTTCGTATCCTTTTCCCGAACTCTTCGGGGTGTCATCCTGAGCGGAGCGCGCTGTTCTTGCGCGCCGGAGTCGAAGGACCCCTACCCCGCTGGGTGTCCCAGGTTCGCCCTTCTTTTGGGCTAACCTGGGATTAGAGATCCCTACCCTTTCGCCGCCGCTTCCACCGGCGCCGTGTCAATCGAGACGCCCGGCCCCATGGTGGAACTCAGATAGCAGCCCTTGATGTACTTGCCCTTCGCAACCGAAGGCTTCGCCTTGATCACGCTGGTGATGACCGTCGTCGCGTTTTCCACCAGCTTCTCAGGCGCAAATGAGATCTTGCCCACCGGCACGTGCACCAGCGCGGTCTTATCGGTGCGGAACTCCACCTTGCCGGCCTTGGTTTCCTTCACCGCCCCGGCGACATCCATGGTCACCGTGCCCGTCTTCGGGTTCGGCATCAGTCCGCGTGGACCCAGCACCTTGCCCAAGCGGCCCACTGACTTCATCATGTCCGGCGTTGCGATCACGGCATCGTAATCGGTCCAGTTTTCCTTCTGGATCTTCTCGACCATGTCATCGCCGCCCACGAAATCGGCGCCCGCGGCCTCCGCCTCGCGCACCTTCTCGCCACTGGCGATCACCAGGACCTTCTTGGTCTTGCCCAGTCCGTGGGGGAGAACCACCGTGCCGCGCACCATCTGGTCGGCATGCTTGGGATCCACACCCAGGCGCATCGTGAGGTCCACCGTCTCGTCGAACTTGGCGAACTTCACCTTCTGCAGTAGAGGCACAGCCTCCTGCAGCGTGTACGGACGGCTCTCTACCGCCGCTCGCGCCTTCTCAACGTTCTTTCCACCCTTTTTCATGTTGCTCCTTGTCTCCCACCGCTACCTCACTTCCGGCAGCCGTGGTGTGTACGACTTAAAAATCCACGTCGCTGCTTACGCTACGACTTCAATGCCCATCGACCGAGCGGTGCCCTTCACGCTCTTGATCGCCGCTTCGATCGATGCCGCATTCAAGTCCGGCATCTTCTGCTTGGCGATCTCCGCCACCTGCTTCTCCGTTACCTTGCCGACCTTGTCCTTGTTCGGCGTACCCGAGCCCTTGGCCACGGCCGCAGCGCGCTTCAACAGAATCGACGCCGGCGGCGTTTTGGTAATGAACGTGAAGCTGCGATCGCTGTAAACGCTGACCACCACCGGAATGATGAGCCCGTCCAGTTCCTTTGCGCCGGTCTTGGCGTTGAACTGCTTGCAGAACTCCATGATGTTGATCTGCGCCTGGCCGAGCGCCGGGCCCACCGGAGGAGCCGGGGTCGCCTTGCCCGCCGCGATCTGCA
>Ga0306923_10007678_pt1 | contig 10773 bp, 10 predicted proteins | sample sta12Can44000108_FD_203841 | JGI IMG/M metagenome (GOLD analysis project Ga0306923, IMG submission 203841) | Lab enrichment of tropical soil microbial communities from Luquillo Experimental Forest, Puerto Rico - statanox.12C.anox.44.000.108 (v2)... | ecosystem: Environmental > Terrestrial >...
AACGCCTTCCTTCTGCGCGGCTGCGGCAATCGGGGTGATCGGAAACCCGACGACCCCGAACAGGTGATCGATGCCCTGCTGTTTGAGGCTCCTCGCTATTAGGGTCGCGCCGTCGACTTCGCTCATGCTTTCCTCCTCGTACTCCAGGCACGAGATTACGCATTGATGGCAAGGCCGCGAAAGGGGTTTTGCCAGGCAGCGCGACACCTCGCCGTCCTCCACGATGCGCACTCACCAACCGCCATCTCCTTGTGCACCGACGGGAGCCAAGCGCTTTGATGAAGTCGCGTCGCCGCATTGCCTTCCCCAACCTCGGGACGCGGCCATCTTCGGCTTCCAACTCAGGTTGTCAGAACAGGAAATTGCTTCGCGACCCTCGCAGCGGTCACGTCGAAGGTAAGAGAAAACGGGGCCGTCCGGTGGCGTGCCGAGCGACGGAGCGTCGGAGCGGCACCAAAAAGATGCCCCGGCATCGCTTGGGGCATACCGGGGCAAGACACTCGTTAGGTGATGCCCGGTTGGTTAGACCGAGCCACCCCCAGCGTATACATGCGGGCTTACAAGAACCTTACACGGAGGCGCGACCCGGAGACGCGGCTCTGCGTGTTCTGCGGCGTGCCGAGCGGCCCTACAAACAAGAGCCCCGCTCACTGGCGGGGCTAAGGCTGATGGAGTGAGACACTTGGCGTCTCCTGTCTCACCTTCCATAATCAAATCACAAGAACCGAAGGTCTTTTGTCTTACACCCGACTCAATTCGAGCAATTTTTCGCATCCAAGCTGAGCACGTTTGCCGAAAACGAGAACCCCGCTAAAATCACCGAGTGATTGGGTTGACCTAGTCGTAGTCGTAGTATCGCGGGCGCGGAGCATAGTAGGGCGACGGACCATAGTAGGGCGACGGACCATAGTAGGGCGACGGACCATAGTATCGCTGGCGCGGAGCATAGTAGGGCGATGGGCCATAGTATCGCTGGCGCGGAGCATAGTATCGCGGGGACTGAGCGTAGAACCCCGGGCATGGTGCGCCGCGAAGGCAGTCGCGTAAGTAGACGGCATGTGCTGGCGTCGCCAGCGTCGCCGCCGCAGCGGTCAAGCCTAAGGCAATCAGAAGCGTTTTCATGACATCTCTCATTTTGGCGCGTTAAATGAGGGCTCCGCCTGGGAAACACATAGGGCGCGCCAAAGGTTCCTCACGGAACGTCCGGCACGAACAGCCCATAAGGCATACGCTCCTGAAAGTGCCGGATCACGCCGGCCTCGTTTCCTGGGATTGAGATCGCGAGCGACTCACCCAAGGCTGTTCTGAACTCGACGACGTACGTGCCATCATTCTTCGCGCGGCAATGGCAGATAAGGGTCAATAGCGACTGACGCGGTTTAAGCAAAACGGCCGTGCATGTCCGCTTCGCCCCCGAAAGCGGACAATTAGCAGACCATGTCTGCAGGTCCGCTTTGTGCCAGTTGCGTCCTAACGCACCGCAGCAAACAAAGGCGGTTGCTCGATCACCTCGTCGAGCTCGACCGTGGTCCTATGGAGGCAGGCCTGCCGCGCGCCAGGCTTCCACCATGGGCCTGGCCAACAGAGTTGGAAGCGCGAGGGCGGCGCAGAATCCGTCAGCGCTAAACGATGGTTCCAGCTCTAGCACGCGCTTGGCGACTGCTTTCGCTTCTTCCATGCGACCAAGCTTGGCCAGTGGTGCGGCCAGCAGGCTGTGCGACACGCTGGTGCCGGGATTGGATTGGACCGCGCGACGGCCGGCATTCGCCGCTTCTTCGTAACGCCCGCGCAGGAAATGTCCGATGGCCAACCCGTGGTAGGCGGCATAATCCAGCCTATCGAGGGGGCTGATCCGAAGCGCGCGTTCGGCCCATTCGATCGCACGCTCTGCCTCGCCGCCATACGCTAGCGCCACGGAGCCAAAGAATAGGGCTAAGGAGGAAGACGGACTGAGCGCGACCGCCCGTTCAAAGGCTTCGAACGCGGTGACACGGTCATGCTCCACCATCGCGACGGCAAACGCGCCAAGCGCCAGCGCCGTCGCATCGTCGCGCCCATGGGCAATGGCAGCACGGCCATGACGAATCGCCGCGGCGCGGTTCTCGTCGCTGAATCCGGCGCGCATGAACAGAGTCTCGTGGCACCAGGCGAGCCCGCCGTGGGCGGCGGCGTAATCGGCCTCGAGCGCAAGGGCCCGTTGGAGAAGAGGGACGGCATTGGCTGCATCCTCGGGCATCGCTACGTACATGTGCGGAAGCGCGCGTAGAACGAGGTCGTAGGCGTCGAGGCTGTCGGGACGCTTACGCTTGACACGTTCGATCTCCGCTGCACGCAGGCTCGGTTCGATCGCTCCAACAACGCTCAGGGTGATCTCGTCCTGGAGGGCAAAAATGTCGTCGAGCGGACGGTCATAACGCTCGGCCCACACGTGAATGCCAGTCTCGGCTTCGACTACCTGCGCGCTGATGCGGACCCGGTCGCCAGCCTTGCGCACGCTCCCTTCGACCACATAGCGCACTCCCAGATCGCGACTGACCTGCTTTACATCCACCGCCCGTCCCTTGTAGGTGAAGCTCGAATTGCGCGCGATGATGAAAAGCCACTTGATACGCGAAAGTCCGGTGATGATGTCCTCGGCCATGCCGTCGCAGAAGTATTCCTGTTCTGGATCACCGGAGATATTCTGGAATGGCAGCACCGCAATGGACGGCTTATCGGGCAACTTCCGCGTCGGGAGTGATGGTGTCTCGTGGCATCGGATACTGTAAACCCGTACTGGCTCCGAGATATTCTTGAGCTGCTGCTCCCCTAAGTCGCTGACTTCAAGAGAGAGCTTGCCCTTAACCTGCTTGTAGGCGTCTTCTGAAAGGCAGATTGCACCGGGGCTGGCTAGTGACTCCACGCGCGCGGCTATGTTGACGCCGTCGCCGTATATATCGCCTTCATCAATGATGATGTCGCCGACGTTGATGCCAATTCGGAACTCGATCCGGCGATCTTCAGGAATGGCGGCGTTGCGCTTGGCCATCGCGAGCTGGATTTGCATGGCGCAACGGGTAGCCTCAACCGCGCTCGCAAATTCGACCAGAGCACCATCGCCACTGGTTTTAACGATGCGGCCGTGATGCTCTGCGACTTTGGGGTCGATTAGTTCGCGGCGGCATACCTTAAGCGCCGTCAGAGTTCCTTCCTCGTCAATGCCCATGAGGCGGCTGTAGCCCGAAACATCGGCCGCAAGAATGGCCGCGAGCCGCCGCCCCACTCGCTCTTGCGCCATGTCGATTGCCCTGCCTATCAAGCCACTGGCTGCCTGTCCGAGGCTGGCCCGCCGGTCTTTGGGGCAGACCTGAATCGGCTTGGGCGCTCTCGGGCCGGCCCTAAATGATAGCACGCCGGCGGGCAGACTGCTGCACTGCGGGATTTCGATCCGGCCGATGTCCGCTTCGGGTCATTAGCGGTCAGTCCGTACGCCGCTAGCTGTCTCGGCATGTCCGCTTCACTCCGAAAGCGGACATCGTTTGGTTCACTCCCGCAGCCAGCTTTTCGCGAATGCCGTCATGGCAGCCTCGCGATTCTGAACCTCGAAAATTGCACGGCTACCGGGAACAATGCGCCGCCTCAGATTTTGAATCATGAAAACCGAGATCGTCATGACCACCTATCCCGAGGAATTTCAGAGACGATGCGAGCAAAAGTGGGAAAGTCGTGCTGCACCGGGGCTTTATGAGAGCGCACGGCGAATGCCGTGGCTGCTGGCAATCGGGCAAATGCTCCGGGCCGAGATGGATGGCCTCGAGCAGCCCGTCTCGGAACGTTTGGCCGAGGCCCTGAAGGAACTTAACCGCCCTTAGTCGTTTTCGTCAGCGCGATTTCTCAGTGCCGCACGGCACGTTCGACTAACGCCCTAAACTCGGCTCGCACTTCCTCGCTTGCGGCTTCCTATCCTTTGAGATTCTCTTGCAAGCCGTTCACGTAATCGACGCGGGCACAGATTTGCGCAAGGGGGCTTGTATCGCGTGCACTCGACCACCCCCAATGAGCCAAGAAGTACCCGGCAACAAAGCAGAACGCGAGCGCGACCAAAGCGCCTAATTGGGACACGCCGCCTCAGTCGCTATTGACCCATAGCGGTCAATCCATCGTATAAAACGCTTCCCGGATGGGGTTCGAAATCGCGCCGGAGCCAATGATAGCGGTCTGGGTCATGACCAGGCCGACGACGCGGTTTGTCGGATCGATCCAAAACTGCGTGCCATAGATGCCGCCCCAGCCATAGCTGCCGGCAGGAAGCCGGCTCTTGGCCGCAGCCGGATCGATCAATATCCCAAAGCCCAGCGTGAAACCCCAACCCGGCCCGCGAAGCGTCGGCATATTGCCGATCGCGTTCTGCGTCATCTGCCGGACCGTGTCCGCGCGAAGCACGTGCACGCCGTCAAGCTCGCCCTCGTTCGCTAGCATTTGCAGGAACCGAGCATAATCCCCAACTGTGCCGCTCATGCCGCCGCCGCCAGAGTTATACGCGGTCGGTGAGAAGGCACGGTTCGGGTCGAGATTGGCAGTGCCCTTAGTGGCAGGAAACGGCACGGCCTCAAGTCCCACGACCGGGACATAGCCCGTGCCAAGTGCGCCCGTGACCTCTGCGGGTCGCGTCACCTGCACGAACTTTGAGCGGATATTCTCAGGAGCGTTGAACACAAAGTTCTGGATGCGCAGGGGCCTTGCAACGCGCTCGGTCACAAATGCTCCAAGACTAGCTCCCGTAACTTTCTCTATGACGGCCCCGAGCACGTCAGTTGCGAGCGAGTATTCCCAGCTCGTACCGGGCTGATAGCCGAGCGGAACGGAGGCGAGACGCCGCATTGCTTCAGCCGTGGATACCTCGGGCTGGTCTAGCCCGTCGGTCACGCGCGCTTCGCGATATGCATCGATGAGCCGGGGATTATTGATGAAGTTATAGGAGAACCCGGCGGTATGGGTCAGCAGTTCACGTATCGTCGGGGGTCTGCTCGCAGGACCCTCGCTGCCGTCAGGCCCACGCACGCGCAGCTGGGCGAACTCTGGAAGGAAACGACTGACTGGATCGTTAAGACTGATCTTGCCCTCCTCGATAAGGATCATCGATGCCACGGAGGTGACGGCTTTCGTCATTGAGGCGAGGCGGAACATGTCGCTCTCGCCGATTAACGCGTCGCTCCCGACTTCGCGAACGCCAACGCTGCGACGGTAGACTGGTTGGCCGTCCTGCAAGATCAACACCACGATGCCTGGAGTGCTGCGGCCTTCCACCAATCCCCGAAGGGTTTGATCAAGCCTTGCATTGCGCGACTCGGGCGAAAGGGCCGGCGCCAGCGGGACGGCATACAGCGCGACTGCTATCGCTCCTGCCCCGATCAGTCCGATGACAAGACGACGCGAGATCACCATGTTTCCCTCCCATTGCCCCGTTCTGATCACTCATCTTCCGCGTACGCCAAATAGGAATCAATACGAGGCTAGGCTGCTCGTGCTGGCGTGCCGCATGGAGCAGGTCGTCCAAGTCTGGCACTTCGCGTTTGAGGCCAAGGCGTTGATTTTGAGTCCGGTTCCGAGGGTGCTGCGGAAGGACGGAGACGAGCGGTCCGCTTATGGCACAAAGCGGACTTAGCGAGACGTCTGCCGGTTTGTCCGCTTTCAGGGGTGAAGCAGACATCGGCGAGTATCAGTGTATGCAATCAGCCGGGGGCTTCCGTTTGACCGCGCGGCACCAATCGTCAAATTCGCAGACCTCGCATTTTGTGGCGATGGTTTGGGGCGTGCAGCTGGAACGCCTTGAAGATCAATGGGGGAATTTTCCCCCAAACCTACGGCTAAGCTGTTGGTGCAGTTCGCTTCTCATGCTTCCCTAGGGAGCGCCAATGATTTCAGACATTTAAGGAATTTCCTGTCCTGGCAGGAATCCCCAACTTCAAGGATAGCTGAAAGATAGAGGGCGCACCCCGTTGGGTCTGTGCTCGCGGGCAGGACCCGGATGTCGCCATAGCGCGTCGCAGACGCGCGTGAACGCGCTTTAGGCTCATCCGGGGTACGCTTGCTGAGCTTGGACCGCGGAAAGCGTGTCCCTTTAAGGATGGCACGTACATAATCTTGCCTCGGTTATGGTATGATAGAGCCCTGTCGATGCGTACGCGGGAGGGAATGATGGGCGCGAAGTACTCCGCCGAATGGTGGGAAAAAATCGCAGCGCTCGACCGTGAAATTTCGCCGCGGAAGGATCCCGCAAGCGTCATTGATGATCTCATCCAGGCAACGGCCGGCGCCAAGCCATCTCCCGCGAGCAAGCCATCTCCCGCGAGGACGTGCGAAACATCCCCCGCCGGAGGCCGCCCCTGGAGGCGATCCGCGTAAACTCAAAACCGAGCGTTTTTTGTATCGCTAGCGGCGGGCGCTCAACTGTTGGGCTTCCGTCTCCTCAGCGCACTTGAGATAATTGTGCGCCTGCACGAGGAGAAGCCGAGCACGTTGCCGATCGCTGATTGCACGTGCCTTCTCTAGATATTCTTCCGCCTTGTTCCGCAAGACGTCGACGCGCCCCATGTCGCGACCCCCTGTTGCTTGGTCGGCACATTTAGGCCGGGCAATAATGGCAAAATGTCGGAACGCCGGCGGCTGTATCGGTCATTAAAGGGCCCCGGTAGACGTCGTTCCCCATGCGGTCACATAATCGGTACGCACGAATCGAGCTTTTGGAAGCGGCAGGAAATTCAGTGTCCGCACGGGGCCGGCCAGGCGCCGATGCCGGCATAAGAGGCATGAGGCATGGATAAGCCGAGCTTCGCTCGCACGTCGCCGGCAGCGAAAGCGAACCATACCGATGGCGGGGAACTCTCGATTCGTCCCGCTATCGCGCCGGCGGAGACTGGCGACCTTGACGAAATCAAGAGCGCCGTGCTCGCCAAACTGGCGCTGGAACTCGGCAAGGATGCGTCCGCGGCTACGGACCGGGACTGGTTCGTCGCGGCCGCGCTGACTATTCGAGATCGCGTCGTCCATCGATGGCTCACGGTGGATCGCGCCAGCCACGCACAGGGCCGCAAACGCGTCTACTATCTGTCGCTGGAGTTCCTTATCGGGCGACTTTTTGCCGATGTGCTCTGCAACCTTGGTTGGACCGAGATCTTTCGCGCGGCGCTCGGGGATCTGGGCGTCGATCTCAACCGGTTGCGCGACGCCGAGCCGGACGCGGCGCTCGGCCACGGCGGCCTTGGCCGGCTCGCCGCCTGTTTCATGGAGAGCATGGCGAGCCTCGGAATTCCTGCCTGCGGCTACGGCATTCGCTACGATCACGGACTGTTCCGCCAAGTCATCAGGGACGGTTGGCAGCAGGAATACCCCGAGGAATGGCTGTCCTTCGGGAATCCGTGGGAGTTCGCGCGGCCGGAAGTGATCTACGACATCCATTTCGGCGGCGGGGTCGAGATGACGATTTCGCCGACCGGCGTCAAACGCCCGGTCTGGCACCCGGCCGAGACCCTCGAGGCGGTCGCCTACGATATCCCGATCGTGGGGTGGCGCGGCCGACACGTAAATCCCTTGCGCTTGTGGTCTGCCCGCGCCGTCGATCCCCTGCGCCTCGATGCGTTCAACATGGGCGATCACGTCGGCGCGTTGTCGGAGCAGACTCGCGCCGAAGCAATCTCCAAAATCCTCTATCCCAGCGATGCGACCCCAGCCGGCTTAGAGCTTCGCCTGCGCCAGGAATATTTCTTTGTTTCAGCCTCGCTGCAGGACCTGGTGCAACGGCATCTGCGGACCGATGGGAACCTCTACTTCCTGCCGCTTCGATCGGCAATCCAGCTCAATGACACGCATCCGAGCGTCGCAATTCCGGAACTCATGCGCATCCTCGTCGACCTGCACGGTCTGCCGTGGCAGGAGGCGTGGCGCATCACGGTCGCCACGTTCTCCTACACCAACCATACGCTCTTGCCTGAAGCGCTCGAATCCTGGCCGGTCGATCTGTTCGGGCGGGTTCTGCCGCGGCACCTGGACATCATCTATCGCATCAATACGGAGCATCTCGCGGCAGCAAAGCTGAAAACTCCGTCTGCTTCCGAGTCGCTCGAATCGGTTTCATTGATCGACGAACGTCATGATCGAAAGTTGAGAATGGGGCACCTCGCGTTTGTCGGATCCCATTGCATCAACGGCGTGTCGGCGCTTCACACCGACCTGATGCGCAAGACCGTGTTCCGCGACCTCAACGCGATGTATCCGGACCGGATCGTCAACAAAACCAATGGAATCACGTTCCGGCGCTGGCTGCTGCAGGCCAATCCCGATCTCACCAAGCTTCTGCGTGAGGTGTGCGGCGATGCCGTGCTGGATGATCCCACGCACATGGTCCGTCTTGCCGACCACGCCGAGGACCGTGGAATGCAGGAACGGATCCGAGCCGGCAAGCGCGCCAACAAGGTGGCGCTTGCGCGGCTGATCGTCGAACGCCTCGATCTGAGCGTGGACCCGGATGCGCTATTCGACGTGCAGATCAAACGCATCCACGAATACAAGCGCCAATTGCTCAATCTACTTGAAACGGTCGCGCTCTATCAGGCGATCAGGGCAGAGCCTACTGGGGATTGGATACCGCGGGTAAAAATATTCGCCGGGAAGGCGGCGGCGAACTACGCGCAGGCAAAGTTGATCATCAAACTCATCAATGATGTGGCCAAGGTCATCAATGGGGATCCCCTCGTTCGCGATCTCCTGCGGGTCGTCTTCCTGCCCGATTACAACGTCAGTTTGGCGGAGAAGATCATTCCCGCCGCCGACCTGTCCGAGCAGATTTCGACGGCGGGAATGGAAGCTTCCGGCACCGGCAACATGAAGCTTGCCTTGAACGGTGCGCTCACGATCGGCACGTTGGACGGAGCGAATATCGAGATTCGCGACCACGTCGGCGCAGAGAACATGTTCATCTTCGGCTTGCGGGCCGAGGAGGTCGAGGAGCGGCGCCGCACAGCCTTGGACGCAAGTTCGGTGATTGCAGCGTCTCCCAAGCTCGCCGCGGCCATCGAGGCGATCGAGGCCGGCGTCTTTTCACCCGACGATGCCGACCGATTCGCTGCGCTCATGCACGCGCTGCGGCATTCCGACTACTACATGGTCACAGCGGATTTCGATGCCTATTTTGCAACGCAGAGAAGCGTCGAAAGGCTGTGGCAGTCGACCTTCGATTGGACGCGCGCGAGCATGCTCAACATCGCACGAATGGCGTGGTTTTCCTCCGATCGCACCATCGGCGAGTACGCCCAAAACATTTGGCAAGTTCCGTTTGAACTTCCCGGCAATCTCCTCGGCCGAGAGCCGCTATGAGAACCGAGATCACTGTCTTTGCTCCTGATGGGACGCCCGCTGTCCCGCTGCTTGGTGCCGCGCCGAAAGCTCGCTCGACCAGAGATCATTTTCCGCGCCGTCACTTGCCCCGCAACGCCTCCACGCCTTGACCCAACCCGGCGATCCAACCGGGAAGCGGGTCTTGGTGCGCGCCGCGAGCTGGCGTGCGGTCTGCCAGCCCTCGGCACGTCGGGCCTTTCGTAGCCGTGCGAGAGCGTACGGTTCAGCCGCGCTGGAAGCCTATAGCTTCTACCTATTCGACCAATGCGTGACGGGCGTCACAGATTTCTCCCCGGTCCCGCCTGTACAAGCGAAAATCAACGTTCTGGCCCCAGGAGGGGAAGATGGCACCGAAAGCGCATAAGCTCGGATTTATCTTCGCGGCGGGTCTTGTGATGGCGGGGTTCTTAGCAATCACCACATGGGCGGCCGTCCCGAAGCATGAGTCGGCTGCGCCTATCGCAGCGAAGGGAACGATTTACCGACCCGACCTGTGGAAGGTGTACTAGCAACTCACACACCTGAATGGGGCGACTCGATATGCTGGCTGCGAGAGGCGTGCAGAGCAGCTCTTGACGTAGCAACACGCTTGCCATTGCTGGGGTGGCCAAGAATGAGATTGCAACATAGATCGCGATGCGCTCACCGCGTGCGCACGCCGCTGGTCGCGTGGCTGGGACTTGCCATTTCCGTTGCCCTACTTGGGACGTCGAATACCGTCCGGGCTCACGATATATACAGCACTCTCCGTGATCGGGATGGACATCTCTGTTGTGGAGGACAGGACTGTAAGCCGGTGGAAGCTATAGTGCTGCCGGATGGTAGTTACTATCTACCAAACAGTGATGAGACCATTTCCGCCGACATGGCAACACCATCGCCTGATGATCGCTTCCACCATTGTACCTATTATCCAATAGCAAATGAGTTTGACCCCTGGGGTGGACCAGTATGGGAAAGCAAACCCAAGACGCGATGCTTCTTTGCTCCAATGAACTCTTGGTAGTTCTCGCTGGCATCACCGCCTGTTATGCGCGCGGTAAGGGGCCATGCCGCCTCCTGGAGGACCTTTAGCGCGTATGCATGCCAGTGGTAGTTGGAGTAGTTCTATGGCTCGGCGTGAATCGAGATGCTGATTGAGAGCTGGTAGGCCCGGGCGGCACCTTCATTTTTGAAGAGGAGAATCGGGCGACGTTCCTGCCCCAGCGACGCGGAGCCTCAGCCAAAGTCGTTCTCTCGTGCGCTCGGAGCTAAATATTCTAAACCATGTCCGCTTTTGATGCTGTGGACGGCGCCCACTCTGCGGCATCGAGGTGCCATAAGGTGGTTGCGTCGAATCGCACCACTTTGAGGGGAGCCGTCCATGGGCGAGGTTAGCACGATCGGTCTCGATATCGCGAA
>Ga0306923_10007680_pt1 | contig 10772 bp, 11 predicted proteins | sample sta12Can44000108_FD_203841 | JGI IMG/M metagenome (GOLD analysis project Ga0306923, IMG submission 203841) | Lab enrichment of tropical soil microbial communities from Luquillo Experimental Forest, Puerto Rico - statanox.12C.anox.44.000.108 (v2)... | ecosystem: Environmental > Terrestrial >...
GCTTTGCGCGCCGGCAAGTGAAACAAACGCGCGTGGAGATCGAGGTTCTGCTGGACCGTCAGTTCCGTGTAGAGCGAGAAAGACTGCGACATATAGCCGACGCGATTGCGCGACTTCAGGTCGCTAGCGTCGACCGGACGACCGAACAGCAGCGCTTGACCGTCGCTGGCCGGCAATAACCCGGTCAACATCTTCATTGTCGTGGTCTTGCCGCAGCCGTTCGAGCCGACAAAGCCGAAGATCTCACCCCGCTCGATCGTGAAGCTGACGTGATCGACAGCGGTGAAATCGCCGAACCGGCAGGTGAGGCCGCGTGCTGCAATGACCGGCTCGGTGTCGATGAGGCGACGCGGCGGGATATGCAGTTCCCGGTGACCGGAACGCCGCTGTTCCGGCAAGAGCGCAATGAATGCGTCTTCCACAGTTCGCGTTCCGGTTTGCGCCCTAAGTTGCGTCGGGGTGCCAGTCGCAAGTACTCTTCCGTTATCCATTGCGATGAGCCAATCGAACCGCTCCGCCTCTTCCATATACGCGGTCGCGACAATGATGCTCATAGCTCGGCGACGCGATCGGATCCGCTCGAGCAGCTCCCAGAATTGGCGTCGCGACAGCGGATCGACACCGGTCGTCGGTTCGTCGAGTATCAAAAGATCGGGATCGTGGATCAGAGAACAGCAAAGGCCGAGCTTTTGCCGCATTCCACCCGATAGTTTCTTTGCCAGGCGGTCGGCGAAGGGCGCGAGCCCGGTGCCGGCGAGAAGCTCAGCAATGCGCTGCTCCCGCTCGGAACGCGACTGCCCGAATAGGCGGCTGAAAAATTCGATGTTCTCGCGCGTGCTGAGATCGGGATAGAGATTCTTGCCGAGGCCCTGCGGCATGAAGGCGATGCGCGGACACACGGCCGCGCGATGCCCGGCATCCGCCATATCGCCGTCTAGAACACAGACTTCTCCCGATTGGATCTGCCGTGCGCCGGCAATAATGCCCAGTAATGACGACTTGCCGACCCCGTCGGGGCCGATGAGCCCGACGATGCAGCCGGCCGGTAGCGCGAGCGTGACGGCATCGAGCGCGGCTATCTTGCCGTAGAGATGCGTGACGTCTTCCAGCTGCGCGACCGCATCACCGCCCGCGATCATGGGGGTGCGCTTGCGTGCAGTTTCGGCGGCCAGGCCATCGAGGGATCGGTGCGCAGATAGGCCATCCCGGGCAAGCCACTTCTGACGAGCTCTGCGCGGCCGAGCAGCCGTTCGGGATCGATCCGCACCCGGATGCGAAACATCAGCTTGTCGCGCTCGTCCTTGGTCTCGACAGTTTTGGGCGTGAACTGCGCCTGGCTGGCGATGAACACGACCTTGGCCGGGATCACGTGAGCCGGATAGGCGTCGAGCACGATACGCGCGTCGGAGCCGAGCCTGACCCGGCCGGCATCGGCGGTCGGCAGGTAGATGTCCGTGTAGACGTACGAAGTGTCGAGCATCGTGAAGACCTTGCCGCCCGAGGCGAGGACTTCGCCGACATTGGCAACCCGGTATTGGATGCGCCCGTCCGTAGGCGCGACTAGGGTATTGTCGAGGATGTTGACCCGGTAGAGTTCGACGTCGTGCGTGGCGGCGTCGAGCGCGTGCTGCGCCTCGGCAACCTTGTGCGTCGCCGCATTCTGCGCGGCGACCGCGGCGTTCATCTGTTGGCGCCGCTGATCGAGCAGCTCGACGGTGGCGAAGCCCTTGGGCACGAGGGCGCTGGTGCGGTCGAGCTCTTGCTGCGCCAGCGTGACCTGGGTCTGCTGTTGCACGAGAGTCGCTCTTGCCTCGTCGAGCGCACGCTGCGCCTGGCTTACTAGTGCCTGGGACTTTTGCAGCGAGGCTTGGAGATCGCGGGTATCCATCATCGCGACGACCTGGCCTGCCGCCACCATGTCGCCTTCATCGACAAAAAGCTTCGCGATCCGGCCGGCAAACTTGGTGTCGATGTCGATTTCGTCGGCTTCGAGGCGGCCATTTCCCGAGGCGATTCCAGGCGGCAGCTGCGTCTGATGCTGATGCCACCAGGACCAGCCGGTGCCCGCGCCCGCGCCGATCATCAGCAACAGAGCGACAAGCACGACACGCGGTCTCCACCGCCGCTGTCGCCGCGGCGGCGCTCGCCCAACGACAGCTGGGAGACCGCCCCGCTGTTCGTGCGGCGGAGGGCTCAGCTCGACGTCTGGATCAGGGTTTTGCGTTTTCTGCTCAGACATCACAATGCTTTTGACCAGCTCGGGGTCCAATCCCTTCAAGCGACGATCTTGACGAGATCGGTGTGGCCAAACCCCTTGCGGTAGTCGAGAAGAGAAATGATTTCTGGCGTGACCCGGAACAGCACTGCCCCCTCCAGCTCAGTCGGCGCGTACGGCGCGATTTGGGGAAACTTCTGAAACATCAGTTGCCCTACCTGGTCGATCTCCTCAGGATCAGTGACGGCGTCCGCCTTGCCACCGATCGACAGACCCCGGATCTCATTCCAGCCGGCGTAGGGTAGGTTGACGGTGAGCGAGACCTTCGCGCTGCGAGCGATGTTTTTGGCTTTTTGGGATTCGGCCGCACAGCCGAAGTATATCGCAAGGCCGTCATTGACATAGCTGACCGTCGTCGCCTGCGGATAGCCGTCTTCGCGGACAGTTGCGATCGTCATGTCCTGCGCGGCGTCAAGGATCACGATGATTTCTTTTGTCAGTGCTGGGTCCATCCGCAAGACCTCCGAACAACCAGGCTCACGCGATTTTCCAGGTCCCGTCCGGCTGCAGACAGCTGATGAAATGATAGTGCTCGGTGTAGACCGGCGTGCCGCCTGAGCGGACTGTATATTCGATGTCCTCGCATTGCTGGTTCTTCCGAGCGAGTTTCTTGACCAACCTGATGGATCCCGAGTTGCCTGAGGCGGGGTTGGTCCAAGATGCAGTAGTTCCCACGGCCTTTCCGTGGACCTGATTGGTCACGGCACCGCGGATCATGTCGAGGTCTTGCTGCGTCAAGGTGATGTGCGTTTCCCAGGTCGGGAGCAACTGGGCCTGGGCGGCCCCTGCGATCATCAACCCGGCGACAAACGGAACAAACGTTTTGACCGGCAGTGACATTTCTTTCCCCTCAAAACATGGATCAGCGGAAACGTGTGGGACATGTCTGCGTTCTGCACCGGCAAAGGAAAGCAAAATCATCCCTCGGGCCTTGACCTAAATCAAAGAGGGCGAACGGGACAGGTAGATCTGCTGTGTTGATCTGAATCAAGGCGACCCGCTGGATTGGTCTCATATCATGGGCCCATAAGCGGCAACAGCGTGGAGCGGGTCCCATGCCGAAAGAATCTTACGTTCGCTGGTTCGAAAATATTAGGCTGAAGGATATCCTTGAGGTCGGCGGGAAAACTGCATCATTGGGCGAGCTTTCTGCCCTGCTTGCATCGGATGGTGGTCGGGTCCCCAACGGCTTTGCGCTCATCGCCCGTGCTTACCGCGAGGCGCTCACTCTGGCTGGTGCCTGGGACGGGTTGCGCCGCCTCCTCTCCGATCTCGACCATCACGATGTAAAGCTTTTGGCCGAGCGCGCCGAGGCTGCCCGCCTGCTGGTCTACCAAGCCACTGGCAATCCGAAACTGCGTGGTGAGATCGCAGCGGCCTATCGCGCGTTCGAGACCAAATGCGGCGCCGGGGCCGCCGTTGCGGTGCGCAGCTCGGCGACTGCCGAGGATCTCCCGACTGCGAGCTTCGCCGGGCAGCACGAGAGTTTCCTGAACGTACGCGGCGAGGCCGAGGTGATCGAGGCCTGCCGGCGCTGTTTTGCCTCGATCTTCACTGACCGGGCCATTGTCTATCGCATGGACAACGGCTTCGACCATTTCAAGGTCGCGCTGTCGGTCGGCGTCATGAAAATGGTCCGGTCAGATCTCGCCGCAAGTGGCGTGATCTTCACGCTCGACACCGAATCAGGGTTCCAGGACGTAGTTTTCATCACCGGAGCTTGGGGTCTCGGCGAGAATGTCGTCCAGGGCAAGGTCGATCCGGACGAGTTCTACGTCCATAAGCCGACCTTCCGCCAAGGTTACCGCGCGGTCCTGAGCCGGACGCTTGGTGGCAAGCGGATGCGGCTCGTCTATGCGGGCGGCCGAAGCGGTGCGAGCACTCGGAACGTGCCGACGGCCAAGGCCGCACGCGAGCGCTTTTGTCTGACCGACGCGGAAGTACTCGAGCTGTCGGGCTACGCGATCCGCATCGAGGACCATTACTCCGGGCTCGCCGGGTACCCGACCCCAATGGATATCGAGTGGGCGAAGGATGGAGAAGACGGCAAGCTCTACATCGTCCAGGCCCGCCCTGAAACTGTGGCGTCGCAACGTGCTCCCGGTGCTTTTGAGACCTACTCACTCATGCGCACTGGCGCGGTGCTTGCCACCGGCCGCGCTGTCGGCGAGAAGATCGCCTCCGGCAAAGTTCGCATCGTCGCGGATGCACACGACCTCACTGTCTTCCAACCGGGCGAAGTGCTGGTCGCCGAGGCGACCACGACTCGGGGATGAGAGCCGCGCAATTGTCGGTGCCAGCCGTGATCGAGGATTTCAGGTTCGTAACCGACTCGCCGCTGGAGGGAGCTGGATTCGAACCCTCGGTCCCCCGTTACGGTGAGCTCGGTGCACCTGGGCCGCGCGCGACGCGACCACGCGCCATCGTGAAGCCCCGGGACGCCGATCGTTACGCGTCGACGAGCTCGGCGAGTGATTTGCGGCATGCCTGAGGCGCCTTCACACGGACCAAGCTGGAGCTCGAGATCGGCTTCGGCGACTTCGAGCATCTGGCGGCGTCCCTTTCGCCTTCTCGGCAACGTTTGAGATCTGTCGGGACGATCGGATTTTCGGCAGGGCAAAGGCCCCAAAATAGCCGACGAGAGCGGGATTCCCTGATCAGGGCGAAAATTTCAAAATTTCCCTGATGGTCCGATTCAATTCCCTGTAAGGCCCAAAAAATTCCCTGTTAAGATGCGTAGGGAATTGGCTCGTAAGATACTGGTTTAACGGCGCTTTTAGCTGCCATTGACGCGCAATCGAGCCCCAAATCGACGAAATTCCCTGTATTTTCCCAGCTAGCAGGGAATTTGGCATTTTCCGAGACGAGTTCGCAGCTGACTCTCCCCTCCAGCGGCGAGTCTGGTGCGAACCTTTCGTCGGCGGAAAAAGGTCGCGTCCCTGATGTGTGGACCGTTGACGCGGTGTGCGACCCGGACGGCGAGACTAAGGCTGATGGACCGCGCAACCGTGATGGGGACGGTCACCGGCAACCCGGAAGAAGCTCACCGTGGGGCGAGACGTGCTGATCGCCGACGAACAGGGAATCGAGCCCGGCGCTGTGCCGCCGCGGCTCGCTCGATCATCCAGCGCGCTCCTTGGCGCGGATTTTTCACGTCGGGGTGATTGCGCGTGAGCGAAATCCCAACTCTCATCCCGTCATCCTTGTCGCTGGCTCAGGCTTCGATCAGACCCCAGCTCGGCGTCCAAGCCAAGGATAGATTACGGTTGCGGCAGCGTCCGCCAGGTGATGTCCGCCGACCGCTCTATTGTTTGAGAACGAGAGCGCCGAGGACGTGGCGCGCAAGATGGTTTAGGAACAAAGGCCGAGGGAAGCCGAGGACGGCGGCGCGATAGGAGAGAAGGGCAATGGCGAAATTCGATGCGGACACCCTGCGTGAATTGCGCGATCTCCAGGAAGTCGTGATCCGGACCGAGAAACACCCCGCGAGTGCGGTGGTTATCTGGGTGGTGGTGGCCGACGACGAAGTTTTCGTGCGTTCGGTGCGCGGCAGCAAGGGGCGTTGGTACAGGGATCTCGCGACAGGCGGACCCGCCACATTGGAGTTCGCCGGCCGCCGGCTAGCGGTTCAGGCGCTCCCGGCGAGCGACGCCGATTCGAGCACGCGGGTCAGCCGCGAATATTTGAGAAAGTATCAGCCGAGCCCCTACGCCCAGTCGATGGTTCGCGCCGAGGTCCTGCCAACCACATTGCGGCTGGAACCGCGCTGACCAGACCCCTCCATACGGGCTTCGACCTTCTCCACCGCCTTCATGTTAATGAGCGGTCCGATCACCGCGCCCGGATCGAAGCCGTCCGCGACCTTGGCGGAATGCCGGTGAGGCCGTGTTCGCCAGCATTGGCATACGTGGTCGCGCGTATTGTCCCAGCGCACCGATAGCGCTCGTATCCGGGATTGCCAATTAACCGCAGTGGCTTGAGCCCCTACCTTCCCACTGGCTGCCCGTCGGAGCACCCCAGCAGGCGCTGGGCGGGCGCGCTATACCGCCTATGGCTCGTCCCCAGCGTCCCCGATTCTGAGGTTGCCCGCCAGCGGGGGCGGGCTCTTTGGGGTGCATCCCCCGGTTCCTGCCTGCGCTGATTCTCGCGCATCGTCAATTGCGGTGTCGTACTTAGCGTGATGCGTTGACAAACCGGTCAAAGCATGGCGCGATTGAAGAGCTCTCGTCTGCCAATAAAAATGTAGGGAGGCTTGGATGTCAGACACATCTTCCACGCGAACGCCAACGCCGCCGGCACCCCAGCCGCCGCTGCCAGAACCATCCTGGGCTAAACCAAGCATTGGGGTTTTCTCGTTTGTTCTCTTCGCCGCCGCTCTTTTCGTCACATGGAAGTATGACAAAGAACAGGCCTTCAACCTGCTGATCGGCGCAGTGATCGCCAACGCGACCACCGTGATCGGTTACTACTTCGGGTCGTCGAGTGGCTCCGCGCAGAAGACGGCGCTATTAGCGACACTGCCGCCCCCGCGACCGGGAGGTGGCTAGAGCCTCGCTCACCCTAAACTAGGAAGCCCGTACACGCTCGGTCCGGCTCCAGCCTCCCGCAGGGTCGCGGAGAACATTGACTTGCGCATCAGGCAACCACGGCCGCGGCCCGGGCTTGCCGCTTCGGCGCGGCGGTGATGTACCGCCCGCGGCATGCACCACCTTCGCAAATTGCGCCGCCGACGACCAGGCGCCGCTCGGGAAATGGGATGCGTCAGCCGCGAGTCGGCCAAATCGTCGACGCCCGGGTCAAAGGGGTAACCAAATGAGCAGCCCTGCCGGGACCTCCAGAGGCGCTGTCGACCAACTCCGCGGCCGTGGAGGCCGGTCTATCCCCTCTCAGACGCCACCCTCTCGCCCGCATCCAACCGAACCGGGTGTTGCTCCGCCCGAGCCCCATCTCGGCGTACTGCTTCTTCATTCTGGTGAAGTTGTCATTGGGGAGAAGGCTGGCCGGCATGATCGGTTCTGGGTAGCCGACCCCTTGCAACACGTCGTCGATCGAACTCCCAGGCTGCATGTACGACGCATAATCCGCCAAGCTGCCCTGCTTATAGGGGCTGCCATACGCGCCCACGGGCCGTGTCGCGGAGCCATCCAAATCGTAAAGCCGAGCGCTGTTGAGACCCAGGATCTTGCGCTTGGCTCGATAGTCGAGTGACGGGTACTTCCATTTGTCCTGGATCTGGTCGGGGATCTGAAACCGCCACAAAGCGTCTATCTGCCATTGCGGGCCTCCATACCACAGCGAATCAGAACCGAATACGATGCGGTCTTCCCCCATGTATGGTGACCGGCTGGTGGGGGCGGCGCGCGAGTCGTGGAACGTCAAACCCAATATATGACGCCCCGATTTTGGAAACTTGGTGGAACCGATAGCCTCCTTATATATGGGCATCATCATGGTAGAATTGGCGAGACCATGCCGGAGGAATTCAACCGAACGCAAGTCGAGCGCGAAATTCGGGAGGCAATGCTCTGTCCGGTGGATTGGGCATCGGTTTTTCGCGTCGAGGCCCCCGCGGTCTTTGAACCGCTGGAAGCCCCGTGGTACGCAGTTCTCGCGGAACACGTTCGCGGCAATGAGTCGGGATATGCCGGCGCAGACTACTGGCTCGCAACCCTATCCGGCGAGTCCGACGCCGAGCTTCTGGCAATGTATCATAATGTGCATCTCTGGAAGGAAGCCGGCCGAAGTCAATTTTTGGCCGCCGTGCACCGCTTCACGGATCTACGGTACGCATCCAGGCAGGAGTACAGAAAACATCTTCCACCAGTTGGTTCATGGCCCGGGCGCCGATGGATTGAGGAGGAGTCACGAAAGCGTGGAATCTCAATTTTTTATTTTGATATCCCTGGGGAGTCAGCGCTCGTTGCATTCCTCCACGGGGTCTTTTGGAGTTTCTCGGCCTACGAAGCTGACTTCGGATTCGCGCTGGAAACAGAGAAACTTTGGGAGAAGGTAATGAGAGAAGACAATTCGCGCATTTGTTTCAGATGCATTGGCACTATTGGAGCTAGCCGAGGTGCTCCAACCAAGTTGATCTGCTTCGAACTGGATGCAACGATTCCGATTGTGCACGGATATCCGATATCGGAAGATGAGGCTCGTCGGATACACGACGGATGCCCCATACAAACGATTACGGAACTGGAGCAGTGGGAATTGCCTTAAACGACGAGGCAGGGAGTACGGCTGCAACCCGAGTACCTATGGCAGTACCCCCGGTGATTTTGATGAGAAGCATCAACGGGTCAGAACGTTGGCGGGAGGCGTTCCGAAGCGTCGACTGGGTAATCCCCGCATATGTCTCGACCGGGGCCCTGTCATCCGTGGCAGCGTTAATTGAGCAGGCGACCGGCCCCGATAAGCAAACCGTCCTGCAAGCTGCGCTTCCGTTCTTCTACAACGCGGAGCGGCTTTCGAGCATGCTCTTGGGGCTCTACCGCCAAACCATGCATGTACGGGATTTCGCAGTGCAAATTTCAGAAGCAATAGAAGCCTTTTATTTTGGCCTCCCTCACGCGGCGATTGCTACGTTGATCCCCGTATTGGAAGGGGTGATTCGCAAGATCGCCAGGGAGGGACAGCGCGATGTTGGAAGCGGCACAGCTAAACTCATTGATGAGCTTAACGAACTGATCGACCGGGAGGATCGCTCGCCGCACAGGTATGAAGAGCGACTGCTCATGCTGCAAACCCTCCGCGATTTCTTTTCTGAGCGCTTACTCAAGAGCACGAGCACGTACGCCGGACTCGACCAGCTCAATCGACACGGGATTCTGCACGGCATTTTCGATCAGTACGGAGACCCGACCAATTTCTTCCGCCTCATCACGTTGCTTGACCTCCTTTGCTTTGCAATGGCATTGGTACACGGCGGTTCCTGCTTCGCGCCCGATCACACGCCCGAATCCAAGCGCTTGGCGGCGCACTACCGAAAACTGAAGGTGCAACGTGCGGAGGTTGCTTCGATGCGGGCAATTTGACGCTCGCAACGAGAGCGTATTGGTGCTCGCCTCTGGTACAGCTACGGGATTCGGCTCGACGGCTCTCCGCTCCACGAATGGCGAAAATCGGCGTCGCGCATCCGATCCGAAAACGGCCGGTTTCGACGCTATTGAGCCATCGCGCGTGGCGTCCCCGAGCGCGTACTGTTGCCCCACTACGGACCTTGGCAGATATCGAGCTGGTTACTAGGGGTAGCTCGGCTTTTCGACGATTATTCGGACTTGCGCTTTGTGATATTCGCAAAACGATTTTCACGCGCCGCGAGAATCGATGCGGGCGATGATTGCATCGCCGCCCGCATCGGAATCGCGATCGAGCGGCTCAGCCGCTCAGGTGCTGGAGTGTGAGCTTGAGCCCGTAGATGCTGCTGGCGGCGAGCAAGATATACGTGGCCATCGCGCCGCCCACGCGCAGTGCCATCGGCCCTCCCATGCCGATCGCATGGGAGATACGCGCCACTACCAGCACCGCCGCGCCAACCATGAGTGCCGTCCGATTGGCGCCGCCAAACTCGAGCAGCCCGAGGAGCACCAGCATCAGCGGCACGTATTCGACGAAGTTGGCGTGGGTGCGTATGCGGACGATCATGTCCGGGTTGCCGCCATCCCCCATGTAAACCTTATGCTTGCTGCGCCCCATGGAGACGCGAAGGGCCAGTATCAGGCCGATCAAACCCAGAGCGCCCGCGGTCGCAAACGTGATCGGTAAGAGCAGTGGTGACATCAGATCCCCCCATAGAGTCCCTTAACGGAAGTAATACTCGCTCCTGGTGGTGAGCGACCCGAAAGATCCCCAATTCGAGCTGGCCGCCGTGGCGCTCGACCTTCGTCATTGTATGCGCCAAGTGAGGATTGAACGGTTGTATGTGTTCCCATAGCATCTCAAGGGAGGCCTACGGCATTCGATAAGAACTGCACGAAAGGAGCGGTGGCGCGGAGTCTCTGAAGCACCAGATTCAGGAAATCGTCGTCGGTTACTTCCTGGTCTGTCAGTGGAGTGCTGATGGCGAAGTCCTTGCGCTTGATGTCTTCGATGAACGGGTGAGCCGGGTCGTAACCGGCTGGCGGCCGCTTCAGCGATTCGCCTGCCATGCGGCAGGTTGAGCCAAGGGCACCACCCGTGGTCGCTTGGCCCCACGCTTTGGGATCTCCGACGATCTTATCTCGAATTTTTTTGAGCGCCTTGGGCTCGGGCTGCCAGATTCCTCCGCCGATCACGGAGTTACCTGGATCCAGATGAGGAAGTATGCCGGAGCGGCCCCGTCTTTGCGCTTGGCCTGCCAGAAGTGCGCCGCGGCGTACGTCTTGTATGGACTCTTGTCCTTTGAGAAGCGAATGTCCCTATAGATGCGCATCATCGAGCCGCCCTTGGGGCTCGGGTCGGCGATGAATCCGCCACCGATCTTTTTTAGTGCGGGCGACAGATCGGCGATGAGCCG
>Ga0306923_10007693_pt1 | contig 10763 bp, 10 predicted proteins | sample sta12Can44000108_FD_203841 | JGI IMG/M metagenome (GOLD analysis project Ga0306923, IMG submission 203841) | Lab enrichment of tropical soil microbial communities from Luquillo Experimental Forest, Puerto Rico - statanox.12C.anox.44.000.108 (v2)... | ecosystem: Environmental > Terrestrial >...
CTACCGCCTCAAATTGCGGCACCCTCCTTAAGGCAATAACAACCGACGGCTGCGATGTTGCAGGTTACGCGAACTCCCGATGCTTGGGAGGAGCCCGTGGACGAACGCCGGGAATCCCATCGCTCCCGCACGTGGTGGGACGGCAAGATGGCGAAGAGATGCCGCGGTCCTGCCGCCTGGTGTGGCAGTCGTACGACCGCGCCGGCGTCGCGTTCGGACCCGAGCCACTCCCCGGCGCCGCGATATTGGGCCTGGGACCCCGGCCGCCCCACCCCTCTCCATGTCCCGCTTGAACCGGCCAGCCAAGCCGGTAATCTGTGCCTCGACCCGGAGGGGGACCGTGAACCGCCGCCACAAGGCGGGCGGATCCTTTCGGCCTGGGAGGTTAAAGCGTGAAGCATTCGCTGCTCTACAAGCGCGACTTCTACGCCGGCGGGCTGATGATCCTGTTCGGCCTGTTCGCGGCGTTCAACGGCCCGAGGTACTCCCTCGGCACCCTGATGCACATGGGGCCGGGCTTCATGCCCACCGCCTTGGGCGTCATCCTCACCCTTCTCGGCATCACCATTGCGGCGACCGCCTTGACGGAAAAGGAAGGCGAGGGCGAGGAGGGTATCCTCCCTGAGCATCCGCAATGGTTTGCGTGGGGGTGCATCCTCGCCAGTCCCCTCGCCTTCATCCTGTTCGGCAAGATCGGCGGCATGATCCCGGGCACCTTCATGTGCGTGTTCGTTGCCGCGCTCGGCGACAAAGACGCTACGTGGCGCGGCGTAGTGGCCCTGTCGGCAGTCGTCACCTTCTTCGGGGTGATGCTGTTCCACTACCTATTGAAAATCCCCATGCCCCTTTTGAAGTGGGACTTCCTGTGATCGAACAAGCCCTCGCCGGTCTCTGGTACGGGTTCAGCGTCGCTTTCGAGCCGCAGAACCTCATGTGGTGCTTTGTCGGCGTCCTCGTCGGCAACATGGTCGGCGTGCTGCCCGGCATGGGCCCGCTCGCCACCATCTCGATCCTGCTGCCGCTGACCTTCGGCATGAAGCCGGTCGGCGCCATCCTGATGCTCGCCGGCGTCATGTACGGCGCCCAATACGGCGGAGCGATCTGCTCGATCCTGCTCAACCTGCCGTGCCATCCGCCACACGCGGTTACATGTCTCGATGGATTCCCAATGACCAAGCAGGGCCGCGGGGGGGTGGCCCTCGGCCTGACGGTATTCTCCTCATTCGTGGGCGCGTCGTGGGGGATCACCGAAATGATCTTCCTCTCGCCCATCCTGGTGAAGGTGGCGCTGGAGTTCGGCCCGGCGGAAATCTGCAGCCTGATGGCCCTCGGCCTGCTGGCGGGCTCGACGCTCGCGCGCGGTTCGCCGGTCAAGGGCGTCTGCATGACCGTTCTCGGTCTGCTGCTCGGAAGCGTCGGCTCCGATCTCGAGACCGGCCAGCAGCGCTTCACCTTCGGGCTCGCCGAGCTTGATGACGGCGTCGAACTGATCGCGCTCGCGCTCGGCCTGTTCGGCATCGCCGAGTTCATGACGAGCGTCAATCAGACCGCGGCGATCAACACGCAATATTCGAACGTGCGCCTGCGCGACATGCGGCCCACCAAGGCCGACGTGAAGCGGTCGATCATGCCGATGTTCCGCGGGACGCTGGTGGGAAGCCTGTGCTCGCTCATCCCGGGCACCGGGCCGACCATCGCCTCGTTCGTCGCCTACGCCACGGAAAAGAAGGTATCGAAGACGCCGGAGAAATTCGGCACCGGCATGATCGAGGGCGTGGTGTGTCCGGAGACCTCGACCCACTCCTCGGTGCAGGGCGACTTCATCCCGACCATGAGTCTGGGGATTCCCGGCGACGCGGTGATGGCGCTGCTGCTCGGCGCGCTGATCATCCAGGGCATCGTGCCCGGCCCGCAGCTCATCAGCCAGCACCCCGACATCTTTTGGGGCCTGGTGGCGAGCTTCTGGATCGGCAACATCCTCCTCGTGCTACTCAACGTTCCGCTGATCGGCATCTGGGTTAAGATGCTGGCGATCCCCTACAAGTATCTCTATCCGAGCGCGATGTTCTTTGTGTGCATCGGCGTGTACGCCGCGAACAACGACTTCTTCCAGGTGGGCGAAGTCGTCGTCATCGGCATCCTCGGCTACGTGTTGCTGCGGCTCGGCTTCCATCCGGCACCGATCCTGCTCGGCTTCGTGCTCGGCCCGCGCTTCGAGGAGAACTTCCGCCGCGCGATGCTGATCTCACGTGGCGATCTTGCCACCTTCATTGAGCGGCCGATCAGCGCCGTGTTCGTGGCGCTGTGCGTCATCCTGATCGTCGGGCAGATTTACGTGCGGCTGAAGGGCTCGAAGGGCGACGTCTACCTGCCGCCGGAGAAGGCGCTCCATCCGGGCGCCGAGCAGGAAGCCACAGCCCCTCAACCGGCGCCGCTCTCGGCCGACGCCACGCGCAGCGTTCCGCACTGAGGTTGCGGCTTTCGCAGCGAGTTCTCATGATGGCCGGGCTTGTCCCGGCCATCGCCATTTTGCGCGCGCGAGGACACGCATGAGCCAGCATCGACACCAAACCGCCGACGGCATGGCGATCGAATGGGACGCGCCGATCGCGATGGACGACGGCCTCGTGTTGCGCGCCGACGTGTTTCGCCCGCTCGCGGACGGCAAGCATCCGGTGATCCTGAGCTACGGTCCCTATGCCAAGGGCCGCAGCTTCCAGGAGGCCTACAAACATGCCTGGGTGCGGGTCGTGCAGGCGTATCCCGATATCGAAAAAGGTTCGTCCAACAAATACCAGAACTGGGAGTTATTCGATCCCGAGCGCTGGGTGCCGGACGGCTACATATGCGTGCGCGTTGACTCGCGCGGCGCCGGCCGTTCGCCCGGCTTTCTCGACGCATGGTCGGCGCGCGAGGCGCAAGACCTCGCGGCTTGCATCGAATGGGCCGGCACGCAGCCGTGGTCGAACGGCAAGGTCGGCCTCGCCGGCATCTCATACTATGCGATGAACCAGTGGCAGGCCGCGCCGCTCAAACCCAAACATCTCGCCGCAATATGCGTCTGGGAAGGCAGTTCCGACTATTACCGCGAGCTTTGCCGGCATGGCGGCATCCTGAGCGACTTCCTCTCCAGCTGGTTTCCGCGCCAGGTCGGCACCGTGCAGCATGGCGTCGGCGAGCGCGGCGCAAAAAGCGTCGTTACCGGCGAGCCGGTTGCCGGCCCGCCGACGCTCGCGCCGGATGAACTCGCCAACAACCGCACCGACCCGTCCGACGATGCGCTGCGGCATCGGCTCATCGACGACTATTACCGATCTCGCCTGCCCAGATTCGAGGACATCGAGGCGCCGCTGCTCTCAGCCGCCAACTGGGGCGGCATGGGACTGCACCCCCGCGGCAATTTCGAGGGCTACCTATACGCCGGATCGCGGCACAAGTGGCTCGAAGTTCACGGCAACACCCACTTCACTTTGTTCTACGCCGAATACGGGCAGAAGCTGCAAAAGCGCTTCTTCGATCATTTCCTCAAGGGCGAAAACAACGGCTGGGAGAAGCAGCCGAAAGTGCTGCTCAACGTCCGCCACCCGGACGAGAAATTCGTGCCGCGCGCGGAACACGAATGGCCGCTGGCGCGCACCCAATGGACCAAATATTTCCTTGATCCGGCCAACCGCCGCCTCGCGCGCGGGGCCGCGCCTGCCGCGGCGACGCTGCCCTATCGGACGACCGGCAACGGCGTGACCTTCTCGACGCCGCCGCTCGCCGACCCGATGGAGATCACGGGTCCGGTCGCCGCCAAGCTGTTCGTCTCGTCCGATACGACCGATGCCGATCTCTTTCTGGTGCTGCGCCTGTTCGATCCGGCCGGCCGGGAGGTCACGTTCATCGGCTCGAACGACCCGCGTACGCCCGTCGGCCTGGGCTGGTTGCGCGCCTCGCATCGCAAGCTCGACGTGAAGCTGAGCCGTCCTTACCGGCCGTACCACACCCACGACGAGGAACAGCCGCTCATGCCGGGCGTACCGGTCGAACTCGATATCGAGATTTGGCCGACCTCGATCGTCGTCCCGCGCGGCTATCGGCTCGCGCTCACGGTGCGCGGCAACGACTACGAAGTTGACGGCACCGACGCGGCGCCGGCGCACGCGCCCTATACGATGAAGGGCGTCGGCCCGTTCACCCACACCAATCCGCAGGATCGTCCACCGGCGATCTTCGGCGGTACCAACACCCTGCATTTCGCGCCCGACCGCGCGCCGTATTTGTTGTTGCCGATTATTCCGCCGGGGTGATCACCCGGCGTTACCGCCGTGGAATAGCCGGGTGGCGGGCGAGCCGCGTCTGCGCGGCGAGCCGGATCGGCGCGTTGGCGGCGCCGAAGCCCGCGTAGCCGCGCCGCTCCACGATTTCGAAGAAGAAGCCGCCGTCGAAATCCTTGGTGTAGGCCTGGAAGTATTCACCCGCGCCATGGCGATCGTAGAGCACGTTGTTGGCGCGCAGCCGATCGAGCGCGCCGGGCGCGAGGTCGATGCGCACGTCGAGATCGTCGTAATAATTCTCCGGGATCGGCAGCAGGTCGACGCCGGCCGCGCGCAGGCGCTCGACGGTCGAGAAAATGTCGTCAGTCGCGAATGCTATGTGCTGGACGCCTGAGCCGAACAGGTCGTTGAGGAAGCGCGACGCGAGCGTGTGCTGGCTTTGCGAGGCGTTGAGCACGAGGCGAAGCGCCCCGTCGCCGGCCTCGACCACCTGGCTGCGCACGACGCCGCCTGGGTCGAGCACGTCCTGGACCGGCGTTTTGCGCACGTCGATGAGCGACGTGTAGAACAACAGCCAGGTGAGCATTTCCTCGTAGTGCATCGACTGCGCCACGTGATCGATCGCCGTCAGTCCCGCGCCGACGTCGTCGGCGGCCCGGGACGGAACGGCGAAATCGATCTCCCAATGGCGCCCGAGGTCCGTCTTGTCATCGGTGAAATAAAGCAGGCTGCCGCCGAGCCCGCGCACCGCCGGGATGTAGATTTCGCCCGGCCGCACCACCTGCCGGAACGGCTGGTCGAGCAGCACCGCCGCGCGTGCAAGCGTTGCCGCCGCATCGTCGACGCTGAGCGCCAGTGCGCAGACGGCGGAGCCGTGGGTGATGTTGAACGAGTGGGCGAAGCCTTCCTTCTCGCAGTTGACCACGAGGTTGATGGCGCCCTGGCGCCAGCGCGTCACCGCCTTCGACTTGTGCACGCCGGCCCTGGAGAAGCCGAGCGCGGCGAGCGCGGCCTCGAACTTCGCCGCCGCGCTCTCTTCCATGGCGAACTCGACGAAGTCGATGCCGCGGCAGTGCGCGCGTGGCGGCAGGTTCGGCACGCCGGAGACAGCTTTGCCGGCGCGGCGCTGCAACTCGTCGAGCATGAACAGCAGCGAGCGCTGGCCGTCGACTGCGACCGAGCGGGCCGAGCCGGCGCGGAAGGTGTCATTGAAGATTTCGAGCGAGAGCAGGCCGTCGAAGCCAGTGGCGTTGAGCGCGTCCATGAAGTCGGCGATCGGCAGCTCTCCCTGGCCGGGCAAACAACGGTAGTGCCGGCTCCAGGAGAGATAATCCATGTCGAGTTTCGGCGCGTCGGCCATCTGCACGAGGAAGATGCGCTCCTGCGGGATATCGCGCAGCGGCGCAAGATCGCTGCCGCGCGCGAGCACATGGAAGCTGTCGAGCACGAGGCCGAGAGCCGGATGATCGGCGCGCCGCACCACGTCCCAGGACTGGCGATAGTCGTTGAAGTGCCGCCCCCAGGCGAGCGCCTCGAAAGCGACGCGCAGGCCACGGGCGGCGGCACGCTCGCCCAGTTCGTGGAAATCGGCGGCGGCGCGGTCAAGGTCGGGAAGCGAGTCCGGCGACACGTTGCTGCACACCATCAGGAGATCGCAGCCGAGTTCCTGCATCAGGTCGAATTTGCGCTCGGCGCGGGAGAACGCCTTCTTCCGCTGCGGCTCGGGCATGCCTTCGAAGTCGCGGAAGGGTTGGAACGTCACTGCTTCGAGCCCGAGGTCGCGGATGCGCCGGCCGACCTGCGCCGGGGTGCCGTCGAATGACAGCAGATCGTTCTCGAAGATCTCGACCCCCTTGAAGCGGGCGGCCGCCATCGCCTCGAGCTTCTCGTTGAGCGTGCCGGCCAAACAAACAGTCGCGATGGCGGGTTGCATGCCGCCTCCTCACATGCTCTCGAAATGGCGCATCATGCGTGCGGCATCCGGCTCGAGGCCGCTGAACAGGCGGAACGCGTCGGCCGCCTGAAAGACCGCCATGCCGCCGCCACCCATGGTGCGGCAACCGATCGCGCGGGCGCTGCGCAGCAGCTCGGTCACGAGCGGGAAATAGACGATGTCGGCGACCCACAGGTCGGGCCGCAGCCATTCGCGCGCGAGCGGCATGCCCGGATACTTCGCCATGCCGAGCGGCGTGGTGTTGACGATGCCGGCGGCGGCCCGCACGACGCGCTCAACATCGTCCCCGGCGCGCGCGCGGCCGATCCCGAAACGGCCGCACAGGTCCTGTGCGAGCCGTTCCGAGCGCCCACGGTCGGTGTCGACGATCGCAAGGTCGTCGACGCCCAGTGTCAGCAAAGCATGCGCGACCGCGGCGCCCGCGCCGCCCGCGCCGAATTGCACCACGCGATCCCGTCGCACGTCGGAGAGATTGCGCTGGAACGCTTCGGCAAAGCCCGACCAGTCGGTGTTGTGCCCGACCGTTCGGCCGTCGCGGCCGGATACCACCGTGTTGACCGCGCCGAGCGCGCGCGCGTCGGGTGACAGATCGTCAAGCAACGGAATCACCGCCTGTTTGCACGGATGCGTGATGTTGAGACCGGCGAAGCCGAAGCGCCGCGCCGCCGTGAGCAGCTCGGGCAGCGCGTCGGCAGTGAGGCCGAGTGTCTCGAGGTCGATGAGCTTGTAGATATAGGCGAGGCCGTGCGCGGCCCCTTCCCGCTCGTGCATGGCCGGCGTGCGCGAGGCCCCGATACCGGCGCCGATCAGGCCAACGAGCACCGCGCGAGGAGCGGCCAAGCTCTTCTCGCGCGCCGCAGCAAACAAGGCGTCGGCAGCCTTCATGGCATGTCCTCAGGCGGCGGCACTCGTTGCCCGCAGGCGGTCGTACTCCGGCTTGCTCATGGGTGTGGCACCGACGTTGCCGAGATCGTTGAGATGGATGCGGTAGGTCTCACGCGCGCTCCAGGCCGCGAGCGCCGAGATGATCGTGATGCCGAACGCGAGCGCACCGATCTTGAGCGGGACGTCGGTCGAGCCGGGGGGCGCGACGGTAGCAAACAGCGCCGGCAGCAGCGCGGTGATGGTGGTGCCGACGTTCTGGGCGATCGCCATGGCGGTCACCCGCGTGCGGGTCGGGAACAGTTCCGGATAGAAGCTCGGGAAGATCGCGTTGTAGCCCTGATAAACGATGCCCCACATCAGCAGCGAGAACACGATCGCGAGCGTCACGCTGTGGATACTGATGGCGTAGAGATAGGCGAACGACAGCAGGCCCGAGCCGAGCGCGCCGATGATGATGGGTGGGCGGCGGCCGATGCGGTCGGACAATCCACCGACCAACGGAATGATCAGCACGGCGAGGATGTTGCCCACCACCGGAATCCACAGGTAGACGTCCGTGTGGAAGCCGATCCCGTAGGCGGGCTGCACGGCGTAGGCGGCACCGAAAATCGTGGCGACCACCGGGATGACGTTCATCAGCGCCATGCACACGACGCGCAGCATGTCGGCCCAACAGAGCCTGAAGGCCTCGATCACCGGCGCCTTCGGTACTTCCCCGTGCGCATTCTCTTCAGAGAAAGCGGGCGTCTCGTCGACGCGGCGACGGATGATGTAGCCGGCGATGATCACGACGACGCTCAACAGGAACGGGATGCGCCAGCCCCACGACTTGAACGCCGCATCCGGCATGTAGTGCGCGAGCGGCAGGAACACGGCGGCGGCGAGGATCTGTCCAGCCTGCACGCCCTGCAAGGTGAAGCTCGCGAAGAAGCCGCGCCGGCCGAACGGCGCGTGTTCGAGGATCATCGAGCTCGCGCCGGAGATTTCTCCGGCGACCGCGAAACCCTGGATGAGGCGAAGGATGACGAGCAGCACGGGCGCGAGCACGCCGACCTGCTGATAGGTCGGCAACAGGCCGACCGCCATGGTGGAGAAACCCATCAGCAGCATGCAAAGGATCAGCACGGTCTTGCGGCCGTGGGTGTCGCCCCAGTGGCCGAGCACGAAGGCGCCGATCGGGCGCGCCACGTAGCCGACCCCGTAGGTCGCAAGCGAGGCGACGATGGCGACAGTCGGGTTGTTGGACGGAAAGAATATCTGCGGGAAGATCAGCGACGCCGCGGTCGCATAGATGAAGAAGTCATAATATTCGAGCGCCGAGCCGATCCAGCCGCTCGCGGCCGCCTTTTTTGTTTGGTGCCGACCGCGCGGCTCGTGGTCCCCGGCAGTGCTCATGTGGCGTTTCCTCCGATGATGTTTGTCAGGCGGCGAGCTTCAAGATCTGCCGCGCCTCGGCGACGGTGGCGGGCCGGCGATCGTACTCGCCCGCCATATCGACCACGCGTTTGACCAGCGCGGCGTTGGACGGAGCGAGCGTTGCGCGATCGAGCCGCACGTTGTCTTCGAGGCCGGTGCGGCAGTGGCCGCCGCGTTCAAGCGACCAGCGATTGAGCATGATCTGGCCTTTGCCGATGCCAGCGCCGGTCCAGGTGGCTTCCGGCGCAAGGCGCTTGAGGGTCGTGACGTAAAAGTCGAACGTCTCGCGGTCGACCGGCATGGCGTTCTTCACGCCCATCACGAATTGCACATGCAGAGGCCCGACGATCCTGCCGGCCTTCTCCATCTCGACCGCTCGCGGCCGCTGCCGGAACGGCCCCCGGTCGAGAGCTGGATGATCATGCCCGGGCATTGCTTGCGCACGCCCTCGATGAGCCGCGCGAAGCGCTCCGGGTCCGACGTGGGCGAGCCGTCGTCCTTGCGCACGTGGGCGTGCACCAAAGTGGCGCCGGCCTCGAACGCTTCATGGGTCGACTCGACCTGCTCGGTGACAGTGATCGGCACCGCCGGGTTGTCGGCCTTCTGCGGCACCGAGCCAGTGATGGCGACGGTGATGATGCACGGGCTGGTCATGACCTGCTCCTTGGGCCGAGCGCTGCGGGGTTTATGGCCCCGTTTCCACGCATCGCGTCGTTTCCTGGCTCTATGTACTAGGCAGTTAATTAAGGCAAGTGCGAAAATCGATGGCAGAACGCATATTTCATTAAACTATTGTATTTACGCATATATTTTTAGTACACATCATTGTGATACTATGGACTATCCGGTTCAAAATCGGTAATAAGGGGTGACTGCCTGCCACCGGAGCACGCCTATGAATACCCCGACCGCCACTCTCCGCCGCCCACCCGAGGAGCGTGAGCGCGACCCCGAGGCGACCCGGCGCAACATCCTCGAGATCGCAACCGAGGAGTTCGCCGAGAAGGGGTTTTCCGGCGCGCGGGTCGACGACATCGCCGCGCGCACCAACACCAGCAAGCGGATGATTTATTATTACTTCGGCGACAAAGAGGGCCTGTTCGTCGCCGTGATCGAGCAGGCCTACGCCGGCATCCGCCAGATCGAGGCGAACCTGAGTCTCGACCATCTCGACCCCGAGCAGGCGCTCCGCACGCTGGTCGGCTTCACCTTCGATTATCAGAACGCCAACGAGGGCTTCATCCGCCTGGTCATGGTGGAGAACATCCACCGCGGCGTGCACCTCGCCCGCTCGCCCAACATCGAGGAGCTCAACGTCCCGGCGATCGCGACCTTGGGCGACATCTATCGGCGCGGCCGCGCCGCCGGCGCGTTCCGCGACGGCATCGACGAGATCGACCTGCACATGTCGATCAGCGCGCTGTGCTTCTTCAACGTCGCCAACCGCGCGACCTTCTCGCGCATCTTCAAGCGCGACATGGAAAGCCCGCAGGCGCTGGCGCGCCGGCGCGAGATCGTGATCGACACCATCCTGCGCTACGTGAAGGCGTAGGGCGCAACAGCGGCGCAGCCCGCTCTCCGCCGTCATCCTGAGGAGGTCGCGCGCTTGCGCGCGACCGTCTCGAAGGGTGGCCGCCCGCACAGAGTTTGCTTGCATCCTTCGAGACGCCGGCCTCCGGCCGGCTCCTCAGGATGGCGTTTGAGTTTGTTGCGCGGCTCGCTTCACTTGAACGACCCTGCGCTATAAGCGGGCAGCAACGAAGTTCCGGAACGCACGCATGGACACGCACTCCCCCGATCCCGGGTTCCTCTCGTTCGCGCTCATACTGCTCGGCGCCGTCGTGGTGAGCGTGCCGATCGCGCGGCGCCTCAAGCTCTCGCCGATCGTCGCCTACCTCGCCGCCGGCGTGGTGATCGGGCCGTGGGGCATCGGCGTGATCCGGGCGCCCTCGACCATCCTGGCGGTCGCCGAACTCGGCATCGTGCTGATGATGTTCGTGATCGGGCTGGAATTGGAGCTGTCGCGCCTGATCGCCATGCGGCGCGACATCTTCGGCCTCGGCGCCCTGCAGCTCGTGCTCACCGCGGCGGTGATCGGCGCGCTCGCGTTCGCGCTCCATCTCACGACCTGGCGCGGCGCCGCGATCGCCGGCCTTGCGCTCGCGCTCTCCGCCACCGCGGTGGCGCTGGAGATCCTCGAGGAGCGCGGCGATCTCCATCGTGTCTACGGCCAGCGCGCCTTCGCGATC
>Ga0306923_10007695_pt1 | contig 10762 bp, 9 predicted proteins | sample sta12Can44000108_FD_203841 | JGI IMG/M metagenome (GOLD analysis project Ga0306923, IMG submission 203841) | Lab enrichment of tropical soil microbial communities from Luquillo Experimental Forest, Puerto Rico - statanox.12C.anox.44.000.108 (v2)... | ecosystem: Environmental > Terrestrial > Soil...
CATCGGATTAGATCGCAGCGTTGGGGCGACGAGAATGCGAGCCCGTCCGCAGATGGCCTTGAGCTTTAAAGCTTCGGAACGCGGAATTCTGCCCGACCGCATGATCGCGGCGCTGGCGGAGGAGGGCGGGATTCGCGCGGCGCGGCCGTTCGATGCCGACCAGATTCAGCCGGCCAGTCTCGATCTGCGGCTTGGCGCGATCGCCTATCGGGTGCGCGCCAGTTTTCTGCCAGGTCCTGGCACCGCGGTGGCGCAACGCATCGCCGAACTGAAGCTGCACGAATTCTCGCTCGTTGCCGGCGCCGTTCTGGAAACCGGCTGCGTGTATATCGTACCGCTGATTGAAAGCCTGGCGCTGCCCGCCGACATCGCGGCGGCGACCAATCCAAAAAGCTCAACCGGCCGGCTCGACGTGTTCACGCGCGTGATCGCCGACGAGACCCGCGGTTTCGATCGCATCGCCGGCGGTTACCATGGTCCGCTTTATGCCGAGATCAGCCCGAAGACGTTTCCGGTATTGGTGCGGGAGGGCTCGCGATTATCGCAACTGCGCCTGCGCCGCGGCGACGCTGCGCTCTCGGGTGAATCGCTGCGCGCACTGCACGCGCGCGAACGGCTGGTCGATCGTACCGAAGCGGTCATGGGCGATGGCGTCGCCGTCAGCATCGATCTTGCCGGGTCCGGGCCGGAAAATCGGGCGCGCATGAACGGCGTCGTCGGCTATCGCGCCAAGCGCCACACCGCCGTCATTGAAGTCGAGCGCCGCGGTGCCTACGAGGTCGCCGATTTCTGGGAACCGATCGAGGCACGCGCCGATCGCAGCCTCATCCTTGATCCCGACGAGTTTTACATCCTGGCCTCCACCGAGGCCGTGCAGGTGCCGCCGGACTTCGCCGCCGAGATGGTCCCGTTCGATCCGCTGGTGGGCGAATTCCGCGTGCATTATGCCGGCTTTTTCGATCCCGGTTTCGGTTACGCGGGCGCCGGCGGGTTGGGTTCACGCGCGGTGCTGGAAGTGCGCTCGCGCGAAGTGCCGTTCATCCTGGAACACGGGCAGATCGTCGGCCGGCTTGTCTATGAGAAAATGTTGGCGCGTCCCGATCAGCTTTACGGCAGCGGTATCGGCTCCAATTATCAGGCTCAGGGACTCAAATTGTCGAAGCATTTCCGCTAATGCGGGCACTTTCAGCCTGACCGCGCGGGATGTCGCGCGGGCGTTGACGAGCCGGCCGAAGGCGGGAAATCCTTGTGGTGTTCTTGAATAAGAAAGGTTCCTCGTGTCGAACACCGCGACGCGAAATCAGCGACAGCCGGAGCGGCGCTTCGATCGGGCGCTCATTTTTGCTCTTGCCGCGCTACTTGCGGCCATGCTCGGGCAGGCAACCGGCGGTCTGGCGCAAACTGGCTATGATCGCCCCGGCGGCGATTACACCAGCGCGCCCGTTGCCAACGGCGATCCGACGGTCTGCGCCGCCCGTTGCGAGCGCGATAAAGGCTGCCGCGCCTGGAGCTTCTCATATCCATCCACGTCCGGCGCGCCAGCCATGTGCTGGCTCAAGCGCGAAGTGGTGCCGGCGAGACAATCGAATTGTTGCGTATCGGGCGTGCGCGGCGCCGGCGTGATCGAGCCGCAAGCCGGCGCGATCGAATATTCGATCGATCGCTTTGGCGGCGATTATCGCTGGTTTGAAACGCCGCCCGACGCCAAAGGCAAAGCTTGCGCCGAGGCCTGTCAGGCCGAGCCGCGCTGCCGGGCCTGGACCTATCGCCGGCCCGGCTACGGCGCCGCTTCGGCGCGATGCTTTCTAAAAGACGTAATCAAGCCGCCGCGGCATCGGCCGTGCTGTATTTCTGGCGTGGTGCGCTAAGGGTCGCGTTACCCGGTGCCGCCCACCGTGATGCGATCGATGCGCAGCGTCGGCTGGCCGACGCCGACCGGAACGCCTTGGCCGTTCTTGCCGCAGGTGCCGATGCCCTTGTCGAGCGCGAGATCGTTGCCGATCATCGAGATGCGGTGCAGGTCGGTCGGTCCATTGCCGATCAGCATCGCGCCTTTGATCGGCGCGCCGACCTTGCCGTTCTCGATGCGATAGGCCTCGGTGCATTGGAAAACGTATTTGCCCGAGGTGATGTCGACTTGGCCGCCGCCGAAATAGGTGGCGTAGACGCCATTCTTGACGGAGGCGATGATCTCGGCGGGCTCGTGGTCTCCGGCAAGCATGTAAGTATTGGTCATGCGCGGCATCGGCACGTGCGCAAAGCTCTCGCGCCGGCCGTTGCCGGTCGGCTTCATGTCCATCAACCGGGCATTCTGCCGGTCCTGCATGTAACCGACGAGAATGCCGTCCTCGATCAACAAAGTGCGATTGCTGGGCGTGCCCTCGTCGTCGATCGACAGCGAGCCGCGGCGGAGTGAAATAGTGCCGTCGTCGATCACGGTGACACCCTTGGCGGCGACGCGCTGACCCATCAGTCCGGCGAAGGCCGAGGTCTTCTTCCGGTTGAAATCCCCTTCCAAGCCGTGGCCGACGGCTTCATGCAGCATCACGCCGGGCCAGCCTGGGCCAAGCACGACGTCCATCTCGCCGGCGGGCGCCGGCACCGCTTCGAGATTGATAAGCGCCTGGCGCACCGCATTGTCCACCGCACCTTGCCACGCGCCTTCCGCGATGAAGCGCTCATAGCCCTCGCGGCCGCCATAGCCGTCACTACCGGTTTCCTGCCGATTGCCATCGCCGACCACGACGGACACGTTGACGCGCACAATCGGCCTGATGTCGCGATAGGCTTCGCCGTCGGCGCGCAAGATCTCGATCGCTTGCCATGACGCGGCGATGCTAGCCGTCACCTGTCGCACGCGGGGGTCTTTGGCGCGCGCATAAGCATCGATCGTCTGCAACAGCTGCGCCTTGGCCTCGAACGAAGGGCTCTGCAGCGGGCTGTCCTCGCCGTACAGCTTGACATTGCTGCGCGGCGGCGGCGGTGCGTAACGGCCGCTGTAACCACCCTTGACTGCGTGCACCGCGTCGGCGGCGCGTTCGATGGCGCCTTCCGAAACATCGGACGCATGGGCATAGCCGACCGCTTCGTCTTTTACCGCACGAAGGCCGAAGCCCTGCGAAGTGTCGTAGGTTGCCTGTTTCAGCCGGCCATTATCGAAAGCCAGCGCTTCGGCCTGGCGGTATTCGAGGAATAATTCGCCGTCGTCGGCGCCCTCGAGGCCACGCGAAATGATTTTTGCGAGCCGCTGCCGGTCAAGCCCCGCCCGATCGACAAGCGAAATGGGAGTGTCGGTCATTACAGTACCCTGCGCGTGCGTTTCGATCCCTGGTCGCTCCTAGATATGCGCTTTGCTGCCGGCCGGCGAGGGGCGCCTCGTCGCGAGCCTTTAGTCGCGTTTGGCGATGCCGGCGGTTTCGATCACCGCCGACCACTTGGCGATATCGGCTTTCATCCGCGCGGTCATTTCGTCCGGCGTGCTCCAGCGCATCGCCATTCCCATTTCCGCCGACCGCGTTTGAATGTCGGCCGATGGCATCACGTCTTTCATGGCCTGATTGAGGCTGGTAATGATCCGTGCCGGCGTTGCCGCCGGAGCGGATAGTCCGTTCCAGCTTGTCACTTCGTAATCCTTCAGCCCGCTTTCGATCACCGTCGGCACCTGCGGCAGATAAGTGGTTCGGCTTGATCCGGCCGAAGCGAGCGCCACGAGCTCGTTGTCGGCGAGCAGGCCGTGCACGGCCGCGTAGAATTCAAACGCCACGTCGATGTCGCCGCGCAGGAGTGCGCCGGCCATGTCGGGCGAGGTGCGGAACGGCACGATGGCAGCTTTGATCTGGGCCGTGCCGGTGAATAATTCGGCCGCAAGATTCTGGGTGCTGCCGGGATTGATGGTGCCGATATTCAGTTTGCCCGGATTGGTGCGCGCCGCCGCGATCACGTCCTTAACCGAGTGCAACGGCGAACCGGCCCGCGTGACGACCAGCAGGTCGAAAAAGGCCGCGGTGGAAATCGAAGCAAAATCCGTGAGCACATTATAAGGCAGCGATTTGAACAGCGCGGCGGCGATCGCGGTGTTGTTGCCGGTCATCAACAGCGTGTAGCCGTCCCCCGCCGCGGCCGCAGCGGTTTGCGCTGCGACGATGCCGCCGGCGCCCGGCCGGTTTTCGATGACGAATTGCTGCCCGAACCGGTTGGACAGCTTGTCACCGAGCAGCCGCATTGCGACATCGGCAACGCCTCCGGCGGCGTAGGGAACAATCAGGCTGACCGGCCGACTGGGATAATCGGTCTGCGCCTGGGCCGAGTCAGGCGATGCGGCACCCAGGAAGGTCGCGGCGATCGTCGCGATGAAGCCTACGGCTCGCATGAGGTCTGTCCCCGTTCGCGGCTCTTTCTTGGCTCTTTCTGCTTGCCGGTTTGGCGATGGCTTGGATCAATGACGACTGGGCGGGCGCTTCGGAATATCAACTTACGGCAGCTGGTCGTAACCCTCGCCGAAACCTTTCAAACTCATGGGAAAGCCGATGCCTTCCTCCGGTGTCTGGAAAATAATAAAGGTCGAGGTCTGGCCGGTGCGCAATTGCTTGATCAGATTGTCGTCCATGACCACTTCGGCGACACAGCCGCTCGGCAGGCACCGCACGAAGCCGGCGCGGCCGACATCCTGATTATCGATCTTCAGCCCAAGCCCGGACGGCAATAAGACCCCGAGCGGCGCGACGACCCGCATCAGCCGGCTCTTCTGATCCGAGGTTTTCAGAACGATTACGGTCAGCCCGATATTCGGGCGGTCCTCCGCCGTGACGCTCTGCATCAGCGCGCACTGCTCGCTCTGTGCGCCCGGTGGCGTGTCGCAGCGTATTTGCCAGTCGCCGTGGACCGATTTGACCGCGCCCTGGGCGCTGGCGCGGTCCGCCGGTGCCAGGGTCAAGCCGAGCAACAATCCGATGAATGCGGCGGCCCTCACAAGAGCACCCAAGGGAGCGCGCAACGGAGCGCGCACAAGGGCGCCAACGAGCCTGGCCAATGGCCGGATCCACCAGGCGCTGTCACATTGCGTCATTGTGGGTTCCCTCGATCGCGGCAAGACTGCCCCCGGCGAGCTTTCCAGCGAATCGCACCGCGCGATCCGGCCGCCGCGCCCTGCCTACAGCGTGCGCTCGCCCTGTCAAGGAATCAAAGTCAAGCCATTGTGGCCAGCCAAAGGTCATCGCGGCGGCGTGTCGATCGCCTATTATGCCAGGCGATTGAGGTGGTCCCTAGAGCCGCGGCTGCGATCATGAGTGCATTGCAGCAGTCACCGATTTGTGGTTTGGAGGAACCGGAATTCCCTTATCGCGGCGAGGCCTGCCAGGGACATCGCGCCGCGGGATAAGGGCCGCCGAACCGGGTGGCGTCATTACCGTGGCGGCTCGCGCGAACTTGCGGTTTTGCGCGCTGATTAGCGGTTGTTGCGACGACGGTTGTGGCAAGATCAGCAGCAGGGGAGCAGGACGGGGTATGAAGGCGTTGTCACGTTTGGCCGCGATCGCGGCAAGCGCCGGCGGTGTGCTGGCAAGCGCCGGGGCTGCGTGGGCCGGGCTCGGGCAGCCGACGCCTTGGCAAATGGACCTGCAGGATTCGGCGACGCCGGTGATGGCGGACGTTGCCAGTTTTCATTTTTTCCTGCTGTGGGTGATTGCCGCGATCTCGGCCTTTGTGCTGGCGCTTTTGCTGATCTGCATCGTGCGCTTTAACGCGCGCGCCAATCCGACGCCGTCGCGCACCACGCACAACACCCCGATCGAGATTCTCTGGACCATTGTTCCGGTCATCATCCTGGCGGCGATCGCGGTGCCGTCGTTCCGGCTGTTATTTCTGCAGCTCGAAGTGCCCAAGCCTGACCTGACGGTGAAGGTCACAGGCAAGCAGTGGTTCTGGAGCTACAGCTATCCGGACAGCAAGTTCGAGTTCGATTCGCTGATGGTTCCGGAGAAGGATCTCAAGCCGGGCCAGTTGCGGCTTCTGGCCGTCGACAACGAGATGGTGGTGCCGGTCAATAAGGTGGTGCACGTGCTGGTGACTGGGGCGGATGTGATCCATTCGTTCGCGGTGCCGTCGTTTGGCATTCGCATGGACGCGGTTCCGGGCCGGCTCAACGAGACCTGGTTCAAGGCCACCATCGAGGGCGTGTTTTACGGCCAATGTTCGGAACTGTGCGGCAAGGACCACGCCTTCATGCCGATAGCGGTGCGGGTCGTGAACGATGGCGAATTCAATAACTGGCTCAACGGCGCCAAGCAGAAATACGCGATCGATAACGCCGCCGCGCCTAATGCGCTTGCCGCGACCGCAACGCCTGCGATCCGATGACGGCGGTAGCCGGCTGCGACGAGCGGTCGTAAACGAAGGGACTGGCAATGGATACGATGGTACACGCTGCCCACGGCGATGAGGACGCCCACGAAATCCCGCACGGCTGGCGGCGCTTTCTGTATTCGACCAACCACAAGGACATCGGCACGATGTACCTGGTGTTTGCGCTGATTGCCGGACTGATCGGCGGCGTGCTGTCGATCGCGATCCGGGCCGAGCTGATGTATCCCGGTATCCAGTTCTTCCACGAGACGCATTACTACGACGTGGCTGTCACCATGCACGGGCTGATCATGATCTTCTTCATGATCATGCCGGCGATGATCGGCGGCTTTGGCAATTGGATGATCCCGCTGATGATCGGCGCGCCGGACATGGCGTTTCCGCGCATGAACAATATTTCGTTCTGGCTGTTGCCGGCCTCGTTCACGCTGCTGCTGGCGTCGGCATTTGTCGAGGGCGAGCCGGGGACATTGGGGCCCGGGACCGGCTGGACGATCTACGCGCCGCTGTCGAGCTACGGCCATCCCGGCCCGGCGATGGATTTCGTCATCCTGTCGATCCATCTCGCCGGCGCCTCGTCGATACTCGGCGCCATCAACTTCATCACCACCATCTTCAACATGCGCGCGCCGGGCATGACCATGCACAAGATGCCGCTGTTTGTGTGGTCGGAACTGGTGACGGTGTTCCTGCTGCTGTTGTCGCTGCCGGTATTGGCCGGCGCCATCACCATGCTGCTGACCGACCGCAACTTCGGCACGACGTTCTTTTCGCCCGACGGCGGCGGCGATCCGCTCCTGTTCCAGCACCTGTTCTGGTTCTTCGGCCACCCCGAAGTTTACATCCTGATCGTGCCCGGCTTCGGCATGGTCAGCCAGATCGTGGCGACGTTTTCGCGCAAGCCGGTGTTCGGTTATCTCGGCATGGCCTATGCGATGGTCGCCATCGGCGGCATCGGCTTCGTGGTGTGGGCGCACCACATGTACAACGTCGGCATGTCGGCGAGCGTGCAGGCCTATTTCATCGCCGCGACCATGGTGATCGCGGTGCCGACCGGGGTGAAGATTTTCTCCTGGATCGCCACCATGTGGGGCGGCTCAGTCGAGTTCAAGACGCCGATGCTGTGGGCGGTCGGCTTCATCTTCCTGTTCACCCTCGGCGGCGTCACCGGGGTGGTGCTGGCCAATGCCGGGGTCGATCGCGTTGTGCACGGCACTTATTATGTCGTTGCGCACTTCCACTACGTGCTGTCGCTCGGCGCGGTGTTTGCGATTTTCGGCGGCTGGTACTACTGGTTCCCGAAGATGACCGGCTACATGTACAGCGAGACCATCGGCAAGCTGCATTTCTGGTTCACCTTCATCGGCGTCAATCTGGTGTTCTTCCCGCAGCATTTCCTTGGCCTGGCCGGTATGCCGCGCCGCTACGTCGATTATCCCGACGCCTTTGCCGGCTGGAATCTCGTCTCCTCGATCGGCTCCTACATCTCAGGCTTCGGCGTGCTGATATTCCTCTACGGCTTGGTGCTCGCCTTCGTTCGCAAGGAACGCGCCGCGGCCAATCCGTGGGGCCCAGGCGCCACCACGCTGGAATGGACGTTGCCGTCGCCACCGCCGTTCCATCAATATGAAACCTTGCCGTTGATCCGATGAGCGTTACGCTTGCGCGCATCGAGCCCTCAAGGGGCCATTTGCCGACAGGAGCATGACACGGCGATGAGCGAGCCCAACACCGAGCCAAAACCACAGCCCGGCATCAGGTTGACTGAGCAGCAGCAGCGTGCCCGCCGCGCCCGCTCGATCGCCATCGCCATATCGCTCGGCGTGCTGGCGGTGCTGTTCTACATTGTGACGTTGGTGAAAGGGCCGGGCGTGCTGGAGCGGCCGTTGTGAGCCGGCGACCGCGCGCAACTCGCGATGCCTTTGTCGCTTTTGCCTGCGGCGGATTCGTTGCCGTAATGGTCGGCGTTTCCTTTGCCGCCGTGCCGCTCTATTCGTGGTTCTGCCGCACCACCGGATTCGGCGGCACCACGCAGGTGGCGAAAACGGCGCCCGATCAGGTTTCCGGTCGCGTCATCACGGTCCGCTTCGATTCCAACGTCGCGCCCGGTTTGCCATGGTCGTTCGAACCGGAACGCCGAACAATCGATGTGCGGCTTGGCGAGGTCGTCACGGTCTATTACGCGGTGCGGAACGAATCCGCGCGGGTGACGACGGGTCAGGCTGGCTACAACGTGACCCCGCCGACGGTCGGCGTCTATTTCGAGAAGATCAACTGCTTTTGCTTCACCCAGCAGACGCTGCAGCCCGGCGAGAAGCGCGACATGGCGGTAGTTTTCTATGTCGACGCCAAGCTCGCCAAGGACGCGGAACAGGACGCAGTCAACAATCTCACGCTCTCCTACACCTTTTTTCCAGTGCGCGTTCCCGACCGGCCGGTGGCGGAGAGTGCCGATTCGGATAAATCCGGACACATCTAGAGACTAGTCAACCGCAACCAGGACGGCGCGGAAGCGAAAGAGTTCGATCGCGCCAAGGTGGAGAAAAAGACGATGGCGACCGCGCATGCCAAACCGCTTCACGATTACCACCTGGTCAATCCCAGTCCTTGGCCGGCGGTCGGCGCGACCTCGGCTTTCGTCGCGGCGGTTGGCGCCATTTTGTGGATGCACCACATGGTCGCTTATGCGCCGTTAGTGATGGGCGCCGGAGCGATCGGCATCGCCTACACCATGGTGGGCTGGTGGCGCGACGTCATTTTCGAAGCCGAGGTCGAGGGCGATCACACCCGCGTGGTGCAGATCTCGCATCGCTACGGGATGATCCTGTTCATCGCTTCGGAAGTGATGTTTTTCGTCGCCTGGTTCTGGGCTTATTTCAACACCGCGCTGTTCCCGGACGAATTCCGCGACGTCGCGCGCATCGCCTTTACCGGCGGCGTGTGGCCGCCCAAGGGCATCGACACATTCGATCCGTGGCACTTTCCGCTGTTGAACACGCTCATTCTGCTCACCTCGGGCACGACGGTAACCTGGGCGCATCACGCGCTTCTGGAAAACGATCGCAAGGGCCTGATATGGGGCTTGGCGCTCACCATCGTCTTGGGGCTGAGCTTCACCTGCGTGCAGGCGTGGGAATACATGCACGCGGCGTTTCACTATTCGGGCAACATCTATGGCGCCACTTTCTTCATGGCGACCGGATTTCATGGCGCCCATGTGATCATCGGCTCGATCTTTCTGATCGTTTGCCTGTTCCGCGCCATCGCTGGACAGTTCAAGCCGACGCAGCATCTCGGTTTCGAATTTGCGGCCTGGTACTGGCACTTCGTCGACGTCGTGTGGCTGTTTCTGTTCGCCTGCATTTATGTCTGGGGTGCCGGTCCGCAGGCCGGCTAAAGTCGCGACGCTTTCGTTCCGCTCATTTCCGCGTAGGCGGGAATCCGCTTTCGCTCGATAAAGAGCTGGGTCCCCGCTTTCGCGGGGACAGCCGGAAACCTAAATTGCTGGAGTGACCGAGACGATTACCACGCTCCCAGGCGCCATCGCGGCTGGCCTGTCCTGTGCCTGTCCGCGCTGCGGCCAAGGCCGGCTGTTTGCCGGGTTCTTGAATTTGCGGCCGCGTTGCGAGCACTGCGGACTTGATTACAGCTTTGCCGATTCCGGCGACGGTCCGGCTGTGTTCATCATGTTCCTCGCCGGCGCAATCGTGGTCGGCGCCGCGCTGGTGACGGAGATTCTGTTTCGACCTCCTTATTGGGTCCATGCGGCGCTTTGGCTGCCGCTCATCGGGCTTCTTACGCTCGGCCCGCTGCGGCCGATGAAAGGCCTGATGATTGCACTCCAATATTATCATCGGGCGGCGGAGACCCGGTTCGGCCAAGAACACGATCAAGAACACGACCCAGATCGCGACCGAGAACACGACCAAGAGCGTCAACGGCGATGACTACCCAGCCGGGCGCAGAATCGGCGCCGCATCGGCCACCGGCGCGCAATCGCTCATGGCGAAGTCTCCTACTGCCGGCGCTGTTGGCTTTCGTCGTGCTTGTTGCGCTGGGCACTTGGCAGATCGAACGCAAAGCCTGGAAAGAAACCCTGATCGCCACATTGACGGCACGTCTGGCGGCACCGCCGCAAGCGCTGCCGCAATCTAAAGATTGGGCCAAGCTCGATCGCGCCGACGACGAATACCACCGGGTCAAATTTACCGCGACCTTCGACATTGCGCGTGAAGCGCTTGTCTTCGCCGCCGCGATCGCTTTCCGGCCCGACGTCACGAGCCCCGGCTATTGGGTATTCACCCCGGCGCGGCTGGCCGATGGCGGCATCGTCATAATCAATCGCGGATTCGTCCCGGACGCGCGCCGCGATCCAACATCGCGGCCTCAAGGTCAAATCGCC
>Ga0306923_10007696_pt1 | contig 10762 bp, 8 predicted proteins | sample sta12Can44000108_FD_203841 | JGI IMG/M metagenome (GOLD analysis project Ga0306923, IMG submission 203841) | Lab enrichment of tropical soil microbial communities from Luquillo Experimental Forest, Puerto Rico - statanox.12C.anox.44.000.108 (v2)... | ecosystem: Environmental > Terrestrial > Soil...
CCGCCCGGCCGATGGCGGCTACAAGCTCTTGGCGCGCGTGCAGATGGACGAATGGCCACGGATCGCAGCGGCCAAGTAAGTTGAAAGTTGCTCGGAGTCGGCTGGTTCAGCGTTGCCGCGCCCTTCCCAGCCGGCTCGCTGCTGCGGGCGTCGCAGCATCCGATTCTCCTGTGCTTGTCATGACTGGTGCCGCCGCAAGGTTTCGGACGGCAGTTCGCCGAACTTCCTGCGGTAGTCCCTTGCAAAGTGACCGAGATTATTGAAGCCGCATTCGAGGCTGACGCGCGTGACCGTCGTGGTGGGCTCGGGAGCGACCAATCTCTGACGGACTTTTTGCAGCCTGATATCCTTCACGAAATCCATCAAGGTCGTCCCGCGGGACGCGAAATGTCTGAATATCTTTCGGGAGCTGATGCCGAATTTGGCGGCGATATCCTCGACCTTGAATTTCGTCTCCCAATTGTCCTCGAGGAACCGCATCATTGAGAGCAGCTTCTTGTCGGCGATGGCCGCCTGCGTGCGCAGCTTGACGTCGGTGATGTCGAGCGTCGCACCGACCAGTTCGGTGACTTCGCCCGCGCCGTCCAAAACGCCGCTCGCCATCCCGCGCAACCAGCGGATCTTGCCGTCCGGCCTGACGATCCGGTATTCCAGCGCATAAATATTTCCCTTCAGGGCGCTCTTCAGGAATTCCGAAACGGACGCCCTGTCGTCGGGATGCACCCGTTCCAGGAACTCATCGACATTAACCGAGGAGGCGTAAGGAAGAAGTCCCAGGACATGGTTATAGGCCGGCGAAAACTCTGCGGTAGCCGCCTTCACGTCCCAGCGCCATGCGGCCAGTCCACTGAGCTCTTCGGACAAGGCCAGCCGCTGCTTCAGTAATTGCTGCTCGGTGATGTCCTCGATGATTCCCGTCGACCAGCGCAACTCCCCCGATTCGTCCGAAATCGAGGTGCCCGTCACTCGGCCCCAAACGATGACGCCGTCCTTTCGAACGTAACGTTTGTCGATGCGATAGTGACCTGTCGCGGCATTCGTCATGCTGCTATGAACCCTGAAGTTTCGCTCACGATCTTCCGGATGCGTAAGATCGAGGAATGTCATGCCGGAAGTGAGCTCACTGACGGTGTAGCCAACGAGCCGGGCGAATGCCGGGTTTGCGAACAGGATTTGTGTCGTGTGGATGTCGGAAAGCGTGGCCCCTACGCCAATGCCGTCAAAGAAGACGCGCGACATCGATTCGATCTGGGCAAGAGCTGTTCCGGACATCGATCTGCGTAACTGCAATTTGACATGAATCGCTGCAAGACGAAAAGCGCGTTGGCGCGCCCACTGCATCCAGACAGGAGTAGTCTGCCGCCCTGGCAGGCACCTTGAGGTAAATCAACGTCGGCTCGCGCGACGGCCTTGCGTTCCGCCTCGCCGGGGACACCTGCAATCGAGCAGAACTCCACCGGTCTAGCGCCGCCTATTTGAAGTTCCTGCAGCGCAGGCGGCGAATTCGATCCAGGAACTTCAAATAGAAAAGCGGCACTAGAATCAAAATGTTTGCTAGTGCCCAATGACTTTCCGAAGTTCGTGAAAGTAGGCGCCGCGATGTAGCACGAACTTCGGAAAGTGGGCTCTAGGCAGAAATCCTTTCGAGCAGATCTCGCACGAGACCCCGAAGCAGATCGAGCTTGTAAACGGTCATTGGCAGCGGCTTTGCACCGGCCGTCGACCGCCTGACCACTTCGGCGATGGTCGCGGCATTCACCGCGGCACCTTGCGCGGCGGATTCGGCGTCGGCAAGCCGAAGCGGTACCGGAGCAACGCCGCCGGCCACGATGCGAACCAGCTTGAATGTTCGATCCGCTATCACAGCGCGCAGAGCGATCTCCACCAGCGGCCATTCCGCGTGACTGCGGCTGGTCGCGCGGCGATAGAGCGCACGCTCGTTCACAACAGGCGCACCGAGTCCGATGCTTTCCACGATTTCGCCCTGCTGAAGAGCATGGTCGGCGCTGCCGTTCGAGCCGTCGCCGAGCAATTGGCTGATGGTGAGGGAGGTGCGAAGATTCGTCGTCACCGCCGCATCATAGGCCATGAGTGCTGCGGCCAGTGTGGAAGGATGCGGCGCGATGCACGGGCCGAGATCGAAGGCGACGCCGTAAAGGTGATTGCCCTCGCGCGCCGGGCAGCTGGAACCGCCCTTCTTGAGACAGTAAATTTGCGGGTCTCGATAGTACCAGCAGCGCGAGCGCTGGGCGAGATTGCCGCCGATTGTCGCGACATGCCTGATCTGCGGCGTCGCTAGGCCTGCGGCCGCTGCCGCCAGCCCGGGATAGGCGGCACCGAGTCTCGCATCGGTGGCGATCGACGCGATGGTGGCGAATGCGCTGATACGCGCCGCGCCATCCGCGTCCCACTCGATGTCGCGCGACCCGGACGGCCGCGCCAGATCGATGACCTGTCCGCGCGACACGCCGCTGCGCCGTCGCTCGGACAAATCCGTTCCGGCGGCGCGGAACTCGCTTTGTTGTGCCGAAGCTATCGAGTTTTCGCTCATGCCACGCTCCTCTGGTTCAGCATTGCCGTGAGCCGGGAGGGGTGGATCGGAAGCTCATAAGGCCGCACGCCAATGGCGTTGCGGATCGCGTTCGCAATCGCTGGCGATGTCGGCACGGTCGCGACCTCGCCGATCCCGACGCTGCCGCCGAGCACGTGATCGAATCCTGCTTCGTCGAAATGAACTTCGATATTAGGCGTGTCGGCGATGCCGGGGATGCGGTAGTCTTCGAGCCCGGCCGTCAATATGTTGCCGCGGACCGGATCGACCTCGCGTCCTTCGTAAAGCGCATAGCCGATGCCCTGGATGATCGAACCCGCGGCCTGGCTGTGTGCGAGCGCTGGCGCGGCGAGCTTGCCGACCGCGATTCCGGTGTGAACGTTGAGGACCCGCACATGCCCGAGCCAGGTGTCGACCTCCACTTCGACCACCTGGACCGAACTCGGTACGCCGGCGCCGACGGCGAGATTTGAAAAGCGGCGTAGCATCCAGCCGAAAATCGTTCCCATGAAGCCGGCTTCCTTCATCGGCGAGCGCACACCAGGAGCTGTGTGCCTGGAGTCTTCGGGCCGCGTCGCCGATACGCTGATATCGGAAGATGCTGCGATCAATTCGCGCCATGGCGCATTGGAGCCGGGCGCCGGCCTGCGTTTCGCATTTCGTTCGATCGCCTCCTTCAGCTTTCGTATCGCGAGCAGGGTGGGGGGCACGACTGAGGCCGTGGTGCGGCTTCCGCCCGAACCGGGACCTTCGACCAGGTTGGAATCTCCGATTCTTACTTCCACCTCGTGCGGCTCCAGCTCGAATTCGCGTGCGACCGTATTGGCGATCACGCTTCGACTGCCCGTGCCGATGTCCTGGGTAGCAGTGCTCGCGATCAGGCGACCGCCCTTGACCGACAGTTCGACTTTCGAACCCGGTTGCCAGAGATAGAGCCAATAGCCCGTGGCAACGCCGACGCCGCGGCGATAACGGCCGCTCTGGTTGGTCGCCGCTCCCCTGGCGCTGCGCCAGACTTCGAGATTGCTCGCCCATTCATAAAGGCGCGCCCGATTCGGGTCGGTGTCCCATCGCCTGCGCAATTGGATCGGATCGACCTGCATCCGCAAGGCAGCCTCGTCAACGGCCTGTTCCAGCGCGAACGCCATCGGCGGTCCGCCCGGTCCACGGAAAGGCGCGCCCGGCGGCAGATTGCTGATGACGTCGAAATCGACCAGCGCCTTTGCCTCTGCCGGATAGATCAGACGTGCCAGTGCCGCGATCGTCGAGTTGATGCCGGCGCCATTGTCGGACCACGCCGTCAGCGCCAGCGCCTTGAGATTGCCTTCGCGCGAAGGCAACAGCGCGATGTCGATTTCCGTTGGCGGGCGATGGCCGGTGACCGACAACTCCTCATGGCGGTCGAGGGCTACGCGAACCGGTGCCTTCGCTTCTCGGGCAAGTTCGATCGCTGCAATGGTGTCGATGCCAAGACTTGCTTTCGAGCCAAACCCGCCACCGACATGGTCGGCGATGACGCGGACCTTGTCACGGTCGAGCTTGTATCGCTTCGCGACCAGCTCCATCAAATGAAATACCGCCTGCGTAGAAACATGCAGGGTCAGGCGGCCGGCATCGAAGCGGGCCACCGTGGCATGCGGCTCGAGGCAGGTATGGGACTGGCCCGAGGTGCGGAAGACGCCCTTGACGAGCAGCGGATCATTGGCTTCGACGGCTGCGGCGATCGCGCTGCGCACGGTCTTCGACTTCTGCGAAAAAGCGGCAGTCGGACCTCGCACATTCTGTCGCCATGAGGCAGGCGCCGGAGAACCTTCCGATACGTTGGCGGCTTTCCGGCGTTCGGATTTTTCGAGCGCCAGCGGTGCGTCTGGTTTGCGCGCGGCCTGCAGTCCCACCACCGACGGCAATGGCTCGTATCTGATACCGACCGCGGCAGCGGCTCGGCGTGCGGTGGCACGATCCTTTGCGGCGATCGCCGCTATCGGCGCGCCGACATAGCGGACGATATGGTCGTCTTCGATCAGCGAAATCGCCGCCATCACGCCCGGCATCGCACGCGCCGGAGCAAGATCGAGCTGGACCACCTTGCCGTGGGCGATATGCGAACGAACGATCAGGCCCTCGAGCTGACCATCGTGACGGATATCGACCGTATATTTCGCTTTTCCCGTCACCTTGTCACGGGCCTCGACGCGGGGCGCCAAATTTTGTGTGCCATCAAAGCGACCGCTGCAGGCTTCCCCTACTGCGCGCAGGATATTGTCATAGGCGCCGCAGCGGCAGAGATGACCCGACAGGGCCGCGCCGATCTCCTCGCGCGAAGGAACGGCATTGCCTTTGGCCTTTCGCCAGTTGTCGTGAAAAGCGGCCGCCTCGACAACGAAGCCCGGCGTGCAGAAGCCACATTGCAACGCATCCAGCGCCATGAATGCTCGCTGTACCGGATGCAAGCTTGCGCCGCCGATCCCCTCGACGGTTGTGATGTTGCGGCCTGCGACCGCTTTCGCCGGCATCAGGCAACTCACGACCGGAACGCCATCGAGCAATACGGTGCAGGCGCCGCAGACGCCGGCGCCGCAGACGAGCTTGGTCCCGGTCAAGTTCATTCTGTCGCGGACGACATCGACCAGAAGCGCTTCCGGATCGTCGGGCAGGGTCTCGATGCGGCCGTTGATCGTCGCGGTGCTCATCGCGCTCTCCTTTTACTGCTGATCTGGGAGGTGGCTGGCGCAACTGCACCCGCCACCAGAAGACGGATCATCCTGTCGAGCTCGGCCAAAGTCGAGGCATTCAGGCGTAGATCGTTGAAGCCGCGAATGGCGATCTGAATGCATCGGGCAAGATCGCGCGATGTCATGCCGTTCTGCAAGCAAAGCCCCTGTTTGGCGCAGACGCGGTTGATGGTCTCGACGCGAAGATCGGCGTTGTGCTCGATGAAACTCTGGTAGAGGTCGCGGGTCTGAAGCTGATGCTCCGACAGCAACTCTTCGGCCTGCGGCGATTCCTCGACGCATTCGAGCAGATAGCGAAAACGCGCCGCGATTTGCGAGGCCAGAATATCGGCAAGGCCCGCGCCGGCCTCTTCCTGATCGAGGCCTGCCACAGCCTCCGCCTCGTAGGCGAGTTCATGCAGTTGCTCGACCACGGCGCGGAACAGCGCTTCCTTGCTCGAATAGTGATGATAGAGCGCCTGCCGTGTCAGTCCTGCTTCGTCGGCAATCTGGCTCATCGACGCGCGTCGAAAGCCGAACCTGGCGAAGATGCTTTCCGCTGCCGAGAGGATGCGATCCGGGGAGCCCATCCGACAATTTTGACAAAGATCGTCAATTTGTCAAATGGCGCATCGACCTCGAGGCCAACTTCGCATGGGCGGCGAAAGCCAGTATCGCACGTCGTCCCCTCACCGGCATGCGCGACGGAGCCTCGCGACAAGGGATGAATTTGCCGTGAAGCGCGCGTCGCTTGCGCAAATCGGGCTTCCTTGTTCCACTCGACCCCAAGGCTATATTCCACGATCCTACCACCACGCCGATTTGACGGGAAGGCGGAGGCCGTTGTGAGGCCTCCTCGGTTGGTGAGAGCAAGGAGAAGAACGCATCATGCCGTCCCCCAAAATCGCAATCGTCGGCGCCGGGATGGCAGGCATGGCCGCCGCAGGCGCGCTTCGGCAGGCGGGCATAGAGGTCGAAATCTACGAACAGGCGCATCAGTTCGGCCGGATCGGCGCGGGCATCCAGATGCTGCCGAATTCGATGAAGGTGCTGCGCGGAATCGGCGTCGAGCCGATGTTGCGCGAGCGCGCGTTTGCACCTTACTCCCATCTCAACCGCGTCGGCGACACCGGTGAAATCAAGCGCGAGTTGCCGATGCCGGAGGAGCTCTACGGCGCGCCGTTCCTTTGCGTGCATCGCGCGGATTTGCACGAAGCGCTGACGTCGATCGTGCCGAGCGAGATCGTCCATCTCGACAAGCAACTGGTTGGGCTTGAGCAGGACGGCGGAGCGGTGACGCTGTCTTTCTCCGACGCCACGACAGCCAAAGCCGATGCCGTGATCGGCGCCGACGGCGTTCACTCGGTGGTGCGCGAGATCATCGTCGGGCCCGACCAACCGATACATCGCGGCCGCATCGCCTACCGTTCCGTTTTCAGCTCCAGCCTCTTGCCGAAAGAAATCTCCCGCTCGCGCACCAAATGGTGGGGCGAAGATAGCCACATCGTGATCTATTACACGACCAGGGACCGCAGCCAGCTTTACTTCGTCACCAGCGTTCCGGAACCAGCCGACTGGATGACGAGGGAGTCGTGGTCGGCCAAGGGCGACGTGAACGAGTTGCGCAAGGCCTATGCCGGTTTCCATTCCGAGGTGCGGATGGTGCTCGATGCCTGCCCTGACTGCCACAAATGGGCGATCCTGGAGCGTGATCCCCTGCCATCCTGGAGCCGGGGCAGGGTAGTTCTGATCGGCGACGCCTGTCATCCGATGACCCCATACATGGCGCAGGGTGCCGCCACCTCGATCGAGGACGCCGCGGTGCTGGCGCGCTGTTTGAAGGAAGTTTCGATCGAAGGAATCGAGTCGGCGTTCAAGCGTTTCGAGGCTCATCGCAAGCCGCGCACTTCCAGGATTCAGGAGATTTCGAGCGCCAACACCTGGATGAGCGGCGGTAATGACGATCCCGCCTGGCTCTATGGCTATGATGCCTGGAATGTCTCGCTTGATGAACCCGCGCCAACGCCCGGATCCAGCGAGAAATCGGCCGCGGCATGATGACTTCAGCGATGTCGTCACCGGGGAATTTCACCACGCCGGACGGTGCTTCGATCGCCTATACGCTGCATGCCGCACCGCCGGCCGTCAGGCCGCTCTCGCACGCGCGAGTAGCGCTGATCCACTCGCTGGCGCTCGACCGCAGTATTTGGAATGGCGTGGTGCCGCTGTTGACCGCCCAATCGGATGTGCTGACGTTTGACTGCCGCGGCCACGGCAAATCCGGGCGGCCCAAGATGAAGTTCACGCCGGAACTTTTTGCCAAGGACCTTGCCAGTCTGCTCGACCACGTGAACTGGCCGCGCGCCGTGCTCGCGGGTTGCTCGATGGGTGGCTGCGTGGCTCAGGCCTTCGCCGGGCTCTATCCGGACCGCGCGCAGGCACTCGCCCTGATCGATACCACGGCCTGGTACGGTCCGACCGCGCCCAGCGATTGGCGCGAACGTGCTGCCACCGCGGCAGACAAGGGATTTCAGGCGTTGGCCGCGTTTCAGGCGACGCGCTGGGTGAGCGACGCCTTCCGCGACGCGCATCCGGATGTGATCCGCGCAAATCTCGACGTGTTTCTTGCCAACGACATCGATTGCTATACGGCAACCTGCGAGATGCTGGGTGATACCGACCTGCGGCATTATCAGCCGGCGATGCGGATGCCGGCCAGCGTCATCGTCGGCGAAGAGGATTACGCGACGCCCGTCGCCATGTCCGAACAGATTCGCAAGGCCATGCCGAATGCGACGCTGTCGGTCCTGCCGGGCGTCCGCCATCTGACGCCAATAGAGTGCCCGGCGCGGATCGCGGAAAAAATTCTGGCTCTGATTGAACGGGCGCATCATGGCTGATCCGATCGTCCAGCATGCCGCGCCAGTCTGCCGCCATTTCATGCGCTGGCTAATAAGAAACTGGGAAGAACACTAGACGAAAACGGGAGAGAGCCTTTGTCAGTCGTCAACGCGGAGCAGTGCTCTGAGGCTCCCGCCGGATTGTCGCCGACGCCATCGTTCCCGTCCGAGCAAGCTGCCGCAGCCTTGCTTGCCCGCATGGAGCAGATGCCGAGGTCGCGCTGGTTCGTCATCGCCCGCGTGGTGATGGGAAGCGCGACGTTCTTCGACGCCTTCAATGCGCTGTCGATCGCCTTCGTCTTGCCGATCCTTGTGCCGCTCTGGCACATCACGGCGCCGGAGGTCGGCATCATGATCGGCGCCAGCTATGTGGGCCAGATCGTGGGCGCGCTCGCCTTCAGCTGGGCGGCCGAGCGCTACGGCCGGGTGCCTTGTGCGGCGGCGGCAACCGCCATTTACGCGCTGATGAGCCTCGCCTGTGCCGGCGCGTGGAGTTTCAACATCCTCCTGCTCTGCCGCTTCATCCAGGGCATCGGCGTCGGTGGCGAGATGCCCGTCGCCGCCACCTATATCAGCGAGCTTTCCAGGGCGCGCGGCCGCGGCCGGTTTTTCCTGCTCTATGAGATGATCTTTCCCATCGGCCTGATGGTGACCGGCCAGGTCGGTGCCGTGCTGGTGCCGCTGATGGGATGGCAGATCATGTTCCTGATCGGCGGCATTCCCGGACTCCTCATCGCGCTCATGTTGCTGCGTTTGCCGGAATCGCCGCGCTGGCTGATCGGCAAGGGCCGTCTCGCAGAGGCCGAGGCCGTGGTCATGCGGCTGGAGGCTGCGTCGGGCAAGGCCGGCGCGACCGCACAGGGTGCGCGGGCACCCGCGACCTTGCCGTCGCAAGTGCCCATTCCGCCGCGCTCGCGCGGCAGGTTCGGAGAATTGCTGTCGCCGGCCTATCGGAGCCGTACGTTGATCGCCTGGATATTGTGGGCTTCCGCGTACCTCGTCGCCAACAGTCTCAACAACTGGCTGCCAACGCTCTACACCACGGTCTATTATCTCGCCCTTCCCCAGGCATTGCGTGCGGCTTCGATGACCAACGTCGCTCAGGTGGCGCTGGTTTTGCTGTGCGCCATGGTGATCGATCGCACCGGCCGCAAATACTGGCTGATGGGAGCTTTCGGTAGTGGGGCAGTGTTGCTCGGCCTGCTGGCGTTTGGCGGAACGCAGGACGTGTCGTGGGTCATTGTCCTCAGCACGCTCAGCTACGGGCTGATCGGATCCATCGCCGCCGTCGTCTATCTCTACACGCCGGAAATCTATCCGACGCGGATGCGCGCCATTGGAACGGGTGTCGCTACCTCGTGGCTGCGGATCGGCTCGGCGATCGGACCGACCCTGGTCGGCTTCATGCTGGGCAGGGGCGGCGTCGATTCCGTATTCCTGATGTTCGCAGCCGTGGCGTTGGTCGGCCTGCTCGCGGCTACCCGAATGATCGAGACGCGCAACCTGCGTCTGGAAGAAATCGCGCGCTGAATCGGAAATTAGTCTAAACCTGAAGCAAGTTTTCGCGGTTGATAAACGGTCCGCGTCTCACCATTTCTGTGGCCATTAGCTGTTGTTAATTCGACGTCCGTGCGCCGGATCAGCTATAATTCTACTCACCAATCAACAGGCCGCCATCCATGAATGCTCCCGAACCAACTCCCCCGCAACCGATCGATCCGGTGAAGCTCGACCGGCTCGCGGAACTTGCCATCAAGGTCGGACTTCAGCTCAAGCCGGGACAGGACCTGTTAATGACGGCGCCGACCGCGGCGCTGCCCTTGGTGCGCAGGGTTGCCGAACACGCCTACAAGGCCGGAGCCGGTCTGGTCACCCCGATCTTCGCCGACGAAGCCGTCACGCTGTCGCGCTATCGCTTTGGGCAAAACGAAGGCTTTGACCGTGCTGCGGACTGGCTTTATGACGGGATGGCGAAAGCGTTTGAGGGAAATACCGCGCGGCTTGCGATCGTCGGCGACAATCCGATGCTGCTGGCAAATGAGGATCCGGTCAGGGTTGCGCGTGCCAGCAAGGCCAATTCGATTGCCTATAAGCCCGCGCTCGAACGAATCGTCAATTTCGACATCAACTGGAACATCATCGCCTATCCGTCGCCGTCATGGGCGAAGCTGGTCTTCCCGAAAGACGAAGAGAGCGTGGCGGTCGCAAAGCTTGCGGACGCGATCTTTTCGGCCTCCCGGGTCGATCGCGAAGACGCCATCGCGGCCTGGCAGAAGCACAATGCGACGCTGCGCGGCAAGACTGAATGGCTCAATGGGCAGCGCTTCGATGCCCTGCATTATTCAGGCCCGGGCACCGACTTGACGATCGGGCTTGCTCATGGTCACGAATGGGAGGGTGGCGCCTCGACGGCAAAGAACGGGATCACCTGCAATGCGAATATCCCGACCGAGGAGGTTTTCACGACGCCGCATGCCAGGCGAGTCTCCGGGCACGTCGTCAGCACCAAGCCGCTGTCGTACCAGGGCTCGCTGATCGAAAACATCGCGGTGCGTTTCGAGGAGGGACGAATCGTCGAGGCCAAAGCGAGCCGCGGCGAG
>Ga0306923_10007701_pt1 | contig 10759 bp, 10 predicted proteins | sample sta12Can44000108_FD_203841 | JGI IMG/M metagenome (GOLD analysis project Ga0306923, IMG submission 203841) | Lab enrichment of tropical soil microbial communities from Luquillo Experimental Forest, Puerto Rico - statanox.12C.anox.44.000.108 (v2)... | ecosystem: Environmental > Terrestrial >...
CTTTTTCCACGGCCTGGCTGGCGCTTCTTATCAGCCCACCGCTCAAAATGTGTTACCTATGTATTGAACCTATTGTGTTACCTATGTTCTGAACCTGCACCGTCGGGCCGAATTGGCGAACACTGATGAGATACGGGAAAGCTAGTTTAACGGCGCGGCCTGAAAAAACGCAGGTTCTCGGCGCGTGACCCACGCGCCCTACAATGCCCTGTCTCTCTGTCGACTTTTCCGCTGTCCACTTTCTACTTTCTACTGTCTACTTCCCCCCAATGGCTACTTCATCAACTCACGATTCACCCGAAAAGCGTCTCAAAGATCTTGGCATTGTGTTGCCGGATTTCCCCCGGCCGGTAGCCAACTATGTTCCGTTTACCGTTAGCGGGAACCTGCTGTTCGTCTCGGGACAAGGGCCGCGCACGGCGGATCAGAAATTCCTTACGGGCAAAGCAGGCCGGGATGTCAACACGGAAGAAGCGTACGCTCGTGCGCGGCTGGTCGGCATCAATTTGCTATCAGTAGTTCATCACGCTCAGAATGGCCTGAGCACAGTGCGTCGCGTGGTTAAGCTGACAGGATTCGTGAACGCGTCCGATGATTTCCAGGATCATCCGAAAGTAATCAACGGCTGCTCCGACTTAATGGTTGAGGTTTTCGGGGACAACGGCAGGCATGCGCGATCGGCTATCGGGGTTAGCAGTTTGCCGCAGAATATTACGGTCGAGATCGAAGCGATCTTCGAGGTTGTGTGATGGGAAATTGGCACGGGTAGGGCCAAGTTTCACTTTGGCCTGATGCGGGGGGCGGCGGCATCTTCGGTTTAAGGACGCGAGGAAGCGCGTCCCTACCGTCTCTGGAACATCGGTATTGCGAATCCGCCCGAGCAACAACTGCCTACTGACCTACTTTCTACTCTACTTAATCGCTCCCATCGTGAGCCCGCGGACCAGCTGGCGCGAGACGATTAGGCTGAAGATGATCACCGGCAGAACGATCAGGGTGCCAGTAGCCATAATCTGACCCCAGGGTAATTCGTAGCCACTCATTAAATTGGTGGCAACGACGGGGGCGGTGCGGGCGTGATCACGCGTGAGAACCAGGGCATACAAGAGCTCGTTCCAGGAGAAGATAAAACTGAAAATCGCTGACACTGCGATACCGGGGGCGGCCAGCGGGATACCAATCTTCCAGAAAATGCCGAATGAACTGTAGCCTTCGAGCGTCGCGGCTTCATCGAGCTCTTTTGGGATGTTGCGAAACTGATCAGAACAGATCCAGACCACGATTGGCACACTGAAGGTGAGGTAGATGAGAATGAGAACGAGCCACGTATCCAGGATCCGCAGGTTCCTGGCCAGGATGAAAAAAGGGAGGGCAAGGACGATGGGAGTGATCATGCGATTGGTAATGAACCAGAACCAGAGATCGCGTTTGGCCCTGAATTCAAACCTTGCCAGAGCATAGGCGGCGGGTATGCCAAGGATCAGCGCCATGGCCGTGGTTGCCAGCGCTACAACCAGGGAGTTCCCAAGACCAACCACCAGATCGGAGTTAGCGGCGGCCCTCTGATAATTTTCCAAAGTCGGTTGAAAAAACAGTCTTGGCGTCCCGGCGAGGAGGTCCTGCTGATTCTTGAAGGACGCGGTCACCATCCAATAGAAGGGAAAAACGCAGAGTGCGATGATCACCAGGAGCGCGATCAGGTGCCCGATGGCAAGACGCGGTGCGCGCAATGCAGGGTTGGAATCTGGTTGGCTCGTCGTCATTCGTCAGATTTCGCGATACACGAAGCGGATATAAATTCGCGACAGCACAATCGAGATGACCAGCATGACGATGGCTTGCGCTGAGGCCATCCCTTGATCAAAGGCCCGGAACCCGACCCGCTGAATAAAGATGCTGATCAGCTCGGTCGCGGACCCGGGGCCTCCTCTGGTCATGATGAAGATGACGTCGAACATCTTCAGGATATCGGCGGTGCGAAGAATCAGAATCGCCGTGATACCGGGAAGGATAAAGGGTAACTGGACTCTCCAGAGCACGTGCCACCATTTATCGGTTTCAAGCCTGGCAGCCTCTTCGACCTCGATAGGCACCATCGTTAAGCTCGACAGGAGCACGAGGGCGCAAAATGGCGTCCATTGCCAGCAATCCATGATCGAGATCGAGACGAAAGCAAGATTGGGATCAGCGAGCCATTCCACCCTGTGCCCGAGGACCAGACTCCAGAGGTAAGTAATAATTCCGAAATCGTTGTTGAACATCAGGCGCCCCATCAACCCTACAACGGCGAAGGTCGTTGCCATGGGGATCACCAGGCAGACGCGGGAGATGTTCTTTACCAGCTCGTTACCAGGTTTATGAAGCAGCAGAGCGATACCCGTCCCCAGCACGAGCTGGATTGGCAGATTGATCAGCAGGAAAACGAAAGTCCGCGTCAGCGCCTCCCGGAAAGACTGGTCCGACAACAAGGACAGGTAGTTCTGGAACCAGACAAACGGGCTGCCGTAGCGGGCGACCCGCGGCAAGATAAATTCATGGAGTGAATTCCAGGCGGCAAAGAGGAGAGGATAAATCCCGACCAGCAACAGTACGATGACAGCCGGCGCAAGAAAGAAGAACGCATGGGTCGGGTAGGTCTTTTTTTTTGTCATGTGGGCGATCTTTCAAAGTGCGAAATGTAGGTAAAAGCTGGAGCTTCCACACAATGTTCTGCGAAAGCTCCAGCTTTTGTAGCCTAGCTACCGACGACGACCGCAGACCCAGGATGGGTAGGGCGAGGCTTGCCGAGCCTAATCCCATCGGCAGCCACTTCCAGTGCAATTTCAGGGTTAGGTTTAATTCATTTCTTTGATTGGCGGTGCATCGAATGAACTCTCGCGCTACCGTAGAGGCGGTCGGATGAACCGCGCCCTACCATAGGTGGAGGTAGCCCAGGGGTAGGCTCGGCAAGCCTCGCCCTACCATCCCGGGTTCGTGTCCGTCGTCGGAGAGGCTACCCCTGTCTCCTTTTCGCCTGTTCCAGAGCGGCTGAAACAACCGCATCCACAGTGAATTCAAATTTCTTTTGCAATTCTTTCAGGGGTGCGGAAGCCCCAAATGTTCTCATGCCGATGCGGCCTCCGTCGAGCCCGACATACCGTTCCCAACCGAACCTGGATGCCTGTTCTACCGAGACACGCGCGCGGATGCTGGCGGGGAGAACGGACTCGCGATAGCCGGCGTCCTGCGCTTCAAACAGTTCCCAGGAGGGCATGCTGATGACTCGCGCTCCGACACCGCGCTTTTGCAGGGCGGCCTGTGCTTCCAGGCAGAGGGAAACCTCGCTGCCGGTCGCCAGCAGCAGTACGTCAGGTTTCTGATTTGTTGTGTCGGAAAGAATATAGGCGCCTCGCCGGAGACCGGAGGCAGGCGCAAACCTTGAGCGGTCCAGGGTTGGCAGCGCCTGGCGACTCAGGATCAGGGCTACCGGATCGTATTTTTTCTCCATGATCACCCGCCAGGCTTCAGCCACTTCGTTGGCGTCACATGGACGAAGCACAGTCAAGCCGGGAATTGCCCGGAGCGAGGGGAGATGTTCCACCGGTTGATGGGTAGGGCCGTCTTCTCCCACGCCGATCGAGTCATGAGTGAAAACGTAGAGCACCGGGAGTTCCATGATTGCCGCAAGACGCAACGAACCTCTTCCATAGTCGCTGAAGATCAGGAACCCGGAGCCGAAAGCCCTGAGCTTGGCCAGGGCCAGGCCATTCAGGATCGCGCCCATGGCGTGTTCGCGAATACCAAAGTGGATGTTTCTCCCACCGAGCGAATCGCGAGCGATTTCACCGGCGCCTTCAAAGGTCAACCGGGTCTTCGTCGATGGCGACAGGTCCGCCGAGCCGCCGATCAACCAGGGATGCCTTTTGGCGATCGCGTTCAACACTTTGCCGGAGGAGTCCCGGGTAGCCAGCCCCTTTGCGTCTGCCGGAAACGTTGGGATGTCCGCATCCCAGCCCTTCGGCGGCTCACGACGCTGGATCGCAAGAGTCTCGGCCGCAAGCTCCGGGAATTGCTTTTCGTAGGCGCCGAACAGGCTCATCCAGTCGGCACGCAATTTTGAGCCTCGCTGGCCCAGCTTCCCCTTAAAGTCGTCCAGCACTTCCGGAGGAACCAGGAACTTGGCGTCTTCCGGCCAGCCGTAGCGTCGTTTGGTACCCCGGATCTCCTCTTCCCCGAGCGGTTCGCCATGGGCAGCACTGGTATCCTGCTTGTGTGGCGCGCCGTAAGCGATATGGCTATCGACGATGATGAGACTGGGCCGGTCCGTCGTCTTCTTAAAGCGCTGAAATGCCTCGCGCAAGAGGTCCAGGTCGTTGGCGTTTGATACACGCTGAACGTTCCAGCCGTAAGCAAGAAAACGTCCCGCCACATCTTCGGAGAAAGCCAGGCGGGTATTTCCCTCGATCGTGATGTGGTTGTTGTCGTAAATCCAACAAAGATTGGAAAGGCCAAGGTGGCCGGCCAGCGATGCCGCCTCGCCGCTGATGCCCTCCATCATGCAACCATCACCCGCTAGGGCGTAAACGTCGTAATCGAACATCGAGAGGTTCGGACGATTGTAGTGCTCAGCCAGCCATTTGCCCGCCAGTGCGATACCAACGCTCGTGGCAACTCCCTGGCCAAGGGGACCTGTGGTCGTCTCGACTCCCGAGGTCCAACGGTACTCCGGATGACCCGGACACCGGCTTTCGAGTTGCCGGAAACGTTTCAGATCATCCAGGGGCACAGCGAGCTCGCCCAGAGTTTCATACTTCCGATTTACGGCTTTCACCCCGGCGAGGTGCAGAACGGAGTACAACAGGGTGGAGGCATGCCCGGCCGAGAGAATGAATCTGTCACGATTTGGCCAGATCGGATCGGAGGGATCAAATCGCAGAAACTCCTGCCAAAGCACGTAGACGACCGGCGCCATAGCCATCGGGGTCCCTGGATGACCGGAATTCGCTTGCTGGACAGCATCGATGCAAAGCGTCCGGATAGTGTTGATAGAGAGGGTTTCAATGTCTGGCATATCGCTAATAAAGGCACGAACGGCGGCCGACCAAATGAAATTCGTGCGACAAATTGCGTGTCCGTTTCTCGGTTCACCCGTGAGCCCTGTAGGGCGGCTGGGTCAGCCACCGGGAAATCGCCACCGGGGAATCAGCCGCGGCAAATTGCTGACTGTTGAGAGGCGGGGTGGGGAGTAAGCGGAGAGCCCACGGTTCAGCTGACCTTGAACTCGGGACTTCGCTCGAGAGTGAGCTCAGATTCAAACTCACACCTGTACTCCGGTGGACACCGGCCTGTCGTTCCAGTTGGCTAACTGTTTTTTTGAATCCAGAGGTTTCGGTGCGGCGTCGACGGCAGCAGATTGTTGACCGGCGTTTTCGCCTGGCACTTTTGCTTCAACACCCGAACTGCTTGCCAGATTGGTGCCCAGACCGGTAACAACAACCGCTGTGCCGATCAGGCTAAGGGTCGTTCTGTTTTTCAGAAGGGCAGCCAGCCCGTTAAACGTTTTACTGACCATCTTTGGGGTATGCTCCTCGATTGCGCGAAGGCCCTTTATGAGTTCCGTCTCCAGTTCTTGGCTATGGGGCTTCAGGCGGTCCATATCATCGGCGCGCTGCGCCGCGAATTCTAAGAGCTTTGCCGTTTTGTTGAGGGCTGTTTCTGCAATGGTCTGCCAACGGAGGACGTGTTCATCTGGTGCCCCTCGCCCAAGTGCGTACTTGTTCATAATCTTCAGATTAGTCAAAGAACTAGCAGCGCGATCGGATAGCGCGCTGAATTGAAGCTCGTAGTTAGTGTTCATCAGTTATTTAGTTCTCGTTCTGGAGTGCCTTTATGTGGGGGTACATTGCAAAGAAGAGGTCGTCTTCAAGCGGTGCCATCTCCATAGGATGCCATACCCCCCACGGCTCAACGACGAGATCGCAGTGCCTCATCGACGGACCCCGGAAGGGTTGTCAGTGAGCTAGGGCGTAAGAAGAACTCGTTCAAGTCACCATGAGCCTTAGGTAAACATTGGCGCAAACTCTCCAGGGTCGTTATGATTGGTTTACCATTTTGTTTTTCTGTCATAAGTTATCGGGCTATTTGTCAGTTTGTTTCAAACCCAGCTGTTCACTCCGGTGTATCTGCCGGCACTGCGCCATATCTCCACAGAACGCCAATCTTCGGATAGTGTCATAACTCCACAGATAAGCAAATGTATTTTCTTAATACGAGTAGGTAAAAGCTCCGGCTCTTACGCACCGGATGCGAAAGCTGGAGCTTTCGCTGGACATGGTGTAAAAACGGGGGCTGCGGGGCCGGCGGCAGTAACGTGTTGGCCTTGCCGTTTTTGCGCGTAAACAGGCGACGAATCGAAGTCCCTGGGGAAATCAGTCGGTCGGGCGTGCCGAAGCGTTGGACGAAGGCGGGCAAACCGACCGATTTTGGCCGAGTATGGTGAGCGAACCTCGGACAACCGGGCGCGTTTGAAACGCGCCCCTACCGAGGTTGAATGTAACTGCGCTGTTGAGAGGCGGGCAAAGGAGCAACCTGAGCGCTCAAATCCAAACTCACACTGTCACTCCGGTGGGCGTCTGGTTACCCTGGTTGGCTACCAGTCGGGATTTGTCCGTCTGCTGCCACAATTGTGTTGCCGCGTCCAGAGCTGGCTGTGGCCGGGACCATGTGACGTCGGTGGCCGGAGGTTGAGATTGCCGGCCGGCGTTCTCGGGTTGTTCTTCTGCTTCAACGCGTGAAGTGCTTAACAGATAGACGAGGCTGCCAGCGGCGACCGTGGCGCCGACCAGCGAAGTTGCCATCCTTCTATTCGGAGTGGCCCACACAGCGGCGTACGCTTCGCGAAGCAGTGTATCATAACTCCATTTGGCATGCTCCTCTCCGATGTATCGTGCAACATTGCTAATGCCCACCCCGATTTCCTCACCCACGGCTTTGACGTGCTTCTTCACGGCGGGCACAAGGTCTGGGAGCTCTTCTTTAACTAAGCTTGCGAAGGTTGCCGTCCTGTTCACCGTTTTTTCCGCAACCTTATGCCACCCCGAATGGGGGAGTCCGCCTGGCAACCTATCGGTCGCATCCTTTAGTTCGTCCAAACTGAATTTAAGATAATCTGCGACGCTTTTAAGTATCTTGCCCTCTTGCGTTTGGTTCAGATCGGGAAGAAGCTGGGCAACACTCTCTCGGGCGGCCTCCATTCCAAACCGCGTTTCGGCTGCGGAGAGACCCTTGAGGAATTCCGTCCTCAGCCTTCGCCCGAGCGACCTCAGGCCGGGCGTACAATCTGGGGAATCCGCGACGAATTGACGCAGATTCTCTACGCTCAAGAAAGCTTGTTTCGCAGCCCCTTGCCAAACGTCGATTCCTTCCTTTGGTTTGAGGAACGCTGGGTTATTAAGCTTTAGCTCCGTCAAAGCCTGTTCAGTCTCTGATAGGAATTTTTTGTATTGCGATTCGTAGTTCATAGCGAAAAACAACTCGCCTTCAGGAATGGCAACCTGGGGGCCATACCTCCAGAATTTAGGCGTATCTATTCCGTTTAACGAGGTCTGGAGACTTTCTCCTCAGGCAAACCACGAATGGACCCTCCACGCGGAGAATTCAGGCGCCTTTGTCTCGTGCAGGTTGCATCCAGCCGAAAATCGGGGGCAGCAGGAACGCACTCGAGAAACCAGACACGAGAAACGAGAAACGAGATACGAGATACGTCCTTACGTCTTAAAACTCCTCCAGCGTCAATTCTGCAGCCATGAGCCGGTTACCGGCCAGGAGGCCGCAATCCACTGGCAGAACTACCCCGGTTATCGCCTTGGCGGCAGGTGAGGTCAGAAAGATCGCGGCCTCGGCAATATCGTCCGGCTCGACAATTCGTCCCAGCGGATACCATTTGAGGAGCTGGTCGAACACTGCAGGATTTTTCTTCGCCCGCTCTTGCCAGACTGGAGTTCTGACTGTGCCAGGCAAAATGATGTTTGCCCGGATCCCCACGCGACCCAGTTCGGCGGCGAGTGATTTAACGTAGCTGATCAGACCGGCCTTGGCCGCGCTGTAGGCGGGATGTCCCAAGGCGTGGATCGCATTCACGGAGCCGGTCACGACAATATTCCCACTCTTCTTCGCGACCATTCCCGGAAGCACTGCCTGAATTGTGTGCATGGTCCCATTCAGATTCACATCAACATCCAGATGCCACGATTCAACGGTGGTTTGCCGGATAGTAGCCGCGGATGCTGCTCCCGCATTCGCAACCAGCACATCGATACCGCTCTTGGGCATCGCGGCATTCAGCGCATCGGCGAGGGGACCGGCGTTCCGCATATCGGCAACGACCTTATGTATCTTGCCTGCGGTACCGGCACACTCTGCGGTCATCAGATTCAGGTTCTCCTCAGACAGATCCAGCGCAAGGACTGTATCGCCTAGCGAGGCAAATCGATATACCAGTCGGCGGCCGATCCCGCCGCCCGCTCCTGTGATGAGTACGGTTCGTGACATATTTTGACGTTCAGACGTTTTTGTAACGTTTGTAGGGCGGCCGGGCCCTGCCGCCGAGTCTATTCTTATGGGGGGCTGACCCCGGGGAGTTGTAGCGCGCGTGGGTCCCGACTTCGCCAAGGCTCCCTCGCGGCCCAACACACCACGGGGCGGCACGCGCCGAAATAACGAGGTGCCCGACTTCTTTCCGTGGCGCCTGACCCAGGCGTCCTACAGCGAGTTCAGCGCGGGGCCGATGCGGGCAAAATCATGTTTTCGGAGAAAACCCCAGTTGTAAAAGGCGAAGTCACGGATCCCGAGTTCGGCAATTCCCCTGACCGCTTCCGCTGTTTGACGTCCGCCATCCAGGTCCGGCGGTCCCGGCCGAAGGATTGCGCGGATCTTTGCGGCCTCGCCACCGGCTCTCCGCACGGTGTCCCAGGCATCGGCAATAGCTCGCGCAGCGGTTGGCTCGTAAAAAGGAACTTCCAGGTAGTCTGCCGCATGCGCCAACTCTCCGAGATTACTCCCCTCTATCCAAGTGGTAGCAGTCGGCCTTTGTATGGTTGGAATTACGGCCAGCGCGATCTTGCCCGGTAAAGCTGCCCGGAACTGCTCAACCAATCCTGACACGCGCCGGGTACGCCAGCGTAGGAAGCCGGCCAGCTCGAGGTCAGCCAGGAGATCCGCGGTGATCCAGCCATAAGCCATGTCGGAGGGTGCATCACAGGAGGATGCGAGATAGGCGTCTGCCAAGCTGGCGATTCGCAAGCGCAGAGCCTGACTGTCGATGCCGGTCTCGCGACGCGACTCGTTCAAGCAATGGTCGCAGAAGCAGAGAGCCAGAAGGTTCTCCAGCCAACGCTGGCTTTCTACTTGCCCGAATTCGTGATGATAGCCGTGCGGATAGGGCAGGAATCCAGGTGTCTCAACCGCAATACTCTTCAAGGACAGTGTCGCCGCAATGTCGCGGAGGAGCGCGGTACCGAATTCCGCGACCTGAGGGTTCACCGGGCAAAGGCTGTAAATATAGCGGTCTCCCCACGCGTTCCGGACGGTGGCGTCGGGATAGGCGGTGCCGAGTCGGGTGTTATGGAAGAGCACCACCCAGGCGTTTACGGCCAACCCGCTCGCCTCGATGAGGCGATTGGCAACGTTGCGGAGTTCGTCGTCTGGATGGGGATAGGGCTTGATTCGGCCGTAACTGGAAATGGTCGGATGAAAGTAGACTGCGCCGTCTTCGGGGAAATAAACGCGCCCCGGTTTGCGCCCTGGAGACAGAAATTTTCCGGCATGGTAACTAAGAGCAAGCGTGACAGCCGAGATACCCTGGGCAGAAACGATTTCAGCAAATGTTAGCGGCTCGACTTGCGCCACGTCCCACGGATAGGCGTAGATCGCGCGGTAGGCAGGCTGGGAGGGAGGCATGGCGGGTTAGCTAGCTATTGAGGATAGCAAATAGCAAATTGGTGTCTCGTTTCGGTGTCTGGTTTCTCGTTTCTCGTCCGATTCAAGCCCGTCGACAGAGGACATGAGAAAGGTGAAACCGCTAAGCTTTGCTATCTGCTATCTTGGATATCTCGCTCCCGCCAGAGAAGCACAAAGTCTTGAAAGCGTCTCCCGAGAGGGCGCGAGATAATCAGGCTAGATTGTTTTGCCGCGCGCGTAGATTGGCAATTGAGCGAGTACTTCCCCGTTGCGATGCAGGTAGATCCGGTCGTGGAGGTTGGTAACGACACAAGCGTGGTTGGGAATGACTCGCACGCATTCGCCAAGTTCAGGTTTTCGGGCGGAACCTCCCAGATCCAGGACACCATGTTCTTCACTGAGCCGCGCAATGATGGCCTCGGGATAGTCTGGAAGCAATCCATAACCGTCTCCCTGGCCCGGTGCTAACAGGTCGCTCGAAAGCGTCTTGCTGCCGGCATCAATGACAGCTCGTTCCGGGGTGGGGCGGCTCACCACGGTAGCGAGCACCGTCAAGGCGCAGTCTTGCAGAGTGGCTGCGCCCGCAGCCAGCATCATTCGGTCGTTGTAAATATACGTCCCGACCCGTATCTCTGTGACCGGCGCAAGTTCATGTGTCCTATAGGCAGCTGGCGTTCCACCTCCGGAGATGACCGGGACGTCGATTCCCTCCTTCCGAAAGATAAGAAGCGCTTCCCCGAGAAATTCGGCTGTCTTGACCGTTGTCGGGTAGGTCATCAGACCCCTGAACTCCAACCGGGATTCACCCCGGATCATCTTCGCT
>Ga0306923_10007702_pt1 | contig 10759 bp, 8 predicted proteins | sample sta12Can44000108_FD_203841 | JGI IMG/M metagenome (GOLD analysis project Ga0306923, IMG submission 203841) | Lab enrichment of tropical soil microbial communities from Luquillo Experimental Forest, Puerto Rico - statanox.12C.anox.44.000.108 (v2)... | ecosystem: Environmental > Terrestrial > Soil...
CTGTAAGTGGCGGCGAACGGACACGGGAAGCCAGCGCCGCAGAAAATAGTATGTCTGGCGAACGGCTTCGTTGACCGCGAAGAATTCTGATCGGGGAGCGATGATTTTGCGGTAACGCTCCAAACGAAGGTTGTCCACCACTTCGGAAAAGTCGAAAGGCAGCCGGACTTTTCCATTCTCGCATTGGGCGTACTGATAGGCGTCGTATTGTCCGACATCGGCGATCCGTGAGGTCACCCCGGACTGGCATCGGCCGTAACAGACGTTTTCCCTGCCGAACCCGAAGAAGCCGGTGTTATCCGCAGAGCCACCCTCGGTCAAGCGAACACACGGGAGTAGGTTCGCGGGAAGGCGATAATATTCAGCTAGAGTTCGGTTCACGGGCGGTTGCGTTTCTTTCCCTCTCTGCGGTGATCTATTATCTTATAATTTCTTTCCTACCCCGGACTGGCCTATCAACCGACATGGCGATAGAGTAATCGTCCCGTCAGCTGGAGCAATGACTTTGGCATGAAGGAAAAGGCTCGCTTGGCCATTCTTAGTTTCCGTCCTGTGGCGGCGTCGAAAGAGTGGAACTCGGGAAACTTCCAATAGGTCAGCTCCTGAGGTTGGGGAACCCAGTGATTTTTGAACTCCAGCAGCCCTCTGTTATCCTCCTCCGTCCGGCCTAAATCGAAACTGACCGCCCCATTCGATTTCGCTGCTGCAATCGTTCTCCACAACAACCATGGCGTGGCCCCAAATCTGTTGAAGCGAATGTCTGAGCAACCGTATTTATAGAGGACGGTTTCTTTGAATCGTAGGATCAGAACAGCCGCGATCGGAGTCTGCTCATGGTACGCAATGCGTATTTCGGAAGATTCGCCGAGATAGCGGCTGAGGTTCCGAAACCAAGCATAAGGCGTCGGTGGCAGGCAATGTCGACTCCGAGTGGCGGTGAACAAGGAGTAGAAATCCCGTAGCAGGCCCGGCGACGTTCCGCATTTCTCAACAAGGCCAGCACGCTCCGCCCTACGAACACGGCGCTGAACCGAACTCTCGTGCAAATTCCCGAACAGCTGGTTCAGGCCCGGACGCAGATCCAGGAGGTGCCGAAAATACCGGGCCGTCGGCACAAACCCTTTTGCACTGCTCATGTCGCAAAAGCGCCTGTTGGTAGGGCGCAGTTCGATATACTTCCAGTGTTGATGTTCAAGCGCGGTTCGCAAATAGTGAATCAGGAAAGAGAAGTCGTCCGTTGAATCGCAGAGTGGTTCACAATGATCCGAAAACGGCAGCGAAACGATGCGGCTCCCCGTAAGCCAACTGTTCACACGACAGAAAAGCAGCCCGTTGACAAGATCGGTGGTAGGTGGCGAGGTGGTGAAAACAACGGGTTCGTAATCATAGGTCTCGCGAAGCGCCTTCAACCAGCCCGTGGTGTGGAACACGGAAGCCCGGGCGTGCCGTTTCGCAAACTCCGACCAGCGCTGGTCTTTTACGGGATCGATCTGATAGATCACTGCGGGCCTATAAGGGCAAATCTCACGATCGGCTTCCTGTGAGAACCATATCGTCGCGGGGCACCGGTTCGTCGATCCTAAATTGGGCGAAAGGCTCCGAGCAGGTCCTTGTAGGACGCGACTTCTCTTCGAACGGCGGGTAGCAGCGCGGAAAGCAAACCGGCAACGGCGAAACCCGCGGCAGCGCCTAGAATTTGCAGCAATAGTGCCTGGCCGTTCAGCCGTCGTAGAGCAAGGCTCGCAAGACAGACACCGAGGAGGCTCAGCGACATGGGGTAAAGAAGAGCGCGCCCCACACCCGACAATGTTAAATGCGTACCTCGGAAAGTGAATCTTAAGATCCACGGGAGCATGGCGACGAGAAACAGCGATTCGGACAGTGCTACGCCCTTGATCCCGAAGGGCAATCCGATCGCGGTGCTACAAAGGATGATCGGGGAAATGACCAGCAAGAGTTTGAGAAGCCTTGACGACTGGCCCCGGCTGATAAATAGCCAGCCCGTGGAATCCATCAGCAGCTGTCCCAGGGCGGAGATGACCAGGATCTGGAAAACCGGTACCGCCTCGGCCCATTTGGCTCCCAAAACCAGGACGATTACCGGTCGGGCCGCAACGAAGAGAAAGCCAAAGGTGGGAGCGATGACCCAGACCATCAGGCTAAGCGCGCGCAGATAATATCTTGCAAACCGCTCGGGATCATCCTGCAATCTACTAAACGCGGGGATGGCTACATTTCCGGCGGGTGTAGTGAGCTGGCGCACCGGTAACATCAGAAGATTGTACGCACGTGAAAATAAACCGAGCGGAGCCGCTCCCCAATATCGGCCGATCAGCACGCTGTCAAAACTCCGATTCACATTGAGGATCAGATAGGAAAGAGAAACGCTGCCTCCGAAGACCAGCATGGAAGTAACTTGGCTGTCCCGCCGAGGCAGACCGGGTTTCCAGCGGACCAGCATCCAACTAACCACCATTAGCGTGAGATTCACGGCTAGAGGCTGCGCAACGATCGCCCAGTAGCCCGCGCCCCGCCAAGCCATAAGGATGGCCGCCGGAACCCCGATGACCGGCGCCAGAAAGTCTCGAAACGCCAAAGCCGAAAATCTCATCTGCCGTTTTAGCAGTGCGGTCGGCTGCACTCTTAATCCGCCGACGAGGAAATTGAGTGACGAAACGAGTGCGATCGCAACCAGCCGCGGCTCTCCATAAAACTTCGCCAATACCGGCCCGAGGCCCGCGGTGATAAGCGTCAGCGCCAGACCAATTCCCACATTTATCCAAAAGAGAGTGCTCACCTGTTCGTGAGTAATCTCTTTGCGCTGGATGGTCGCTTCGGAAAGCCCAAAATCAGCAAACGCGAAAGCCAGTCCTGTAACAGCGGTGACCATGGCTACGACTCCGAAGTCTGCGGGAGACAGCAGGCGCGCGAGAACTACCGTGGAAACCGCTTGCGTTACAAACTGCATACCCTGCGAGACGAGCGTGAGCAACCCGCCGCGCAGCGACCTGCCCTTCAGGTCGGCATGCAAGTGGTCGGTGCTGAGCGCGTCGGAGATTTGTTGTCGGACAGCCATTACCCATTCCTCGATGGCAGGCGCGAATCAAAGTAACTTACACTGATGAAGCGGAAAGCAACGCGGAACCGCCTAGGTTTGCCGTGGGTTGTTTGTATGCTGCAGTGCATCCGAGGACTCAAAATTTTGTGTCTGGTTCCGCTTCGCGAATCCCAGCAATTCCCCGTATACTTCCATCGTCATCCTGCCCACTATTTCCCAGGAATGTTGCTGTGCTGCGCATCTCCGTATTTCGTCTCGCTGTTGCTCCAGGTGCGTGTACAAATTACTTGAAAAATACCTCTCGACGGTACCGGCCAAGTCGACCGAATTTCGAGCCTTGAATACGAATCCGTTCTTACCCTCTACGATTTCATCTCCTAAGCAACCTACATCCGCCGCAAGCACCGGAAGCCCGAAACTGTGCGCCAAGAAGAGGACACCGCTCTGATAGACATGGGTATAAGGCAGGACAAGAACATCCGATCCCTTGAAATAGACCTCGGTCTCAGCATCTGGGATGTATTCGGCTTTCAAAAGTATTTTTCCCTTCTGCAAATCACTCTGAATTGATGCCTGAATTCCGTCCCAATACCTCTCACAGTCTTTCGGTCGGCCCGCGATGATCAAGCGGTAGCCCTTGTCGCGGCGTAAAAGCTTGCGAAACGCATCCACCAGGTGCTCAAGGCCCTTATAGGGCGCGATGTTCCCAAAAAAGAGGAGCGTCTTTTCGTGTCCCTGTATACGCAACCTCTGCTTTGCTTCGGCCGGGGTGAGGCTGGTGTTCGGAACAGCATTATTAATTCCGAAGGGAACCACGGTCACGTGCGACTTCTGAACACCGAACTCCTCAGAGAGTTCGAGCCTCATCTTCTCCGTATGTACGAACAAGTGATCGGCCAAGTGATATTGAATTCGTAAGGTGAGTCGGTTCCATGCGCTATCTTTCGAATCCCGCCGGCCGGCATTCACATTGTGAACCGTAAGAACTATCCGCTTCCGCAACGCTCTGTAATAAAGCATGAGCACGGTCCGGTCAAAGGACTGGAATTTATTATTCCAAAGGATGTGAAATATCCGCGGCTGCGACGTTAAGGCATAGCGAATCAACTTCCAGTAATACGCCAGCACTCTGAGAACCTTACTTGCGGTGCCAACTCCCGGCCGCTGATCACCTCTGAGGTTCAGGAACCGCACTTGAGGTTTCCCATGGAATTCCGGGCTGTCGAGCTCATCGCTACCAATCAGGTCCAGGACTGCCCCAGACCGGATCAGTTCGGTGGCTAGTCCAAACGCATAAGGTCTGTCACCCCCGCCGGTCAGCAACGTCACCGCGATCTTGTGCCCGTCCGGCACGATCCGTTCAAACGGTTCGCCAGAAACACCTTCCTTATTTAATTCTTCGATTGTCTCTGTCATGGCTCGTAGGCTTAGCCGCCGGGGAATCTCTTTCGAATCAGTTTCTCTAATAGTCTGGTTGAAACACCCCAAAATCCCTTGCTCCCGTCGCGAGTTCCTGTTCTGGCCTTATCGTCCCAGCTCGCGGGTTTCCAGTTTAAACATAGCTTTATCCCAACTCCTTAACACCGAAGCTTTTGCTTCTGGAAGAACCGATTCTGCCCATTTTGCCGCTTTCCATCCAAGAACCGGCTTGATCCAGGCGTATTTCCACCCGAGTTTAGGTACCTCTAGCCTGCCACCGAGCTCCGCTGCCAACCTCTGCAAATCCGCAATGATGTCCATCTGGGCTGGATAGAAATATTCGGACCACGTCTGCATGTACCTCAGACACGCCTTTCGAACGCGTTCGCTGTCTTCAAGGGAACGAAGATATTCCATGTGCAATATCATCGAGCGATACAACGAGTTTTTCTTCACGTCCGAGTTCCCGATATAGCTAACGCGGCTTGTATTCGAAGCTCGGTAGAAGATTCGGGCTTCGCACACAAATCGGGTGCCGTTAGAAGCAAGCAGCATTCCCCGTCCGAATCATACTTTAGCCGCGTGTCCCAGGGCCCAGCCGCTTCGGCCAGCTCTCTGCTCACCAGCCAGGTAGCATTCTGCATGTGCAAGTTTCCGCCCATCTTCCTCAGCAACCATTCAACTGGAGTCAGATCTTCCCAGAGCGCGTTCCGCACGAATCGGGCTCGCCTGGTTCGGTAGTGGAAAGCGGCCCAGGGTCCGGAGAGCAGCGTCCGTGCGGTATCACTTTCCCGGAGTGCTGCCAGCTGCCTCTCGATTTTGTCTGGCGCAAGGATGTCGTCGGAATCTAGTTCTTGAATGTAGTCGCCCTGGCAGTGCTTGTAGGCAGTGTTAACGGCAGCCGCCGGGCCCTGATTGTCAGTGGACACGAGTTTGAGGTTCTTCGCTGCAAAGCGTCGCACCACATCGGCCGTATGGTCCCGCGAACCATCGTCAACGACTATGATTTCCTTGCGCGTCCAGGTCTGCTGGAGCGCCGATTCGATCGTATACGGGATGCAGTCCTCGGCGTTAAATGCCGGGATAAGTATGGAAACAAGGGGTTTCATGACTCGGAAAAGAACGCAGGAGTCGCGGAAGTGGCCGTGATGATGGTTCTCCCTCCATGCCCGTATCGTCTAACTCGCGTTGGCCAGTGAAGTAACCTCATGGTCTTCCCTCCCTTTTATCATCTCCTCGATTCGCTCCACCAAATCCAATCTATCGTCAGAGAGTTTTCGCGCGAACAGCATTTCTCCCGCGCCCCATTCATCCTCGACCCACACCTTTTCGTGCGCTTCAAAGAACCTCAGATGCTCGTCATTGAGCACGGCTGGGTGGTCGCCCTTCGATGCTGACCAGTCTGCGTACACGAGGTTCTTCCGAAGATTGGCCCGAAAAGGAGAATTTCCGATAATCGTGTGAAAAAACGATTCATCCGGCGCAAAGGTGTTTCGAAAGTATTCTACAAAATGCGTATTGGCCGTTGTGAACCTACGGATATAAGTGCATGCATCCCGAGTTAGCGCCCAGCAGGCGTGGCCAGCGTAGGCCTCGATTCCCGGAAGGTACTTCCGATAGTCCCTGTGCGCCAAGCCCAGCTTTCCCAAGACCCGCTGAGCAAAGTGGTGGAGCGGCTTATCCGACGGATATCGCAGCGTGTTGATTTTGGAGAGCGAGTAGCCTGGCGCCGGCATTTTCACGGCGTTCATGAATTCCAGGCCACGATTCCGTTCTAGGAATCGCTGGATGTATACCCCAGTTCTGAGCGGATAGGTGCTGCCCTGCAAGAAGACGAAGTAATCATAGTTTGCCGAAGAGACCAACGCCTCGCCAAGCAACAGCATGGTTGCCTCAATCTGGGAAAACTCGCCCCACCAGACAGGAATCCGCTTCTCACTGAAGAATACATGATCCTCGGTGATGCTCGAGAATTTCTGAAAGTCCGATTTCTCATCGATATGAACGAAGAATCCGCAATCTGCGCTCGAGAGGGTCTTGATGGCCCGCCGCAGAAGCTGAGGATCCTTATGAAAGAGCATCAAATATGCTGTCCTCAATTCGCTTGCTCCTTTTGTTCAGGCAGGGACTAAATGGCACGCTGGGCCAAGATTGCCCAAAAGTACAGTAGATTTCGCGCCCGCTTCTGAGCAGCATAATATGGAGTAATGGTGTTTGTTTAGAGACGTGCTCGAGCAGGGATCGGCGCAATTAACAGGTCACCAAGCGCCCTTTATCCGCTTCCGCGGAGGGGCTCCCGTTGCGAAGCAGCGGAAATGGGTGCTACCAGTTATAGAATTCATTTAACCTACTCCTGAGGGGGTTTGAAGGGACTAGCCCTATGAGAAAGCTTCTTGGAACCCTAATTCTGCTGCTGTTCCCGATGTTTTTGCGAGCGCAGTGCACGGGGAGCAGCCCCACGTGGACTTCTACCCCTGATGAGAGCAGCGTAAGCACTTGCGTTTCTAACGCTTCGCCAGGAGACACCATCAACGTCACAACCGGCAGTGGTTCGGTAACTTGGAATTCTCAGCTTTCCATCGACAAGCCCCTGAAGATCATCGGGCCGGGAAGCTGCAATAGCATGGGAGCAGCCTGCAACGAGCCGCTGGTGATCGTGGACAACGCCGGGTCGAGGACGGAGCTGATTCACTGGGCAGGAATCTACGGCATGAAGGGATGCGCGTCCGCGGGTGCGATATGCTTTCGTTTTTCCGGATTTTCCATTCAGCCCGTCAGCGGGACCACGAACCTCTACAGCATTTTCGGCTTGGTTGGCGCCTGCACATCCGCAAGCTGCCCGAACATTCGCATCGACAACAACAGCTTCACTGGCTGGACGCAAAGCAACGGTACTTATGCTACGTGGCTCATTTTGACGGACAACGTGTTCGGAGTCATTGACCATAACTTTGTTTCGAATACCGGCAGGACTCTGGCCAACCCAAATCACAGCGCTTATCTCGGCGTTGGAACCCACGGAGACTACTCTTGGGCCGCACCCGATTCATTCGGCACGGCACGTGCGCTCTATTTCGAGAACAATACCTACGACAGCAACCAAGTGGCGAACAACGACTGCGACGCTCCGCCAACTGGGGGGACTGTCGGCGGATGCCGCATCGTCGTACGCTTCAACAATTTCAGTGGAACGGCCGGTGCTGCCGTCACGAATCATGGCACGGAAAGCGCCGGAAGGAATCGTGGCGGCAGGCAAATTGAGACCTATGCCAACAGCATCTACTGCAACAGCAGCAAGGGCTGCGCGAGCGTAACCGGCTTCCGAAGCGGAACACTGCTGCAATGGGGCAACCACCTAACCACGTTCGGAACTTCGACTTGTTCGCCAAACTGCTCCTGGTTCAACAATGCCGTGAGTTTCTCGGACTATCGTACCTACGCGAACTTCCCTCCGTGGGGAGTCGGTGGCGGCTCCAGCCCTTACGATACGAACGAAGGAGCCGTTTACGATTCGGGGACCTACACGGGAACAACGGGAAGCCAGAACTTCACGGACACCAGCAAGAGTTGGACTACAAATCAATGGGCGGGCAGCGCGTTGACGAACGGGACGCCCTATTCCATCTACAACGTCACTCGGGGATGGAGCGAGCAAATCGCCTCCAACACATCGAACACCATCACTCCTGCAAGCCAAGCAATTTGCCACTGGGGCACCTCCACTCCCTGTACATGGACAAATGGAGATAGCTACCAGATTCTTAGAACCACCGTGACGATAGACCAGCCAGCACGGGGAAGCGGCATTTACTATTCTGGTGGTACTGCGAATTGCGCTGGGTACAGTACATCGGCATCTCCTTGCAGCGCCGCCAACGAAGCGCTCGACCCAATTTATGAATGGGCTGATTCTACAGGGCCATGCACAGCGGGATGGCCCAATTGCGTGTCGGGGTCGACTTTCCACGGGTACAACTTCGGCGTTGTCAGTGGTGTTGGTGAGCAGATCATAGTGAATCGTGACTATTACGCTGAAACACAAGACCAGTCAGCGCAAACTAATGCTATAAGTCCCTTCAATGGCTCTAGCAACGCAGGCCACGGGACACTTGCCAATCGCCCGACGACCTGCACTACAGGAGTAGCCTATTGGGCCGTTGACCAAGGAAGTTGGAACACCAACAACACTCCGATTCCTGGGACTCCTGGCGACACGCAGGGCCAGCTTTACATCTGTAGTTCCACGAACAATTGGTCGCTTTATTATACGCCATACACCTATCCGCACCCTCTGATTACAGGCGGCGCTGCTGGAACCGCTGGGGAGCCTCCTCCAAATCCCCCAACGGGCCTGACGGCCACCGTTCAATGAAACCGGTCTACCCGGACACTGGGTTGTGGTCCACGGCGCGGCTCTTTACCGGCGAACCACTTCCGGTAGTGACGGGCTTTGGCGGCGGAAGATCCGGCTTCGGACCTCGCCCGACAGCCCAGTCCAGGATCCGAGTGATTAGCTGAGCCTTTGCGTCCCAGCTGAAACTTTCCCGTGCATACGACATGCCTCGCCGTCGCAGACATTCGAGAGTGTCCCGATCGTGCGCGAGCCGTGTCAGGATACCTTCAATCTGAGATACCACGTCGTCTTCGGTGCGGAGAGGCACTTTGAACCCCACGTCTGGATGAACGTTGTCGCCTGGCCCTCCGAAGTCTGCTACCACGGGTACGGCACCCGCAGCGAGCGCCTCAACGACTACCGCCCCACCGAACTCCCGCACTGACGGAAACACGAACACATCCGTCAAGCCTAACAACTTCAGGACCTCCGCATGGCTGACAGATCCTAGAAACGACACCACCTTGTCGATCCCGAGAGATCTCGTGAGCTGCTCAAGGCGGCCCCGCTCCGGGCCATCGCCGAGGACCGTGAAGCGGGCCAAATCACTTCGCAACAGGGGCGCCGCCGCGCGCAAGGCGAGGTCGCAAGCCTTATAGGGAACAAGTGAACCGACAAAGATTAGCTGCAGCTTATCGTTGTGACCCCGGCCGCGCAGATCTGCGGAAAGTATCGAACGGCTGAGCCCGTTCGTCGGGACATAGAAGAGTTTGTTCTGGTGCGCGCCAAGCTCGGAATAGGTATGGGACGAACCTGCAATAATCGCCGCTGCATAGCGATAGGTAGATCGAGCGAAGGGGAGGAGCCGATACAAGGCCCTCAGTGGGGAGATCCATTGCTTTTGATTCTTGGCCTGGCTAAAGCCTTGCGGCCAGGGCAGGCCACCGTTAAGCGGCCCGAGCACGAAAGGTATCGGGCCTTTCCGCAGAAAGAAAGCCAGCGGACTTGGGCATACGGTGTTTAGAGGCAACAAGCGCAGGACGACATCGAACTCTCCGGCGGAGATGCGGCGCCTCATGTGGCGCCAAACGCGCCATTCAAACGCCATGGAAAGTGGAACAGTGAAGGCCGTCAAAACCTGGCTTCGGTAGTTGAACTTAAAGATGCGGCGCAGGGCCCAGGCGTGAAGGTGTTCAAGCCACGGCATGCGAATCAGCTCGATCGCGCGAAAAGGTGCTTGAGCGCGGCGCAACGCATCCTCGCTCGCAGGACGAGCAACCAGTGTCACATCATGCCGTTGGGCAAGTGCCTCAGCCTGACAATAGCCCTCCAGGGGAATGGTTATACCTTCCGGGTTACAATCCGGCGCTAGCAACAAAATACTTAAGCGGCTCACGATGCTCACCTCAAATACAGAGTCCGGAAAAAGGAGTTCCGATTCCAGCGACCCAAGCGTTGGCGGCTTCTAATTTAGGGTTCCTGATTTCGCTTGTGCAGCCAAGGGACGGTCTGTAAAAACGTGGCTTTGCACCAAGGAACACCTAATTGGCGTGTGTGGAACTTTTCCAGAAGACCTCGATAGAACTTTCATCGCAATCTTTCAGCACCTGCAAAAATTCGTTTGAGTTTAGCCACCGTTCGAGCCCCAACCCCCGTGCGCAATCAACTGCATAGTTGAACTTGCGGTTTGGGGCGAGAATTTCAAGCAACGCGACGCACTCTAAACCCTCGGGGCGGAATTCGGGTAGATTCACTTCAAACGAGAGGTAAGGAACCGGTTGACGAAGGCCCCGTATTACGTTCAGTTCATAGCCTTCTACATCTATCTTAACGAAGAGCGGGCGGCCATATGAGGTGATTAACTCTTCAAGGGTTGTCGTTTCCACTGTTCTGCCTTGCACAAAGTCTAACCCGCAATGCCCGCAGGTGTGCCGCGCTTTGTTCCCCTT
>Ga0306923_10007708_pt1 | contig 10755 bp, 12 predicted proteins | sample sta12Can44000108_FD_203841 | JGI IMG/M metagenome (GOLD analysis project Ga0306923, IMG submission 203841) | Lab enrichment of tropical soil microbial communities from Luquillo Experimental Forest, Puerto Rico - statanox.12C.anox.44.000.108 (v2)... | ecosystem: Environmental > Terrestrial >...
CCTTGGCCTCGATCGCTTCGGCGAGCGACCTGGGCTGCAAGAACTCCATGCCCGGGGTTCAGCTTCCCCGGTAGGTGGAATAGGCGAACGGGCTGAGCAGCAGCGGCACGTGATAGTGCCCGCCCGGGCCGGCCACCTCGAACGTCACCGTGACCTCGGGATAGAACGATGCCGTTCCGTGCGCCTCGAAGTACGCCCCGGTGCCGAACGTGATGCGGTACACGCCGGGCTCGAAGCCAGGACCGTCCCCCAGCCTGAGCCGCCCGTCCGCGTCGGTCTGCCCGGCACCGGCCGGCGACCACCCGTCCGGGCCGCGGCGCTCCAGCCGGACTGCCACGCCCGCGGCGGGCCGCCCGGCCGTCGCGTCAAGGACGTGCGTGGACAGCGTGGCGGACCCAGTCGGCTCCGGCCCGGTGGTCACCGGCCCCGTGGTCACAGGCCCAGCATCTTCGTCAGCCGCAGCCGGGTGATCTTCAGCAGCTCCTGGCGTACCACGGTCCGTTCGGCTTCCGGGTCGTGGCTTAGCCTGGCCTGCAGCTGGGCCAGCATGTCCGCGCCAGACAGGCCGCTGGCGCAGATCAGGAACACGTAGCCGAACCGCCGCTCGTAGGCGAGGTTCCCGTCGGCCAGTGCCTGCCGCACCCCGTCGCTGGCCGACGCGGCGCCCGATTGCTCGGCCGCCGACCATCCGTCGGCGGCCACCCGGTCCCCGATCCGCGGATGCGCGTTCAAGCTCTCGATGATGTCGTCCCAGGTCAACGCCTTAAACGCGGCGCTCACCGCGTCCTCCAGCGCGGCCGGGTCGCGGTACGGGCGGCCGCCGACCATCATCCTGGCGAACGATCCCGACGCACAGCACGCGAGCATGTCCCGTTGCGCGGCCTCGGGCGAGGCCGCGTTGAACGCCGCCAGCGACCAGACCTGCGGGTCAGTGCTCACCACGCGAACATCCAATCAGCCGGCCCGCGCACGTGATAAGCGCGTATCGAATCAATCACCGTTTACCTGGCCGCAGCGGTTTTGTAGCTTTCGCTAAACGGGGACGGTTATGGTGCGCGAGAAGGGTTCGTCGCCAGGAGGTGATCCCTTTGCGAGTACGGGACTTGCTCGACGTGCCCGGCCTCGGCCTCAGGCTGCTCACCGACGTTTCCGGCGTGGATCGCGTGATCCGGCATGTGTACACCACGGACCTGCCTGATCCGAGCCGCTACCTGACACCGGGCGACCTGGTGCTGACCGGCATGATCTGGTGCCGGGAACCGGGGGACGCCGACCGGTTCGTCCGGGCCCTGGCCCGCGCGGGCGCCGGGGTGCTCGGCGCCGGGGAGGCGCTCGGCGAGGTGAAGCCCGAGGTGATCGAGGCCTGCGCTCGGCACGGGATCACCCTGCTCGCAGTGCCGGCCGAGACCTCGTTCGCTGTCGTCACCGATGAGGTGGGGCGCCGCCTGAACGGCGATCGGGCTACGGAGATGACCAGGGTGCTCGGGCGGCGCAGGCTGCTGCTGTCCGCGGTGGCCGAGGGAGCCGGCCTGGACGCGATGTTCCGATTGATGGGCCGTGAGATCGGCGCTGAGTGCTGGCTGCTCACCGCGACCGGCCGGGTGGTCGGCGGAACCGGGCCGTCCCTGCCCGCGCCGCTCGCGCTCCGGCTGGCCGGGGAATACCTCAGGGCGGACCGGCTGCCCGCCACGGTGCGGGTCAGCGGGCCGCAGGTCCCCGTGGCCGGCGACGGGAAGTACTCGCTATACGGCGTGGGCGGGGAGCCGAGGATCACTAGCTGGTTCCTGGCCTGTGCCGGGCATGAGCACGACTGGGCTCACGAGCTGCGCGAATCCGTCGCCGAGCTGGCCGCGGACGCGGCTCTGGAGCGGGCCCGGCTGGACGCCGGACGGGCGGGCGACCGCAAGCTGGCCGAGGCGATCGTCACCATGCTCGCGTCCGAGGGCGGCGAGGGAGCCGCCCCGGCCGAGATCGCCTCGCTGATGCGCGCGGCCGGGCTGCCGCCCGAGGGGCGCTACCTGGTGGCCGCGATGAACGCCGAGGCCGACCGGATGACCGGCCCGAACGTCGATCGCTGGCGGTCCGACCTGGCCGAGGAACTAGCCGTCCCCCCGGTAGCGGGAACCGCCGAGGGCCCGGAGTTGGGCCCGGAAATAGGTACTGTCGTCGCCCCGCTCGGGGACCAGATCGTGATGCTCGTCCCACTACCGCGCGAAGGGCTCGGGGGGGATCGGGGGGGTCGTCCCTCCCGGAGTCAACAACTGCCGGCCGAGCCCGGCCCGGGAGCCCTCGAGGGACCCGAATCCCCGGAGGTCCCGCGGGGCGGGGCCGGCCAGGCCGCGCACGCGCTGGCGACCCGGCTGCGCGCGGCCCAGCCGGTCCTGGAGTCCGACCGGTCCCGGATCAGGCTCACCGTCGGGGTCAGCGCGCCCGCCGAGGGCGTGACCGCCCTGGCCGGCGCGCTGCACGAGGCGCGGAGCGCCCTGCGGCTCGCCGCGATACGAGCGCCCGCCGCCGGCCCGGCGCCCGCATCGGCCGTGTCGGTGGTGACCAGTGACGAGGTGGCCTCTCATGAGCTGTTGCTGGCCAGCGTGCCCGCCAGCGTGCTGCGCTCGTTCCGGGAGCGGCTGCTCGGCCCGCTGCTGGCCTACGACGAACGGCACCGGGCCGAGCTGCTGCCCACCCTGCGCGAGTTCCTGGCCTGCTCGGGCTCATGGAACGCGTGTGCGGCCACCATGTACGTCCATGTCAACACGGTGCGGTACCGGATCAGGCGTATCGAGGAGCTGACCGGACGCGACCTGTCCCGCCTGGACGATCAGGTGGACTTCTTCCTGGCGCTGCGGATTCGCTAGTGGTGGTGATCCGATCGGCCTCGGCGGCTGACGCGGCGCAGATCGCGGCCGTGATGCGAGACAGCTGGCTCGCCGCCTACGACGGCATCATCGCGTCCGCGCTGCTTGACCAGGCCACGGCCCCCGACGGCGGGGCCCGCATCCGGCAGTCCTTCCGGCTGCGGCCCTGGCAGCGGATGATCGCCGCGGTCGCCCGCGGGCCGGCGCCCGCAGACGACACGGCGGGCATCGTCGGCTACGCGTCCTACGGACCGGAGCGGGACGTGCTGGACACGCCCTGGCCGTACCCGCTGACCCCGGCGGGCTCGGACGGCCAGGTCGCCGAACTCTACGCGCTGTACGTTCACCCGGCCTGGTGGTCGACCGGCACCGGCCGAGCGCTCATGGATCGCGTCCTGGCCAGGGTCAAGATAGCCGGGTACACCTGCATCACTCTGTGGGTGCTCGAGGCCAACGCCCGCGCGCGCCGCTTCTACCAGCGGGCCGGGTTCGCCCCGGACGGCGCCCGCCACGTGCTCGATGACCTCGGCGGCGTCACCGAGATCCGCTACCGGCGCGTGCTGAGCACCTAGCCGGGCTCGCCGAACTCGGCGCGGGCGTGGGCGATCAGCGCCCGGGCCACCGGGCTTCCCGGGGTGTCGGCGCGCCAGGCGAGCGCGAGGCGGCCGCGCATCGGCGGATCGCTGATCGTGATGACGTGCAGCCCGTCGCCGTATGCCCGGGCCGCGGGCTCGGTCAGGAAGGCCAGTCCGAGACCGTGCGCGGCCAGGCGGGCCAGCATGCGCGGATCACTGGCCTCGAAGCCGATCCGAGGCTGCAGCCCGGCCGAGGCATAGGCGGCGTCCACGCAGGCACGCAGGCCGGTCCCGACCGGCAGACAGATCAGCGACTGGTCGGCGATCTCGGCCAGGCTCACCGAATCCGCTCCCGCGCAAAGCGCCGCGTCCGCGCTCACCGCGGCCACGATCGGCTCGTCGGAGACCACCTGGAGGGCCAGCCCGCGCGGCGGCTCCGGGGCCAAGCCGATGAACGCCAGGTCGTACGTGCCGGCCCGGACGCCTTCGGCCAGGTGGTCGGAGCTGTTCTCGGCCAGCGTGATCTCGATGGCCGGGTGGCGCCGGTGGAATCCGGCCAGCAGATCCGGTATGTCCAGCGACGCGGACTGCGACACCATGCCGACCGCGACATGGCCGCGCAGCAGGCCGGACAGTTCGTCGACGGCCAGCCGCGCCCCGGCCACCGCGCCCAGCGCGGTCCGGGCGAACGGGAGCACGACCTCGCCCGCTTCGGTGAGCCGGGTGACCCGGCCCGAACGGTCCAGCAGTTCCTGGCCGAGTTCCCGCTCGAGCTGCCGGATCTGCGCGCTCACGCCCGGCTGGGTGACATGCAGCCTGGCGGCGGCCCGGGTGAAGTTCCGCTCGTCCGCGACCGTCACGAAGTACTCCAGCTGCCTCAGTTCCATAACTGACAATTCTAATAGCTAGTCAAACTATTTCTTGGACTTCTCATACGCCGGGCGGCAAGCTGGAAGTATGACTTACGACGACAGCGCGGCCACGGCGGCCGCCATCTACTTCGACGCCTGGCAGGCCAGGGACTTCGCCCGGCTGCGCACGGTGCTGGCCGACGACGTGGACTTCGTCGGGCCGATGGGACAGGCCAAGGGTCCTGAGGAGTGCCTGCGTGGCCTGAGAGGAATGGCCACGATCATGACCGGCATCGAGGTCCGCAAGGTCTTCGCCGCCGGATCCGACGTCCTGACCTGGTACGACATGATGACCACGGTGGCCGACCCGGTGCCGGTAGCGAACTGGATGCAGGTCCAGGACGGCAAGATCACCCGGATCAGGGCCGCCTTCGACCCCAGAGGCATCCTGGCCGGATCATGACCCCGTCGCGTACGGGCTGGCTGGCCGTCGCGGTCCTGGCCGGCTCGCAGACCCTGGCCGTGATGTCGACCACCGTGGTCAGCGTGGCCCTCCCCGCGATCGGGGCGGGCCTGCACGCCTCGGCGGCTGGCCGGCTCTGGATCGTCGATGCCTACGTGATCGTGTACTCGGCGCTGCTGGTCGCGGGCGGGACCATCGGTGATCGCTGGGGCCGCAAGGGCATGTTCCTGCTCGGCCTGGCCTTGTTCGGGGCCGGCTCGCTGGCCGACAGCCTGGCGCCGTCCACCGGCGCACTGCTGGCCGGCCGGGTGCTGCAGGGCCTGGGACCCGTGCTCCTGGTGCCGGGCAGCCTGACCATCATCCGGGCCCTGTTCGACGACGAGCGGCGCCGGGCACAGGCCATCGGGCTGTGGTCGACGGGTTCCGGGCTCGGGATGGCGGCTGGGCCCGTGGTCGGCGGCCTGATCGCCGCGCACCTGGGCTGGCGCTGGGTGTTCGGCTTCAACGTGCCGCTCGCGGTCGTGCTGCTGCTGATCGCCGCCCGGGCCATACCCCGCTTGGATCGCGTGCCCGTCGCGGGGCGCCTGGACTGGACCGGCACGGTCTTCGGCTGCGCCTGCGTCGCCGCGATCGCGTTCGCGCTGATCGAGGGCAACCCGCTTGGCTGGACGTCCCCGCCGGTCCTGGCCGGGTTCGCCCTGAGCGCGGGCGCGCTGGCCGCGTTCGCCGCGCGAGAGCGGCGGGCGCCAGGGATGGGTACTGCACCGGTGGTGGACATCTCGCTGTTCCGCCGTCCCGCGTTCGCCGCGGCCAACGTCGCCGCCCTGGTCGTGTTCTTCGCCTTCATCGGCGCGATCGTCTTCCTCAGCGCGTACTTCCAGCAGGTCCGCGGCGACACCCCGGTAGCCGCCGGCCTGCAGGTGGCGGTCCTCGGCGTGGCGTTCGCGGTCACCGCTCCGCTGTCCGGGCGGCTGACCGGCCGGGTGGGCGCCCGCTGGCCCATGGTGGCCGGCCTGGTCGCCACGGCGGCCGCGATGTTCGGCTTGCTGCGGCTCGGCCCGGACACCGGCGCGGGGGCGACCTGGTGGGACTTCGCGGTGGCCGGGGCAGGCGTCGGGCTGTGCCTGACGCCGATGACGCAGGTCGCCGTGTCGGCGGTGCCGGCGTCCCGGGCCGGGATGGCCTCGTCGGTGCACAACGCGCTGCGGCAGTTCGGCCAGGTACTGGGCGTCGCGGTGCTCGGCGCGATCGTCTACGCCCACGGATCCAAGGGGTTCGTCACCGGGCTGCACGCGGCGATGTGGCTGTCGGGGACGGCGTTGCTCGGGGCCGCGGTCCTGGCCATGGCGCTGCTGCGGCCGACCGCCGCCGCGCCGCCCAGCGAGCCCCGAGCGGAGCGGCCGGCTCTCACCACGCTCCGTTCCGCTAAATAAAGCCAAAGAAGTGCGAACTGGCCCTACTTGCAGGGAGCCAATCTTGGCAATGTGGTGACATGCCGCGCCGTCTCATCCAGTTGCTCGCCGGGCTGGTGCTCTACGGGATCAGCGACTCCATGCTGCTGCTGGCCGGGCTCGGGCTGGACCCCTGGGACGTCCTGCATCAGGGGCTGTCCCGGCGCACCGGGATTCCCACCGGGACCTGGGTGATCATCGTCGGCGCGCTGGTACTGCTGCTGTGGATCCCGCTGCGGCAGCGGCCCGGTATCGGCACGGTGTGCAACGTGATCCTGATCGGCGTGGTCATCGACGTGGTCCTGGCCGTGGTCCCGCCGCCGCACCCGATGCCGGTGCGGGCCGTGGTCATGGTGTCCGGAGTGGTCCTGAACGGCGTGGCGACCGGCCTGTACATCGGCGCGGGCCTCGGGCCCGGGCCCCGCGATGGGCTCATGACCGGCTTCGCGGCCCGCGGTCACTCGCTGCGCGTGGTGCGTACCGCGATCGAGGTCACGGTGTTGCTGGCCGGCTGGCTGCTCGGCGGCACGGTCGGCGTCGGCACCGTGGTCTACGCGGCCTGCATCGGCCCGCTGGCCCACATCTTCGTGCCGCTGTTCAGCCGCGCCGCTCCCGCGCCCCCCGCTCCGCAACCGAATGAATCCGGGGATTCACTGCGTCCAAGCGTAGTGAAATCGGGGTTTCATTCCGCCGGGACGCGCCACGACAGCTCGGATCGCTAGGGACGGGAGCGGAGCGTCGCCACGCCGTCGCCGGTCAGGTCGTCGAGCGGTGCCTTGCGTCCGGTCATGGCCATGACCAGGGACAGGATCGGGCCGGATACCTCCGGCCCGGTACCGTGCGACCACTCGGTGTCGGTGGCGCGGAGCGTCAGACCCTCGATCCGCTTTTTGCTGCCGATGAGCAGGTTCGAGCCCTTGTAGAAGTCGGCCACTCGCACCACGGCCTCGGTCGGGTAGTCGTGCTCGATCCCGAGCGGCCGGCGGATGTCCTGGGAATGCACGATCGTCTCGCCCAGCCAGGTGTCGGCGGGGCCCGGCGGGTGCTTGGTGGAGGTCATCACCGCCTCGAAGTTGCTCATCGTCTCGGCGGGGGAGGAGCCGCGGTGCGCGGCGACGCCACCTTCTTGCACCTTGTCGAAGCTGAATCCCGATCCGATCAGTTTGCCGAAGAAAGCCGGCGGAGTCAGGCTCGCGGTCGATGTCATGTGCGCGAGCACGTCGCGCACCGTCCACTGGCTGCACAGCGAGTCAGTGCCCCAGTCCTCGCCGGACCGGCCCTTCAGGTCAGCCGCGAGGGCGTTGCGCTCGTCGTGGATAACCGGCCAGAGGTCCATCCCAGTCCTCCCCTCGGGCAGGGACGACGGGAACCGCAGCCCCTGCCCGCCCGTCTTGTTCGATTAGAGCCAAATTAGTCAGTTGCCGAATAAGCGGCAATCGTATAGTTGGTGCGCGACGGGAGGCAAGGTGCGGGACATCCAGAAGGTGCTGGCGGCGCTGGCCTCACCGGTCCGGCGCGAGATCCTGAGCCTGATCTGGGACCGCGAGCTGTCTGCCGGAGAGATCGCCGCCGCGTTCCCGGTGACCAAACCGACCATCTCCCAGCACCTGGCCGTGCTGCGTGAGGCGGGCCTGGCCGAGGCCACCGCGGTCGGCACGTCGCGCCGCTACCGCGCCCGGCCCGAGGCGCTGCGTAGCTTGCACGCCGCGCTGGTCAGCCCCGGCAAGTGGGTCAACGCCGACGACGACCCGCAAGACCCGGAGCGCGCTTTGGACGTGCGCACCAAGCCGGTCGTGGTGGCCAGCGCGGTCGTCGGCACCAGCCAGGCGGCGACGTTCACGGCGTTCACCGACCCGGCGGTCTACTCCCGGTGGCTCGGTGTCCCGGTCTCGATCGAGGACGGCCGTTTCGCCTGCACCATGGAGTGGGGTACGAACGTGCGCGGCCGGTACGAGCTCGTCTGCCCGCCCGAGCTGATCGTGATGCGCTGGGACTTCGAGGATGACAACGTGCCCGTCCCCGGCGGCGAGATGGCCGGCTATCTCCGGATCCGCTCCCGCCCGCCGGGCGCGCACGTCGAGGTGCACCAGATCGTCGACACGACCGAACAGGCGGAGTTCATGGAACGAGCCTGGGCGATGGTCCTCGGCCGCCTGCAGGCGGGGGTTGTCCGGGCCAGCGACCCGGGCTCGCCGATGCCGATGCGGCCCGGTCGGCCCAAGCAGTCGGCCCAAGCAGCGGGAAGTCGTCCCCCGAACGGGCCTTAGGTCCTCACCAGCCGCGTGCGCGCCACTCGCCCAGGTGCGGGCGCTCGGTCCCGAGCGTGGTGTCGTTGCCGTGCCCGGGATATACCCAGGTCGCGTCCGGGAGCCGGTCGAACAGCCGCTCGGTCACGTCAGTGAGCAGCGAGGCGAAGTCCGCCGCGGAGTTGGTCTTGCCCACGCCGCCGGGGAACAGCGAGTCCCCGGTGAACACGTGCGGCGTGTCCGACAGGCGGCCGCCCGCCTCGTACAGCACGGCTAGGCTGCCCGGCGTGTGCCCGCGCAGGTGAATGAGCGAGACCGCGCAGTCGCCGAAGGTCAGCACCTCGCCATGCTCGGCACGGTGGCCGACCTGGACGGGAAGCTCGTTCGCGTCAGCCGGGTGCGCGACCACGACCGCGCCGGTACGGGTCTGCACCTCCGGCAGCGCCTGCCAGTGATCGGCATGCCGGTGCGTGGTGACGATGGTGCCGACCGGCGTGTCGCCGATCAACTCGATCAGCCGACCCGCCTCGTTGGCCGCGTCGATCAGCAACCCCTGGCCCGTACTGGCGCAGCGCAGCAGGTAGGCATTGTTGTCCATCGGGCCCACGGCTATCTTGGTCACGGTCAGGCCGTCGATCTCACGAGTGTCGGGCGGGCCGCCGACATGAACCTCTCCCGAGTAAGTCACCTTCAAAATCTATACCGAACGGACCTGGCTACCACGATCCGCGCCGGCCCTTGGCCACCCGGCGCTGACGCCGACCCAGCAGGAGAGCCGCGTGAAGATACTTGTCCTGGCCGCCCGCGACGTGCATGAGCTGCTCGGATACCGAGAGTGTGCGGACGTGATGCGCCAGGCCCTGGCCGCTCTGGCCCGCGGCCAGATCCAGCAGCCGCTGCGCACGGTGGTCCGCCCCCGGGACGCGGCGGGCTTCATGGGCCTGATGCCCGCCTACTCTCCGGACGGCTACGGGCTGAAGGCGATCTGCGTCACGCCGGGCAACCCGGCCGTCGGCAAGGACGCGCACCAGGGCGGGGTCATGCTGTTCGCGGCGGACACGGGGGAACCGCTGGCGCTGGTCAATGCGTCGGCGATCACCGAGATCCGCACCGCGGCGGTCTCCGCCGTCGCCACCGGCCTGCTGGCCCGGGAGGGCGCCGCCGAACTGGCCGTTATCGGCACCGGCGTCCAGGGTCGGGCGCATGCGCACGCCCTGGCCGCGACCAGGCCGCTTACCGGGATCCGGATGGCCGGACGTGATGTGGCCCGGGCCCGCAAGGTGGCCGCGGAGCTGGCCGAAGCTCTCGGCCTGCCGGTAACCGCGGCCGGTTCGGTGCCCGAGGCGGTCGACGGGGCGGGCATCGTGGTCACCGCCACCAGTTCGGCACAGGCCGTGCTGCGCCGCGAGTGGCTCGCCGCGGGCAGCCACGTCAATGCGGTCGGCGCGTGCCTACCCCATGCCCGGGAGATCGACACCGCGACGATGGCCGAGGCGGCCGTGTTCGCCGACAGCCGCGAGTCGGTGCGGAGCGAATCCGGGGATTACCTGCTGGCCGCCCAGGAGGGCGCCGACAACCCGGTCCGCGCCGAGCTCGGCGAGCTGCTCACCGGGACCGCGTCCGGCCGTGCCGATGACGACGAGATCACCGTGTTCGAGTCGCTCGGCCTGGCTGCCGAGGACCTGGCCGCCGCCAGCTACCTGTACCAGAAGGCCACCCGCCTCGGCGGCGGCACCAGCGCCGACTTCTGACCCCCGCCCCACGCCCCATGCGCGCCGCTCGCCTCCGCCGTCCCGCCTCGCGCGCGCCGCCTCGCGCGCGCCGCCTCGCGCGCCGCTCCCGTCCCCGTCCCCGTCCCCGCCCCCCGTGCGCGCCGCCCGTCCCCGCCGCCCCACCCCCTGCGCGCCTCACGCATCCCAAAAGCCACCAGCGCCCCAGTGGTGACAGCTCGGAACCAATGAGTGCTGCACTCTGCCGATTCTTATGGGTACGGTGCCACTCTCACTGGTTCAGGGGCCAGGCGAGCCAGGGCGTGCTTCGCTATCGTGGAGGGAGCGGGGCGGGCATAACGGCGGTCGATTTAGTGCTTCATATGAGAACGGGACGGAGCCCGGGCGCGGCGACCAAGAATGTCAGACCCCCCGGCTACCATCGCCAAGCGATCCGCCTACCCGTTTCCAGAGTCCTAAGAGAGCAGAGGCGCAGTGGCTGACCGGCTCGTCGTTCGCGGCGCCCGCGAGCACAACCTGAAGGATGTCTCGCTGGACCTGCCGCGGGACGCCATGATCGTGTTCACCGGGCTGTCCGGCTCGGG
>Ga0306923_10007709_pt1 | contig 10755 bp, 7 predicted proteins | sample sta12Can44000108_FD_203841 | JGI IMG/M metagenome (GOLD analysis project Ga0306923, IMG submission 203841) | Lab enrichment of tropical soil microbial communities from Luquillo Experimental Forest, Puerto Rico - statanox.12C.anox.44.000.108 (v2)... | ecosystem: Environmental > Terrestrial > Soil...
ACGGAGTGCGAGCGCGCTGAGCCGGAATTTTGCTGTCGAAGGGAGCCATGCGTGCGCACCTTGGATAGGCCTAGCGAGGGGCAGGCCCAGCACCTCGATTCAGAACGAATCAAGACATGCCTGATTTTTCAAGCTTTTCGGCGCGTTTTACACTCGTCCGACTGCAAGAATTTGTAAAACCCTGCATAGAGCGTTTTGTAAAATTTGGAAACGCTCCTTCGTCTCGATACTGGTCGGTAGCCTGTTGAACCTGCGCCCGGCTGCGACTAAGAAAGCAAGCGATAGCCACTGACCCTCTCGGCTATCGTCGTTCCTTAAGGGCGGCTCCTGCCGCCCCTTCTTTTTGCCCCCGCAACGCCCCACTATGGCCGTCTAGTTAAACCGATTTTCATCTAGAATTTTTTTTTGCCCAGGCGGAACCGCCAAGCCGTGTGTCAGTTTCGTGACGTAGGGGCGACGTCCTTTCAGGTTTTCCTCAAAGAGAGCAGTGCGTGGGTTCGCGAGAGCGCTGGCATGTCCTGCGTCATCTCGCCTCTGCGAGGAAGTTACAGGGAGCGTCAGAACAATGGCAAAGCGCGAGACCGAGCCGATCGACCCAAACGACGGACAGCGTGTCGTTGAGCTTCGTAAATATATGGGCATGACGCAGCTGCAGCTCGCGAAAGCCCTCGGTCTGAGTGTGGGGGCGATTCAGCACATGGAAAATGGTCGCGCTCGCATAACGAGTCAGCGCTTTCGTCAGCTCGCGAAGGTGCTGCGCGTCGAGACTGCCGATCTGGCTAAACCGCCAGGGTCGCCCTTGCCGCGCTTCTTGTGCGAAGAGCCGCACGATTCCACCGAGGAGAAAAATCGCAGGCCCCCCATACTCGGCATCGACGATTTGTCGAATTTAGGTTTCTACGCGTGGGACCCGTTGACCGACCAAGTGACTCGCGACCCCTCTCTCAAGTCGCTGATTGGCTTGCCGACAGACGCACCCCCTGACTTGATCCAATGGCGCAACATCGTGCATCCCGAGTATCTGCCGCGGGTTGATGCGATCCTTGCCAAAAGCCGCGAGCCGGGCAGTGATGGCAGCTTCTATGTCGAGTACCCTGTCGTCGGTCGCGACGGCGCCGAGCGCTGGGTCGCTGAGTGCGGTCGCATGATATTCGATGCTAGGCGCCGTTTCGTGTACTGCATCGGCGCGGTGTTTCCGCTCCAGCAATGGACGGTAAAACGAGTCGCGTCTCGCGTGTTGCTCGCCTTTGCGTGCCTTTGGTGCGGCATTGAGACGGCTTCGGATTTCCTCCAAGCTCCAATTGCAGACAACGTGATCATCATGCTGTCTGAATCTCGTCGATGAGCCTGCTCGCATCGAAACCGATAGCGTTGGCAAGAGTGATAAACTCGATCACCTCGAGACGTCGCTTGCCGTTTTCCGTGCGCTGGACCCATGTCTGCGAGCGCTTAAGTCGCTTCGCCAGATCGACTTGTCGAATACCCGCCTTTTTGCGCTCTTCAATCAATCTAGCAATCAATCTGGCGCGCAACTGCCTGTGCTGTTTGGTGAGAATGGTTCTCGCCCCCGCTTTCGCATATGAGGTAATTGGGTACTAGGCGAGATTTGCATAAGTGAGTCAAGCTGCTTGAGGACGGAGCAAATGGAAAAATGGCGCGAGGATTGGGTTGCCAGGGTAGCCGAATTCGGTCGGCACATCGGATGCAAGGTGGCGCTGCAGATTATTCCGGCAAGCGCTGGGGACGCGATGTTCGCGGCCGGCGATCGCGCCGACATGCAGGCGCGTGATGGCCATCGGCGAGTGGCAAAAAAACACCGAGACGGCCGTAAAGAGCGGCACCTATCCGGGCTGCGGCGGTTGCGGTGTTACGCTTTATCGCGGCGATGTTTGTGGCTTTATCATCGTCGCCGCCGTCGCGGACCCGGCCCCGGCACCAACGCGATCGTGAGTCCGTTCTGCGAGCGCTGCCTCAAAAAGGATGAGGCGGAACTAATGGCCGGTTTTCGCGAAACCCTGCGCGAGACCCTCGGGGCCGATCTCGTCCGCGAGCACTGATGCGCTGCGCTGGACGCGCATGAGGGCGTAATGGCTGCAGCCGATAATTTGACCTCGCTTCACGGCCGCGAAGAACAGCTGAGGGAGAGAAGCCTAGCTGTCATCAATGCCGATGCCGCTCTTTCCGACCACTGGAATTTGGTGGCCGAGGCGATGAACGCGATCTGGGACTTCGCGCACGACCACGCACACAGAAGCGAGGACGAGCTGACGCTGCAGCTTCTCGGCATCCGGCTCTTCAATGCGGCCGGAACGTCGATCAAGCTCGCGTTGGCGGGCTACTACCAGGGAGCATTCGGCCATGTGCGGGACGTGATTGAGACGTCCTTCCTGGTGGACTACCTCTCGACGCACCCGAAGGAGATCGACGAATGGCGGCGTGCGGATAGGAAGAAGCGGATGACACATTTCGGTCCCGGCCGCATCCGCACTGCGCTCGACAATCGGGACGGCTACACGAGCGGCGAGCGAAAGAGGGTTTACGACTTGATCAATACGCGACCCACGCTTCGTATTCGAGCATGGGGCTGACGACGACCGGATCCGCCAACATGGCGAACGTCGGACCGTTCTTCGACGAGCAGAAGCTCAGGGCGTGGCTGGGAGAGATGGCGCTGCGCCTGAGCCTCGGGGCCTTGGTGCTCTTGCCATCTCCCGACCCGAGCGACATGTAGCTCCTGATGACCACGACGCACTACCTAGAAATTGACGATAGATGGTGGTCGAAGTACCGAGGGACGAAGCCCGCGATCGCGCGATCAACAGTGATGCGGGACAAAGAGTGATCGGGACGAAGAGCGTGAAAAAAAGCCCGGCGCGAGGCCGGGGCCAAGGTCGCCGGGAGGGTGAATTTCAGGCGGTCTCGGGCGGCGGCGAAGCCGAATCGATGCCCTGACCTAGCGCCAGCTTGAGATCGTTTATTGCTTCGGTGAGATCGTCCAAGGCACCCACCGTTTCTTGATCGTCCGCTTCCAGAACTGCTGCTCGCAAGCGCTCCATCTGGTCGGTGATGTCGTTGAGCGCGTTGCGGGTTAGCTGATCCACCATGCTGGCGACTGAGCGTTCTCCTGCGCCAGCGCGATAGTCGCGAGCACAAGCGTAGAACGCGCGGCGTTCGCGGTCGCGCATCATGCACCCGTCTCGGCTTCCTCGATGTAGTCCTGCACCGCACGAAACATCGCCTCGGCTTCGTCGCGAAGCTCGACCTCTTTGCGATTGATGGGTCCGTAGTGCTGGCGCAGGTTGCGCAGCGTGACGCCGCAAGTCTCGACGGCGAAGGCTGGGCATTCCTTGCACAGCCTTTGAAATTCGTAGCCGTCGCCGGAGCCGTAGTTCTCCCAATCGTCATCCGAGCACTCAACGCATTGTAGTAGCAGGTCGGTTCGTTCACCGGGTCGCTGTATTCGTCGAATAGCTGATCGAAGGTCGGATCGCAGTCGTGCGCGTCATAGCTGGTCTGGAACAGGCCGGCCTCTGCGGTGTCGCTCTGCACGTTGTCTGCGCTCATGTCGCGGCCTTCACAGTGTTGGCCCGAGCTTTCACGCATGCCGAGACCCATCAACAGCACGTAGAGATGCCGCAACGTGTCCGGCCCCGAGGTCTCGTTCGACATGCCGAGCGCGCGGAATTCATCGTTGAACCAAGCGAGCGCGTCTTTGTCCTCGTTGTGCGTGTTGGCCTTCGCCATCTCGATCGCTGCCGCGTGGTTTGCCTTGAGCTTGCGGTAGGTCTGCGCGAAGGCGAGCGCCATGCCTTGCGTGTAGCCGATTGGCGCTTGGCCGCGATCGCGCCATTCGTAATCGGCGATCCGCGAATTGCGCGCGAGCCCCATGATGACCTGCTGGTCAGCGTAGGAGAGCGCGCCGGGTGGCGGTGGCGGCGGTGGCAGCGGCGGCTTGTGCTCGTAGAGCGCTGTCCAAGTCTCTTGGCCGACGATGCCGTCAACTTCGAGCCCTCGGCTGCGCTGATAGTCGAGCACGGCGTCCTCGGTAATCGGACCGAAGTCGCCATCGATCTCGCCCTCGAACCTGGGCAAAAGCTTTTGCAGGTCCTCGACATCCTTGCCGCTCTCGCCCTGCTCCAAGAGCGGGCGATCCTCGACCGGGATCGGCTTGGGTTTCGGTGGCAGTCCCGCCCAGCGCGGCCAGATCAGCGCGACGGTGCCGTCGATCGGGAAGCTTTTCTCGTTGACGGCGTCGGACTGATTGCCGCCGCGCAGGATGTAGTTGTCGCCTTCTTGCCGCTCGAACAGCGCGACGTGGCCACCGCCTTCGCGCTCGCGCACGACGACGCAGCCGAGCACCGGCTCGTCAAGCTCGATGCCGAACTCGTGCCAGGTCGACCATGCCAGCGCCCACAGAAATTTGTCGGTGTCGGTCGGACCGAATACCGGGCGAATGCCGGCCATTGTCATGCAGAAAGCGACGGTGAGCCCGCACCACGCGATCTCGTCGTGCGTGTACTGCGCACAATAGTCAGCCATCTCTAGGTAGGCCTGCGCGATGATGTCGGCCATCGCCAGGATTTTCGGATTGTCTTCGTCGCCCGGCGCTTCCTCTGTGCCGGTGATTGCGCGCATCACTTGCAGCCAACGCGGAGCGCGATCGCTTGATGCCATGTTGTATCCTCCACGCTCGGAGATTGTTCTCGCGGACGATGTTCGAGATGTCGCCGACGATGCGGCGCGTCTGCTTGCCAAATTGGCAGGGCAATTTCAGTGAGTGCGGGCGTACCAGCCGTCGCCCCATAGGTCCAGCAGGCGACGAAAGTATTGGTCATAGCGCGGCGCGATCGCCTCGAGCGAGAAGTTGTCGAGCGCGTATTTGCGAATGCGCCAGGGATCGAGCTTCTTAACGTCCTCGACGGCGTCGAGAAACTCCTGGAACGTGCGACAGCGAAAGCCGGTCTCGCCCTGTTTCACCGTCTCGGTAAAGACTCCCCAATCGGTGCAGATTATCGGCGTGCCGCATGCCATCGCCTCGACGTGGACGTTGGCGAAAGGTTCGACATAGATCGTCGGGCACCAGAACGCGCTTGCATTCGCCATCAGCTCGCCGCGGAGCTCGGGCCCGACGACGCCGAGATATTCACCATACGGCGGCGGCGCGCCCTGGCCGCAGATTTTCAGCGGCTTGTGCGCAGCTCGGCAGACTTCGGCGGCGACCTGATAACCCTTGCGCTCGACCAGCCGGCCCATGAACAGGTGATAGCCGTCTTTCTGCGGTTGGAACGGAAACCGCTCGCGCTCCAGGTAGCCGGGGATCACGACGTCATACCATGCGCCGTCGCACGCGAATGCGTTGCCGGTCTGTGCGCCGTATATCACATGCATCCAGGCATAAGATTCAAACACCCGATATTTTGAGAATGTGCCGGCATAGCCAATGCCGAATTCCACCGTCATATTGTTGGGAAATGCCTCGGCGATCGGCTGGTTCGAGATGCCGCCGATGATGCAGATGAAATCGCGCGGCCGGATGCGCTTGCGCATGGCCTCGATCACCCGCGCATTGAAATTCTGCCAGTGCGGCAGGCGACCGTCGAAAGGCGCGTGGCAGTAATGATCGTTGCCGACCGCAGCCGCGCGCTCGTCCTCGGAGATGCAGCTCAGGTGCTCGTCGCACGGGGCCTCGTTCTCGTCGCCGGCGTAGAGGTAAACCTCGTGCCCGATCGAGCACATCATGCGGCAAAACTTGCGCACCTTTTCGGTGTAGGCGCATGCGCCATAGGCGACCGTCGTTTGCGTGTGCGGCAGCGAGACGACATGGAAACGCATCATTTCCTAAACGCTTCCTTGCGCCGGCGATCGATCAGCCGCCATCGCTCCTCGCTCGTCATCGCCGGCAGGAACACTAGCCCGCTGCGGCCCCAATGCGTCCACGACGACAGCGCGCGCGCGACTTTGGTAAGTTCCCAATCGAGGCGGTGGCCCCAGCGCGCCATGTGCGTAATCCAGTATTCGGTCGGCTGACAATTGACGTGATGCCAACCGCCTTGACTGGGAAAAGCATGCGTCATCAGCACCGCCTTGTCGGCGCTCGAAAACAGCGGCAGGAAATTATCAATATATTTTTCTTCGACGTGCTCGACGAATTCGCACGACCAAATGAGATCGACTTGCGCAAACGTCAAAGGCCCAAGATTGAAATCATGCGGCAGGATTCCGATGACACTTTCCCTTTGCGCTGTCGGCGAACCGTCCACACCATGCGCCTGCAAAATCCCGCGCTCGCGAAAATATTTAACGGTGTGCCCTTCGCCGCAACCGACATCGACGACCGTCTGCGGCTTGAATGTCTCGATCGCCCAATCCCAAACTTCCGGGCACCATGTCCATGGATCGCCGTGCGGATATTCCGGCGTGCTGCGCACATAACCACCGAGATGGCCCTCGTTCACGAATTGAACCTCGCTCATGTTCTACCCTGGAAGTTTGGGAAGTGCCGGCGGTGGTGGCGTAAATTGAACGCCGTCGTCCGTCGTCCAACCTATTCCGGCACTATCATGTTTCACGAGCGTCGTGCCTTCCGGCGGTTCATGCGGCGTGACTCCATCCCATTCGATCACATTGATGACCGTGCCGGTCGTGTCAACGACAAGATATTGCGCCATCGCAATCGCTTTTAATTCAGGTTGATGTATTCGGTGAACACGACGATGCCGGAGCCGCCTGCACCGGAGGGCGAGCCGGGAGTGCCACCACCACCGCCGCCGCCTGAATTCGCGAGCGCATTCGTTCCCGCCGTTCCGCAACCTCGGCCGCCACCGGCAGCAAAGAATGCAACAGTGGCGCTGCTGTTTGCGCCGCATTGTCCATTGTTGCCAAACTCACACCAGTCGCCGGTAAATGTAGTTCCACCGTTGCCGCCTTGCGAACCGCCGGCTCCGTAAAGGCCGCCGCTGCCTCCGCTCCCGACGCAAACTGTGCCCACGCTGGAACTTCCACCGGTGTTTCCGTTGGTGGGAGTGTTTGCAGCAATCGCCGCGCCGCCCGCACCGACGGTCACGGCCTTGCCGGTGAGATTAGCGGCAGTCGTCAACAGGAAGGCGCAAGCCCCTTCACCGCCGCCGGCACCATAGCCCGCGCTGGTATTGGAGCCGCCGCCGCTGCCGCCGCCGCCCTTGCACATCACTTGCACTTTCTTGGCGTTTGCAGTGGCCGTATAAGTGCCCGACGCACTGAACACCTGGACGGTCACGTTGGTGGTGACCGCACCGGTGAGCGTGTTGAAACTCGTCACTCCGCCGGCCCCTGCCGAGCCCGTGCCGCCGGTGCCACCGGTGCCACCTGTTGCACCCGTGACACCGGTCACGCCGGTGACGCCTTGCGTGCCCGCACCGCCGGCCGCACCAGTGCCGCCCGTCCCGCCTGCAGCTCCCGACACGCCGATGTTACCGACCGGCGTGACCTGTACCATCACGGCCATGCCATTCGTGAGCGTGCCGCCGCTGCCGATGTTGCTGATGGTGAACGTGTCCCATGTGCCGTTATCGGTCACCGCCGAGGTGATGAAAAATTCCCAATAGTTTGTCGGCGCGGCCGGCGAGTATATGAGCACGCGCGATTTATTCGGCGACGTGCCCGTGCCCCATGTGACGATGTTTGTGGTGATGACTTGTGCGGCGGCAGTAGTCTCAGAAAGATATAGCGCCGTTGCGCTCGCTAAGGTGGCGTTATTGCACTTGATGCCGCCGTTGCCGGGATCGGTGGCGGTGACGGCGGTTTGCCAAGTGTAGGAATAGCCGCTCGAGACGCCGCTTGGTCCGGTTGGACCGGTCGCGCCGGCTGGTCCGATCGCGCCTGCACCACCGGCCGCACCGCTGGCACCAGCCGCGCCCGTACCACCTGTGCCGCCCGTGCCGCCTGCTGCACCCGAAGCGCCTGCAGATCCCGCCGGCCCCGTGACGCCCGTGACACCCGTGACGCCCGCGACGCCTTGCGCGCCAGCCGCACCAGTGCCACCCGTTCCACCGGTCCCGCCCGCAGCGCCGGTGCCTCCCGTAGGGCCAGCCGCGCCCGATGGACCGGCGTCGCCGGTTCTCGAGGCGAGGATCTCGACTGCGCTTGCATTGACCAGGCTCCCATTGCTGCTGATGAAAGAGACCGGAAACGAATCCCAAGTCGTATTGTCGGTGAGCGCGCCGGTGACAAAATACTCGGCGTAATTTAGCGGCGCGGCCGGATTGTAGATCTGGACTCGAGTCTTGTTCGCCGAGGTTGGATCGTCCCACGTCGCTAGCGCCGGACCGAGCGCGCCGGTGTCGGATGCCGTCTTGGAAATGTAGAGCGCAGTCGCGCTCGCCAAAGCGGCATTGTTTACTTTGACGTTGCCATTGCCGGGATCGGTCGCTGCGGTGTTGGTCGACCAAACGTAATTATAGCCGGCGTTCTGTCCGGTCGCGCCGGTGACGCCGGTTGCACCCGTCACGCCGCTCGGTCCCGTCGCGCCGGTCACGCCCGCTCCTGCAGCTCCGGTGCCTCCCGTGCCGCCCGTTGCGCCTACCGCTCCTGCAGCTCCGGTGCCGCCAGTGCCGCCGGTACCACCGGCAACACCCGTGACACCCGTCACGCCGGTGACGCCCGCGCCGGTTGGTCCGGCTGCGCCGGTGATTCCCGTTGGGCCTGTAACGCCGGATGGACCGAGCGACCCCGACGGCCCGGTGACGCCGATGTCGCCGACGTTGGTTTGAACGAGCAGGACCGCGGCGTTGTTCGCCAGCGATCCGTTGTTGCCAATGAAAGTGATGGGGATCGAATACCAGGTCGTATTATCGGTCATCGACCCGGAGACGTAAAATTCCCAATAGCTCGACGGCGTGTTCGCATCGAAAATGCGGATGCGCGATTTCATCGCCGACGTCGGATCGTCCCACGTGGCGATCACCGGCCCCAACGGCATCGCGCCGCCGGCGGTCTTGGAAACGTAGAGCGCGTTCGCGCTCGAGAGCGTGGTCGAATTCGTCTTAACGAAACCACCACCGGGATCGGTGGCAGTCGTTGCGGTTGACCATGTGTACGGATAGCCGGTCGACGAGCCGGCCGGGCCTTGAATGCCGGTCGCACCCGTGACGCCAGTTGCGCCAGTGACGCCAGCCCCGGTCGCACCAGGCGGACCAGTGCCGCCCGTGCCACCGGTCGGCCCCGTCGCTCCGGTCACGCCAGCGCCAGTCGGTCCTGTCGCTCCTGCGGGACCAGTCGCGCCGACCGTGCCCGCAGCACCCGTGCCACCGGTAGCACCAGTTCCGCCTGTCCCGCCGGTTCCACCCGTCGCGCCGGGGGCACCAGTGCCACCCGTTGCGCCAGTGACGCCGATAGTTCCTTGCGTGCCCTTGTCGCCGACGTCGGTCTCGAGCACGGCGATCGGCATCGTGTTCGTCAACGTGCCGGCGGCCGAGATGATCGAGATCGGGAAATTGTACCAAGTCGTGTTATCGGTCGAGGTGCCGGTGACGTAGAACTCGACGAAGTTCTGCGGCGAGCTCGGGCTATAGAGGTTGATGCGAGCCTTATTCGCCGACGAGCCCGCGCCCCACAGCACCAGCGAGTTCCCGAGCGCCTGCCCGGCCGCGCTCGTCTTGGATATATAAAAAGCGGTCGCGGAGGCCGGCGTCGCGTTCAGTTTGAGGTTTCCGCTGCCGGGTTCTGTCGCGGTGACCGCGGTTAAGAAATTGTAGCCGAAGCCTGCAGAAACGCCGCTCGCGCCGGTCGGGCCCATCGCCCCCGTTGGGCCGATAGCTCCCGTTGGGCCGGAAGCGCCGACAGCTCCCGCGGCACCAGTGCCGCCCGTACCGCCTGTCGCGCCGGTTGCGCCGACGCCCGTAGGTCCGGTCGCACCAGTGACGCCGGTTGCGCCGACTGTGCCAGGCGCGCCTGTCCCTCCCGTTCCGCCAGTGCCGCCCTGCGCACCCGCCACACCCGTGCCGCCGGTGCCACCAGTCGGACCCGTTGCGCCTGTGACGCCAGCTCCCGTAGGACCAGTCGGACCAGTCGGCCCGGTTGCGCCCGTGACGCCCGCGCCCGTCGCACCTGCAGGACCGGTCGGGCCCGTAGGACCCGTCGCGCCCGTGACACCAGCGCCGGTCGGCCCAACGTCGCCGGCATCGTTCTCGAAGATCGAGATCGCGAGCCCGTTGGTCAGCGTGCCGCCGCTCGCGATGTGCTGGATTGGGATCGCGTCCCAGGTGCCGTTATCGGTCAGCGTGCCGACAACATAGAATTCCCAGAAGATCGAAGGATTGGCGGCATTGTAGAGCTTGATGCGGCTCTTCTTGGCATTGGTTGAATCGTCCCAAGTTGCGATCACGCCCGTGAGAACCGCGCCGCCAACCGCGGTCTCGCTGATGAAGAGCTGCGTCGCGCTCGCGAGCACGGCGTTGTTGCATTTGACGTTGCCGCTGCCGGGATCGCTGGCGGTCGTGGCGGTCGACCAGGTGAAAGCGTAGCCGGCTGTCCCGGTCGCGCCGCTCGGGCCGGTCACGCCCTGCACGCCAGCCGCGCCCGACGGACCCGCCGGACCAGTGATGCCTTGTGGGCCCGTGACGCCGGTTGCGCCTGTCGCCCCTGACGCACCAGAAGCGCCGCCGCCGGGACCTGTCGCGCCCGGCACTCCACTCGCCCCAGGCGCGCCGGAAGCACCCGGTTGACCGGCGACGTTGATCAGCCAATCCGCGAACGTGCCGCTGCCCGAGCTCGAGTCCA
>Ga0306923_10007710_pt1 | contig 10754 bp, 8 predicted proteins | sample sta12Can44000108_FD_203841 | JGI IMG/M metagenome (GOLD analysis project Ga0306923, IMG submission 203841) | Lab enrichment of tropical soil microbial communities from Luquillo Experimental Forest, Puerto Rico - statanox.12C.anox.44.000.108 (v2)... | ecosystem: Environmental > Terrestrial > Soil...
GCGAACGATGGATGCAATATCCACGCCGCCGCCCCATAGCATCTTCCATCATGGGATTCGAAGACGAGGTGGAACAATCTGTTGGGCGACCTTGCCGTCAATGTGACGGCAGGTTCAAGCGGACATACGAACTCACCTCATCTATCGTCCCGCGAGGGACATCATTCCACCGTTGGGTGGATCTCAGGTTTCCTCCTATTTGATTTGATTCTGTCCGTTTCTCACGCCGCGGCGACCTCCCTGGTCCGCCGGGAGCCAGTGCCGTCAACCCAGATGCGGTGCATGATCACGGCCAACCGACGCGCCAGCGCCACGATCGCCTTCTTCATCCCGCGATGCCTGGCGATCTTCATCGCCCAGGCCTTCAGCCAGGACCATTTCGCCGAACGCACCAGCATGCTCTGGGCCGCTTCGTAGAGCATCATCCGCATCATCTCGTCTCCGCACCGTGATATTGCGCCGGTTCGGTCGTTCTCGCCCGATTGATACTTGACGGGTGTCAGTCCTAACACCGCACCGACCGCCTTGGAGTTCCGGAATCGGGTCGGCACATCGACCGTGACGCGATATGTCAGCGCGACCACAGGGCCAACACCGGGAATCGTCATCAGGCGGCGGCACACATCATCGTCTCGGACGATGGCCAGCAAGCGGTGATGCAGGATGCCGAGCTGCTCGCGAACCACCCGGCGGACAATGAGCAGCGGTTCCACCAGCACGGCCAAATCGGGGAGGTTTGCGACAAGCTCCTTGATCCGCGCCTCGAACTTCACCGTCCCCACCATGCCGACCTTGAGGCCGAGGTTGCGCAAGCTAGCACGCAGGTCGTTCTCGATGGCAATGGCCTTCGACGGAAGCAGCTTGCGATGGGTCAGTAGCACCCGAAGCTTCTGGCTGCGTAACGTCTTCACATGTACCGGTCGATAGAGCCCCACCCGCATCATCTGCGCTATGCCGCGGGCGTCATTGCGATCTGTCTTGTTGACCTGTGCCTTCAGCACGGCCCGCATGTGCCGCGTCTCTACGCAAATCACCGGCAAGCCCGCTTCGGCGAGAGCGCTGTAAAGCCACTGCGACAGCGGTCCAGCTTCTAGCCCAACTCGGGCCAAGCGATCGATGTTATTGGTCAGCACCTGCAGGAGAGCTTCAGGCTCACTCGCCACTCTCGCTTCCCGCACGATCTTGCCCGCGTCATCCACAATGCAGACGCTCGTTTCCTTGACCGACACGTCGAGTCCAACAAAATAGGCCATGATGCGCTTCTTCCTTCTGATGCTTGAGGCCGCATATGCGGACCTCGTTTCACCATCAGCCTGAAGCGCAGCACCCTATTTCTTCAGCTATCCACAAGCTGGAAGGCCGATTACCTCATCTGGGGGGGCGGTGAAGCTATGGCAAATGATCGATCAGGATCAATCGATGGCCTGATGCGATAAGGTGCTATCAAGACGGCAGCAACTTGGGTGCGTCCACAACTGCGCAGTAATGGCTGCTTCGCCGCCGAAGCCGTCTCTGCAATCTTTCGCGTGAGGGCACCACGGTCGCGCGAGGTGTATCGTCACACTTTTTCCCGACCCGTCGATGGCCTTCTTGTCGAAATCCAGAAAATCGCCCCGGGCAGCGTCGCGGTCACGGCGCACAGCCCAAACAGGATGGACGGCAGCAGTGCCTCTTCGGTTGGGATGCCAAAACCATGCAGTGCGACCACCATGGCCCCCTCCCGGACCCCCCAACCTCCGATCGAGATCGGCAGCATGGAAATGAGCAGAACCGTGGGCACGACGATAAACCACTGATCGAACGTCATAGTCAGGCCGAGGCTTTGGCCTAGCATCCAGAACACTAGGACATTGAGCAGGTGCGTCGTCGCTGCAAGGGCGAACACGATTCCAATTATGGCGATGTGTATGGCCTGGGATGGCGAGCTAAGGCGCCGCCAAAATGCAGCCAATCTCGACAACGGCAATAACTTCGTTACCGCAGAGGCAACCACAACTCCGACGCATCCGATTGCGACGACAACGAGAAGTGTGACAGCAATCACGCTCTGGAGCCTCTCATCGACCAGCGCCATCAGCGCATGGATCCCGAGCAGACTTAACAGCACGAGGCTTGCAAAACCGAATGCCCGGTCGAGTAGGAGAGCTCCGACTGCACGACCGAGCGGAACGTCGGCTCGCCTCAATAGCCACAGACGAATGGCATCGCCTCCGACGAAGCCGATAGTGACTTGCTCGAAAAAAAAGCCGCAAAGCGCAATCTGCACGGTCATCGCCAATGGCCATCCCACACCGAAATAAGCCAGCATAAGCTTGAGTCGAACACCGGCAATTACGCACATTTCGAGAAGTAGAACTGCCAGCGCGCTCACAATCCAGGCGCCATTCAAGACGCGCCAGTACGAGAGCACTTCCGTGTAGTTCAAGCGGGTGGCCAGGAACACGATCAAAGCAATCGAAATGAGTGCTTTGACGCTACCAACCGCAAGCCCTCTGAAGTCAGGCGCGGTTTTCGGCGCTTTTTGACCGGGAAATTGGAAGACCGACATGAGTTCCATACCGAAGGGGCCAACCGTGTCATGGACCCGCGAGTTTGATCCTGAGCTCTTTCATGTCGGCGAAATCTCTACGCCGGCATTCCGGCGAAAAGATGCCATAGTCGAATGAGATGTCAGTGTCGACCGCCCCCGAGAAAATTAGTCCGGTCATTATCAGGTTGGCACGCACGAGGCGCACTCGCGCATCATGCGCGCGCAGGCAGTTCGAAAACTGCTGCGGGAGCACGACCAAGGATGTGCCGTCGCTGCGCCCAGAAACATGCAGACCCCCGCGGACCACCGACAGTGTCATGTCGTATGCTGGAACGAGCCGAACGCCGATCTCGCTCGACAGGACCCCCTGGCGGGTGAAATCGAAATCCGTGGCGGCGAGAGTGGCGATTATTTCCGCTGCCGATCGAGCCGTCATCACCTCCGTAGGGCTGAAATCGCCAACATTGACGTTGGGAATTTCGTAGATGACCCATAGGCCCTGCCCATACCTTGGCGGACGACGCGGAAAGCTCGTGAACGTGAAACCCTCCACACCTGGGACACGGATCGGCTCATAGCCGCCAACATAGCGCACCCCAAAAGCCTGCAATGTACGAAACAGCATTTCAAAGGATACACCGCCGCTGTTGATCCACGGACGAAACCAATTCAGATCAGATCCAAGATTCCTCTTCAGTAGCTGATGGACGAGATAAATCGCCTGCGGTGAGATCAACTGGCTATATTCGTTCAAGGTCGGAACACCATCGACCCAGAGGCTATCTAACGTTAGAAATTCATCATACTGAAACGTATAAAAGAAAACGGAGCCGCGGAATCGCGGGTCGTTGCGGAAGCCGATGTTGTTCCTAAAAAATTGTCTGAGCTCGGGCTCGTCTGACCAATCTTCATGCCAGTAAGGCACGAATCCCTTCGGGTATTTGAGTGTCTTGGCGATCGGAACGACCGGTACGATGCAAGCAACCACCACCGCCATGATCGCCGTCCCCGCTGCAGCCTGCCCGGGCGAAAGCGAGGGCAGGCGTATGCGTCGGAGGCCAGTCTTGCGGCCTGCGCGATCGGCCGCGTGCGTCCAGCGGCGGGCGCTTGCTGCTAGCGCTTGCAGTCCACGCCAGTAGCCTGCGACTGCCCCCGTCCAGAACAATGCGAAGAGGGCGTGCTCGATGTAAATCGGCACCGGCAACCACCAGTTACCTGGCAAATGCAAGTAGGCGGTAGAGTATACAAGCAAGGAAAGAGCGCTGACCGCGGCGGCTAGGACGAGAATTCGTGGTCGGCCGTGCAGCAGCCAAATGCCGAGCGCCCAGCCAGGCACGCATGCCCAGTAGAAATACTTTGCATACTTGGACACGAAAAAGAACGACGTAGTCTCGAGACTTCGCGCCCGCTGCAGTAAATCCGGAAATTGGACGCGGGCGGTGTACTGCGACAACGAGTACACGTATTCAAGCGCGCCGCTCAGCAACAATATCGCCACGCAGCCACCGAGAATTGTGCATCGAACAAGGATCGTATTGCGGCGAATCGGTGCGAAGGTCACGACTCCGAAAGGCACGATCCAGGCCACACCGCTGACCATGGTCCACAATGGGTCGCAATACATGCTGTAGAAAAGCAGCACCAATATGCTGGCGGCAATGATAAACACTCGCGGTCGATTTGGCGAAAGTCGTGCGAGCAAGCCAAGGGCCAGCAGGTGTGGTGCATAGACAACTGCTAGCCCTGGAATCGAAACGAAGACGACCGAGAACGCCAGGGCTCTGGCCGCAGGCCCAAACAGCATGACGCTCAATTGCGCAGCGACAATGCTCGGAAGTCTCGGCAGATCGAAAAGCCGCGCCATCAGGTAGCACGCGGCCGCGTAGAAAATGAGCGCTACAATGCCGGAGATCTCGGCCGCCAGCTCTTTGTGGAAGAAAGCAAACGGCCAATAAGCGAGATTGACCCACACGTTCATGGGCATCATTTGGGACCGAAGTCCCTGGAGCGGATTGAGATTGGTGATGTCGAATGGCCGGGCGAACTCGAGCGTGGCTAAGATCTCAGCCTGCGCCGCCTTGCCATCGGTTCCGTCGTAATTCGTGCCCGGGATGGTGATGATGAGCACCAGTTCCGCACCGAGGAGCGCGATAAAGGCGAACGCAGTGAGGAGAAAGCCACAATGTGATGGGCCACGCGATTCCATCACGTCCGCCCTCCGAGCGGCACGGGCACTCATTCGATCCGACACTTTGGTATTCGCCCCGTCCCTCATAATCCACTGATCTCTCTATCAAAATGAATTGGCGCTGCCAAGCGCAAGCGTGCGCCTCTCACTGCACTTGGGACCTTCCTGCCGCTTGCCGATTGTGAGATTATGACGCTGATCTTCGGGCTCGGTATTCTGCTGGTGAGCCTGCCCGACGCATTGGTATGGCTCGCAAGTCGAAAGACGGATGCCGTAGAGACAAGCAATCGCTTACGCTCGCCATCGGGGGCGACATTTCGGGCACGCTGGGCTCCGCGAAGGTCGGTGGCGCGGGGAACAACGTCGGCGGACGCCCGCTCTCGTGACTTCGGCGCAATGGCAGTGCCTGTGAACGACCGTTCTCCGGAGTGCAGCGATGACACCGCAACCGTCGTTTGCATGTGGTCCCCTGCCTCCATGGAGAGGACAATGTCAAGCCACGTAAATTTCAGACCAAGGGAGAGTTTGCTAGGCTTGGCAGGGGCCCGCGGGCCGGCACGGGAGATTGGTTGGAATGATTTCCAGCAATAGAGCGCTGACCGTCGTCGTGGTCGCTCACAATGAGTCCCGCACGCTTCTGGCCACGGTCGAGCGCGTCTATCGGGCGCTGATTATTACGGTCGAGGACTTCGCGATCATCATTTTCGACGATGGAAGTTCGGATGGCACCCAGGCCGTCGCCGAATCCGCAAGCCAAAAGTTCCCGTTCGTGACGGTGCGCCGCAACGAGCGTCGCAAGGGCGTCGGCTCCTGCACCGTCGAGGCCAGCAGGGAGGCCGAATCCGCGTACCTTGTCTATGTTCCCGCTGACAATACCTGGCCGTTGCGCTCGTTTATTGAACTGTTCGGGCACCTCGCCAAGGCCGATGTCGTGACCTCCTATTCCAATAATTTGATGGCTGCGATGCCGGCACCCAAACGCTTGGTCTCGCGCTCCTATAGTCTCATCCTCAACACGTTGTTTTTGAGAGGTATCCGCTACTACAACGGATTGACAATCTACCCGGTCGAATACTTGCGGCAGGGCTCAGTCAAGGCGCATGGATTCGGATTCCAGGCCGAAGCCCTGCTCAAGGCCGTGAACGCTGGATATTCGTTCCTCGAAATCGCGCTGCCGGTGGACGAGCAAAATCTGCCGCGAGCCCGCTCGGTCACGCTGCCGAACATTATCGACGCGCTATTGACGATTTTTCGGCTTTTCGTCGAGTTTTATATCGTGCGCCGCCGGCCATCATTTCGGTTGCGCGCCGTGACGCGGGCGCCCGTAAGCCAGAGCGTTGACGAAATCGGAATTGCCGAACTAGAGCGCGGCGGGGCCGCAGAGAGCAAAGCCATTGACGGTCGCGGACCTCTTCGAATCGTGATAGCCGGCGGCAGCTCCGGCATTGGAGCGCGCCTGGCGCAAGCGCTAGCGAGCGAAGGCCATCGTATCTTCATCTGCGCCCGGCGTGCGGATCGTCTGGTCAGCGTTGCCAAGAATTTTCCTGGCATTGAGCCTTTTGTCTGCGACGTCTCAGACGACGGACAAGTCCGAAGTTTTGTGGCCGCGCTCGCAACCAAGACCGACGCGGTGGACGTGCTGATCAACTGTGCGGGTGGATTTGGAGAGATCGGGTCCATCACTGTTGCCGACAGCACTCGCTGGTGGCGCACGATCGAGATCAATCTGAAAGGAACCTATCTCGTTACCCAGGGCATGCTGCCGCTGCTGATGAAGGGTAAGCAGCCGCGCGTCATCAACTTCGCGGGCGGCGGCGCATTCAGCCCATTCCCGAATTTCAGCGCATATGCTTGCTCAAAGACCGCAATCGTGCGCCTGACTGAGTGCCTCGCAGCCGAGCTCGCGACCTCGAACATCCGTGTCAACGCGATCGCGCCGGGCTTCGTGCCGACCGACATGCATCAGGCGACGCTGAAGGCCGGCGAGGCGCGTGCGGGCCGGATGCAATTTCAGCGCACGCAGGCGATCATGAACCAGGCCGCGCCGGCGATGGAGAACGTCGTGAACTGCGTTCGCATGCTCATCTCGCCGACGCTCGACGAGCTGACCGGCAAGACCATCAGCTCCAATTTCGATCCCTGGCCAACGCCGACCTTCAAGAACTGCCTACCCGACATCGTCCGTTCCGACCTCTACACGCTGCGGCGGGTCAATGTCGTCAACCTGGCGGACGGCCGCCTGCGCAGCACCTTGTCGCAGCCGTGGGTTGACGGCCCTCCCTGCCGATGAAACCGCTATGAAGGCCATCTGTCTTGCAAGCGCGATGACCGTCGTCCTGCTGGCCCTGATCACGTTCTGCTTTCGACTTTGCCCGAGCGCGCATCGGGCGCGGCAAATGCTGTTCGTGTATCTTTTCTGCCTCGCCGTTCTCGTCGCGCTGTGGTTTGCAACCCCCGACGATCTCGGCCTTCTTGGCCGATCGCTGCTCACGGAACCGGCCTGGCTCGATCTCGCAGCCATGCTTTTCTTCTTCAGCGCCGGGTTTTTCGGCGGCGCGCTTCAGCTGTACAATCTATGCGACCGTGGATTTTCGCTGCGCATTTTGATCGACCTGCTCGAAGCACCCATCGGGGCGGTCGACGTCGACTACCTCACAGCCAATTACAGCAGCGGCCGGGGCCTCGTCTGGATGTATCGCAAGCGGATCGACGACATCGTCGCGGCCCGCTTCATCGACCAAGTGAACAAGCGGATCGTGCTCACGGCAAAGGGGGCGATGTTTGCCGATCTGTTCATTCATGCCCGCCGTGTCCTCGGTCTGGAGCCGCCCCATTGACATCATCACCGACCTTGATCGCGCTGGCGGCCGCCACGGCGTGGTTTCTCGTCTTTTTTTTCGTCCACGTCGGCGGTCTGCGTGCCGGGTTCGAGAATGCTCGCTGGCTACTGATTAGCTACGCAGCCTGCTTCCTGGGAGCTGTCGTCACCGCGACACTGCTGACCGCGTGGCATCACGGCATGCAGGCGGTCATTCTCGCCACCATGATGGCGATTCTCACCAGTGCATGTCTGTTCGCGTTGTATGTTCCCGCGCTCTACACCGTGCTCACTTCCCTCTCGGTGCAGACCATGATGCTGCTGCGTCGTCTCGGGGGCGCGCTGCCTGAAGCCGAATTGTATGATCGCTTCGCGAGTCGGAAGATCACGGAGCAAAGACTGGCAACGCTCCTTGCCAGCGGTTACGTCGCCCCGAAGGGACCATCTTATCAGCTTACGCCACGGGGCCGGGCGATTGCCAAGTTCTTCAGGTCCGTCAAGATTTTGTGGAACCTAGGGCCAGGCGGTTGAGGGGGCCGATCAAGGGCGCGGGACCCCCAATTAATTTGGCTCTCCACACTTGCGCGATCTCATGGTTACTCTATAAGAACTGCCCCTAGCCTACGAACACCCCCCATCAGAACGAGCGTCTTTAGCCAGGATGAATGACACGCCAGTACGAACGCGCCTCCAACTTTATCGGATGATGTACCTCATTCGGCGAACGGAGGAAATTCTCATGGCGGGGTATCATCCAGCCGATGAGATGCGCTGTCCGATGCATTTCTGCGTTGGCCAGGAGGCGATGCCCGCAGCACTTGCACAAGTCCTGCGCCGTAAAGACGTCCTGATGTCCCATTATCGCTCCCATGGCTACTACCTAGCAAAGGGCGCGCCGCTCGACGCGATGGTGGCGGAATTCTATGGCAAGGCGACGGGCTCGAACTCCGGCGTCGCCGGCTCGATGGAGCTCGGCTCCCACGACTACAACTTCTACAGCGGCGCGATCGTCGCAGGCTCGCTCTTCATTCCTTTCGGCGCCGCCTTCGCGCAGAAATATCGCTGGCTTGACGATATGAGCGTTTCGGTCATCGGCGACGGGGTGTTCGACGAGGGCATCACCTACGAGGTGTTCAACCTGGTCGCGCTGCATCATCTGCCGATGTTGATCATCTGCGAGAACAACAAATACGCTGCGCATACGTCGATCGAGCGCCGTCAGGCGCAGCCGAAGCTCGCAGAGCGCGCCCGCGTGTTCGGGTTGCCGAGCGAGCAGCTCGACGGGAACGATTGCGAGCTCTTGCTGCGGACTCTCGAACGCGTGGTTCCTGCAATCCGCGCCGGCAAGGGCCCGCACTTCATCGAGATCGAGACCTACCGGTACTGTGGCCATGTCGGTCCCGGCGACGACGAAGGCATGGGTTACCGGGATGCCGCCGAGATCCAGCGTTGGAAGGCGCGCGATCCCATTGTCGTGATGCGCAAGCGGCTAGATAGCGTGGCGGAGCGCGGCGAGCTTGAACGCATCGAGCGCGAGGTCGAGGCCGAAGTCCACGCTGCGATCGCTTCAGCCAAGCGGGCGGGCTTCGCCGACATTCGCAAAGTCATTTCCAGCAATTGGTCAGGCGAATATGCAAGTGTCGTCAAAGGCTTTACCCATAGCGTGACGCCAAGCTTCGGGGGTGGACAGTCCGAGGCGCGGCCAGGACCATTCTGAACAATGTTGATGCGAGAGAGCACCATTGCCGAGAAGGCGAGTGCGGGCAGCACGCGCCTGAGTTTCGCTCAGTCAGTTAATGCCGCCCAGCGGCAGGCAATGGAGCTCGATCCTGGCGTTTTCGTCTACGGAATCGGCGCCGACGGCAAGGCGGGAATCTTTGGAACGACCACGGGCCTGGTGGAACGTTTTGGCCCTCAGCGCGTGTTCGATACACCGATTGCCGAAGGCGGACTTGCGGCGCTGGCCGCGGGGGCGGGAAGCGCCGGGCTGCGGCCGGTGCTCGTCCATCAGCGCCTCGACTTCATGCTCTATTCGATCGACCAAATCGTCAACTGGATGGCGCCGTGGCGCTTCATGTCGGGCGGGCATGCGAAGATGCCGGTGACGATCAGGGCGATTATCGGAAAGGGCTGGGGCCAGGGTCCGCAGCACACTAAAAGCCTACACACCTGGTTCGCGCATGTGCCGGGCTTGCAGGTGGTCATGCCGGGCTCGCCTGCAGACGCGAAAGGCCTCCTACTCTCAAGCATCATGAGCGACGATCCGACGCTGTTCATCGAAGGGCGCTCGCTGTTCACAATGCAGGAGGACGTTCCCGACGAGCCCTATTTCATTCGCCTCGGTGAGGCACTCGTGCGCCGACCGGGCAAGGACGTCAGCCTAATCGCCATGGGCTCGATGGTGCCGGTGGCACTGCAGGCCGCGGACACCTTGTCCAAGGCCAACATCGATGCCGAAGTAGTTGACCTTCGCTGCCTGATGCCGCTCGACATAGCGAGCATCATCACCTCGGTCAAAAAAACCGGGCGGCTCGTCGTGGCGGAGCCCGGCTGGCGGATGTACGGGGCCGCTGCCGAAATCATCGCAACCGTCGTCGAGACGCTAGGCGAGATGCGCAGCCGGCCTCGACGTGTAGCATGGCCTCAAAGCGCCGTGCCGACGAGCAGCAAGCTTGAGGAGCAGTTCTATCCCACGAGCGACGACATCGTCGCAGCCTGCCGTGCAAGCGTGACCGAGAGTTGAGGAGGAACGCCGCTCGTTGCGTCCACGTTTCGAGGAACTGAGGTTGCGTGTTCCTTTTTCATACTTGCCCGAGCAGTTCGCTGACCCAGAGCCCATTTTCGCGCGCCTGCGGGAGGTGATCGCGACCGGTGACTTCACGCTCGGCAAGGCGGTCGGAGAGTTCGAAGCGCGATTTGCGAAAACCACTGGCGTTCATTACGCGTTCGGCGTGAATTCGGGGACCGATGCGCTCCGTCTGGCGTTGAAGGCGCTCGGCGTTCGGCCCGGCGACGAAGTCATCACTGCGGCCAACACATTCATTGCGACGGTCGGAGCGATTGCCGATACCGGTGCGGTGACGAAGTTCGTCGATTGCAAGGACGATTTCTGCATGGACGTCTCGCTTCTGGAAGCGGCCATCACGCCGCGCACCAAGGCGATCATTCCCGTGCATATGACCGGCGCCATGGTGGACATGCCCAACCTGCTCGCGATC
>Ga0306923_10007711_pt1 | contig 10754 bp, 8 predicted proteins | sample sta12Can44000108_FD_203841 | JGI IMG/M metagenome (GOLD analysis project Ga0306923, IMG submission 203841) | Lab enrichment of tropical soil microbial communities from Luquillo Experimental Forest, Puerto Rico - statanox.12C.anox.44.000.108 (v2)... | ecosystem: Environmental > Terrestrial > Soil...
CAAGCCGTCCAGCAAGGCGCGCGTGACAGGTCCCGGAGCGCCCGTTCCGATCGTCTTTTCGTCCACTCGTACGATCGGGACGACTTCTCGCGTCGTGCTGGTCAAGAATGCCTCGTCGGCGCCAAAGAGATCCCCGTCGCGCATGACCTGCTCGCGCACGGGGATGCCGTGCTCCGCGCCGACTTCGAAAAGGAACCCTCGCGTGATGCCTGCCAGGAGCCCCGCATCGATCGGCGGCGTCAAGGCGGCGCCGTCCCTGACGATGAACAGGTTCGACTGCGTGCATTCCGCCAACTCGCCCCTGTAGTTGCGCATGATGGCCTCGAACCCGCCGCGCTTGAAGGCTTCCTGCATCGCGAGCGCGTTGTTCAACAGGTTGTTCGATTTGATCAGCGGACTGACAGAGCCGGGGTGATTTCGAACGACGTCAACGAGCGCCACCGTCACGCCTCGCTCGAACACCTCGCGCGGCGGGGCGAGATGCGGCTTGACGATGACGACGATGGATGGCGTGGGGCAGGCGGCCGGCTCGTAGGTGAGCTCGCCCTGGCCGCGTGTGATCAGAATGCGGAGGTACGCTTCGCGCTCCGGTCCGGTGCCGAGACCCGCGACGCGCATCGTCTCCCGGAAACGTTCGTCGATTTGTGCATCGGAGAGAGGCACATCGAGCGACAGCATGGCCGCCGACGCGCGCAGACGCCGCATATGCCGGTCGAAGAGAAACGGCTGGCCGTTGTAGGTTCTGAGCGTCTCGTAGACGCCCTCGCCGTACAGGAAGCCGTGGTCGAACACCGAGATCACCGCGTGATCTTGATCGAACACGCGCCCGTTGACGTTGACCGTCGCTGCCATAGAGATGAAGCGTAATGCCTGTGCTATTCTCGGCGCAACATGCGCGTCCTGAACTCAGCGCAAATGCGCGACGCGGATCGGCGCACCATCGAAGACATCGGCATCGCGTCGCTCGTCCTCATGGAGAACGCCGGACGCCAGGCCGTCGCCGCGATGGAAGCGATGTACACGGATCTGGCGGAACGCCATGTCGGCGTGTTGTGCGGCCGCGGCAACAATGGAGGCGATGGATTCGTCGTCGCGCGGACGCTGGCGCAGCGCGGCATTGCCGTGTCGGTCTTTCTGATTGGCCGCGTCGCCGAGGTCCGTGGCGACGCGCGGACGAACCTCGACATCCTCGGACGCCTGGGCATCTCGGTCGCCGAGATCGACGACAGCCAGGCGTGGGAGCTTCATTTCTCGGAGTTCAGCGGTTGCACGCTCGTCGTCGACGCCATTTTCGGCACCGGCCTGAACGCCCCCGTGGCCGGCCTCATCGAGTCCGTGATCACGGATGTCAACGCATCCGGCATTCCGGTCGTGGCTATCGACCTGCCGTCGGGCCTGTCGGCCGACTCTCACGAGCCGATTGGACCCTCGATCGAAGCCGAGCTGACCGTTACGCTCGCAGCGCCGAAGCTGCCGCTCGTGCTGCCGCCGGGCGAGATGCGCTCGGGCGACATCGTGATCGCGGACATCGGCATTCCCGCCGAGGTCATCGACGCAGTCGACGGTCCCCGCGTTAACCTGCTGACGCGGGCGGCGAGCGAGCGGCTGATCACCCCGCGGGCCGCCGACAGCCACAAGGGCGATTATGGGCACGTTCTCGTCGTGGCGGGCTCGAAAGGCAAGACCGGCGCCGCGCATTTGTGCGCCCTCGGCGCTCTGCGCTCGGGCGCCGGGCTCGTCACGGTCGCGACGCCGGCGAGCTGCCTGAGCATCGTGGCCAGCCTCGGCGCCGAGTACATGACCGAAGCGCTCGACGAAGCCGTGAACGGGCTCGACCCCGACGGCATCGATCGCTTGCTCGAGATCGCTCGCGACGTGATCGCCATCGGGCCGGGGCTGGGCCAGGCCGACGCCACTCGCCACTTCATCAGGCAGCTCGTCGATCGCGCAACCATGCCACTCGTGATTGACGCGGACGGCCTCAATGCGTTCGCCGGGGATCCCGACCGTTTGTCCGGGCGCGAGGGGCGCGATGTGATTATCACGCCGCACCCCGGCGAGATGGCGAGGCTCGTTGGCATGTCGACCGACGAGGTGCAGGCCAGCCGCGTCGAAATTGCGCGCAACTTCGCCGTCGCGCATCACGCGTACGTCGTGTTGAAGGGACATCGCACGCTCATCGCAACGCCGGACGAGCGCGTGTTCATCAACCCGACAGGGAATCCGGGGATGGCCACCGGCGGCACCGGCGATGTCTTGACCGGCATGGTTGCCGCGTGGCTGGCGCAGCTGCTCGACGCTGAAGCCGCCTGCCGGCTGGCCGTGTACCTCCACGGCATGGCCGGCGATCTCGCAGAGGCTGATCGGAGCGAAGTCTCGCTGACGGCAAGCGACCTCGCCGGCCACATCGGAGACGCCGTCCTCGACCTCACCGCGAAGCGCAAGGTGGTCGAGAAGTCGTCGAGCTGAGGTCCGGGGGAGCGCCCCCGGAGCAATCGTTGGTTACGTTGACCACGCATTCAGAGGACGAAACGGCTGCGGCGGCGCGCAGCCTCGGCACCACGCTTGGCCCCGGTGACGTAGTCCTGCTCTACGGTGAGTTGGGAGCGGGGAAGACCGCGTTCACGCGCGGCCTCGCAGAGGGGCTGGGCGCCCAGGGCACCGATGTCAGCAGCCCGACGTTCACGCTGGTCCACGAGTACCGCGGAGGGCGCGTGCCGCTCGTGCACGTCGACCTGTATCGATTGGACAACCCGCGCGAGATCGACGATCTGGGCCTCGAGGAGATTGCCGCCGGGGCCGTGCTCGCGGTCGAATGGGCCGAAAAATTCCCTCAGCGGCCGCGCAACGCGATCATCGTCCGCATCGAGGCGGGAGACGACGACACGCGCCTTCTGACCATCACTCGGATCGATAGTTCGGCGCTTCCTTCGTAATCGCGACGTCGTGCACGTGACCCTCCCGGACACCCGCGGGCGTCACGCGAATCAACTTGGCGTCGCGCTGGAGCGCCGAGATGTTCCCCGCGCCGCAGTAACCCATGCCGGCGCGGAGGCCGCCGACCAGCTGGTGCACCATCGCCGCGACGCTGCCCTTGTGTGCCACGCGCCCCTCGATCCCCTCCGGCACCAGCTTGTCGCTGCCGCCGGGCGCGTCGAGATCGAACTCGTCCTGGAAGTAGCGGTCGCGGCTGCCGCGCCGCATCGCGGCAATGGAGCCCATGCCGCGGTATTCCTTGAAGCTGCGCCCCTGGTAGAGAATCAGCTCGCCCGGGCTTTCATCCGTGCCGGCGAACAGGTTGCCGATCATCGTTGTACTGGCGCCGACGGCGATCGCCTTCGTGATGTCGCCGGAAAAACGAATGCCGCCGTCCGCGATGATCGGCACGTCGTGAACGGCGGCCGCGCGGGCGCAGTCCATGACCGCGGTGATCATCGGCACGCCGATGCCGGCAATGATGCGCGTCGTGCAGATGGAACCCGCGCCGATGCCCACCTTGACGGCATCCACGCCGAGCGCGACGAGCGCGTCCGTCGCTTCGGCGGTCGCGACATTACCGGCGACGAGATCGACGTCGGGGAACCGCCGCCTCAGCGTCCTGACCATGTCGAGCACGTTCTGCGAGTGGCCGTGCGCCGTGTCGACGACGACCACGTCGACGTTGGCTGCGACGAGCGCCTCGGCCCGCTCGACGGTATCCCGGGCGATGCCGACCGCCGCGCCGCATCGCAGGCGTCCGAGCGAATCCTTCGATGCGTTGGGGTATTTCACCGCCTTCTGGATGTCCTTGACGGTGATCAATCCCTTCAACCGGAACTGACTGTCCACGACGAGGAGCTTCTCGACTTTGTGCCGATGCAGGATCTCGCGCGCCGCGTCGAGCGTCGTGCCGACGGGCACGGTGAACAGCGGCTCGCGCGTCATCACCTCGGCGATGGATCGGCCGATGTTGGTCTCGAAGCGCAGGTCACGGTTCGTCAGAATCCCGCACAGCCGCCCCTCCTTGCTCCCGTCGTCGGTGATGGGCACGCCGGAGATCCGGTATTTCTTCATCAGCTCGAGCGCTTCGTAGATCCGGTGTTCCGGGGAGAGCGTGATGGGATTCACGATCATGCCGCTCTCGGATCGCTTGACCCGGTCGACTTCGGAGGCTTGCTCTTCGATCGAGAGATTCTTGTGAACGACACCGAGCCCGCCCTGCTGAGCCATCGCGATAGCGAGTCGTGACTCGGTGACGGTGTCCATGGCGGCGCTCACGAGCGGGACGGCGAGACGGATTCGCCGCGTCAGCCGCGTGCTGATATCCACCTCGGTCGGCACGACGTCCGAGTGCCGGGGCACCAGCAGGACGTCATCGAAGGTGAGCGCGGTAGCGATCTCCGATCCGGTGCCCGGCAACGTGGGCGTGACTTCGGTCTTCAGCATCAAACCGCCGCTCCGTGGCACTTCTTGTACTTCTTGCCGCTGCCGCATGGGCAGGGATCGTTCCGGCCGACTTTCGGCTCGTCGCGGCGAACCTGCTTGATTTTCGCATCGTCGCCGCCAACCCGGGCCGGCTGCTGCGCTTGGCGCCGAGGGCCGAACGGACTCGCCGGGGGCGGCGCGGCGACGGCAGCCCCGGCAAATGCCGACGGCACCGCTTCGGCTCCGCCGGTCAGAATGAGCGGCGAACGGGCCCGCTTGACCGGTCGCGGCGGCGGCTCATCGCCGAGCACCGGACGCAGCCACCACAAGTACCGGACGATCTCCTCGTCCACTCGCTCCTTCATCCCCTGAAAGAGGCTGAAGCTTTCCTTTTTGTACTCGACCAACGGATCGCGCTGGCCGTAACCGCGCAGACCGATCCCTTCCTTGAGGTGGTCGAGGCTGTAGAGGTGATCCTTCCACTGCTGATCGACGATCTGCAGCATGATGTCGCGCTCAACGCGCTGGAGAATCTCGCGGCCGACCAGCTTTTCCTTCTCCTCGTAGGACGCCAGGATCCGGTGCCAGAGGAGATCGCGAATCTCGTCCGAAGACAAGTCGTCGAACACGAGCTCTACGGTGTCGATGCCGAACACGCGGTTGACTTCACGCTTGAGCGCCTCGAGATCCCAATCCTCAAAATCGGCGGAGCGCGGGGCATACGTCTCGACCATCGAGTCGAGGATGTCTTCCGCGAGATCCATCAGGTACTCACGCGTATCGAGAACAGCCTCGTCGTCGTTCTCGTCCTTCAGCCGGATGTGCCCCTCGAGAATCTGGCGGCGCAAGGCATACACGTTCTCGCGCTGCTTGTTCATCACATCGTCGTACTCGAGCAGATGTTTGCGGACCGAGAAGTTCTGCGACTCGACCTGTTTCTGCGCGCGCTCGATCGCCTTCGTCACCATGCCGTGCTCGATCGGCACGCCCTCCTCCATGCCGAGCCGCTGCATGAGGCCCGAAATACGGTCCGACCCGAAAATGCGCATCAGGTCGTCCTGCAGCGAGAGATAGAAGCGGGAGGCGCCCGGATCGCCCTGGCGTCCAGCGCGGCCGCGCAACTGGTTGTCGATGCGCCGGGCCTCGTGCCGCTCTGTCGCAACAATATGGAGGCCAGCGAGAGCGACGACTTCCTCGTGCTCGGCGTCGCAGAGGCGCTTGAAATGCTCGTAGATCCGGGAGTACTCCGCTTTCGGCACGCGGTAGAAGCCGTCGAGGTGGTAGAAGTAGACGTACTGCTCGTCCTCGAGGAACCTCTCTTCGCCTTTCGGGAGGCGCTCGGCGATCTGCTCCGCGAGACATTGCTGCCGCGCCATGAACTCGGCGTTGCCGCCCAATAGAATATCGGTCCCGCGGCCGGCCATATTCGTCGCGATCGTCACGGCGCCCTTGCGGCCCGCCTGAGCGACGAATTCTGCTTCCTGCGCGTGGTACTTGGCGTTCAGCACGACGTGTTTGTCGACCCCTCCGCCCGTGGTGGTGCCGCGCTTGAGGCCTCGACGGTCGAGCATTCCCGACAGCTTTTCCGACTTCTCGATGGAGACCGTGCCGACGAGCACCGGGCGGCCTTTTTGATGCTCCTCCAGAATCTCGTTCACGATGGCGTCCCACTTCTCGGCCTCGGTGCGGTAGACGAGATCCGGGTGCTCGACGCGCCTGAGCGTGCGATTCGGCGGGATAACGACCACGTCCAGGTTGTAGATCTTGGCGAACTCTTCGGCTTCCGTATCCGCCGTACCGGTCATCCCCGCGAGCTTCTTGTACTTGCGGAAGTAATTCTGGAACGTGACGGTGGCGAGCGTCTGATTCTCGCGCTCGATCTTGACCCTTTCTTTAGCCTCGACCGCCTGGTGGAGGCCATCGCTCCACCGGCGGCCGGGCATCAGGCGGCCGGTGAATTCATCGACGATGATGATCTCGCCGTCCTTGTTCATATAGTCCACGTCCCGATGGAACAGGACGTGGGCCCGGAGCGCCTGATTGATGTGGTGGAGCAGCGGCATGTTCGCCGGGTCGTACAGCCCGCCCGGCTGCAGACGGTGAGCAAGGAGCTGTTCCGCCTTCGCCATGCCGCTCTCGGTGAGGGTGACCGTCTTGTGCTTCTCGTCTTTGATGTAGTCGCCCGTCGCCTCGAGCGCCTCGCGATCTTCCGCTTTCGTGTCGCCGCGGGTGACCGCGCCCATTTTGAGGCGCGGAATGATCCGATCGACCTCGTAGTACAGGTCGGTCGACTCTTCGGCTGGACCCGAGATGATCAGCGGCGTCCGCGCTTCATCGATCAGGATGCTGTCCACCTCGTCGACGATCGCGAAGTTGTGCCCGCGCTGCACGTAGTGCGCGAGCTCGAACTTCATGTTGTCGCGCAGGTAATCGAACCCGAACTCGTTGTTGGTGCCGTAGGTAATGTCCGCCGCGTACGCGACCTGGCGCTCGGGATCGATGAGCTCGTGCTGAATCACGCCCACCGAGAGGCCCAGGAATCGGTAAATCTTGCCCATCCACTCGGAGTCGCGGCGGGCCAGGTAGTCGTTGACCGTGACGACGTGGACGCCCTTGCCTTCGAGGGCATTGAGATATGCGGGGAGCGTGGCCACGAGCGTTTTGCCTTCACCGGTCTTCATTTCGGCGATCTTGCCCTTGTGGAGAACGGCGCCGCCGATGAGCTGGACGTCGAAGTGCCGCATGTTCAGCGCGCGCCGGCCGGCCTCTCGAACGACGGCGAAGGCTTCGACGAGCAGGTCGTCGAGCGTCTCGCCGTTGGCGAGGCGCTGTTTGAACTCGACGGTCTTCCCGCGCAAATGCTCGTCCGAGAGCGCCACGATCGCCGGCTCGAGCGCAGATATCTGCGCGACGAGCGGGCGCAGGCGCTTCAATTCACGTTCGTTTTGGGTACCGACGACTTTGGCGAGAAGGGTATCGAGCATCTACAGCAGTGGCGATTCCGGGGGTAAGGGACCTCCGGGGTGGCAAAGTCCAATGCTATCCACTAATTGTAGCAGACTGTCGGGACGAGACATCGATTCGGGGCTTCAACTGGCGCGCCGAAAAGACGTTCACGGAAAACCGCGCGCGTCCTGACAGCTCGCGGAACTCCTGAATCTCTGGCGTCAGTGCGCGGCGGCTGGCTGCGCGAGGAGCTGCAACGGGTTGATCAGTTTCCCGTTGACGAGAATCTCGTAATGGAGATGAGAGCCGGTCGCGCGACCGGTCGAACCGACATACCCGATGATGTCGCCCCGCTTGACCGGCTGGCCGGGTCTCACGGCAAATGCGCTCAAGTGACCGTATCTGGTCGCGAGCCCAAACCCGTGCCGAAGGACGACGAGATTCCCGTAGTCGCCCGAGTACGATGCGGACTCCACCGATCCGTCGGCGGTTGCCAGGATCGGCTGCCCCTTGTCCGTCGAGATATCGATACCCTGGTGAAAAGCGGGCTCGCCGCTGAACGGATCGCTTCTTCCGCCAAAAGAGCCGGTGAGCCACCCTTGAGTCGGCCACAGCGACGGCGTCGCCGACGCGAGCGCCTGGCGACGCTCGACGTCGCGGCGCACGAAGCGCAGACGGCTGTCGAGCCCGTTGAGCAGATCGCGCAGCACACCGAACGTATCCTCTGGAGAAAAAAACGGCGCTTTGGCGATTTCGGACACCGCGGCGTTCGGCTCGAGATTACCGCCGCTTGCGCGCGCTTTCACGAGTGCGGGGAGTTTCTGCATGGCGCGCGCCTGGGCGGGATCCAATCTCGCGCGCGCCCCCAGGTCCGTGATGACGTTCTCGAGCGACTGAATCTGACCGGCGAGCTCTCCGGTTGCCGCCCGATAACTGCTGTTTTCGACGCCAAGCGCCGCGTTGGAGGTCCGCAGCTCATCGATTTCCGCCTTGGCGCTCCAGCGCGCTCCAAGGCCGACGAGAACGGGCAGCATCAGGACGCCAGCGACGATCGCGAGCGTCGGCTCCAGGCTGAGGGTGATCCGGCGAACGACCCCGCTCGTTCGGTCGGCAATGACGATCGTGTAACGGCGCGCGCGCATAGTCCCGAATGAAGCTCCTGACGCTATCGACTTGCGACGAAAGGGGATGAATGCGCAACCACCCGCATTCTGGGAAGCGTTTGCACTCTATCACAGGGCTTTCGGCATCCCAAGCAAAGAAGTCCACAGGCGAACAATTGGCGAAACGTGGCGCCTCGCGAAGCAGGAAGGGGTCGCAAAGCAAGAAATCACCGCGAAGGCGAGGTCGTCTCGCGGTTTCCCGCCGTGCGTTCCTTGGGAGGGCGGCAGGCGCGAGCACTGTCATCGGAACCGGGCTGTTGAGCCCCGACGTGCTCTTGGCGCGTGATGATGAACATCGCCATGAGGCCGGAAGGCCCAAAGCGATTAAGGTTGGATTCGGGCCGTTTGCGCCATTCGGGGTTTTTATCCACCATCTTCCACCGTTGCCCGACGCGCCGCTGACCGATATCAACGAGCCCTCCAACATCACCGACTTCGACGGGTTCGTGGCTTTCACACGGATTCGTGGAGGCGGGATCGGGACCGACACCAAGACTGGTCAAACGCAAAATCTGGCGTTTCAGGCCGATATGGTTTCAATCAGGGAACGTTTATAGACACTGACGGCCGTCGTCACCACGGAACGTTTGCTTTCATTTGACTCGACCTGTACACCGGTCCAGTCGGATCGGCCAATCTTCCGGAACAGATTCACGACTACAACCCGCACATCGATTCGAACGACGTCTTCTGGATCGTCCCGGTTGCACATGACGCCGTGAACGTGGAATTCGACGAGTCACGAGCCCGCCTCAGCGTAAGAGGCGTGGAGCTCTTCAACGACCATGACGTGGCGAACTCCTTGACCTACGGGCTCGGGCTGCCAGGCGATCTGGGGTTCCCGTATCCGCGCATCAATCCAGTCCAGCCCGTGCGCGCATCGGTGTCCTTCGAGATCGAGTGGAGTGGGCTTCTCGGCGCGGCTGAGATTCGGAATACGACGCAGGGGTTCGAGGGGTCATTCCTCAAAACCGGAGCCACCATCAAATGGTCGTCCGAGGAGGCCCGGCTTCCGGTTCCAGTCGGAGGAGCCAAACCCTTCGCGCAAGCTGTTCGCTGTCCTTGGGCGGGAACGAAACGGCGTGTTTTTCACGTAGGGTTCCGCCGGCTGGCGGGGCAGCGTGAAGCGGAGCAGTGACCAAGCTGCCGGCCATCGGGCGCAACGTCGTGGAGACTCGCTGGTCTTACGGCGCTCGCGATCGGGCTCGCGGGCGTCGGTGGACGACTGGCGTGACCTGCATCACCTCGTTGAAGCTCCGATACTGAAGCGCTTCCGCGACATGCGGCGCGCCGATCACTTCCGCCTCCGCCAGGTCCGCAATCGTTCGCGCCACCTTGCGCACGCGGTCGTATCCGCGGCCGGTCAGTCGCACGCGTTGCGCGGCCACCCCGAGCAGGCGCGCGCCCGGAGCATCCAGCGCGCAGTGCTTCATCACGAAGGCGGGCGGGAGCTCGGCGTTGGAGCGAACCGTCGTCCCGGCGTACCGGGCCAGCTGCCGGGCGCGAGCGGCGACGACTCGCGCGCGCACGGCGGCGGACGACTCGCCGCACCCGCGCTCCCGCATGGCATCGGGCGGCAGGGCCGGAACGTCAACCGTCATATCGAGGCGATCGCGCAGCGGACCCGACAGGCGATTCTGATAGCGGGCCATCTGCACCGGCGTGCACCGGCAGACCCGGACATCATCGCCAAAAAAGCCGCACGGACACGGATTCATCGCGCCCACGAGGATGAAGCGCGCGGGAAAGACCGCCGAGTGTCCAGCCCGCGTGACCGTCACGGAGCCCTCCTCGAGCGGTTGACGCAGCACTTCGAGGACGTGGCGGCTGAATTCGAGCATTTCGTCCAGAAACAGGACGCCGTGATGCGCGAGACTCACCTCGCCCGGACGCGGATGCGATCCGCCGCCGACCAGCGCCGCATCTGAAATCGTGTGGTGCGGCGCGCGGAACGGCCTGTCCAACAGCAGACCGGCGCCCGGCCGCAGAAGACCGGCAACGGAATGGACCGCCGTAGCTTCGAGCGCCTCATCGAACGTCATCGGCGGCAGGACACCCCCCATCCGCCTGGCGAGCATCGTCTTGCCCGCGCCGGGCGGACCCACCAGCAGGAGGCTGTGGCCGCCCGCCGCCGCAATCTCGATTGCCCGCCTGGCGAACAGTTGCCCTCGTACGTCCGCCAGGTCGGGAGCCTGCTTGTCCGCACGGGGAGACGGCGGCGTCATGTGCACCATCGCCGAC
>Ga0306923_10007713_pt1 | contig 10754 bp, 9 predicted proteins | sample sta12Can44000108_FD_203841 | JGI IMG/M metagenome (GOLD analysis project Ga0306923, IMG submission 203841) | Lab enrichment of tropical soil microbial communities from Luquillo Experimental Forest, Puerto Rico - statanox.12C.anox.44.000.108 (v2)... | ecosystem: Environmental > Terrestrial > Soil...
GCGGGGTTCTGAGCCATTTGTGCATATGACCGGCCGAGACCCAAAGTCACTAACAGGCAAAAAAGGGGGATGAATCGCACGTATGAGGGCAGACTCAAGTCAATTCCTCCGAACCCGCGAAAGAGTACCACACCTGCTCACAGCATCGCAGGCTGGCAAGCCAACTTGGCGCTGCAAACCAGGCGCGCGGAACCGTGCCCTTCCGGGCCTTCTGTTACAATTCGGATGTGAGCACGGCCGCGCCTACGACACCGCTTTTCTCGAGGAATCTTCGTAAGCAATATCCGATCGCTGTGCGAGGCGAAGGCTGCTGGATTTTTGATGCGGCAGGCCGCCGCTATCTCGACGCTTCCGGCCAGGCGGCTGTGGTCAGCGTCGGACACGGCGTTCAGGAAATCGGCCGCACAATGGCCGCGCAGTCCAGCCAGATCGCGTTTGCGCACACAACGCAATTTCACTCGGATCCTGCGGAAAAACTTGCAGCGCGCGTCCTGGCTCTTGCGCCAGGAAATTTTCAGAACGGCGGCCGCGTCTACTTTACTTCCGGCGGTTCCGAGGCCACGGAAACCGCCATCAAGCTCGCGCGGCAATATTTTCTCGAGAGCAAGCAGCCCGGGCGCTATCGCATTGTTTCACGCAGGCAAAGCTATCACGGCAGCACGCTTGGAGCGATGGCTGTCAGCGGAAACGTCGCACGTCGCGCTCCCTACGCGCCGATGATCCCGGAGTGGGGCCATGTGGCCCCCTGCTTTTGTTATCACTGCCCGTTTGAAAAGACTTATCCGGAATGTAATCTCGCTTGCGCCGACGATCTTGACACGTTCTTGCGTTCCCATGATGCGGACACGGTAGCGGGATTTATTTTCGAACCGGTTGTCGGCGCCACACTCGGCGCGGCTCCGGCGGTCGATGGCTACGCCGCGCGCATCGCCGAGATTTGCCGCGAACGCCGAATCCTCGTGATCGCCGATGAAGTAATGACCGGCATGGGCCGGACAGGAAAGCCATTTGCCAGCGGGCATTGGGGCTTCGAGCCGGACTTGATTCTCACGGGCAAGGGAATTGCCAGCGGATACGCTCCCCTCGGTGCTGTTCTCGTGGCTCCCCATGTCGTGGAAACGTATGAGAAGGGCACTGGTTCCTTCATGCACGGCTTCACCTACCAGGCGCACCCGGTTGCGACCGCCGCAGGCAACGCGGTATTTGATTATCTGACGGCGCACAAGCTGTTCGATCGCGTAACGCCCGCCGGAGAAACGCTGCGTAAAGCCCTGACTAGCGTCGAAACCCACCCACATGTGGGGCAAGTTCGCGGCCTCGGCTTGCTGCAAGGTGTTGAATTTGTCAAAAACAAATCCAACCACGAGCCTTTCCCGAAGGAAGCGGGCATCGCGGAAAAAATCCGGCAGGCTATGTTGGAGAAGAGTGTCTTGGTATATCCCGGACAAGGTTGCGTCGACGGCACGCACGGCGACCATATTCTGCTTGCGCCGCCGTTCATCATCACGCCGCAAGAGTGCCAGTTGATCGCGGATGCTTTGCAATATGCGCTCGGCAGCATCTTTTCCAGTTGATCGGGCTCATCTGTGGCATTGAAACGATTCAAGACGGCTTCATTTCGACGGGGGACTCATTGTTATGCGTTGCAGCTCATTCCTGCTTGCCCTGGTCTGCGCAACTGCTCTGGTCGTTCCGCCTGGCTCCGCTCAAGATAGGCCGCCCGCCAAACCGCGCGCCCGTGATCTGGGTGTTCCGTTTGACGGCACGCCCGGCCCGCTCAACGCCATCACCGATGTCTCGGGAGTGACGGTAGGCCACACCACGCTTGTTTCTGGAGAAGGCAAACTCGTCGTCGGGAAAGGGCCGGTGCGTACCGGGGTTACCGCGGTTTTCCCGCGGGGAAAGGATGTGACGGATGCGGGTGTGTTTGCCGGTTGGTGGTCGCTGAACGGAAACGGCGAGATGACCGGAACAACATGGGTGGAAGAATCTGGGTTCTTGATTGGACCAGTGATGATCACCAACACACACAGCGTCGGGGTTGTGCGCGACGCGGTCATCCAATGGACCGTCGCGCATCGTAAAGTGGGGCCCGATGATGATTGGTGGTCGCTGCCGGTTGTGGCCGAGACGTGGGACGGCTGGCTGAACGACATCAACGGCTTCCACGTAAAGCCAGAAGACGCTTTTCACGCAATTGAAACCTCGCACGGCGGGGCCGTGGAAGAAGGCAATGTCGGTGGCGGCACGGGTATGATTTGCAACGGGTTCAAAGGAGGAATTGGCACCGCGTCGCGCAAACTTGCGGAGAAAGACGGCGGCTTCACGGTCGGTGTTCTCGTGCAGTGCAACTATGGGTCGCGCCACAATTTTCGTGTTGCTGGAATTTCCGTCGGACGCGAGATTAAATCCGAGGATCCCTATGCGTTTGCACCAGACGACATCACCGAGCGCGGCTCTATCATTGTGATTGTGGCAACCGATGCGCCGCTGCTTCCGCACCAACTGAAACGGCTCGCGCGACGCGTCTCACTCGGACTCGGGCGCGACGGAAGCATCTCGGGCAACGGCTCGGGCGATATTTTCATCGCGTTTTCAACGGCGAATCACGGTGCGGCGGCAGTCGACCACATTGTCGATTTGAAGATGTTCCCCAACGACATGCTCAACCCGTTATTTGCGGCGACGGTCGAAGCCACGGAAGAAGCCATCATCAATGCGATGATTGCGGCTACTTCGATGACAGGAATCGAGAACCATCATGTTACTGCGCTGCCGCACGACGAACTCCGCGCCGTCCTCAAAAAATACAACCGCCTTGTTCAGTAGTTTTTCGCCAGACTGTCGTTTTCAGCTGACCGTTAAAATGCGAGCAGGGCGGTTTTGCGCGGGGGATTGAAAAACGGAAGCGGCACGACCTTTGCGGACACGGTCTTGCGGGATGCTTCGACCGTCAATTCCATGCTTAGCGTCGAGCCGAGGCTGGCGCTTTCACGGCTAATCGAAGCAAGGGCGATCATGCGCTTGAGCGTGGGCGACCATGTTGTCGAGGTGGCCTTGCCCACTTGGCGCCCGCCTCGATAAACGGGAACCGCCACGCGCGAGGCGGTGGCGGGAACCTGCGGTGGCATTCCGATTCTCTCGTAGAGAACCTCCACCTCGCTCCAATTAACTTCCAGGCCGACTAATTTCCTCGCCGGACCACCCTTCGCGGCCTCTTCTGCAAGCGCGTCACGGCCGACAAAGCTTTCTTTCTTCAAATCGACGAGTTTTCCCAGGCCGATTTCGCTGGGCGCGTATCTCTGGTCAGCGATGAGCGCGCGCTTGCTCGAAATATAGTCCACTTCGATCAGGATAAGCCCTGCCTCGATGCGCGCAATATCGAGCGCGACCATGCCTGCAGGATGAATGTCGAACACCCTACCCCTGTTCATTAATGCGTCGAAAACCTTCAACGCATCTTTCCAGGGAATCCATATTTCGTAACCCAGGTCTCCGGTATAACCGGTGCGCGAAATGTCGACCGGCACTCCAGCGATTTTTCCGTGGGTGACACGGAAATATTTCAATCCTGCGATGTCCGCGTCAGCCACGGCATGTAGCAGCCTGCCGCTCGTCGGGCCTTGCAGCGCAAGAGCCGCCACTTTCTCGGAAATGTCCTCGATTTGAACGTTGAGGCCTAAAGCATTCTGCTGAAACCAGCGGAGGCTGGGATCGGCGGAGGTCCAGCGGTAATCGTTTTCGCCCAGGCGGGTGATCGTGCCGTCGTCGATGACTTTGCCCGAGGAATCGCACCAGCAGCAGTAGATGACCTGATCGACTGCGACCTTGTTAATGTCGCGCGCGATAACGCGGTTAACCAGCCTTGAAGCATCCGGGCCGTTAACGCGGTATTTGAATAGCGGCGTGATGTCGATCAGCGCCGAAGCATTGCGAATGGCATTGTACTCGTGCTCGTGCGTCATCTCGTAGACGCTGACGGTGTAATAGCCGGACCATTCTCTAAAGCTCAGGCTCTCGCAAAGGGCCAGCGTTCTTTCATGGAATGCGGTACCAACCGGCACGTTTCCTCCAAAATGAAAGACAAGAAAGCCGCAAATGTCGTTTGGGGCTATTGCATTATAGTTTTGAATGTCTAATTGCAGCAAGGGACCAGCCAGCCGCGGTTCGCGTTAACCTTGAGAACCCGGTGCGCTGCCAGTAAAATGTTTGTTCTTTGGTGTGGTGGCGGTTTCCTCTTTCACCGTGGAGTCATAAAGAATGCCTCAGTCGTACGACGCGGTCGTCATCGGCGGCGGTCACAACGGACTGGTAAACGCCGCCTACCTGGCGCGGGCCGGAAAAAAGGTGCTGGTGCTCGAGCGCCGCAAGGTGCTCGGCGGAGCGGCCGTGACGGAGGAGATCGTTCCGGGCTTCCTTTTTTCCGAGTGTTCGTACGTGGTTTCGTTATTGCGCCCGGAGATTATCCGGGAACTTGACCTGCCTCGCCACGGCCTGGAAATCCTGCCGCTCGATGGCACCTTCTCGCCGATGACGAACGGCGACTACTTATGGCGCGTGAACGACCACGCGAAGACTCAACGGGAAATCCGGCGGCACTCGAGGCTGGACGCCGAAGCCTACGATGAATTCTCGAAAATGATGACGCCGATGTGTCGTTTTGTGAAGCCGATGCTTTCGATGGTGCCGCCTGACCCGACGACGTTGCATCCGAGGGACCTGAAGCAGCTGCATTTTCTGCTGCGGCGATTCCGGGAACTGTCTTCCGAGGAACGCTATACCCTGGTGCAGCTCATGACCATGAGCTCGGCCGATTTTCTGGACCAGTGGTTCGAGACCGACGTGCTCAAAGCGACGATGTCCGCCTCAGGAATTATCGGAACATTCTTGGGGATACGCTCGCCCGGCACGGCATACGTCTTGCTGCACCACTACATGGGCGAGATTGACGGAGCATTTCGTTCGTGGGGATTCAGCCGTGGCGGCACAGGCGGAATTTCCTTGGCGATTGGGTCCGCAGCGCGAGAAGCAGGCGTCGAAATCCGTACGGAAGCGCCTGTGGAAAGAATTCTGGTGAAAAATGGGCGAGCCAGCGGAGTTGCGCTCAAGTCGGGAGAAGAAATCCTTTGCAATGTGGTCTCTTCGAGCGTGGATCCGCACCTGACGTTCGAGGTTTTCCTGGAAACGAAGGAACTGCCGGCGGACTTTGTCGAAAGCGTGCGCAGGTACAAGTTCCGCGGCTCGTCTGGAAAAGTGAACCTGGCGCTGAGCGCGCTGCCGAATTTCAAATGCCTGCCGGGCGAAGGAGCGCATCTGCGCGGCGCAATTTCGATTTCGCCAGCGATGGAATACATGGAACGGGCGTACGACGACGCCAAGTATGGGAATTATTCGAGGCGGCCTTACATTGACATGGTGATTCCGAGCCTGACCGATCCCTCTGTTGCGCCGCCGGGACAGCACGTGCTGTCGTGCTTCGTGCAATATGCGCCGTACAAGCTGGCGCAGGGCACCTGGGAAGAGCACCGCGAGGCGTTCGGCAACAACGTTATTGACACCATCGCCGAGCACGCCCCGAACCTGAAGAGCATCATCATCGGGAGGCAGGTATTGACGCCGCTCGATCTGGAGCGCGAGTTCGGACTGACACAGGGCAATATTTTCCAAGGCGAGCTTTCACTGGAGCAACTCTTTTTCTTGCGGCCGGTTCCCGGCTGGGCCTATTACCGCACGCCTATCGTCAACTTGTACATGTGCGGATCGGCCACGCATCCCGGAGGCGGAATCATGGGGGCCAATGGGCGCATTGCGAGCCAGGTGATCCTGAAAGAATGGAAAAAGGCGGCGAACTGACCATGCCCATCGGACAGCGAGTGGTGGTCGTCGGTGGAGGTCACAACGCGCTGATCGCCGCGTTCTACCTCGCAAAAGGCGGGTTCAAACCAGTGGTGCTCGAACGGCGCGTAGTGGTCGGTGGAGGGGCAGTCACGGAGGAATTTCATCCCGGATTTTACGCCTCGACACTTTCGCACTCGCTGGGGCCACTGCGAGACGACATTGCCCGCGAAATGCACCTCACGCGTTTCAAGCTGGAGATATTCCGCCCGGATCCCCGCGTCTTTGCGCCGGCGCCCGACGGGCATGGACTGCTGTTTTATGGCGACGCCGCGAAAACCGCAGGGACGCTCTCTCACCTTTCCGCGAAGGACGGAGCCAAGTACGCGGAATTTGCGGCTACGCTGGAGCAGTTCGCCAGCGTGTTCAACCGGATCGCTTCGATTACGCCGCCCGGAATCGATAATCCTTCGCCCGAAGATTTCTTGAACCTGCTCAGAACCGCGTTGAACGTCCGCAGGCTGGGGAAACGCGGGATGTTCGACTTGCTGCGCTGGGGCCCGATGGCGGTGGCGGATTTTGTTTCCGAATTTTTCGAGACGGAACTGCTGCGCGCGGCAATCGCCGCGCGAGGTATTTTTGGCGAGGCGCTCGGCCCATGGTCCGCCGGTTCGACAGCGGTGCTGCTGCTGAGGGCGGCAGCCGATCCGCATCCGGTCGGATCCGCGGCTTTTCCTCGTGGCGGGCTCGGAGAATTCACGCGAGCGCTCAGCGAGGCAGCGCAGAAGGCTGGGGCCGAAATCAGGACTGGCTCGGAAGTGGCAAAGATCCAGACAAAGAACGGCGCGGTGTCGGGAGTTGCGCTTTCGAATGGCGAAGAAATCGCTTGTGAAGCCGTGGTTTCGGGCGTTGACCCGAAGCTGACGTTCTTTCAGTTGCTGGATCCGGCGCAACTCGATCCCGTGTTTGCGTTGCGAATGAAGAATTTCCGCGCTCGCGGCAACGTGGCCAAAGTGCACCTTGCGCTGGGAGATCTGCCGACCTTTCCGGCACTTGCGAACGCGGTAGCTCCCGACGGTTTCCGCGAAGCGCTGGGCGGGCGGATTCATATCGGATATGAAATTGACTATTTGGAGAAGGCATTCGATGCGTCGAAGTACGGCGAAATCTCCCTGGCGCCGTATCTTGATGTAACGATTCCCACGATACTCGATCCCTCGCTGGCCCCCGAGGGCAAGCATGTTCTTTCCGCGTGCTTCCAGTTTGCGCCTTACCAGTTGAGGCAAGGAAGCTGGAAAGAGCGTCGTGGAGAGCTTGTGAACATCGTGCTCAAGACGCTGGGTGCATATTCACCGAATTTCGCGACTCTGGTGGAAGGGGCTCAGGTCATTACGCCTGAGGATCTGGAATCGATTTACGGTTTTACCGGCGGGCACATCTTTCATGGCGAGTTGGCGCTCGACCAGATTTTCACGATGAGGCCGGCGATGGATTGGGCAAGGTATCAAACGCCGGTGCGAGGGCTGTTCCTATGCGGGAATGGAACGCATCCAGGAAATGGGCTTACGGGCGCATCGGGAGCGAACGCGGCGAAAGAAATTATCCACGAATTGCGGTAGGTCTTCGGTGAAATATCAGCTTGTGCTGCAGTGGCCCTGTTCCTCGTCTAGCGATGGCGTAGGCTTGCTGTCGATTGAAGGACTCATCGAAAAGGCTATAGGCGAACTGGGTGTCGTCGATGGCCATGACATTGGCTCTGGCGAAATGAATGTGTTTGTTCACACAACCAACCCGCGCTCCGCATTTGAAAAAGCAAAGCGACTTCTTTTTCTCATGGGCCACCTTCCTGAAATGAAAGCCGGGTCCAGAGACTTTGACGAGGACGATTACACTCCCATCTGGCCCGCAGAACTGGATCAATTTGCAGTCAAGTAGGTTGCAAAAACTTCAGATTTGCGAGTGAACCCACAGCTATGGAAACGACCACGAGGGAAAAGCTGAGCAAATTGCAGGAACGCGAGACAAGACGGTTCGCTGCGGAACATCCGAAGTCTGCGGCGCTCTATGAACGAGCGCAGAATTCGCTGCTGGGCGGCGTGCCGATGAACTGGATGAAGAAGTGGGCAGGCGCGTTTCCCGTTTTCGTGGAGCGCGCGAAAGGTGCCCATTTTAGATGCGTGGATGGGCGCGACTATGTGGACTTGTGTCTCGGTGATACGGGAGCGATGACGGGACATTCACCGGATGCCGTGGTGGAAGCGGTGGCGAAGCGAGCGCGCGACGGGCTCACTTTCATGCTGCCTACGGAAGATGCACTCCGCGTGGGCGAGGATTTGAAGAAGAGATTTGGCCTCGCATACTGGCAATTTACCCTGACCGCGACAGACGCGAACCGTTTTTCAATCCGGATTGCGCGCGAAATCACGGAGCGACCGAAAATTCTGGTGTTTCATTACTGCTATCACGGAACCGTGGACGAATCGTTCGCCATGCTCCGCGACGGAGCGGTTGGACCACGAAGGGGAAACATTGGACCTCCGGTGAATCCCGTAGAAACGACGCGCGTGGTGGAGTTCAACAACTTGAACGCGCTCGAGGATGCGCTGAGGCAGCACGATGTAGCGTGCATTCTGGCAGAACCGGCGATGACGAACGTCGGCATCATTTTGCCGGAGGAAGGCTACTGGAAAGGAGCGCGACAACTCGCGCGACGATTCGGGACGCTTCTGATTGCGGATGAAACACATACGATCTGCGTTGGACCGGGCGGCTGTACAGCGGAGTGGAAACTGGAGCCGGACATGCTGGTGTTTGGGAAAGCGATCGGCAGCGGGATTGCTGGCGGAACGTATGGCTGCACGGAAGAAGTGGCGCAGCGGATTTCGGCGCGGATTGACCTCGAGGACTGCGACGTGGGCGGAATCGGCGGAACGCTCGCGGGGAATGCGCTTTCGCTGGCAGCGATGCGCGCGACACTCGAGCATGTCCTGACCAAGAGCAATTTCGAGAGGATGATTCCGCTGGCGGTGCGATTCAACGATGGCGTTTCGCGGGAGATCAAGAGGCATGGATTCCCGTGGAACGTGCAAAGGCTTGGTTGCCGCGCGGAGTACACGTTTTGCCAGAAGCCGCCGAGAAATGGCGGGGAATCAGCGGCGGCCGCGGACTTTCAGTTGGAACGGTTTCTGCATCTGTACGCGCTGAACCGCGGCGTCCTGCTGACACCGTTCCACAACATGGCGCTCATGTGCCCGGAAACGACCGAAGCGGACATTGACCTGCACACGAAAGTGTTCGCGGAAGCGGTAAAGGAACTGGCGTAAGCGGTTGGCGAGAGAGGCATCACCCTTCCGCTGTTCTCTGGAAGTGTCGATTCTGAAGGAAATGAATTGCTCTGTTTTGTATCAGTTTATAAGTGTTGATTCTGCAAGGCTTAGTTGTTCATCCGAAATCGAAGAGAGATCCACCCCTCCGCGAAGTCCGCCTGCGTGAGTGGTGCCAGGATGGCTTGCCGCCACGCGCGAAGAGTCGGGCACGAACGGGGGACTAGCAGTTCTTGACATATGCCTATATGGGAATGTATCGTAAGGTGGAATGGCGCGAGCGGCGACAACTTCGGATGCATTCAATGCCGTGGCGGAACCACGGCGGCGAGAAATCCTGAACTATCTGGCGCTGCAGGAGCAGCCTGTCGGGGAGATCGTGGCGGCTTTGGGGTTGGAGCAGCCTTCGGTCTCGAAGCATCTGCGGGTTCTGCGAGATGTGGGACTGGTTAGCGTGCGGCGGGAGGGGCGGCGTAAGCTCTACCGCACAAATGCGCAGGCGATCCGGCCGCTGCATGAGTGGACGAGTACCTTCGAACGGTTTTGGGAGCATCAATTGAACCAGGTCAAAGAACGGGCTGAGGCGCAAGCGGGCCGAATGCCACTGGATGCAAGGAGGAAGCATGATCCGGACGGAAGCAAAGATTGAAGACTTGACGCTGAACATTCATGAGAAAATTCATGTGCGAGCGCCGCTGGACGTCACGTTCGAGGCCTTGCTTGAACAACTGGCACCGCACAACGAAAGAGGCGATGGCACGCCCATGGCGATGAAGGTCGAAGCGTGGCCAGGGGGAAGATGGTACCGCGACCTGGGGGACAACAACGGACACTTCTGGGGAAATGTGCAGGCGATTAAACGGCCGACGCTGCTCGAGATCAGCGGGCCCCTCTTCATGTCATATCCCTGCGTGTCGAACGTGCAATACCGCTTGAGCGAGGAAGAGGGCGGAACGCTGATCAAGTTCCACCACACGGCGCTGGGGCTAATTCAAGACCAAACCAGAAATGTGCGGTCGGGCTGGGCGAACACGCACGCGAAGCTGAAGGAGCGGGCGGAGGCGTCTCGCGCTCGAAAAGCCGCTGTTTGAGGGGAGTTAGGCCGTAAAGCGAAGGAGGATCGCTTATGTCACTAGCGGAATAGGAATAGATGTACGTAGAATTCGAGACGCAGGCGGCAGTCACACGCAGATTTCTTGAGCGTTTGCCGGAAGAGAGGTTGACCTGGAAGCCGCACCAGAAATCCATGTCAGCCGGGCAGCCCGCCCTGCACCTAGCGCGCACACCGGGAGGGACGGTGCGGTTTGCGCAGCAGAACCCGGCGCAAGCGCCCGATTTCGCCGGTGTACCTCAGCCATCGAGCCTCGGAGAGATTCTGAATACATTCGAGGAGAGCATCAGCACAGTCAAGACCCTGCTGCCACAGTTCGATGACGCCAGGATGCAGGAGACTTGGCGCATGGTGCAGGGCGATCGGGAAGTGTTAGCACTGCCCCGCGCGCAGTTCCTACGGGACATCATGCTCAATCACTGGTATCAGCACCGTGGGCAGTTCAGCGTGTACTTGCGGCTTCTCAATGTGGCTGTGCCGGCAAG
>Ga0306923_10007714_pt1 | contig 10754 bp, 7 predicted proteins | sample sta12Can44000108_FD_203841 | JGI IMG/M metagenome (GOLD analysis project Ga0306923, IMG submission 203841) | Lab enrichment of tropical soil microbial communities from Luquillo Experimental Forest, Puerto Rico - statanox.12C.anox.44.000.108 (v2)... | ecosystem: Environmental > Terrestrial > Soil...
CTCCTTGTTGCCGAACGTGGCGTACAGGCTGGGCCGGTTGATCCCCATCGCCGCGGTGAGATCGGACAGCGCGGTGCCCTCGTATCCCTGGCGCCAGAACACCTCGAGGGCGCGGTCCAGCGCCTCGTCGACGTCGAACGCGCGCGGGCGGCCTCCGGCCATCGCACCCTCCCGGAAATTTCTTACCTATCGGTACATTACTCCTTGACAGCCGATGAGCCGCCGCCTTAGGTTTTTTACCGAACGGTACAAAACTGGAGGCGATCAGATGTCAGAACGGATACGGGTGGGGATCGTGGGCGCCAGCCCGCAGAGCTGGGCCGCCGTCCTGGCGAACCTGCATGACCGGGTCTCGGTGGTGGAGACCGGCGAACTGATCGCCAACCACGTGCCCGGCCAGATCGCGCTGCACGGCCGGCTGGGCAGCGGCGCGCTGCTCTCGCTGAGCATCCATGGCGGCAGCGCGCCCGCGCCCGGCGGGTTCGTCATCATCGTCACGGGCACCGACGGCACGCTGACCATCACGCCGGCCGACCCGGGGCACTACCCCGGCTGGGCCGAATGGCGCGTCCGGCTCAGGGGCACCGACGGAGCCGCGGCGGACCTGCCGGTCCCGGTCCGCTACCGTCTCATCCCGGCCGGGGTGCCGGCCGGCCCGGCCGCGAACATAGCGGCCCTGTACCGCGAGATCGCCCGGGCCATCACCCTGGGCCGGCCGGCGCAGCCCGGCTTCGAGGTGGCCGTGCATTACCACCGGACGCTCGCGGCCGTCGAACGGGCCGCCCGGACCGGCGTCCGCCAGCCGCTCGCCGTGCAGGCCGGACCCCGCCACCCACCCGCCGCGCACGCCCATGCCGGGGGGACGGTCGCATGAAGATCCTGATCATCGGGGCTAGCGGCTACATCGGATCCCACGTCGCCGCCGTCTTCGCCGGCGCCGCCGTCCTGGGCGCCGGCGCCCAGGACGAGGACAGCCCGGCCGACCCGCACCCGCTCGCGGCCGGCCGGCCCGCCATCGAGCAGCGTGTCCTCGGCGCCGGCGGCTGGGTCATCCGCCCCGGCATGGTCTACGGCGACGGCGGCGGCCTCGTGCACGGCCTGCTCACGGCCAAAGCCGCCGAGCGCGGCGCCGGCGTCTACATCGGGCCGCCCGGCACCCGGTGGCCGGTCGTGCACGTCGGCGACCTGGCCGCGCTCTACCTGGCCGTCGCCACCCGCGCGGCACCAGGCACCGTCTGGCACGGCGCCAGCCAGACGGTCCGGCTCGACGCGATCGCGACGGCACTGGGCGGCGGCACCGCCATCAGCTGGCCGGCGTCCGAGGCCAGCGCCGAACTCGGCCTGCTCGCCGACCTGTTCACCCGGGACCAGGACGTCTCATCCGCCAAGACCCGCGCCGGGCTGGACTGGACACCGGTCCACACCTCGATCGTCGAATACCTCACCAGCTGAGGGCTACCGGCCGTGGAACCGCGGTTCGCGTTTGTCCATGAAGGCTCGGGCGGCTTCGCGGTGATCCTCGGTGAGCCCGGTGTGCGCGTGGTGGGTCACCTCCAGGTCCATGCAGTCACCGAGCTCGCCGGATACGGCCCGGTTCAGGTTCTCCTTCATGTAGCGGTAGGCGATCGACGGCCCTTGCGCCAGCCGGCGAGCGCGCTCCATGACCTCACGCTCGAAGTCGGCGGCCGGGAAGATGGCGTTGACGATCCCGAGCCGTTCGGCGTCCTCGGCGCTCATCCGCTGCGAGAAGTAGTAGAGCTCTTTGGCCTTGCTGCTGCCTACCAGCCGGGTGAGAAACCACGTCCCGCCGTAGTCTCCGGCGAACGCAACCTTGGCGAAGGCGGTGGTCAGCACCGCGCCAGGTACCGCGTAGCGCAGATCGCAGGCCAGCGCCAGCGACAGGCCGGCCCCGGCCGCGGGCCCGCCGATGGCGGCTATCGTCGGCTTGGGCATGCTCCACAGGCGACCGCTGGTGGCCCGTTGGTTCAGTCGCTGGCGGTGGATGCGGGCGTCGAGTGACGGGCCGGCGCCGTTCCCGCGGTCCGCCGACGAGGCGGCCATGTTCTTGACGTCGCCGCCGGCGCAGAAGGCGCCGCCCGCCCCGGTGAGCACGACGCAGCCAACCGCTTCGTCGGTCTCCACCTGGGCCAGGACCGCCCCCATGGCAGACACCATGGCCTGGGAGAAGGCGTTTCGCCGATCCGGCCGGTTCATGGTGATCACCGCAACGCCGCCGTCGATCTCGGCCCGCAGATCCTCGGTCCCCGTATCAAGTGTGGTCATGTCATCCTTCCTCGCCGGCGAAGCGGACCCCGCCGATCACCCATGGTCCCCCACCCACCTCCCCATCCCTCTTCACTGGCAGTCCGGCGATGGTCACCTCGATGATGCCCTCGCCGTGGCCGCCCCGGGCAGGCACGAACCGCAGCCGCTGGCCCTGATCCGGCAGCTCCACCACTGGCGTTTCCTCGCCGTCGGCCGCGGGGATCCCGAGCACCGCGGCCCAGCGCTGCGCCGCGGCGGGCGGGTCGCTGACCTCGATCGTCAGCCCGGTCACGCCGCCGGGGGCATGTTCGGGCGCCCGGCCCGTCCACGACGGGCCCGCCCACCTCCACGATTGCTCCGGGGTCGCCCAGTCCAGGGACACGATGGCGCCGGGGACGTCCCCGGGATGAAGGTGGGTCGCGGCGATGTCGGGCAGATCGGCGGTCCAGACCACCCGTACCCCCAGGCCGGCGACCCTGCGGCGGGCCGCCGCCAGGTCCCGGACCTGGAATATCGCCATGTACCCGCCGTCACCGCCGCGCCGCTCGAGGTACCGGCCGGCGGTCGTGTCCGGCTGCGCGGGCGCCACCACCTCCACGAACGTGTCGCCCACCGCAAACACCGCGTTGGTCAGGCCGAACCGGCCCACCCCCGGATCGTGAAACGGCGGCGGCCAGCCGAACGTCCGGCGCAGCTCGCCCGCCACCTGGCCGCAGTCGCGCGCCACCAGGGCCACCTGGCGCAAGCGCGGTCCGCTCAGCACACCCCAACAATAAGACGTCCGGATCCGGCGCGACAGGACCGCCGGTGCGGTCGAGCCATCCCCGGCGAACAGGTGATAAGGCGTGTCCTTGTTATCGCCGTGCTAGCTTTGGGAGCCGAGGCCTGTGATTACGACAGCTGAGTGGGTGACGGCAAGGGGTGGGCGTGGCCAGCGTCGTTTATCTTTACCTGACTGTATACATCGCCTGATGGCTCCATGCTGACTCACCATGCTGCTGCCGGGAGGGGCAGCCGCCGGAAGGCCCTGCAGCCTCCCCCGTGCGGCGGATGAAGGAGCAGAGGAGGCGGGACCACCCCGGAGGCGGCGCTGGTGGTGCTGCAGGGATCGCTGCTGGGCCTGGCCGCGGCGCATGCGCGCGGGGTGGTGCACCGGGACTACAAGCCGGATAACGTGCTGGTGGACGAAGACGGGACGAGCAAGCTGACCGATTTCGGGATCGCGGCCCGGGCCGGGGATCGATCGGTCAGGGGGGGCACGCTGGCGTATGCGCCGCCGGAGCAGTTCGGCGGCGGGTCGGCCAGCCCGGCCGGAGACGTGTACGCGGCCACGGCCACGTTTTTTGAGTGCCTGACCGGGTGGCCGCCGTTCCACGGGGATACCGCCGCGGCGCTCATGTACCAGCATCTGTCCCAGCCGGTGCCGGTGGACGCGGTGCCCGAACCGGTCCGGCCGCTGGTGGCCGCGGGGATGGCCAAGCGCCCCGAAGACCGCCCGGCCGATGCGACCGCGTTCGTCGCCGTACTCAACAAGGTCGCGGCGGCGGCCTACGGCCCGGACTGGCACGACCGCGGCCGGTCGCACCTGGGCGAGGCGGCGCTGCTGCTCGCGGCCCTGTGGCCGTCCGGCGGACCGGCCGCGGTCCAGGGCAGCGCCGTGGAAAAGATCCGCCTGCGCCAGGGTAACCGGCGCTCCCGGCTCCGGCATTCGAAGGCGGTCAGGAGGGCCATCGCGGCCACGGTCGCGGCCGCGATCGTGGCCGCAGGCACGATCCTGGCTCTCCGCTTCACCGGGTCCGGCGCACCTCCTGCTGTCACGCTTCCGGCGGTCACCGGCGTATCCCCGGCCAGCGGCAGCACCGTGGGAGGGAGCACGGTGACCATCACCGGGACTGGCCTGGCCGGTGCCACCGTCGTCCGGTTCGGCGGCGTAGCCGGCGCGATCACGTCCGATTCGGACACGCAGATCACCGTGACCAGCCGGTCACCGGCGTATCCCCGGCCAGCGGTAGCACCGGGGGAGGGAGGACGGTGACCATCACCGGGACTGGCCTGGCCGGTGCCACCGGCGTCCGCTTCGGTACCGCCGCCGCAACCATCACCGCCGATTCGAGTACGCAGATCACCGTGACCAGCCCGCCCGGCGCCGGCACCGTGACCATCACCGTGACCACCCCGGCTGGCACCTCGAAGACCAGCGCCGCCAGCCACTTTGCGTACACCACGCGGCCGAAACCAGCCCAGTCGATCTCGTTCACCCCCCCGGCGTCGGGGACGCCGGGCGGCTCGGCGGCGTTGTCGGCTACCGGCGGCGGCTCGGGCAACCCGGTCGTGTTCTCCGTTGACGGCTCCGGCGGTCCGGGGGTGTGCACCGTGTCCGGGAACACGGTGACCTACACCGCGGCGGGCAGTTGCGTCGTCGACGCCAACCAGGCCGGCAACGGCAGCTACGCGGACGCACCCCAGGTCCAGCGCACGATCACGGTCAGCAAGAAACCCCAGTCGATCTCCTTCACCGCCCCGACGTCCGGGGCCTTGTGGTCCTCGGCGGACTTGTCGGCTACCGGCGGCGGCTCGGGCAACCCGGTCGTGTTCTCCGTTGATCCCTCCAGCGGCCAGCGGGTGTGCCGCGTGTCGGGGGCTACGGTGACCTACACCGGGACGGGCAAATGCGTCATCGACGCCAACCAGGCCGGCAACCGTATTTACGCGGCCGCACCCCAGGTCCAGCAGACGATCACGGTCATCTATGTACCCCAGTACTCCGGAAGTTCCAGCGTCTATTCGCGGTAACGCTCACGCGCCGTGAGGCCGGCCGGCGCGCAGCGCCACCTTCGTACCAGGGCTCAGCCGGCCCGCCGGGTCACCAGCGTGGCCAGTTCCACCCGCGAGGACAGGCCGAGCTTGGCCAGGATGTTGGAGACGTGGAACTGCACGGTCCGGCGGGAGATGAACATCCGGCCGGCGATGTCGGGGTTGGACAGGCCCTCGGCCAGCAGCGCGGCCACCGTCTGCTCGGTGTCGGTGAGCGCGTCCCAGCCGGCCTTCGGCCGTCGGCGGGGGCCATGTACGCCGCGCCTGATGCCGTAACCGCGCAGCCGGGCATCGGCCCGGGCGGCGTCCCACGTGGCGTTGAGCCGGGTATAGCGGTCCTGGGCGGTGTCGAGCTGGAGCCGTGCCTCCTGCTCGCGGCCGGCCGTGGCCAGGGCTTCGGCGGCGTGCTCGCGGGCCTGGGCCTCGAGCATCGGCCGGTCCGCGGCCGCGTAGCCGTCCGCCGCCGCTAGCAGGCGCGTCGCGTCGCCGTCCAGGATCGCGGCGGCGGACGCCGCGGACCGGTGCAGCGCGGCTCCCTGCCGGTCCGCACTGTAGCGCTCCAGCTGCGCCACCGCCCGCCGGGCGGTTTCCCGCTCACCGAGCGGCCCGGCCAGCGCGGCCAGGTCGGGCAGTAGGTAGTGGCCGCAGTACTCCCGGTTTCCCGCCACGCACTGCTCCCACGCCCCGTACAGCAGGCCGAACGCGGCCGCCGGGTCGCCGTCGGCCAGGACGCCAAGGCCTCGCCCCCACGACCGGTCGTCGTAGGTGTGCCGGGCCGGGCCGGTGGCCAGCGGCCGGTCCAGCCCCGCTCGCAGCCGCGCCTGCCGCTCACGGTCTTGCCGGTGCACGGCGATCAGCGCGGCCAGCCCGTCGAGGTGCACCGCGAGCGCGAGATGGTCCGGGACCTCGCGGGCCGAGCTGATCTCGGCCAGTGCATCGTCCCAGCGGCCGGTCAGGAACAGCAGCCGGGCCGCCGAGAGGTGGTGGAAGCAGAGGAAGAACGTGCCAAGCCCGCGTTCGGCCTGCCGCAGGTCGGCCGCGTACGCCTGCCGGGCATCGGCGTCGCGGTCCAGCTCGACAAGGCCGTTGGCGAGGATCAGGTGCGGATCGAGCTGGCTGTCGATGACCGGGCCGGCGCGTTCCAGCGCCGCCACCGCCTGGCCCGCGACGTCCACCGACTCGCTGAAGCGTCCCTGCCAGCGCCAGGCGCCCGCAACCGCCTGCAGCCCGTAGGCCATCGCGTAGCCGTCCCCGCTGGCCAGGGCCTGATCCCGGGCCGCCTCCGCTTGCTGCATGGCGACTTCGGGGTCAGGGGTGGATACCACCCGCAGGCACTGGGCGGCCAGGCCGTGGAACCGGGCCCGTTCGGCCCGGCTGAGATCACTGCCGTCTAGCGCTCGCTGGATCTCGGCCAGCGCTGCCTCCACCCGACCCTGGTTCATGCGGGACAAGACCACGGTCCAGCGCAGCGGCCCGGCCGATGAGGGGTCCGGGCCAGCTGCCAGCGTCCGGGTCGCGGCCGCCTCGGCCTCGGCGAACCGGCCAGCCCGCAGCAGCGCGGTGGCCAGCGCGAGCCGGAGCGGCGCGGACCCTTCTACCTGGAGGCCGGACGGGCCGGTGACGTCGCAGACCCGGGAGAGCAAGTCGGCGGCCAGTTCCGGGGCCCGCGCGGTGAGCTGCCCGGCCGCCCCGGCCAGCCACTCGACGGTCCGGGCATCGAGCGTCGTCCCGGCCAGCAGGTGCTGCGCCGCCCGCTCCACCGGTACCCCCGCGGCCGCCAGGACCTGCCCGGCCTGCAGATGCATCGCGTGGCGCGCCGACACCGGCAGGCTCTCGTACAGGGCCTGCCGGATCACCTCGTGCCGGAATGCCAGCCGGTCAGCCTGGGCGGTCAGCACGCCAGCCGCGGCCGCCTCCTGGATCACCCCCAGGAAGTCCAGCACGGGCACCTCGAGGACGGCCGCGAGTTCGGCGGCGGTGAAGCTCGGCCCAAGGACCGCCGCCACCGGGAGGATCTGCCGGGCTTGCCCGGACAGGCCCGATAGCCTCCTGGTCACCACCGTGATCAGTGACTCGGGCATGGGCGCCGGGTGCCCGTCGGCGTGCACCGCGCCGGGCCCCGCCAGCGCCCGGGTCAGCTCGATCACGTACAGCGGATTGCCCGCCGCGGCCTTCATCGCCGTCCGCAGTCCCGCGTCCGGTTCGGCGCCCGCCACCTGGCCGGTTAGGGCGGCGACCGATGTTTCGTCCAGCGGGCCGAGCGACAGCAGGTCCGCGTCGCGGGCTTCCCAGCTGCGCTGCAGGCGCTCCACGTCGTCCCGGATCCCGGGACCGGCACCGGGGCGGCGGGTGGCGGCCAGCAGCAGCGGCAACTGGCTCGCGACCCGGCCAAGCCGGTGCAGCACCAGCAGGCTGGCCGGATCCGCCCACTGCAGGTCGTCGACGGCGAGCACCACCGCCCCCGCCGCGCACCATCCGTCGACCAGTCCCAGGATCGCCTCGGTGACCAGGAACTCGGCGTCGGCCGCGGAGACCGCGCCGGATGACCGGTGGGTACCGCGCAGCATCGCGGCGATCTCGGCCGCCCGGGGGTCGGTGGCCGCGGCGGTTAGCCCGAGGCAGTCCGAGACGGCCGCGAACGGCACCCGCATCTCGAGTTCCTCGGCGGCCCCGGACGCGATCCGGGCTCCGGTGGCGGCCGCGCGGTCCATCAGGGCAGCCAGGATCGCGGTCTTGCCGATGCCGGGCTCGCCGGAGATGAGCACGATCTTCCCCCGCCCCATCCGGGCGGCCGCTACCGCGGCAGCCAGCCGCTCCAGCTCAGCGTCGCGTCCTACCAGCGCGCCCTGACCAGCCTGAGCCGCCCAGCCACGTCTCACATGCCAAGTCTGCGAACCCCGGACCGGCTCCGCAACAGCCCGGCAACGGAAACCTCGCCATCTGGCCGGTGTTTGCGGCGGCGCGTCGGCGCAGTATCAGTCCTGGCATCCCAGCCGGGAGATAAGGAGCGGGTCATGCGGGCAGACGGGACGGCCAGCCAGGTCGAGGTGGTCATCGTCGGCGCCGGCCAGGCCGGGCTGGCGGTCAGCTACTACCTGCGGGCGTTCGGCGTCGAGCACGTCGTGCTGGAGCGCGGCCGGGTCGGCGAGAGCTGGCGGTCGCGGTGGGATTCGTTCACGCTGGTCACGCCAAACTGGATGAACCGGCTGCCCGGCTATCAGCTGACGGCCGGCACCGCGCGCGAGTTCCTCCCCAGGGACACGGCGGTGGGGCTGCTGGATGGCTTCGCCCGCGGGCTGCCGGTGCACACCGGTACCGAGGTCCTCTCGGTCGAGGTCGGCGACCGCGGCTACGACGTGGTCACCACCGAAGGGCGGATGTCGGCCCGCGCCGTCGCGGTGGCCTCCGGCGGCCAGCGCCGCCCGGTGATCCCCGGGCTGGCGTCCGCTCTGCCCGCGGACATTCACCAGACCCACGCCGGGCACTACCGGAACCCGGCCGCGCTGCCGCCGGGCGTGGTCCTGGTGGTGGGCAGCGGGCAATCCGGCATGCAGATCGCGACCGACCTGGTGCTGGGGGGCCGGGAGGTGCTGCTGGCCACCAGCCCGGTCGCCCGGGTCCCGCGCCGCTACCGCGGACGAGACTGCCACGAATGGGGCGTCGAACTCGGGCTCTACGACCAGCCGGCCGAGACGGTGAGCGATCCCGCCGAGTTCGGCCGGCCGCACCCGATGCTGTCCGGTGCACATGGCGGCCAGACCCTGGCCTACCAGCAGCTTGCCCGGGACGGCGTGCGCCTGCTGGGGCGCCTGGCCGGCGCCGACGGCCACATCCTCAGCTTCGGCCCTGAGCTGCCCCGGAACATCCAGGCCGCTGACCAGGGCGCGGAGCAGTTCCGCCGTCTCGTCGACGAGTACGTGACCAGAGCCGGGATCGCCGCCCCGCCGCCGGACACCGACCCGGCCGAACGGCCGGGGCCGGCCTCACGAGAGGCCCCGCGGACGCTGAACGCGCGGGCCGAGCGCATCTCCACTGTCCTGTGGTGCACTGGCTTCGGACCCGACACCGGCTGGCTCGGTGTCCCCGTGCTGCGGCCGGACGGCGCGGTCGAGCACGCCCGCGGCGTCACCGCCTTCCCCGGCTTGTACGTGGCCGGCCACCCGTGGCTGTCGAACCGCGGCTCGGGCCTGCTCTACGGCGTGGCCACCGACGCGGATCGCATCGCGCAGCACATCGCCATGGACTCGCACGACCGGACCCGGCCGGCGATCCTGCCCTCCGTCCCCTCGGCCGAAAGGCAACCATCATGACCACCAGTCCGCTGCGCCTGGACCGGCTGATCCGGGCCCGGGCGATTCACTCCATGACCGGCGAGGTACACCGCGCGGTCGGCCTGCGCGGCGCCGACATCGTGGCCACTTCGGCCGAGCCGGACGGGCTCGACGACCTGGCAGGTACCGGCACGTCGACTACCGACGCCGGTGACCTGACCCTGCTGCCCGCCTTCGCGGATTCCCACGAGCACCTGATGGAGGCCAGCCGCAACACGCTGCTGGTCCCCGTGGACCGGGCGCGCAGCATCGCGGAGTTCACCGCCATGGTCAGCGCGGCGGCCCGCGATGCCGCCCCCGGCGAATGGATCATGACCTCGATGGCCTGGCACGAGTCCGACCTGGCCGAGAACCGGCTGCCCAGCGGGGCCGAACTGGACGCCGCCGCGCCTGCCCACCCGGTGCTCGCCCGCCGCGGTGGCCACCTGGCCGTGGCCAGTACCTCCGCGCTGACGGCGGCCGGAATCGGGCCGGGCACACCCGACCCGCCCGGCGGCCGGATCGGTCGGCGGCCGGACGGGCACCCGGATGGCGTGCTCGAGGGCGGCGCGGTCTGGCAGGTCGTGGCGTCCGCCCCGCCACCCGGCCAGGCCCAGCTGGCCGAGGCGCTCGGCCGCGGCTCGGCCGCGTATGCGGCGCTCGGAGTCGGCACCATCCGCGAGGCGATGATCAACGCCGACGAGCTGCTCGCCTACCAGGACGCCGCCGCGCGAGGCACGCTGAGCGTACGGGTCCGGCCGCTGATCCGGATCGGCAACGAGCTGACCGCGGATCAGGCCACCGCGCTGATCGACGGCCTCGGCGCGCGCAGCGGCTTTGGCGACGACTGGCTGCGGATCTGGGGCCTGAAGTTCGTCATGGACGGCGGCGTCGAGGGCGGCGCCCTCGAGCAGCCCTACACCGGCGACCCGGCCCAGTCCGGACACCTGAACTGGGATCCCGCGGTGATGACCGAGGTGTGCACCGGCGCGGTCCGCCGAGGCTGGCGGATCGGCACCCACGCCGCCGGGGACCGGGCCGTGCGCACGGTCCTGGACGTCTACGAGGCGGTGGCCGCCGCGGTTGAAGGGTCCGGCCCGCTGTCGCCGTGGACGCTGGTCATCGAGCACGCCCTGCTGTCCGATCCGGTGCAGCGGAAACGCGTCGTGCGCGGCGGCTTCGGCCTCACCGTTCAGCACCCGCTGCTGTGGAACATGGGTAGCGAGATGCTCCAGACCTGGGGGCCGGAGCGCACCCGGCAGGTGAACCCGCTGGATGAATGGCTCGCACTGGGCGCGGACCTGGCCGCGGGGACCGACATGGCGCGTCCGATCAACCCGATGCTCGCCGTGTGGGGCATGGTCA
>Ga0306923_10007717_pt1 | contig 10753 bp, 5 predicted proteins | sample sta12Can44000108_FD_203841 | JGI IMG/M metagenome (GOLD analysis project Ga0306923, IMG submission 203841) | Lab enrichment of tropical soil microbial communities from Luquillo Experimental Forest, Puerto Rico - statanox.12C.anox.44.000.108 (v2)... | ecosystem: Environmental > Terrestrial > Soil...
GGTATCTGCCGAGGATTTGTCCTTAGGAAGCGGGATGGATCCGATAACCTCTCCGTTCAGCAGCACGGTGAGATGGCTGAGCTCGGGGATTAACGCAGGCGAATAGGCGAAGGAGAGCGAGATCTTTCCGGCGGTTACCACCTCGTCACGGCGCACCGAGAACGGCAAGCTCCCCTCGCCTTGAACGCCAATCAGTCGGATTGGCGAATAGGCGCCGAGATCCTTCAAGGCGTAGACGTCCTGCCGCGTCGAGCCGTGCGGAACACCGGCGCTGCCGGCGGTCTGGCCAGCCGGCCCGGGGGCGGTCGGCTGATTCGGCGGCGTCTGGCTGAGTGGAGGCAGCGCACTGGGCGTTTGCTGGATCGCCGGCGCTCCGAGGGGAACTTGCGAACCCTGCGGCGGCGGCGCGGCGCCGCCGGTCAGCGGGGCAGGGGCTGTGGGGGCGATCACAGACGAGGCGGGAGCGCCCCTAGAGGAGGAGGGAGTACCGCTCCGCGCCGGCTGCGCGGCCGCGGGAGCGCTGGTCCCCAACGCCGCCAGACCAAGTCCGATGCCGAGCAGAAGGCCGACCGAGACCCGTTGAAGTACGGGTTCCGCCGCAGGCGCCGGCGGCGCCACGGGCTGCGCCGGAACGAGGCCCGGCGCCAGCGCTCCGCCTGGGTTCCTGACGAAAAGGCCGCCGATGTCGACGAGGATTTCCCGCAGCCCCCTCAGCGGGCGGTCTGGAGCATGATCCTCCCAACCGATCCAAGCATCGGCACGGCACAGCACCAGGCGGACCAGATTTCGATGCTCGTGCAGCGTCAGTTCGTCAAACGCGACCCGCAGCACCTCCCCCTGCCACGATATGATCCGCGCCGGCAAAACCATGCGCCCCCCATCTGGCAATTCGATGTGAATCCTGTCGCCCGGAAGGACAATCCTCCCGTCGCTCGGAGGCGCCGCCGCAAACGAGCCGCCGCTCACCGACAGATTTTTCGATTGGGTGACAAGTGTGCGCCCGTTCGGCAGGTGGATGCTGGCAGGCAACACCAGGCCCAGCCGTGTCGCGGACCGCACCTGGCGCGTCTCATGGGCAACGGCGATCGAGGCGCCGAGCGTTATCAGATTGAAAATAGCCCACCCGATATTGAGGGCTAACGCCGCTGGGTCGGCGGCGCCTGGGGCAGCGAACCAAAACCGGGCCGATCCGACCAGCAACCCGAGAAACAGCAGGCCAAAGAGAACCAGGTTTGGACGCGCAATTTTATAATCGAAATAATCGACCGGCAGCAGGCCGCCCTTCTCGGTGACATTGAACCGGCCTCGGCTGGGATCGATCAGCGCGGCGAATGTCGGCCGGAGGATGTAGAGCGCGAGTACGCACTCGTAAACTTCTCCCCAAAACGAATGGCGATAGCGTGTTTGCAGGCGCGAATTGGTCAGCGCCGCATGAACAAGATGCGGCCCAGCGTAGGCCACGATCATCGCCGCGCTCGCGTCGATTATGTTCTGCTGAAAAAGGAGGTAGGCAAGCGGCGCCGTGAGAAAGACGACGCGCGGCAGACCAAAGAAAAAATGGAGCATTGCGTTCAAGTAACAGATGCGCTGACCGGCGGAGAGCCCGCGTCCGAGCAACGGATTGTCGATCCGGAAAATCTGGGTCATGCCGCGCGCCCAGCGCATCCGCTGACCGACATGGAGGGCAAGCCTTTCGGTGGCGAGCCCGGCCGCGAGCGGCAACTTCAGATAAGCGGAATTCCATCCTGCGCGATGCATGCGCAACGCAGAGTGCGCATCCTCCGTCACTGAATCGGTCGCAAATCCACCCACGGATTCGATCGCGGAGCGCCGAATGACCCCGCACGAGCCGCAAAAAAATGCGGCGTTCCACAGGTCGTTGCCGGCCTGGACCACGCCATAAAACAATTGGCCCTCGTTCGGCACCCTGGTCGCGGTTTCGAGGTTCCGCTCAAAGGGGTCCGGCGAATAAAAATAGTGAGGGGTCTGGACCATCGCGAGTTTCGGATCGGTCAAAAACCCGCCCACCGTCAACTGCAGAAAAGCCCTTGTTGGAACGTGATCGGCGTCGAACAGCGCGAGCAGTTCGCCATTAGTGAGGCGCAGCGCATTGTTAAGATTCCCCGCCTTGGCGTGGAGATTATCTTCGCGGGAAAAATAAGTGACGCCGACGGCCTCCGCGAACTCACGGAACTCCTGGCGGCCTCCGTCGTCGAGCAGGCAGATGCGCAATTTGTCGGGGGGATAATCGAGCGACTGCGCACCAAACACCGTGTTTTGAACGATCGCCAGCGGCTCGTTGAAGGTCGTGATGAACAGATCGATCGTCGGCCACAGCGCCAAATCGTCGGGAAGCGCGACTGGGCGCCGATCCAATGGCCAGCTGGTCTGCACATAGCCAAGCAAAAGCGCCAGCCAAGCATAGAGCTCGGCGAGCACAAGACCAATACCAAGGAATGCCGGAAATATCGACTCGAAGTGAAAGGCCTGTCCGGCCGGTAACGGTAGAGTTTGGGTAATCCGCCACCATATATAGCGCGTAGACAAGGTAACGGACAGCATGACAAGCACGAGACTTACGCCGCGCGAGGGATTCCTGTTAAGTATAACCATCGCTAAAACGGTCAGAACCGCAAATGACGCTTGCCAGCGGAGATCGAGTGGCGAAACGACGACGGCGGCGAGCAAGAATACGCCGATCGTAACCAAAGCAATCAGCGCAAAGGTCTGACCAGCGAACTCCGAAACGGCAAGGCGCCGCAATCCCGCCGTGACGCGCGATTCCCCTCCACCCAGTTGGTTAGATTCGCTCATCGACGGTCTCTTCGGAACCTCGGTGACTCAGCGTCTAGCCCGACAGGCGCATGGCGCGTGAGCGCCGGGATGGCGCAATGTAGGTTATCCGGAATGTTGGCTATCAAGGATCGCAACTCGTTCGCCCGCTCGAAAGGTTGGTCGCAAGATCATGAATGCCGGCTCGCTCTTTAATGCCGGGGCTCTCTCGTTTCGGGTAGCTTCAGGCGCCGATCAAGCCGTTGCGCAATGGCCATCAAATCATGGCTGGCGACGCTATCCGGCGCATATTCGAGCACGGTAAGCCGGCAGGCGAGCGCCTCGGCCACGGCCTCGTCCTGGTGGACGATCCCGCAAAGCTCGTCGCCAAGCACTTGCTGGCTCAGTGCAAGGACATCGCGGCCGAGCTGGCGCCGCGGGTCGACCTGATTGAGCACATAGCCCACGCGGTCCTCGCGCCGTCCCTGCAGATCCAAAAAGGACTCTCCACTACGGATCTTTGGCAGAAGCGTCAGGCTCGCCGCGTCGGCGAGCAATACGGCGAGGGCCAGATCTGCGACAGGTCCGAGCTCGGCGAGGTACGGCGAGGGGCCGGGCGGCATATCAGCCACGACCACGAGGTCGTCATATTCGAGGAAAGGGGTGAGCTGACGTTTTACCCAGCCGGGATGGGTGGAGGCATATGCCGTCATCGCCATACCCGCCGCGGCGGGTATGGCGCCAAAGGGTATCAGCATCATGCCGGACCGTGTCTCGACAATGAGATCGGTCCAATCCCGCTGCCGGTCGGTCTCGCTTGCTATCCCGCGCCACTCGCCAGGCGGCAATTCGAAATGGTAACGCAGCGCATTTTGAAGGTCGAAATCGATGGCCAGCACGTGCCAGCCCAGCCTTTGCAGCGCGACCCCCATATTCGCGGTAAGTGTTGTCTTCCCAACCCCGCCTTTCGGCGACGCGAAGCAAACAAAGGGCATGGTCAACGAAACCGGCCAGACAAACCATCTACTTCGTCCGTTCGCCCTTGTTGATCGCGAACGCCGGCAACCCGAGTAAAGACGGCGCGCAATGACTTGTCGCCGCGATCTTCACCGGCTGCACTGGTATCTCGCTCGGGTCGGTCCGAGGGATGATACGCGCCGCCGAGAAAAGACGCAGGCGCCGCAGCCGGCGACGGCTCGCGAGGGGGCGGCGGCCGCCGAAATTCCTCTGCACTGAAGCGCCTTTGCGATCCTGCTGGTGGCGGAATGGCCGGCTCGGGGACCGGGGTCTGGGGGATGGTCTCGCCGAGGTGCCCGCGAACCGGCTCGACGGCTTGTTGTGGGCGCCGCCCCACCCCGGCGAATTCCTCGTCCGCCCGTTCGCCCCAGGTCGCCGGAGCCCGGTCGCGCGCGCGCTCCAACGCTTCACGACTGAAGTGCGACGGACCAGGTCCTCTATCCGCGGCCGCGGTTCCGAAGGGTGTTCTGGTTGTTTCGGGCGGTGGAGCCGGTAGTGATTCGGAATCGAGGCGTGAGGCTCGAGCGGATCGGGCCAGCGCCAGCCGCTGTCTTAACGATGCCCCGAGCCGTTCGCTCTCGATCTCGCTTGCCGGTACGGCAGCGTCATGTCCAGCGGCCGGTTCTTGGATCTGATCTCCGAGCACCGGCGGGGACGGCATCATCGTCTGATTGCGCGCGATTCTCTGCTTCGCCGCCGCATCCCCCTCGGGTGCGGCGCCTGTGACCGGCTGGCCGGTCGCCGCCGCCACCTCGTGCAGGAGCGGCCAGCTCGCCACGGCGTCGCTTACATCTTTTGCTTCGGCAAATTCTCGATACTTAAAATTCTCTGACTTCAACCAAGACAGCAGGCGCTGAAGGTCAGTTGCCTGGCTCATTGCTTACGTCACCATGTTCTCTACGTTCCTTGTTAACGTTACCACAGGACTTCCATATTTCATCAAAAAATAGCGGTGGGCCTACCTGAAGCCGGTCCCGACACTATCAGAGCGGCGCCGTCGTGTCGATGCACCGGTACGCATCTGGATCGGCTGGTTTCGGCGCCGCCGTGGATGCGGCAATCCCGCGCGCACAAGGGCTTGTGCTGCCGGCCTCGGACCCGAAGAAAGCCGGAATAGGGGAGGCCGCCGGGAAGAACCCGGCGGCCGCCGTCGAGTCACGATCAGGCGCGATGGCGCCACCCGTGATGCGGTGCGACCAATTGGTCTGCCAATCGCTGTTGCTCAGGCGCCAGGGTCGCATAGAGCGGCTTGAACGCGGCGAGAAGACGGGAGTCGTTATCGGCGCGCACCCTCGCAAATTGCTGACGCTGCTCGATCCGTTGGAGCGCATTCATCTCGCCCCGGTTCTGCCGGGCGGCGGTAATCACGCGGTCGAGCGCGTCCGCGTTTTCGCGCATCGCGACGGCGACCGGCTGCCATTGTCTCTCCTGCGAGGGAGTGATCTTGAGCTCGGCTTTCAAGAAGGCAATCCTCCCGTCGGCCAGTTGTCCGGGCAGCATCCTTGCTGTCGCGTGATGGCGCGTCGGAGCCTGCCCGGCGCCGGAATTCGCCGGCGAAGGTGTGGGTTGCGCGACGGCGGGCGGAGTGAACCCGACCGCAGCGACACTGGCCAAAAGGGCGGCGGCAAGGAACGGTGTGCGAAGTTTGCTCATGGCTAACCTTGGAATGACGGGGTCGTGCCCCTCATCGATGACTTACGCAGCAATGGATCGGGACATACCCCGCAAACCCACGGCATTACGGCGAATTAATCGTCCAGCCATTTTTCTGTAATGCCCGGCCGCGCGCCGGGTCCGAGACGTTCGATACGTTTGCCTTTTCTTTGGGATGCAGCTGCCGGCTATCTGGCGTGATCCAGTGGTGAACTCGCCTCGACGAGGCGATCCTCACAAGCTTGCTTTACAGGGCGCACCCTAATTGCTGCATTGTTGCGTTGGATAGCGAACGGCAACCCGAGAACAAGCTGACGGGAAGGTTCAATTATGGGCGAATTCGGCATCGGTCAGCCGGTGCGGCGTTTCGAGGACAAGCGCCTGCTGAGCGGCAATGGCCGTTTTCAGAGCGACAATAATCTGGTGGGCCAGGCCTATGCCTACGTGTTGCGCTCGCCACATGCCCACGCCCGCATCCGAGCGCTCGGCCTTGCCGAGGCGAATGCGGCGCCTGGCGTCGCTCTGATCATGACTTGCGAGGATCTCGTCGAAGCCAAGCTCGGCGCCATGGGCGTGCCGTTCCAGCGCAAGCGGCCGGACGGATCGCCGATGTTCGCACGCGCCCATCTGGGGCTGGCGCAAGGCAAGGTGCGCTACGTTGGCGAACCGGTGGCTTTTGTCGTGGCCGAGACCTTGGCGCAGGCCAAGGACGCCGCCGAGCTGATCGACGTCGATTACGAGCCGTTGGCCTCGGTCACCGATACCGCCGAGGCCGCCGAAGGCAAGATCGCGGTGTGGGAAGAATGCCCCGACAACATCTCCAACCTGTTCGAGTCCGGCGACAGGGCCGCGACCGAGGCCGCCTTCGCCAAGGCGGCGTATATCGTCAAAAAACGCTATGTCATCAGCCGGGTCTATGCCCATTTCATGGAGCCGCGCGGAGCAATCGGCGTATGGGACCCGGGCGAGGACCGGTTCACCCTCTACGCCGACGTACAATATCCGCACCGGGTGCGTCAGGCGCTCGCCACTCGTATCTTCAAAATCCCGGAAAGCAAGATTCGAGTCATCGCCGGCGATGTCGGCGGCGGATTTGGCACCAAGGGCTGGCAGTATCCCGAGCACCGGCTGGTGCTGCTCGCGGCGAGGAAATTGCGGCGGCCGGTCAAATGGACCTGCGAGCGCAGCGAAGCGGTACAGGCTGACGAGCACGCCCGCGACAATGTCAGCGAGGCCGAGCTGGCGCTGGACAAGGCCGGCAGGTTCCTCGGCCTTCGGGTCAAGACCCTCGCCAATGTCGGGGCATACATTTCCTCGGAGCGCAACCTGCTCGCGACTTTTGGCAATGTCGGCACCTTGACCGGCGTTTACGACATTCCGGCAGCACACGTAGCGGTGCTCGCGGTGATGGCCAACACCAACGGCACGGCGCCCTATCGCGGGGCCGGCCGCCCCGAGGCGACCTATGTCATCGAGCGCCTGATCGACGATGCGGCGCGCGAATTGGCTGTCGACCCGATTGAACTGCGAAGCAGGAATCTGATCGCATCGTCGGCATTGCCCTGCAAGACCGCCCTGGGCCTCAACTACGATTGCGGCGATTTCCCCGCCAACCAGGCGAAGGCGCTGGCGCAAGCCGATTGGGCGGGCTTTTCGAAACGCCGCGACGAGGCCGAGGCGCGTGGCAGGCTGCGCGGTATCGGCATCGCCAATCCGATCGAGAAAGCGGCGGGACCGGGACAGGAATTCGCCGAAATCCGCTTTCATCCGAGCGGCAACGCGACCCTGCTGATGGGCAGCAAGAACCAGGGCCAGGGCCACGAAACCGTATTCAAGCAGGTGCTCAACGAAAGGCTCGGGCTCGATCCGGCGGTCGTGCAATACATCGACGGCGACACTGACCGCGTCGCGTTCGGCATCGGCACCAACGGCTCACGCTCGACGGTGATCGGCGGCTCAGCTCTGTGGATGGCGGCCGACAAGGTCATCGCCAAGAGCAAGCGCATCGCTGCGCATCTGCTCGAGGCGGCCGACATCGACGTTGAATTCGCGGTCGGCGCCGATGGGGGCAATTTCGCGGTCGCCGGCACCGACCGGCGGATCAGCCTCACCGAGGTCGCCAAGGCGTCATTCCAAGCGGGCCGCCTGCCGCCGGGCCTCGAAGGCGGGCTCTACGAGAGCGGCACCTTCGCCCCCGAGGACAACACCTATCCCAATGGTTGCCACATTTGCGAGGTCGAGATCGACCCCGATACCGGCGCGCTCGACATTGTGCGCTATGTCGTGATCGACGATGTCGGCACGGTGGTCAACCCGATCGGCCTGAAAGGCCAGATCCATGGCGGCATTGCGCAGGGGCTGGGACAGGCGCTGATGGAGCAGGTCGTCTACGACCGCGAGTCCGGGCAGAATCTAACCGGCAGTTTCATGGACTACTCGATGCCACGGGCCGATGCGATGCCGTATATGGAGATCACCTCGAACCCGGTGCCGACCAAGCGAAACCCGCTCGGCGCCAAGGGCGCCGGCGAAGCCGGCACGGTCGGCGCGCTGCCGGCGATCATCAACGCCATCGTCGATGCGCTGAGCCCGCTCGGAGTGAAGACCCTCGACATGCCGGCGACCAGCGCGCGCATCTGGCACGCCATACGGGATGCGCGTGCCTAAGCTCCGTGCCGGCTCGCTCGGCGGCTGCTTCGCGCGTGTGCCGCGGCAATGACGCTGATCGACATGAGGGTGCGGTCCTCGCGGCGCCGGGCGTTAGTGTTCTGCTGTGCGTTCCTCCCGGCGGCTGCCGCCAGTTTGGCCTGGGTCTATACCCGCCCGCCAGAGTACCGGGCGGTTGCCCGGCTGCAGATCTCGCCGGCATCGACCGTAACCCAGCCGACCGAGGCAAAGGACACGCCAGCGATGGCGACCGATGCGAAATCATTCCTGACGGAAGTCCAGGTCTTGACCAGCCGTCCGCTGCTGGAAGATGTCATCAAGCGCCTCAAAAACGCCGGAGCTCTCCCCGATTTAGGCCACGACCCGGTTCAATCCGCGCAGGATATGCTGCGCGCCGAGCCGGTGGCAGGCACCCAGGTGGTGGAGCTTTCTGCCGAGGGTCCCCAGCCGGACTTCGTGCCGCGCCTGGTCAACACTGTCGCCGAGGCCTATCAGCAGCACGTCGCTGACGCCTACAAAGGAACAGCCAGCAGCGCCTACGCTGAAGTCGACGAAGAGGCTCGCACGCTCGACACCCAGGTCGTCGCGAAGCGGGAGGCCATCAACGCCTTTCGCAAGCGTTACGATATTGTCTCGATGGAGCACAATGAGAACGACGTTCTCGCCAATATCGAAGGACTGAGCCAATCCTACACTGACGCCAACGAACGAGTGGCGAAGGCCAAAGGTCGACTGCAAGCGCTGAGGATATCCTCCGCAAGCGGGAATGTCGGCGCCCGCGCCAAGGACGATCCCACCCTCGCCGACCTCGAGCAACGCGCTTCCGCCTTGCGCGAACAATGGGGGGAGCTCCAGCGCCGATTCACACCCGATTTTCTGTCTCTCGATCCCGATGCGAAGTCTCTGCGGGCTCGGCTCGAGAACCTCGATGGACAATTGGCGTCGCAGCGCGCCGCGAGCGGGCGGGCCGCGCTGGCGGATGCGCAGCAGGAGTTATCCGCCGCGCAAGCCGAGGTCGACCGATTGCGGCAGGACGTCGCCGACAATCAGAAGCAGGCGCAGGAATTCGCTACCCACCTGAACGACTACAAGGCCTTGCGGGAAGACCTCGACCACCTCGAGGGAATGCATCGCGCGGCGCTTGACCGATTGGAAAAACTGCAAGCGAGTGAGCGCGAGCGTGCGCCGCGAGCCGAGCTTCTGGAGGCCGCCGCGCCAAACCAGCAGCCGTGGCGCCCCGATTACCGGCTCAACGCGGCAATGGCTGTGGCGGGATCGTTCGCCTTCGGCCTCTTCGCGGTGTGGTTCGCCGATTTCCTCTCCGGCTCGTCGTCTTCGGCGCCGACCGCATTCGTCGAACATTCGTGGGCGCCGGGATTGCTGGCGCATGAGCCGGCAAGTCGCGTGCGCGAATTGAGCGCCCCAAGCATGGGCCAGCTTCCCGCACCGACCCCGCCGCCACGCGAATTGACCAGTGCGGAAATCACGGCGCTTTTTGCAGCCGCGCCGGATGATGCTCGGCTGGCGATGGTAGCGCTGTTGAACGGCATGCGTCCCGAAGAACTCGCCGCGCTGCGGTGGGACGACGTCGACCGGAATGCGGGCGTCATTCGTGTCGGCGGCGAATCCGCCCGCAGCATACCGGTGCAGGAGCCATTCGGGAGCCTGATCGCCGCCCGGCAAGCGATGCCGCAAACCGCCGCGACCATTCTGCATGACGCGCGCGGCCAGCCTCTCGCGGTCGAGGAGATCGAGCCGCTCGTCCTCTACGGTGCGTACGATGCGGGACTGGATCGTCCCAACGAAGTTACCGCCGGCGCGCTGCGCTATACCTATCTGAGCTTTCTGCTTCGCCAGGGTATTCGTGCCGCTGACATCGGCCGCGTTGTTGGCCACGTCCCGCAGAACGAACTGGTCGCCTACATGCAGCTCCATTCGCCTACAGAGCGACGGCCATTCGAGCAGATCGAGCGTCTCCTCCCGGTGCTGCGCGAGCTCGCCGCAGGCAGCGTCAGTCGAAATATATGATCCGGAAGGGGTAATGCGGATCAGCCGGGTCCTCGCCATGACGGTACTGTCGTTGACGCCGGATTCGACAGGGGCGGCAATTGCGCTCGCCCAGAACTTTAGGCCGCCCTCGCATGTCAGCGAGCTCTCGAAGCGGCCGTCAAGACCAATGGCGCAATTCCATTCGGACAATCTTTTGGAAGAAGCCTCGCTGACGTTTGTTGTCTCTGTCTGCCTCGCCGATCTCGAATATACGAGCGCATGTCGAGAGGTCAGTTTGTTGGAGGCGACGAAACGCCTGGAACAAATTTATCTTGACGGCTACGCGATGCGCAGAGCTGCAGGTTCGTTGAAAGTCTGGTTTCCTCCACGCGTGGAGCGAAGCGAGCAGCTGCGGTTCCTTCGGGAGGTCGAGGAGCGCGCGATCATCGCGGTGGCGAAGGATCTGCAAGCGCGGACGGATCAATCGGCCGCGTCTCAAATGCGTCCGCCGGGAGCATACGGCGAGGATGCCTCTGGCCAAGAGACCGCGCAGAGGGTGCGAAAGTGGCGTGAAGATGCAAGCATGGAGGCGCGCAACGGGACAAACTGGTCGCACGATTGGTCGTCGAGAACGCACTCCTACCGCACCGAGACG
>Ga0306923_10007718_pt1 | contig 10753 bp, 15 predicted proteins | sample sta12Can44000108_FD_203841 | JGI IMG/M metagenome (GOLD analysis project Ga0306923, IMG submission 203841) | Lab enrichment of tropical soil microbial communities from Luquillo Experimental Forest, Puerto Rico - statanox.12C.anox.44.000.108 (v2)... | ecosystem: Environmental > Terrestrial >...
CCATAATAAACAGGATCAGCATCGGTTTGCGTCCAGAGCTGCAACTGCTGAACGATTTGATCCGGATCCGTGATGGCTTGTGCGTTTGCAGCCGAGCACATCGCTAGACCGAGAAGTAAAGCTAACGGTTTATGCATTTCTTTCCCTTTCTAAAGGGCGACCGGGACACCACGCGGACCGGCGGCCGAGGACAATCGCAAGGCGCTTCCACAATTCCTCAAGACCTACTGACGCCGGGAGACCGACGCGTCCGTATCCGCTGCGACGCGCAACGTCTCGGGAAAGGTGCCGTCGAATTCCGGCGCGCCTATCGGGCGTAGACCCTTCAGCTTCAGCAAGGGCTTGAGTATTTGTGGGATTTGAATCCGGCTGATGTATCGACCGTAGCAAGCATGCAGCCCGGTGGCGAAGTGCAGGTAATGGTAGTCGGGCCGACCGGGCCGGAATTCCTCCGGCTCGTCCAGCACACGTGGGTCGAACATGGCCGACCAGGTCAGCGCAAAGACGGTCGTGCCCTTGCGTATCAGCGTTTGATGCGGCTCCCCGGCGGCCAGGCAATAGTCTTCCTTTACCAGCCGCGCGACCATGGGATTGATCGGGCGGAAGCGGAGTGCCTCGAAGATCAAGTCTGAGAGCGCATCGTCGTCGTCGATCTTGGCTGCGGCCGCGGCGCGGGCCAATGCATCGGGCCTGGAGAACAGCACTAACAGCGCCTGGACCGCCGCCTGGGAGGTTGTCTCCACCATGCCGATGACCAGTCCCATCAAGGTTCGGCATACGCCGTCAGTGTCGAGGCCTGCGACATCGCCCGCACGCTGCAGGCGCAATAAGCGTCCCATGACATCGTCCTTGCCCTCATCGTCCGAAGCGAGGCGCTCCGCCAGAAGCGCGTTGAGACGCTCGCGCATCTCGGCGCCCGCCGCGACGGCGGGCGCCCGGACCTCGGGATTGTCCAAGAGGTTGATGAAGAACTCCCGGAAACCGAACCGGGCCCAGGCCATCATCTGCTCATCGTGCGGGGCAGAAAACCCGAAGTACTCATCCGCCAACCGTACCGGGACCTTCCGGGTGAGCCTCTTGACGATGTCCACCGGCCCGCGCTCCTGGAACAGCTCTCTGACGATCTCGGCGGCGTGGCGCGAGACGATGTCCTTGACTCGAGGCAGGTCCTCCCGCCGCACCACAAGACGCATGACAGAGATATCGTGATCATAGCCCGGCGTGATGTCCTGGCTCAGAACGAATGGGCCAATCACGCCCATCATCCGCGGCAGATACGGGCTCACGGAGAAGACTAGCTCACGGTGCAGGATTTCCTCCACGTCCCGGAATTGAGCGACCAACGTCGCCATTGGGCTTTGGAGGATTGGCCGGTTGTCGCGCAGCTCCGTGAAGAAAGGAAGCGCATTGCCTCGAATCTGCTCCATGATGAACGCAAACTGCTTGCCGGCTATTTCCTTTGGGTCCCCCCCTTTGGCCGCGATCGTGTCGAACGCATCCAGGATTGGACTGGCCGAATTCCGTGCGGCTGTGTTGCGCGCGCCGGTTACATCCGGCGAATCGTGTGTTGTCGTCATGGCAGACCTCGCTTGTCCGCGCACATGAGGGTACACCATCGCGCCACGCGGGCGAACTCGTAAATGCAGGCTCGTCGTATTGCGTGTTCCGCGGCAAGGTGCGCGCCGATGTGGGCCATCATTGAGCTCCAGGCACGACGTCGGGTGCGCCCGGTAGAAAATGAGGATGGCGAGACTGGATTTCTGGGGCGTGGACTCATTAAGGCGCAGCCCTACCTGGATTGACGCCATCCGGACGTGCAATCGACGAGAAGATTATGGCAGCCGTGGCCCGAGCGTCACCGGGGGAGTTGTCTCGCGTCGGCGCGGCATGACAGCCATGGCCAGGCGAAGACGGCCCAAGCAGTATCGCAGTGGGGGCTTCTTGGAATTCCGGAGTCCGGTGCAGCAGCGGCGCCGGGTTGATCGAACGGGTTTCCCGGTTGCTTGTGAGCTTCATCGCGCGCTTCGCCCCCTCCGCAATTGCCGCAGGCACCTGCGACAAGATCGCCGATAACACCACCAGCAAACGCCGGGGCCGAGAATGCTGCTGTCGCGGAGGCGACAACGGCAACGGCGAGGAAAGTACCGACCTTTTTCATGACGCCCTCCATGGTTTGTCGCTCGTCGAGCGATCTAAGCGACAAGGAGGAGGATTTCACTCGGAGACGCTGCTGCGTATGAGCTAGCTCACTGATAGACCTTTTTTGGCAGGCGCTAACTGCCCAATAGTCCGACCTGCCAAGAGGTCTGCTAAATGCCAGTGTGAGATAGCTCACACATATCCCGTCACGTTGCTGTTACCGTCGTTCGGTGCAAGCGGGGCGCAAATGGACGAAGAGGGTACGTTAAAGACCGCCCTTCGTGTCGATTTCGCCACCGGCGGCAGCGTCGATTGGGGATGGACAGATTGGGTAGGCCTGGTCGCATTACTTTTGGCCGCCGCGCTTTTACTGACGGTAATCGTTGCCCTCGTCCGAGGAGAGTCTCCCCTCAAGATTCTCCGCCAAATATGCATCCCGTTGACCTCTTTGGTTAAAAGAATCCCGGGCTGAGGTGGGGATCGCATGATGCGCGCGCTCGGCCTCCTCTTGTTGGTTCTCGCCGTCGGCTTGGCCTCGGTGGGCGGCTATTTTCTTTGGGCCGCGCGCGACGTCCTCATTCCGCTCTCCACTTCCCTTCCGTTGTCTACCACTGTGACGGATCTCCTGCTCCCGCTGGAAAACTCCGTCGTATCGCTGCGACAAGAAAAGCAGCAGCAGCAACCCGCCACGGACAGCCCGAGCCCGCCGCCCCACATCGCCACGGCAAAGCCGGCCGAACCGAAAAGCCCTGCCCCGGCGGCCCGCGAGAAAATTGCTGCCGGCAAATCAGACAAAGCTCCGCAGTCAACGATCACGCGGCCGCGAACAGTCCAAGATCGAAGACAATCGCAAGGCGCTCGAGCAGCTGCCGAAAGGCGACATCGTGCTTAATGGTCCCAGCGCCATGAAGGTCGGCGAGACGCGCACGGTCTACGCCAATGTCGGCGTCAAGGTCCCGATCGAGAAGCTGCGAGAGTCCATTCGTCCCGGCGATCAGAAAGTGGAAGGGGTGCTCGCCGTTTCGAGCGAGATGGTCGCCATCCTGAACGGGTCGGGATTCAAGATCGCGGGCAGGACGCCGGAACAACAGAGCGTAGCGGAAGGATTCCCGGCCGTTTGGAGTTGGGACGTGGAAGCGAAGGAAAGCGGCGATCAGGAGCTCGAAGCCACGCTTTACGCCGTCGTCGGCAGCGCGCGGCAGCGCATCGCCAGCTACACCCACAAGATCAGCGTGAGCGTGAAGCCGCAGACGTGGGGGGAATGGTTCAAATCGTTCCAGGGTGAGATCGACGTCGTGAAAGGACTCGTCGCAACGCTCAGCGCCGCGGTGACCGCGGTGATGGGTTGGCTCGTGCTCTACATCGATCGACGCAGGCGAAAAGGATCGGGAGCGACGCCATCCGAGGCAACTTGACGGAGATGGCTGTTGCATAATCGGCCGCTCACGACTGCCGCCGTGCAGTCCGTCTGTGGGAGGAATCCATGCCGCAGAGAGATCCCGCATCAGCTCTGGAAGCCGTGAACGCTCTTGCCAATGTCATCATCGCTGCAGGGGTAGTTGTCGCCCTGCTTGCATATCTGGGCAGCGAAAGAACGGCTCGCGTGGAACAAACGTTCAAACTTATCGAGGACCTAAGTCCTCCCCATTCGGCCGAAGAAGTGGCGGCAGCGGCTCAACAGTTTAAAGCGATGACGAAATATTTTCCCGCGCGGTACGAGTTTCCGCTGAAGACGCCGCTTCCGTTAGCGGATGCGCAGTCGTTGCTCGCCGTAGCGAGACATCCGGAACGTTCCGAGGAATTTGAGAAATACGACACCGCGCGGAAGCACCTTAACGCTCTCATACCGGTAGCCGTTGCTTATGTTCACGGGCTTGGCGATCCCGCGATCCTGGCGGATCGTGAATGCTCGTTCCTAGCGCGCAGCTACAATTATTTTGAGCATCTAATCGAGGTCTTCGGGAGCGCACAGGGATTTGGGCCCCGACAGGCTTGGCAGGTCATTCGGCGGGCGGTTACGCAAATGAGGACTGAGCATCCTGAATCCTGCAGCGACATCCGTCCCGTCCGCTAAATTGCAATGTCTGCGCGTCATGTGAATCCTCTTAGAAGCTTTCATCAATAATTCTCGCCAACAGAATTCTAGCCCCAGCGCGACCGGCATGCGCATGAGCTGATGTGCACGCCGCGGTGTTCATAATGCAGGGCCCGACCTGCCAACAAGTCTTTTAAAAACCGGCGTGAGATCGCTCACACATATTTTCCTCACCTTGCTGATATCCTTGCAAAGTATCTCCCGGCTGGAGGCTCCAAGATCGCTCGATGGTGAGTATGATGCTTTACATCGATCGACGCCGGCGAAAAGGATCGGGAGCGACTCCATCCGAGGCAACTTGACGGAGATGGCTGTAATGAGATCTCTGCTCGCGCTTGATGAAGCGCGGTCACGTCAATTTAGGCCAACCAAGTAGAGCTCTGTGCGTCGCATCCAGACCAGAATAGGGAGCAGCCGAAATGGCGCGTCACAAATGTGAGACTTACGATTGGGTGAAGGGCGAGGACTTCGAGTATGGCTTCATCAAGAACTACTCGGGTACGTTCATAGATGCCATGAAGGAAGTATACAAAGAAGCGAGGGAACAGGCAGAGAAGGCAGGCGAAGAGGCGCTGAAGGATGAGACCTGCCTCGGGCCTTGCCAGCGGGCGATCTTCGTCGACACCAGCATCAAATCGATCGAGTTTGGGAAGAAGGATCCAGGCGCGTTCAATTGTGACGTCAAAGGGCGCTGGGAGGCTTACATCCTGTGCTATAAGGATCCTAAGAAGGCTGGAAGTTCGCAATGATCTTCGGGGTGATTTACATTTAGCGATGATCCTTATGCCGGGCATTAGCCAGGCGTAGCGCGGATGTCGATTCGCTCATCCGGACTACGCTTGCTGAAACGTATTTGCGCGTGATAGAGCGCTCACATCGGACGCAGTGGAGGACAGAAGACGTAATGCATTCCTGCTTGATCTATTTTGCCGGTGTCGGTTAGGCTGAGGCTTACTCGCCCGCACTTTGCTCGAAACGCCGACAGCTCCATGAGCTGGCAATGACCCAATTTTGGGCTAATGTTAGCTTGGATGACAGCGAGATAGAAGTGCTGGAACGGGCGTTGCAGCACTATCTCGAAGTATGCAGGCAAGAGATCAAGAAGGGTGGCGGCCTGCCTTTCGAAACGCACCGCCGGACTATTCGGCGTCTTCGTGCACTTAATAGAACGAACCTAAAGAAACATGGAATGCTCTGTATCGATTACTTCGAGATGGGCGCGGTAGGGCCCGCTCTGCGGAGTTATTTGCAGTCCTGCGGAAAAACAAGGGGGAAGCATAAAGATATGCGCGACAAAAGGATCCTTAAGAAACTTCATGCAACCCTCAAGCGCGCAGTTGACGAAGCGATTATCCGCGGATCGATCAGTTTGGCGATGCGATCGAAGATCCGCTGACATTTATCCAAATTTGATATCGACCAAGCCAAGCGCCGACGGTTTGAATGTAAAAGGTTGTCATATCCGAAAGGGCAGTCGTTCTGATCGACCAGATGTCTGATCTGTTTTTTGGTTTAATGGGAGAACGCGGCAAGACCTGCGGTCCTACTCGTTTTTTTTGAAGAATTTAATGATCTGTTGATCCCGCGGAACGGGGTATTCCAGTTTTTTCTCGGTCCATAGGGGTGACCTCCGCAGCCGCAGCAGTTCGTTCTCGTACAGCCGATATTGGGCATTCCTTGCTGCAACTTCGCCAGCGAGCCGTTGATACATATCCCACGCCTGCTGCCTCGAAACGCCTGGCCCCATGAACTCAAACATGCTGCCGCCTCGTGCATGTCCTTCAAGATCGTCGATCATGTGCTGCAACTCATGGATGCTCTCAGTCCTGACGTGTGATCGGCTTGGTACGGTAATCTCGATGACTTTCGGCACAGAGGGGTCTCCGGTCGTAAAAACACCACGGCCCTCGCTCGGCATACGCCGGTCGATCTTGATCATTGATTGGGCTTCGGCCAAGCTTGGATAAGCCGCCTGCATACCGGGATGAACCTGTTGTTCATAGAGCGGCGCGACTCGATATCCGTGCGCATCCAAAACGCCTATGTTCGGTTTCACGCGATAACCGCGATCGGATATCTCAAAGCGCCACCGGTTGTCCGCGCCCCGTTCGAGCCCCGTCGCACGCCAAATTTCATCGGTCGATTTTCCGGCCTTCTCCATAGCTTCTGCAATCTTGAGCTTCGCCCAGGGGAACGTTTTGGCCGCCATACCACCCAAGATGGCCAGCGGCTTTTCCATCGGCAGCCAATCGAGCGCCAAGTTCGCCGTGCCAGTGCCCAAATGTGCTGCCGCACTGCCGTAGTTGCCCCTTTCAAAGTGTTTTCCAGCCTCCGCGCTTTCCTGCATTGATTGCACAGTGCCGGAACCGGGCAGAATCGGAACGAGTCCTGCCAACTTGTCGATGAATTCTGAAAATCCGGGGCCGGCGTAATAGCGAAGGTTCTTATCCGATAGAGCTTCGAGCAGCCGCGTCCGAAAATCTTGGGCCTGAGCCGGCGCCGCGGATTTAGACGCAGTACCCGGGCGTAGGTCTTGGGCTCCAAAGATCGGTATTGAGTGAGCCGGCGGCGGCTCAACAGATGAGTCTTCCATTGTCTCAGAAGATGAATCGCTTGAGGTCTGACCGCTCGGCTCCGCTGACGGGTTGAAGAACCTCACATTCGGGTCGAACGGCCTCTGCCGGTCCGCGGAATCGTCGCCAGCCTGCGAGGCGGATTCGGGCGTGGAGCTAGCTGCGCTTGCGAGCGGGGCAAGGATTCCGGCAGTGGCTCCAAATGGAGCCGTTGATCGCGACCAAGGTATCGGGCTTAGGTTCAAGAGACCATTCGGGCGCGGGAGTGCACCAAGAATCCCGCCACTGCTGAGCGGCGGCATTGCGGACCTCGGCCAACTCGGAGTGCTCGGTTCCAAAGTAGCATTCGAGAGGGGAGTCGCGGCGCCATCCGCGCCCAACGTCTGCTCATGGCTACTTTCTGAGTTGCCAGGCACAGCGGACGAAGACACGCCGAGGATGATAATTGGCATCATCCAATTGGACGACCAACTGTTCGGTCGCATGAACAAGTAGCGAGGCATCAAGATATCGCTCATGGCGTCTCCGAAATTGCCGTCGAGAATGATCCGTCCATCCACTGCTGAGCGCGTAGGGCGCAATAAGCGAAGTGCATTGGGCCACCCATGCCTCCCCGAATTCGCCGGTAACGACGAAACCGGCCTAAAATTCTGGACGTCGAGGCCCAAAGCGAATGGTGCGCGGCCGAACTCACAATCAGACGCGACTCTGGTTGGACTATGTAATGGGTACCGCTCCGCTCAGCCGGTCTTACGAAGTCCAAAGGTGCGAGCCCGTCGGCGCGCCATCTCACTACCGGGTGAATTTAGCTCGCCGCCGCGCGGCGGCCGTGGCCCGGTCGTCCCGGCGTGTGCGAAATTCGATGCGGCCGCCGACGAGACGAAAATCGAGGCGGTGGATGAGGCCGCAGTCGCAGCACTGCTCGCGAAAGTTTCGCATGCGCGGCCGAGTCCACTCGCCATAGCCGATGATGCGATAGACTATGCGCTCGGCCATGATACGTGCTCTTTCATGCACTGATTCAATTCGTCGTTTTCGGCCGAGCCGCATAGACGCGAGGCGGAATCCTTAGCCACTGGCGGTGGTTATGGATTGCGGGCCCGCGGGCATGCGCCGCTGACGAAGGCGCTAATTAATCGCCAGCAACGCCCGTCACGACCGGTGAATGTCAGAGGATGTAAAGAGCTGCCGAAGAAGAACCTGCACTGCCAATAAGTTTGACAACTCAGCGATGAGGTCGCTTTGCTCAGCCCGTGGACGGGCTGCCGTTCTAAAACGGGCCGGAGCCCGAGTACATGATGTCGCCGAATCGCGATCCTTGCGGGCGGCTTCCCTCGTATTCGATCGCCTGAAATTCCTTCGGAAAATTTTCTCGACGTAACCCGTCCATGATTTCATCGTCGCGGATGACCAGCCCACCAAAATTCCGGCCGAGTGCGACGACGATTTCCCAGTTCGGGTACCCGATGAGCAACTTCTGCAGCGACTTCACCACCACCGGCTGCACCAGATCCAATTTGGTTGCTTCAATCCTGTGCCGGTACAAACCCAGATTGTCGTCCACCAGCAAAAAGTCCTTCTGCTCAGCTCCGTCGTCCGGCTTTCCGTATTGCTGGAGCACCGACTTGATCTGCTCGTAGAGAATGGCCCACTCCCGATCCTGCTGCGCATCGAGTTCGCTGGTCATGGCCATATTCCTCTACTCACTTCCTCGCCCGCCGGTCCGGAGCCGATAGAACAGGCGCAGCCGCTTTCTGAATTCACCATATAACCGTATCCGAGGATCTTCCGATTCCGCAATTGCTTTCAGCACTGCACGCGCATGATTCGGAGTCATTTGCTCGGGCTCACGGATATTCTGCTCTCCCATAAAGCGCTGCAAGAGCTGTCCTGTCGCCTCATTGTATTCTCGGTGGAGCCGATCAAATTCATGGCGTCTATTATCGACGCCGAGATAGAGCCGTCCGCTGGTTGCTCGGTCAAAAACTTTCTGCGTCTCGGGCGGCATTCTCTTGTAGAGCGCCCGGGGAAACTCGTGATGGCCCTCAGCCGCATAGTTGGCGCCGGGGATCCACTCGTTATCGGGAGTGACATCCGACAAGGTTTGTGACGCGCTATCATCTTCGTCTCTCGATCCGGTCCACGCTCCGGCATCGGAATCAACTGCGGCGGGGTTTGAAGGCGGTCGGCTCGGTGGCGCCGCTAACGGCTGCGGAACGCTGGCGTCTCGATCCGTGGGCAGCGCCGCCCTACCCCGCGACTGCGGCACGGATATGGGTTTAACGCTTGGGCGCGAGAGTGTCGCCCGTAGTCCCTGAGGGTAAGCAGAATCGGGTTGCTGCGTTGGAGCCGCTAGCCGCCCGAGCAGCCCATGACCCGCGCCGGCGTTCAGGGACGCGAGGAGGCCGCCTTGTGCGCCCGATGAGAACGGCAGCGTCGACCAAGACGTCGTACCGATCGTCGGCCACGACGTGCGCCACAGTCCATCGGCCTGCGCGAGCGGCAGCACAGAGACATCTGTACCGACTTGTGCAGGCCACCAGGCAGAAACGAAATTTGGCCATGGCTCACTCATCTACGAATACCTCGTCATGCATTTCTCCCGCCGTCGTGTGCATGGCGTGTGCTTCCTTTGTCAGAACGTGGTCTGCGGCGATGCAGCATGTTGGTCAGCACTCCGCCGTGAGCCACACCTCAACCTCTCCCCACCAACCAATGCGCAATGCCCGCGATAAACCCCACCAGCCCCGAGCAGGCGATGATCGCCCAGCGCACGCCGCGCGCCTGCAGCAGGATCGCGTGCATCTCGTCGACCTTGGCCGCCATGCGGTCGAGCTCCTCCTCCATGTGAGAGACCTTCTGCTCGAGGATCGCCAGGCGCTCGTTGGGCGAAGAGCGGCTCATGGGCGCCTCCAGATCGTGCGCGCGATCTTCTCGAGCGAGCGGCCGCCGACATAGGCGGTGACGATCGAGCCGGCCCAGGCCGCGACGTCGCCGCCGATCGCGTCGGTCGTGCCCAGCCCGAGCACGATGTCCCACACGATCACCTTCCACAGATAGACGATCACCGGCGCGGCCAAGAGCGGGCGGATGATCGCCGTGTACCAGCGGCCCTGCTCGGCGATGATGATCGCGTCGGCGCTCTTGCGCGCCTCGATCTCGGCGATGAGCGCGGCGCGCGCGAGCTCGGCCGCCTGCGCGCCCTGCGCGTTGGCGGCGGCGAGCTTGGCCTTGTAAGCGTCGAGGAAGGCGTTGACGATCGGCGCGGTGAGAAATTGCGCGAGCCATTGCAGCATGGGGATTCCATTTGTTGTGTGTCGCAGCTTGCCGCCGAGAAGTCGGCGTGCTCCCACGCCCCGCGTGGCGGGGAGAAGGCGCGTGCCGCAGCGCGCGGGTCTTTCCGCTCACCCCCGCGAAAGCGGGGGTCCAGAGCCACGGACTGCGGCCCTGGGTCCCCGCAACGGGGTCCCCGCGACGCAAAGCGTCGCGGGGTGCCCCTCGCGGGGACGAACGGAGAGAGTCCGTTGGGCGTGCGGAGAGTTACGCCTGCGCCTTGAAGCTCACCGCGGTGCGGGTGACGAGGCGCAGGAGAATCATCACCACGCCCATGATCACCATGACGCGGCCGGCGCTCTCGGCGCCGAGGAGCGCCGACCAGTCGAGGAGCTTGGCCTCGTCAAGGAGGCCGAGAATCTCGGCGGCGTAGGCGACCGCGATGGTGCGGGAGTTGCCGCACAGCGCGCGCAGCCGGCCGCCGGCGGCGGCGAGCGCGGCGCGGGCGTCGGCGCCGAGGCCGCTCCAGGCGGGCCTCCGGCGCAGGCGCGGCAGGATCAGCCATATATAAAGAGTGGCGGCGGCGGCGAGGATAAGGCCTGTGAGCATTTGGATTGGTTCCTTGTAGGTCAAATTGTGCCGGGAACTCGGTGTGCTCCCTCTCCCCACCCGA
>Ga0306923_10007719_pt1 | contig 10753 bp, 4 predicted proteins | sample sta12Can44000108_FD_203841 | JGI IMG/M metagenome (GOLD analysis project Ga0306923, IMG submission 203841) | Lab enrichment of tropical soil microbial communities from Luquillo Experimental Forest, Puerto Rico - statanox.12C.anox.44.000.108 (v2)... | ecosystem: Environmental > Terrestrial > Soil...
TTACGTTTGTCAGGTCCAATTGAAAGGATTTTGCGGCCTTGTTCCAGAAGTGTTCGACGAAGGCTCCAAGGTTATTCGAAAACATTTCGCTGGCGTGTGCGGCCACCCTTCCGGGCAGATTTGCCAGGCCGATGACCTTCACTCCGCCAACTTCGATTTCTTCGTTGTACTGGGAACATTCCACATTGCCGCCGGTCTCGATTGCCGTATCGACTATTACACTCCCGGGCCTCATTTGCTTGACCATTTCGGTGGTGACGACTATCGGCGCCTTTCTGCCGAAAACTTGCGCTGCGGTGATAACCACATCCGCCATTGCAATGTGCTTGACTATCTCGTCACGCTGCTTCTGAAGCTGTTCGGCCGTCAACGCTTTTGCATAACCACCAGTTGCTTCACCAGTCTCTCCCAACTCCACCTTCACAAATCTGGCGCCCAGCGACCTCACTTGTTCCTCCACGGCCGGCCTGGTATCGAATGCTTCCACCGATGCCCCCAGACGTCGGGCGGTAGCGATAGCTTGCAAACCGGCTACCCCGACCCCGATGATGAAGACCCGAAGTGGTTTGATCGTACCGGCCGGCGTGATCAGCATTGGAAAGATTCGATCGATCGAAGCTGCGGCGAGAATAACCGCCACGTAACCACCAAGATTTGCTTGAGAGCTGAGCACGTCCATCTTCTGTGCCACCGCGGTGCGCGGGATCATCTCCATGCTCACGGCCGTGACATGCGCGCTCGCGAGTCGATGGACTAGTTCCCGTTCATTGAAAGGATCGAGAAAGCTGATGTGGATACAGCCCCTTTTGAGAGCATTTATTTCCTCCAAAGGCGGCTTCCGAACGCGCATTACCAGATCCGCGTCTTTCAGGGACCGGGTTCGGTTGGAACTAATCGACGCACCGGCCCGTTCATAATCTGAATCACTGTAGTTCAGCCCGCCGCCAAGTCCCTGTTCAACTTCGATTTCGGCCCCGAAACCGACTAGTTTACCTGCGACGCCTGGAAGCATCGGTACGCGTGTTTCGGTTGGATCGATCTCTTTCGGGACGAAAATTCGCATCCGGGGAGGGGAATTTCACCACAGAGAGACGGAGTGCGCCAAGGTTTTTTGGGGAACGAAGGTGGAATTTCACCACAGAGGGTTGAAGCAATTTCGCCTGCCTCATCCGAGCACGAGCACGACGACGAGCACGAGGACGAGCATTTGGTTGCGGACTTCGGCGTGAGCTCACTCGAACGCTACGCCGCTCTGTGCCTCTGTGGTGAATCCCCCCGAAGATGGCTACGCTCATTGACAAACGCCGCACCTTTCCGATAGTTGGTTTAAATCTTTTTGTGAGTATACCCTCCGCTCTGTCAGACTTGGCTTCCGGATCCTCCGTGACTGCCGGAAGGGCCGATCTCCGGCCTCAAAACATTCGAGATGCTGTCATCCGCCTGGCAGGCAATTCGCAAGATGGCATTCAAACGGCCGGTGCCATTTTGGCGCGCCTGGCCGGTCGCAGCGACCAGGAAGTCATGACCTACATGACAATCCCGTCGACTATCTCCGGCGGACCCTCGATTTTTCAGGTCCGGATTGGTTCCGGCGAGGTCCTTTCTGCCGGCGACGAGGCCGACTTTCTTGTCGCCTTCTATCAACATAGTTACCTCGATCATATCGGCTTTCTGAAAGAAGGCGGTGTGCTTTTGTATGACTCCGACCAGGTGCAGCCGGATCTCAACGACAGGCGATTTGTCTATGTAGGAGTCTCAGTGACCGGCCTCACTGTCGAGGCACTGGGCGGTACCGCTAAGGACAAGGGCAAGAATATCTTTGTTCTCGGACTTATCGCTGCGATTTTTCACCTTGACGTGGCGAAGTTGAAAGGACTTATCCGAGAACGCTTTGGCGGGAAAAACGAAAGCATCGTCAACACGGCCTTGATCGCTTTCCAAGCCGGTTACAGCTACCCGGTCGGGAATTTGCTGGCGACCCGATACGAATTTGAGGTGCGCGACAAGAAGCGCGCCGTGGGTCAGGTCACAATGGATGGAAATCAAGCGCTCGCTTACGGACTTATTGCGGCCGGGGTCCGTTATGGCGCCGGCTATCCGATCACTCCCTGGTCGACCATCATGGAGATACTGCGCTCCGAGTTGCCTAAGTACGGAGGGCTTTTTGTGCAAGCAGAAGACGAACTGGCTGCTGTGTCGCTAGCTCTGGGATTTTCCTACGCCGGGTATCTCTCGGTGACCGGCAGCGCCGGACCCGGTATTTCGCTGAAGACCGAGGCTATCGGTTGGGCGTCGATGGCGGTAATTCCTCTGCTTGTGGTCAACGTCCAGCGCGGCGGTCCAAGTACCGGACTGCCGACTAATGTCGAACAGAGCGACCTTTATCAGGCCATCTTCGGGAGCCACGGGGATAGTCCGCGGGTTGTGCTCGCGGCCGCCACGGTTGAAGATTGCTTCTATGTTGCCCTGGAGGCGGCCAGGATCGCGCGAAAATACAGCACCCCGGTTTTCGTGCTCAGCGATAGCTCGCTCGCGACGCGAATCGAAGCGTTCGACGAACCCGATCTGAAATCTTTGATCCAGGATCCGCACCCCGATTTATCCCCGCGACCGGATGCATTCAAGCCCTATCCGCTCGACAGCGTCACCCGCCATGCTCCTCCGGGTTCACGAATGATGGGAGGAAAATATCCGATTGTCACCGGGCTTGAGCATGACGAAATGGGGCATCCGACGGGTCGGGCGCCACTTCACATGGGGATGACCGCGAAACGAAGGCGAAAATTGCAGGAATTGGCCGCCGAAATCCCTCTTCCCGAAGTGTACGGCTCATACCCGGGCAACACACTTCTTGTGGGTTGGGGCTCGACTTTCGGTCCAATCCGCGAAGCCGTGGATCGCGCGTGCGAGCGCGGCGAAAGCGTTTCCTCAATTCATTTGCGTCATTTGCATCCGCTGCCGAAGGGTCTCGAAAACGTTTTTGCCCAGTTCGAACGGATTGTCGTAGTCGAAATGAACGACCAAGGGCTCTACGGCTATGGGCAGTTGGCCACGATCCTGCGTGCCCGATTTTGCGAACCAAAGATTTCAAGCCTGACCAAGACCGACGGATTGACGTTCAGGGTCAAAGAAATTCTGCAAGGAATATTGTCATGAGTGTTTCCGAAGCTGCCGCTGCGCTCACGCCGCAGCCAGACAAACTTACCAAGAAGGCGCTGACCGCCGACCATCCGACCTGGTGCCCAGGGTGCGGTGACTTTGCTGTGCTCGCCGCATTCTACAAAGTTCTGGAACGACGGCAGTTGCCTCACGAAAGCATCGTCACCCTTGCCGGTATCGGCTGTTCCTCTCGTTTCCCCTATTTTGTCAATTCGCATGGTGCGCATTTTATACATGGTCGTGCCGTTCCTTTGGCCTCGGGCGTCAGTCTCGCCCGACCTGATCTGCACGTCTTTCTATTCGGCGGTGACGGTGACGGTTTCTCAATTGGAGGCAATCACCTTGACCATGGTGCGAGGAAAAATGTCCGGATGACTTACGTCATCATGGACAATTTCGTCTACGGCTTGACCAAGAAACAGACTTCGCCAACCTCGCCAATCGGCTACAAATCGAAAACGGACCCTTCGGGAGCCATTGACCAGCCGGTTAACCCTATCAAAAAGTTGCTCGCTGCCGGTGCGACATTTATTGCCAGAACACATGCGACTCAGATCAACCACATGATCCAGATGATCGAACGTGCAATGGATCACAATGGATTTTCGGTAATTGAGTGCCTGTCGGAATGCGTTGAATTTTATCCTGGCGCTTTCGATCCTGCAAATCCACGGAAGGGTGGAACGTTTGGCCTGATTGACGAAAAAAAATGGGACGGCACCCCGGAAGACGAACTCCGTCACGATGTCACGGATGAGATTGCCGCCTATCGACTGGCGGATGTGCCATTCCCGGGGTTTTTTGGGGTATTTTTCGAGAATGACCGCCCGACTAAAAACGCGCTTGAAAGAAAATCGGTTGAAAATACTCGAAACAAACTCGGCAATCCGACGGATATCGAACTGCTTCAGGCGACATTCGACCGTATGAAGTGAGCGCCGAAGGCGCAACAGGATGACAGCAACACTAGATCTAATAGCGCTGTCATGGGGCGGCGGCAGGGTCCGACCTCCGAGCGGGCCGCCGGCATTGGCAGACTTCACGGGACGCGGGCTGGGTAGCGGGTGAGTGGGACCGACGGCGCCTCGGAGAGGCGCTCGGATAATAGGCCGGCCTTTCAGCGCGCTGGCCTCCGCGGGCGGGGACGCCCGCGCCACAATGTGGGACGGGCGTCCTCGCCCGTCAAGATCGCCGAAACCGGCTTGGGAATTGGAGCGTGTGTCCTCGAATGTTGGGATAAGCTTCGGTGCTCGTGAAAAATTTCTTCCTTCCCTGTGAGGCGAGTTCAAAAATCTAATCCGTTCGTGTAATTGTGTCCTTTAGCATCCTTAGTAGGATACGGAATTAAATACCGAAATTAGCTTTTATACGGTCAAGCTCGGGAGAGGGTATCTTCGGCTATTTCATAACGCGCACCGTCTGCGATCGTTGGCATTTTGTGGTGCGGGCGGTGTTGGAAATAGGGAGATAGCTGAGGCGCTGTTAGTAAAACTGGGAAGGAGCAAAGGAGGTCCTGGCCTGTGGGAGGGAATTCCGACGTGGTCACCGGAGAAGCGAGTCAGCCAAGTTTTGTTAGCCGAACCTAGATTAGATTTCAATATGAAGCTCGTTCACCAGATGGTCGGAGGCAAATCAATCAAGGCCAAACCTAAGGCGTTAGTTTTCCCATGAGTGGCACCGTCAAATGGAAATTTGATGATCCGGGTAATCCGGGTAGAGTGACCAGAGCACGTCCAATCGCTAATGTTGATGACATGGCATCAGCGCTGGCTGAGGCATTGCACCAGCACGCTAACGATATTGAGATTCAATGGGATAAAAGCCCTTTTCTGGAACCAAGAAGTTGGACGGTAACGTGGGGAACGAAAGAGGGGATAGGCTGTTGTGCTCTTAAGGGTAGCGAAACACATCTCACTGTAGCAGTGAATGAAGTTCTGAAAAGAAGTCCAAGTGAGGTTTCCATTACCGAGCGAAATTCACCGGCCCCACCTGATCCGGACCTTCCTCACGAAATTATTGCGCAGGCGTTAGAGGATGGGGAGGTAGTTCCTTTTCTCGGCGCAGGCGTTCCCGCATCTGCGAGGAAACCGCTAGGCGCCGAGTGGAGTGCTAATTCGCAATTTCCGCCGACAGGAGCGGAGCTATCAGAGTATCTTGCCTGTATGGCTAAGTTTCCTCGGTTACCTTTTCGGGAGAGAGCCGATCTCGCGCGAGTAGCCTCGTTCTACTCATCGGTGGGTGGGCATAACATGTTATATCGTACTTTGAGAAGACTCTTCTACGGGTACTCAGATCCCGCCCTGGTGCACAAGGAGCTAGCAAACGTCTCTGCGCCACTTCTGATCGTCACTACGAACTACGACGCTTTGATGGAGGACGCTCTGCGCGCGAAGAAGAAGCCTTTTGATGTCGTCGTTCACTGTACTGATTCTGCAAACAAAGGGCATGTGTTATACTGGAAACACGGCGCCAGTGACCCTAACCCTGCTTATGTGAGGCCGAATCAGCTGGAAATCGACCTTTCAAAGGTGACCGTTGTCTATAAAATGCACGGATCGGTTGATCGTTTCGGTCAACTCATTGCGCCGATGCCGCCCCAGAGCAGCTCCCTGGCGAGTTTTGTGATCACTGAGGAAGACTACGTCGATTTTCTCTGCAGAATGAACACCATTGAGTCTGTGATTCCCGCAGTTTTCATGAAGTACCTGAAATCAAAGTCTTTTTTGTTCCTGGGATACGGTCTGCGCGATTGGAACTTTCGTGTAGTTCTGCAAAACCTGAGAGATGCGTTGCCCACCATCAACCAAGCCGGTGTCACAATGCGAAGAAAGAGCCACGATCTCCTTGGGATCGAAGAGGAAGACAGACGGCATTGGGCGATCCAGAGAAACCCAGCCGCAGCTGACATCGTCCTATGGCGGGAGCGGAACGTTAAGATTTTTGACAGCGATTTGGACGAGTTCATCGAGATACTTGGCCAGTCTCTTCAAGAGATCCGTCGAGCCTACGGGAGAGTATGATTGATGCGGTACCAGCGATAGAATGTCCCTACAAGGGGCTCGAACCGTACACGGAAGCTGATTCCGTCCTTTTCGCCGGTCGAGAAGAGGATGTCGGCCGCGTCATTTCGAATCTATACGCTTCCTCGCTTACGATCTTGTATGGAGCCAGTGGCGTTGGCAAAACATCGCTCCTTTGGGCTGGTGTCGTTCCCGAACTCAAGCAGGACGTTCCCGACACGAGAAAGAAGAAGCGTGTTGCAGTTGTCGTTTTTCGAGAGTGGCAGAGTAAGGACTTTCAGCGAAAGCTTCGCGAGAGGGTTCTGTTGGCTGTTCTAGAAACGATTAACGCGAAACTGCTAAAGCCCGGTAGCGTTAGGATTGATTTAGAGCGGCTGCGCTCGGCATTAAATCAAACGCTAGCGGAAGAGTCTGAAAGTGGGAATGAAGATATCGAATCTGCGCGACGCGCCGATCTACGTCTGCCGAAAAATATAGATGAATTACCACTTGACGGGTTCTTGATTCACTGTGCGCACGCCATCCAGGGCAGAATCTTTTTTATTATTGACCAGTTTGAAGAGTACTTCCTCTATCACCCGCTTTCAGAAACGGATAATGACTTCGATGAGCAATTAGCTCGTGCGGTCAACAGCTCGGAAATTCCGGTGAGTTTTTTAATCTCGCTGCGCGAAGACGGATTAAGCAAGCTCGATCGGCTGCTCGGGCGCATCCCAAATCTGTTAGGTAACATGCTTAGAGTTGAACACCTGAGCCAGGCAGGTGCTCTCGCGGCAATCAAGAAGCCGCTGACCAGGACGCCCGGAGTGAGCATTGAAGATGGTCTGATCTCGAGGTTATTTGTTGAATTAGACCCCGACTTAGTCGGATTTGATGACTCCAATCGATCAAATTCCATTGGTCCAAAAGGGAAAGCTTCTCGCGTCAATGGTGCGTTTTTGCAAATCGTTTTGACCCGTTTGTGGGCGGAAGAGATCGGAAAAGGGTCAAAGCGATTGACCCTTGAGACGTTTGAGGCCCTAAAGGGGGCCAATAAAATCGCTAGTCGCTATTTCGATGACGTGATGGGTCTCCAGCTCCGAAAGGCAGTGCTCGCGCGGAACGCTGCCGCCACGGAGAACGAGATTTGTGAGATCCGGGATAGTGCTGCCGATCTCTTCAAGTTTCTTGTGACAGTAATTGGGTCAAAATTCGCACCCACCGTTGGTGACTTGGCTGGCCTGATACAGAGGTCACCGGATTTGGTATTTCAAACCTTGGAAATTCTCAAAGATATACGGGTTGTCCGCCTTGTCGACGGCGCGGCGAATATCGCAGCGAGAAGATATGAGATCGCGCACGATGTCTTGGGTTCCGCAATCCGGCGATGGCGGGAACGACACGAGACGGATAAGGCGCGGCGAGAGGCTGAGCGGAAGAGACAGGAGGCAGAGCAGAGGACGCAATTGGAGGAGCAAAGGAGACAATTAGCGGAACATGCGAAGCGATTGGCGGAGGAAAGGGAGCGCGAGGCGGAGAATAACAAAGAACTGGAAAAGCAGAATCGGAAGTTAGCGGAACAGGCGAGAGAAGAGGCCGAAAGTCGCGAGGCGGTCCAAACGCGGATGGTGCGGACTTTAATGCTTCTGTTGTTCGTTGCGGGTGCAACACTAATCTGGGCCTTATGGGAGAGTAAGCGTGAGAGGGACCTTGCTTCTGAACTACGAAATCAATTGAGCCAGGCGTGCTGGAGCAACTTTAATCAAGCGGATCGGCTGATTCAGCTTGGTCGGTGGTCTGAAGGGATTCTTCATCTCGCACTTGCATTAGAGTTTGATCCGAACAATGAACTCGCCGCGGAGCGGTTTTTCCACGAACTGATGCTTAACCGTGGCCAAGGGACGCGGCATGTCCCCATCTCGGAGTTCAATCACCAAGGCTCGGTGTCCGAAGCGATCTTTGATTCTGATGGTCGAAACATCCTAACCGTGAGCGAAAACGCCGCGATGCTCTGGGATTCCAGTTTTGGCAAACTACTTAGGCGTTTCCCGCATGGCGGTAAGGTGTGGAATGCCGCTTTCAATTCGCGCGGAACTCGGGTTCTGACGGCGGGCGCCGATAATACAGCTAAACTTTGGGATTCAACTTCCGGGACGCTGCTGCAAACTTTACCGCATCAAGGACAGGTGCTGCAGGTCGCGTTTGATCCGAATGGCAGGCGCGTCCTAACGGCGAGTACTGACGGTACAGCCGTACTGTGGGATGAGACCTCCGGGAAGCCTCTCCATACTTTTCGTCACGACAGGGTTGTGCAACAGGCGGCTTTCAGTCCTGATGGTCGTCTGATCCTCACCGTAAGCCAGGATTACACGCTCAAGCTGTGGAATGCTTTATCGTGTCAGTTGGTTGGTTCTTTCGCAGAAGGAGTGTCGGCGGCCATCTTTAGTCCGGACAGCGGCCGTCTCCTTACTGTGACCCAAGACAACGCCGTCCAACTCTGGAGTCTAAATCCGTTTAGGGTGCTGGTTACCTTTGGGCACGCCGGCCGTGTATCCTCGGCGGTCTTTAGTCGGGACGGTCAACGAGTCCTGACGGCCAGCTCTGACAAGAGCGCCACCGTGTGGGACGCGATGACCGGCAAGCTACTTAGCTCGTTTCAAGACACCGGTACCATTTCCACCGCAATTTTCAGTCCAGATCGTAAACGCATTGTCACGGCCAGTTCCGACAACTTCGTCAAACTATGGGACGCCGCGTCCGGTAGGTTGCTCGGGTATTTTCCCCACGCCGGTAGTGTGTCGGCGGCTGTGTTCAGCCCGGAAGGTGGACGAATTCTCACCGCAAGCGCAGACAATACTGCCAGGCTTTGGGACGTAACTTCGCATGACTTTCGGCCCTGCATTCGGCATGCGCACCTTGTCTCGGCTATCTGTAGCCCGGCTAATAACCGCATCGTAACGACGAGTTCTGACGGAAGCGCCAAACTTTGGAACGCAACGAACGGGGTGTTGCTGCAAACTTTCAAACACGAGGCGGAGGTGTTGCAAGCGACTACCGATCATGAGGGCGCACGCATCCTAACTGTCAGCAGGGATAAATTCGCGAGACTGTGGGATGCAACTTCGGGGAACCTGCTCAAGTATTTCGAACATGGGCCAGCCGTGCGCGAGGCGGTGTTCAGCCCAAACGGTAGCTCCGTATTAACCTTAGGTGGCGACAACATGGCTAAACTCTGGGATGCTACGTCCGGCGACCTGCTCCGGAGTTTCAAACACGACCGTGAAGTTTGGGCGGCGGTATTCAGCCCGGATAGCAAACGCATTTTGACGGCAAGTGCTGACTCAACGGCTAAGCTGTGGGATGCTACGTCCGGCGAGTTGCTCCGAACTTTCAAACACGAACGAGATGTGTTGTGTGCCGCTTTCGATCCGAAAGGTCGGTGGATCCTCACCGCCAGCGCCGACGGTACCGCAAAGCTATGGGATGCTAATACCGGTGAGCAATTTAAAAATCTGCCACACGATGCCTATGTCAGCCAGGCGGATTTCAGTTCGGACGGTAGCTTCGTTCTCACCGTGAGCGGGCTCGACCACACGCCTAAGCTTTGGGAGGCCGCAACTGGTAAAGCGCTCCCTTCCTTCGCGGGAGAAACATCGGCGTCAACTGCAGTCTTTAGTCCGAACGCAGAACTCATCCTAACCGCTAGCCGGGACGGAACCGCCAAGCTTTGGCAAATCAAAAATGGGGGCGATGTGGTCGTCAGGCTGCTTGCCTCCTTCCAAGAGGATGCATTTGTTAGCGCAGCAGTCTTCAGTGGGGACGGTCGCCGAATCCTGACGGTGAGCGGCGATAAAGCAGAAATGTGGGATGTCAACAGTCCCAAGTTGATCGTAGCGCAACTCCGTTCCGGCAGTCACGATCTGACTGATGAGGCCGGAAGATTGTCCAAATATGTGACGCGAGCATCTATGTCCAAAGAGGGTACGCGCACGGAAATGAGCGATGACGATTGGTCTAAGGGCTTGGATCACCTTCGAGGCGATGCGACTAGCGGGAATCCAGACGATGTAAACGCTCGATTCATTGGTTGGTTCCTAGGCATTGAGACGAAACCTAGAGTTTTCCCCGACAACGGAGAATCAATGGACGAGTGGAAGAAAAATACCGTACCGGAACGCTAGACTGTTTTGAACTGAACAGCCTTCGCCGGACGCATCTTGAGAAATTAATCAATTGAATAAGCCGACTTCAATACTAGCCATAGCACTGCAGATCGTTGCTTGCACCGGTATCCTTCAGAGGAATGCTTCAGCAAGTTTCGAAGTTCAGACGCGACCTTCCATGAGTCTTCCAGATAGAGTTGCAAGAGTTAGACAATTGCTTTCCCAAAACGTGAGGGTTGCGGCGCAGGATAGCAAAGACATAAAGCTAGCCCAATGGGTTAATTGGAATAACTGGGGTAACTGGCCTAACTGGGGTAACTGGAACAATTGGAACAACTGGCTCAATTGGGTCAAGTGGTGAGGCGGTCAGGGCCATGAAAATTGCTCCGGTCGAGCTCTTGATTTTTCAGGCGACGCCCTTCTGCAATTTGA